>Ga0187771_10003203_pt1 | contig 11417 bp, 12 predicted proteins | sample 0116_SJ02_MP15_1_FD_133139 | JGI IMG/M metagenome (GOLD analysis project Ga0187771, IMG submission 133139) | Tropical peat soil microbial communities from peatlands in Department of Meta, Colombia - 0116_SJ02_MP15_10_MG | ecosystem: Environmental > Terrestrial > Soil > Wetlands > Peat | place... | reverse complement strand
TTTTGCGCCTGGTAAAGAGGCAACTCGCTGAACGGGTGCCTCGATTGCGCGCGATATAACCTTTGGCGGCAATATTTCCGCCATGTGCCGCCCGTTCATTTTTCGGGCAGGAAGGTGGCGCGGGCCTGCGGCGGGTCTTGTGACACTCGAAGCCCGCCCCGAGGCGTGCTAGACGTGCTGGTGCCTTAGGGACTTCAGATCGGCGGCACCGGGGGCACCTGCACGAAAGGAATTGATCGGACATGATCAGGTTGCGGCTTGCTGTTCTCCTCGCCATGCTCGTCGCGGCCAATCCGGCGCAGGCGGCGCAATGTGGCGGTGATTTTCAGAGCTTCATCGCCAACTTCTCCCGCGAAGCCGCGGCCAAGGGAATCTCCGGCAATGTGATGAGCGCCGCGCTCGGCGGCGTCACGCAAGATCCCGCGGTGCTGGCCTTCGATCGGCGCCAGCACGCCACCTTCAACAAGACCTTCGAGCAGTACGTCTCGACCCGGGTCGGTCCGGGCCGCATTCGCACCGGCGTCTTGATGATGCAGCGTTACGGCTCGCTGTTGTCGCGCATCGAGCAGCAGTACGGCGTGCCCGCGGAGGTCCTGGTGGCGATCTGGGGGCTGGAGAGCGATTTCGGCGCCGGCGACATGGGCAAGCTGCCGGTGTTTCGCGTGCTGGCGACGCTCGCCCACGACTGCCGGCGCTCGGAGCTGTTTCAGGGCGAGCTGATGGCGGCGCTGCAGATCGTGCAGCGGGGCGACCTTTCGGTCCCGGACATGATCGGCGCCTATGCCGGCGAGATCGGTCAGACCCAGTTTCTGCCGTCGTCCTACATCAAGTACGGCGTCGACTTCGACGGCAACGGCCGCATCGACCTGCGTCGCAGCGTGCCGGACGTATTGGCATCCACCGCCAATCTCCTGAAGTCGAACGGCTGGCAGGCCGGCGGCTCCTATGAGGAGGGCTCGGCCAATTTCGAGGCCATGCACGAGTGGAACAGGGCGGTGATCTACCGCAAGACCATTGCCTATTTCGCCGATCGTCTCGTGCAGGGGCATTGAGGTCGGGCCCAAGCGCCTCGACCAACGTTGATCCTGAGCAAGGATCACCGCCCGAACTCGTGGTGTGTTTTCCGCGAACGTTCCCGCAATCGCATCGAGAGGGTCACATGCGCAAGTTCGCTCAGCTCGCTGCCGTCGCAGCGATCCTGTCGGCAGGGGTCGTGCTGCCCAGCAGCGCCGAGGCCGGCTGCTATCGTCTGGGCGAGACCGGCTATCATTGGTATCGTTATTGCTGGGGGCCCGGCTTTCTCTATCCGCACCACCGCGTCTGTCGGCACGGCTATTGTTGGTATCGCTGAGCTACTTGCAGGCAAAGAGCGCCCGGCGGGATAGACTGGCGCGGGACCTTGGTGCGGGTTTCGCGCGAGCTGACGGTCGAATGGGCAGGATTTCTCTTGGTGCTGCAAGCTTGGCGCGGGCGTTTGCCGCGCTCTCGTTGCTGTCGGCCGCGGCCACGGCCGACACGCAACCTGACTTCGCCGCACTATCGCGCGCCAACGGCACGCCGCAGATTCCCGGCCTCACCATCGTGTGGCTTTCGCCGTGGGGGGACCCGGCCAATGCCAATCCGTGGCACAACATCATCGTGCACCAGACGGAGGGACCGGCGGGATCGGCGCGCGGCGGGGCGCTGGAGCAGGCGAGAAATCCGACCCGGCGCGGGGTGACGGTGTGGGTCGAAACCGACGGCACCGTCTACTGGGCGGTGCCGGAAAATCTGGTTCCGACCCACGGCGACGGCGCCAACCGCAACGACAACAAGTTCATCGACAACGCGGCGACCTTTCACCAGGTGGTGAAGGCCAACTCGATCGGCGTCGAATTCGCCGGCAACTATCCCGACGTCGGCGCGCCCGCGACGCCGGCGCAGCTCGCGGCATGGGACGTTCTGGTTCGCGTGCTGCAGGCGCGCTACGGCATTCCGAGCGACCGGATCTACGCGCACAACTGGATCGACTTCAAGGATGCGCGCTACTGCGAGGGCTGCGACCTTGCGCGCCGCGCCCGCGCGTTGAACTTCCTGCCCTCGCCGCGGCCGTGAGCCGGCACGGAGCCTCCTGCCGAAATCGGATAACGCTCCGGCGGCGCGGACGCGCACGACCGCGCTCCCGCTTGTTGCGGGAGCAGTGCGGCATGCACGCGTCGGCGGGGAGAAGCCTCTCCCCCTCCGGCTCAGCCAGGAAGTTGGGAAACGGTCAGGCGACGCTGTCGAGCGACCGGCGCTCGAGCGGAAAGTCGGCGCTGTCGTACAGGCTGCGAATGCCGTTCTTATCGAAACGGGCCTCGCCGACCTGCAGATAGGCCCCGTTGAGCGAGGCGGCCGGCAGTTCCTCGATCGCGAAGCGCACGGCGTCGGCCGCGGTGTCGAAGCGGCGATAGGCAAAGCCGGCGCGTCGCTTGTTGCGGATCGCGGCAGGAAACAGCTCGGCGGACTTCGAGTAGTTGAAACGCATGATCACTCATCTCGGAAAATTGGGAAAACACATTTTATCTCCTGAAATCAGCGTGGTGGCCGGAATCGTGACCCGTCCTTGACAGGGCATGAACGACCTGGCGCGAATTGCGCCGGGTTCCCGCAAAAAGGTTAGTAGTTTCAATGTGATGTAGCCTATCCCAAGGGGCGCGATTTTGCATGCTAGGTTCGCGCCTGGCTCATGGCCGAATGCGGCGGCGGGGCGGCAGAGCGCCTCAGCGCGGCTTGAGCTTGAGGGCGGCCGAATTGATGCAATAGCGCAATCCGGCGGGGCCGGGTCCGTCGGGAAACACGTGACCGAGGTGGCCCTGGCAGCTCGCGCACAGCACCTCGGTGCGGATCATGCCATGGCTCAGATCGCGCTCCTCGTCGACGCGGCTCTCCTCGACCGGCGCGGTGAAGCTCGGCCAGCCGCAGCCGGAATCGAATTTGGCGTCGGAGTCGAACAGCGGTTGGCCGCATCCGGCGCAGACATAGGTTCCCATGGTCTTGGTGTGCTCATACTCGCCAGAGAACGGCCGCTCGGTCGCCTTTTCGCGCAGCACAGCGTATTGCATCGGCGTTAGTTCCTTGCGCCATTCGGCGTCGGTCTTGTGGACGGGCGTGATCTTGTCTCGGGCGTCGGTCATCGTGGTCTCCTGATGTCTCCATCGATTCGGAACGCGGGCGCGTTGTCGGCAAACCGAAAGCGCGGCCACCGCAGGGGCGCCGCGAATGATCCCGGCCCGCCTCGTCCGCGGTCAGTTGGTCGCCTCAGTTGATTGCCTTGGCGTCGCGAACCAGCGCCGGCTTGTCGCGATAGTTGTCGGCAAACAGCTTCTTCAACGCCTCGATCTTCGGCAGGTCATTATAGACGATATAGGGCTGGTAGGGGTGCAGCGTCAGGTAGTCCTGGTGATAGTCCTCGGCCGGGTAGAACGGCTTGCCGGTCTCGATCGTGGTGACGATCGGCCGCTTGTACACCTTGGCCGCGTTGAGCTGGGCGATGTAGCGCTCGGCGGTCTCCTTCTGCGCCGCGCTCTGGGCGAAGATCGTCGAACGATATTGCGTGCCGGAGTCGGGCCCTTGGCGGTTGAGCTGGGTCGGATCGTGCACCACCGAGAAGTAGATCTGCAGCAGCTTGCCGTAGCTCACGACGTGCGGGTCGTAGGTGATCTGCACCGACTCCGCGTGGCCGGTGGTTCCAGTGCCGCTCGCGGGATAGTTCGCGGTTTCCTTGGCGCCGCCGGCATAGCCCGAGACCGCGTTGACGACGCCCTTGGTGTGTTGGAACACGCCCTGCACGCCCCAAAAGCATCCTCCGGCGAAGACCGCGGTCTGTGGCGTATCCGCGGGGGGCAAGTCGGCGGCAGGCGGGGGGATCACGACGGCCTCTTCCGCCAGCGACGGTCCGGACAGGACGACGGTGAGCAGCGAAAATCCGGCGGTGAGGATCGGGAGCAGGCGGCGCGGGGGCTGGCGGAGCATCGTCAATGTCCTCTGTTCGGCGACAGGCCAAGCAGGAGCGCCGGGCCGGCAAATCGGCGGAGGGACACAGCCCGTGGCCGCACCCTCGCCGCCAAGATACGTGCGTTCGACCGCCGTGTTACCGCCGCGGCCGACACGACTTCGTGAGAGGCGAGCGTCCCCAACCCACGCGTCAGTGCTGCGTGGCGGCGAGTGCCGGTCGGGTCAGGGCCCGGCGATCCTTGACATAGGCGAGCGGGACGCCCATCCGCTCGACGGTGCCCACCACCTTGCCGCCAAGAATGCGGTCGCAGAACATCTGGGTCGGCGCGATGAAGAAGTCGGCCTTTTCCCAATCCCGCATCTCGGTCCACTGCAGCTGCGCCAGCGTCACGCTCCTGTCGAACGACAGCCGCTCGCCGCAGACGGCGACCTTGTAGATCCGCGACGGCCGGCCGGGGTCGATCGGCTCGGTGCGGCGCAGGTAGTCTTCGAGCTCGGCCACCATCTCGGGCATGCTGTTGACCCAATAGTCCATGTCGTAGCGCCGTGCAGCGCCCTCCGCGCCGCCGACCAGCGAGTTGTAGTAGACATATTCATAAGGGTGCAGACGGACGAGGACGCTGCCGTACCAGACATAGAGGCCGGCGAGCACCGCCATGGCGGCGAGGCCGACCTCGCGCTGCCATCGCGAGAGCGCCGCGAGCGTCGCGTCGAGCCCGAGACCGGCCAGCACCGACAGCGGGGCCAGCGCGAAGATGAAATGGCGCAGCCCGGTGTCGGCCGGACCGTGGGTGACGACCTCGCAGGCGACCGGGAAGATCGCAACCAGCACGATCAGGGCAATGTCGGCGCGGGGGAGAGCGGACGCTTCGGCATCGCGGCGCGGCCAGCATGCCGCCACGACGGCGAGCAGCGCGCCGCACAGCGTCGCCAGCGGCACGCGGATCAGGAAGTAGAGCGGCACGTAGTAACGCGGCACGCTCGACATGTCATAGATCTTGCCCGACAGCAGGGTGCGGATGGTGAAGTGATATTCGGAGAAGGCGAACAGCGCGCGCAGCGGATTGAGCGGTGCTTGCGCCGCCCACGGCCAGGCCGCGATCATGACGAGATAGGCGATCACCAGCGCCGGCAGCAGCGCCGCGGCGGAGCGCATCACGAAGTGCAGGCGTTCGCGGCCAAGCGGCCGCCACGGCCGTGGCCCGTAGAGCACGAGCGCGAAGCCGGTATACACCGGAATCAGGAGGCCGAGCACGCGGATGCCGAGCGCCGCGCCGGTCAGGAGCCCGAGCGCGGCGACGTCGCGCCATCGGGGCGATGGAAAGGCGTGCGCGCAGCGGATCAACAGCAGCGTCGCGCCGGCCATCGTCGCCGCGAACGGAATGTCCTTGGTGTGGTTGAACATCGCGCCGTACCAGGCGCCGCAGCTCACGAGCGCGATCACCGCGAACAGCGCCGCGCGCGAACCGCCGAGGCGCCGCGCGGTCGCCGCCACCGCGGCGACGCCGCCGAGGCCGAACATCAGGCAGAGTACATGACGCAGCTCGTAAGGGTCGACCGCGATCAGGTGGCTGAGCGACACCGCGAGAATGTCGAACAGGCCGCCGTAGAGGTAAAGGTCCTTGAACTCGAAAACCGAGCGGTCGAGAAAGCCGCTGCGGTAGTAGTCGAGGATCAACTCGCCGTAGTGGTGCTGCACCGGCTCGTCATTGGAGATTGCGTAGCTGTGCAACGTCAGCAGGGCAATCCCTGCCACGGCGGCGACAAGAGCGATCGTGGCAATGTCATAGGCGTCGCGGCGCGCGATCCAGCGCCATGCTGCAACGCCCAGCGGCGGCCGCCGGAACGGGTCCGGCTTCGCTCCTGTGATCGTATCGGTCATGTGTCCCGGCAGCTTTGCAGCGCACGCAACCGGGCGCGCCCGCAATGACCCTTACCAAAGCCGCTCCCGGCGACCCTGATATGGCTCAAGATTTCGGAGGCCTATGTGGCGATATGGGGGCGGATCGGACGTGCACAATCGTTCGACACTGGGAGCACGAACGGCATCGGCAGGTGAGCCGGCATTGCCTGCGGCGGATTGTCGCCCTCACGCCACGACGCAAAGCCGGCGCGCCGCGCGGGTGATGCCGGTATAGAGCCAGCGCGCGCGGGCCTCCTGGAACGCGAAGCTCTCGTCGAACAGCACGACATCGTCCCACTGCGAGCCCTGGGACTTGTGCACGGTGAGGACGTAGCCGTAGTCGAATTCGTCGTAGGGCCGCCGCTGCTCCCAGGGAATGTCCTCCAGCCCGCCGCTGAAGCAATCGGTGCGCACCGACACCTTCGTCACCTTGGCGCCGAGCTCCTCGTCGGGCGTCAGCCGCATGGTGACGATGCGCGTCGACTTGGATTGCGCGCGCGCCTTGACCCGCCACAGCCCGCCGTTGAACAGCGCCTTCTTGCGGTTGTTGCGCAGGCATACGAGCTTGTCGCCGGCGACCGGCAGCACGTCCTCGATGCCGAGCCTCTCGCGCACCCGCATGTTGTAGGCGCGTCGCGTGGCATTGCGGCCGACCAGGACCTGATCCGCGCGCATCACGCGCTCGGGGTCGAGCTTGTCGCGCGGCACCACCTCGCTGTCGCCGAAGGTGCCGCGCTCGAGCGAGCGCCCCTCGCGCACCGCCATCGACATGCGCACGATCGGGTCGTCCTGCGCCTGGCGATGCACCTCGGTCAGCATCGCATCCGGCTGTGCCTCGGTGAAGAAGCCGCCGCCCTGAATCGGCGGCAGCTGGGCCGGATCGCCGAGCACCAGGAGCGGCGCGCCGAACGACAACAGGTCGCGTCCGAGCTCGGCGTCGACCATCGAGCATTCGTCGATCACGATCAGCTTGGCCTTCGAGGCCGGCGCGTCGTCCCACAGCTCGAAGCTCGGCGTCTCCTCGCCGGATTCGCGGGCGCGGTAGATCAGCGAGTGGATCGTGGAAGCGCCGTCGCAGCCCTTGTTGCGCATCACCAGCGCGGCCTTGCCGGTGAAGGCGGCGAACTTGACGCTGCCGTCGACGCCCTCGGCGATATGCCGCGCGAGCGTCGTCTTGCCGGTTCCCGCATAGCCGAACAGGCGGAACACCTGCGGGGTTCCACGTTCGCCGGGCTTGGCTTTCAGCCAATCGGCGACCGCGGAGAGGGCTCGGTCCTGGTGCGGGGTGAAGATGGTCATGGGCAGGTGATTCGCGCGACGGCACTATCAAGATAGGGGTGAAACGGCCGCCATCCAGCCCTGCCTTGGCGGGGCAACGACGCGTCCGCTCCCGCATAGGCCAGTCCCGCGCCGAATGCCAGCGCCATGGAGGCCGGAGCCTCGCCGCCTCCATGGCGCAAAAAAGCCGGCACGGTGGCCGTGCCGGCTTCCACTCCTGGGCGTTTCGCCCTCAGCCCACAAATTTAGACCTGGGCGTTTGCCCCGCGATAGTCGCCCGATCCCGCCGGCGGGATCGGCAAGCCGCCGTCAGCATATTCGTTGAGCTTGTTGCGCAGCGTGCGAATCGAGATGCCGAGAATGTTGGCGGCGTGGGTGCGATTGCCGAGACAGTGCTTCAGCGTTTCCAGGATCAGGTCGCGCTCGACGTCGGCGACGGTGCGGCCCACCAGCGCCCGTGTCACTTGTTCGGCCGCGAGCGTGGCGTGCGCTACCGCGGGCGGGGTTTTCACGAGGTCGAGGCGATCGCCGTCCGGCGTGATGATGGCGTCCGGCCCGATCTCGTCGCCGCTCGCCATCAGCACCGCCCGGTGGATGGTGTTCTCGAGCTCGCGTACGTTGCCCGGCCAGCGATTGGTGGTCAGCACGCGCCGCGCTTCAGTCGACAGCGGCCGCACCGGCACGCCGTTGGCGTCGGCGTATTTCTTGGCGAAATGCTGGGCGAGCTCGAGGATGTCGGCCGGCCGCTCGCGCAGCGCCGGGATCTTCAGGTTGACGACGTTGAGGCGGAACAACAGGTCCTCGCGGAAGGTGCCTTCGCGCACGGCGTCGGCGAGATTGCGGTTGGAGGTCGCGATGATGCGGATGTCGACCGGGACGGGCCGGGTGCCGCCGACGCGGTCGATGACCCGCTCCTGGATGGCGCGCAACAGCTTCGACTGCAGGCGCACGTCCATTTCCGAGACTTCATCGAGCAGCAGCGTGCCGCCGTTGGCTTCCTCGAACTTGCCGACGCGCCGCGCGACCGCGCCGGTGAAGGCGCCTTTCTCGTGGCCGAACAGCTCCGACTCCAGGAGGTTCTCGGGGATTGCGGCGCAATTGACCGAGATGAAGGGACGCTTGGCGCGGTTGGAGCGGCTGTGCAGGTAGCGCGCCAGCACCTCCTTGCCGGTGCCGGACTCGCCCGTGATCATCACCGAGGCGTCCGATCCCGCGACCTGCTGCGCCAGCTTGATGACCCGCGCCATCGCCTCGTCGCGGTAGATCAGGTCGCGCGTATCGTTGGCGACCGCGGCGATGACGGCGGCGATCAATTCGGGATCGGGCGGCAGCGGAATGTATTCCTTGGCGCCGGCATGGATCGCGGCGACCGCGGCGCGGGCGTCGTTGGTGATGCCGCAGGCGACGATCGGGACGTGGATGTGCTCGGCCTCCAGCCGCATCACCAGGTCGCGGATGTCGAGGCTGACGTCGACCAGGAGCAGGTCCGCCCCCTTGCCGCCGCGCAGGACCTTGAGGGCCTGTTCGGCGTCCTCCGCGTGGGTCACGGTGGCCCCGTTTTCCATGGCGATCTTGGTCGCGGTGGTGAGCTGGCCTTTCAGTGTGCCAACGATGAGAAGCCGCATGGTTTGCTCCTGACTTTTGTCTCTTGGTGTCGTTGCCGGCGGCCGGGCCGCCGGGTTGCTTTAGATGGACGGCCGCATCGCCTGCCTCGAAAAGCGGGGACTAGCGTTCGGCCTTGATGATTTCGGTCATGGTGACGCCGAGCTTGTCCTCGACGAGAACGACTTCGCCGCGGGCCACCAGGCGGTTGTTGACGTAGATGTCGATCGCTTCGCCGACCCTGCGGTCGAGCTCGAGCACGGTGCCGGGACCCAGCTTGAGCAGGTCGCCGACATCCATCCTGGAGCGGCCGAGCACCGCGGAGACCTGCACCGGCACGTCGAACACCGCCTCGAGGTCGGCGGCGACGCGGGAGACTTGGTCGTCGTCGTTGAACCCGATATCGTCGATGGTCGGCGCGGAGACCGCGTTGAGGTCCTGCAGCGGGACCTGGCTGTCGTTGTCGCTCATGTTCAGTTCCTCCTGGCGGCCGCGTCAGCCGGTGCCGTGGTGCGGGACGCAATGTAGCGTCCGACGAGTTCGTCGATCTTGGCGTCCGTCGCGGCGCGATCGAGCACGACGCCGCCGTCGGCCCATTCGATCCGGCAGTCGCCGCTCGCGATGTCCGGCTCGGCCAGGATCACGAGGCGGCCCTCGAAGCCGCTCTGCTTGGCGAGCCGCTCGATGTCGTGGCGGGCGGCGTCGTAGAGCTGGTCGTTGATCCGCACCACGAGGTGCGGCGTCGACGTCAGGTGGCGGAAACAGTCGCTGACCAGCGCCCGCATCTCGGCGAGCGGTTCGGCCGCGATCAGGGCGGCGCAGAGCTTGCGCGCGACCGCGATCGCCACGTCGACGGCCTCGGCCTCCATGCGCGCCTCGGTGCCGGCGAGCTGCTGCGCGATCGCGCCGATCGACCGCGCGATATCGGCGAGCGCCTGCGATTGCCGCCGGCCGTTCTCCACCGTGGCCTCGTTGCGGCCGGTTTCATGCCCGGCACGAAAGCCGCGCGCCTCGGCGTCGGCGATCTGCTGCGCGATCTCGGCGGTCGAAACCGATCGCTCGGTCTTCTTCGGCGCCGAGAAGTCGTTGTCGAACAGGAATTTCGCCGGAGCGCCCATCAGTACACCAATTCGTCGTCGGCGCGGTTCTTCGACAGCATGATCTCGCCCTTGGCGGCGAGATCCTTCGCCAGGTTGACCAGCAGCGCCTGGGCTTCGTCGACGTCGCGCAGCCGCACCGGGCCGCTCGACGCCATGTCGTCATTGAGCATCTTGGCCGCGCGGCTCGACATGTTGCCGAAGAAGAACTGGCGCACCACGTCGTTGGCGCCCTTCAGCGCGACGGCGAGCTTTTCCTTGTCGACGTGGCGCATCAGCGTCTGGGCAGAGCCCGGATCGAGCTTGACGAGGTCGTCGAAGGTGAACATCAGCGCCTTGATGCGCTCGGCGGCCTCGCGGTTCTCTTCCTCGAGCGAGGTGATGAAGCGGGTTTCGGTCTGGCGGTCGAACGAGTTGAAGATTTCGGCCATGACCTCGTGGGCGTCGCGCCGCCGGGTCTGCGACAGGTTCGACATGAATTCCACGCGCAGCGTCTTCTCGACGCTTTCGATGACCTCCTTCTGAACCGCTTCCATCTTCAGCATGCGGTTGATGACGTCGAGCGCCATGTCCTCGGGCAGGATCGACAGCACCCTGGCCGAGTGCTCCGGCTTGAGCTTGGACAGCACCACGGCGATGGTCTGGGGGTATTCGTTCTTGAGGTAGTTGGCGAGGACCTCCTCCTGGACGTTGGAGAGCTTCTCCCACATGTTGCGCCCGGCGGGGCCGCGGATCTCGTCCATGATGCCGGCGACCCGCTCCGTCGGCAGGTACTGCTGCAGCAGCCGCTCGGTGGCGTCGAAGTTGCCCATCAGCGCGCCGGATGCCGACATTCGCGACACGAATTCCAGCATCATGTCCTCGACCACGTCGGATTCCACGGTGCCGAGCGTCGACATGTGGACCGACAGCTCGCGCACCTCGTCGTCGTCGAGCATCGACCAGACCTTGCCGCCGTACTGTTCGCCAAGCGCCAGCATCAGCATCGCCGCCCGTTTCGGGCCGGAGACTTTCTCGGTCTGCGCCCGATTGGCCTGGCGCTGCGCCAAGGCCGCGACGGTGCCGGCGATGTCGCGGCTGTTCATGTCGGCGTTGGGATTGTTGAGGGCCATGTCTGGTTACGCTGCCGTTTCCTGGAGCCACTGACGGATGATCGAGACGGTCTCGTGCGGATTGCGTTCGGCCAGCTCGCCGACGCGGTGCATCGATTGGGCGTGCACCTGGCCCTGGACCTGGGCGACGTCGATCAGGCTGGCCATCTTGCTGGCGACGGCGGAGGTCGGCGCCGGCGCGCTGGCCTCGACGACGGCCTCGGCGGGCGCCGGCAGCGCCGGCTGCGGCGCGCCGGTCAGCAGGTTGACCTCGGGCGAGAGGATGCGCTTGACCAGCGGACGGATCACGACGAACAGCACGACGATGCCGAGCAGCATCATGACGATGAGCTCGATCACGTTCATGACGTCGTCCTTGGTGAACTGCAGCATGCCGAGGAAGCCGGTCGGCTCGTTGACCGGAAGGCTCACCGGGCCGTCGGCGAATTTCAGGTTGACCACCTCGACCTG
>Ga0187771_10003202_pt1 | contig 11417 bp, 7 predicted proteins | sample 0116_SJ02_MP15_1_FD_133139 | JGI IMG/M metagenome (GOLD analysis project Ga0187771, IMG submission 133139) | Tropical peat soil microbial communities from peatlands in Department of Meta, Colombia - 0116_SJ02_MP15_10_MG | ecosystem: Environmental > Terrestrial > Soil > Wetlands > Peat | place... | reverse complement strand
GCTCGGACTTCTCGATGGAGATCGTACCGACCAGGACGGGCCGGCCCTCCTGGTTGTTCTCGGTGATCTCCTGGGCGACGGCCTCCCATTTTTCCTTGGCCGTGCGGTAGATGACATCGTGGTATTCGTAGCGGATGAGGGGCTTGTTCGTCGGGATCTCGACCACGTCCAGCCCGTAGATCTGCTGGAATTCCTCGGCCTCGGTGGCCGCCGTGCCGGTCATGCCGGCGAGCTTCTTGTACATGCGGAAGTAGTTCTGGAACGTGATCTGGGCCAGGGTCTGGTACTCCTCCTCGACCCGGACGCGCTCTTTGGCCTCCAGGGCTTGGTGGAGCCCGTCGCTGTAGCGGCGGCCGGGCATCAGGCGCCCCGTGAACTCGTCGACGATGACGACCTTCCCGTCCTGGACCATGTAGTCCACGTCCCGCTTGAAGAGCTGGTGGGCCTTGAGGGAGGTGTTGACGGCATGGACGAGGTCCATGTTTGAGAGGTCGTAGAGGTTCGGGACGCTCAGGATCTTCTCGGCCTCGGCGACGCCCTCCTCGATGAGCGATACGGTCCGCGTCTTCTCGTCGACCGTGAAGTGCTTGTCCTTGCGCAGGCGGCGGACGAGGCTGTCCACCTTATAGTACAGGGCGGTCGATTCCTGGGTCGGGCCGGAGATGATCAGGGGGGTCCGGGCCTCGTCGATGAGGATCGAGTCCACCTCGTCCACGATGGCGTAGTTGAACTCGCGCTGAACGAGGTCGGAGAGGCGGAACTTCATGTTGTCGCGGAGGTAGTCGAAGCCGAACTCGTTGTTGGTGCCGTAGGTGATGTCCGCGCGGTAGGCGGCAAGGCGCTCGGCGTCTCCGAGCTCGTGCTGGATGGTGCCGACGCTCAGACCGAGGAACCTGTAGATGGCCCCCATCCACTCTGTGTCGCGCCGGGCCAGGTAGTCGTTGACGGTGACGATGTGGACGCCCTTGCCGTCGAGGGCGTTGAGGTAGGCGGAAAGAGTCGCGACCAGCGTTTTCCCTTCACCGGTCTTCATCTCGGCGATCATGCCCAGGTGGAGGACGATGCCGCCGACGAGCTGGACGTCGAAGTGGCGCATCGTCGTCGTCCGGCGCGACGCCTCGCGCACGACGGCGAAGGCTTCGATGAGGATGTCATCGAGGGAGGCGCCTTGGGAGAGCTTTTCCCGGAATTCGGCGGTCTTGGCCAGGAGTTCGGCGTTGGAGAGCTTCTGGATGCGGGGCTCGAGATCGTTGATGGCCGCGATGAGGGGGCGGAGCTTCTTCAGGGTCCGTTCGGTCCCGGTCCCGAAGAGTTTACGGTAAATCCACTTGTACATTTACTATCTTTTAACAGAAACCCTCGGGGAAGTCAATTTGACGGCTCTCATTGACAGGCCCCCCGGGAGGGGGTACAGTCGTTGTCCGGCGAAAGGCGAGGACCTTCCGGGGAGATCGTTGAGGAGGCGGCCGTGAGCGAGATCTACTATTCGGTTGCGGACGGGATATTCGCTCGGTTCCCAGGCTACGCGCGAGGGGTCGTGCTCGCTTACGGAGTCCGGAACGGGGATTCGCCGCCGGAGCTCGTGGCCCTCCTGCGCGAAGCGGAAGTCTCCCTGCGCGGCCGGATGACCATAGACCAGGTCGCGTCGGAGCCGCGCTTCGTCGCTTGGCGCGAAGCCTTCCGCTGGTTCGGGGCCAAGGCCAGCGATTTCCGGGCCTCCGTCGAGGCCATGGCCCGCAGGGTCGTGCGCGGCCAGGAGATCCCTTCGATCAACGCCCTCGTCGACATGGGGAATGCGATTTCTCTGCGGTACCTGATGCCCGCGGGGGGCCATTCCCTGGACGCCGTCAAGGGGGATATCACGCTGGGACCGGCGCGGGGAGATGAGGAATTCACGGCCTTCGGCTCGACCGAACTCGAGCATCCGGAGCCGGGGGAGATCATCCTCGCCGAAGGGCAGGCCGTTCTGACGCGCCGCTGGTGCTGGCGCCAGGGCGTCCACACGCTGACCCTCCCGGAGACGACGGCCGTCGAGTTCAACGTGGACGGCCTGCCGCCAGTGTCCCCGGCAGAGGTCGAGAACGCCTGCCGGGAGGCGGCCGGCCTCATCGAACGCTTCTGCGGCGGCCGGACGCGGCTCGAAGTCCTCAGCCGGGATAACCCGCGGGTCCGGCTGAGCGAATAGGAGCGGCCCAGCTACTCTCCGATAACCTTGACCAGGACGCGCTTGCGGCGCAGGCCGTCGCGACGCGGTCCCCGAGCCGAGCCTATTTCCGCTCCAGGATCTCTTCGACGAGCGGCTTTGCCCCGTAGATCTTGAGCATCGCCTCAATGATCCCGCGCCCGTCGACCATGACGGACCGAGAGATCGTGTCTTCATAGACAAAGCGAGTCGGCAGAGACTGGATGTTGCCGTCGAAGAGCACGCCCACGAACTCGCCCTTCCTGTTGACGACGGGAGAGCCGGAGTTGCCGCCGATCGAGTCGACGGTCGCGACGAAGTCGACGGGCACACCCGGGTTCACCACGCCCTCCTTGGCGAGAAAGCCGGCCGGGAGCTCGTACGGGTCCTTGTCTGCCGCCTCGCGGCACTTCTCGAAAAGGCCCCGGAACGTCGTTTCGTAAGGGATCCTGCGGCCGTTCTCGACATAGCCCTTGACGACGCCGAAGCTCAGCCTCAGGGTCCCGGTGGCGTCGGGCGGGATCGACGTTCCCTCGAGCTTGAATATGGCCTGGGCGATGCGGGCCCCGTCCAGATTCTCGACGGCTTCGACCTCCTTTTCGTACCGGGACCGGAGGCCGCGGGAGAAGGAGTCGACGAGCAGGGCCAGCTTGATCATCGGATCGCTCGACAGCTCGACGGCGTCGATCCCGCCGTCGATGAGCTTCTTGCGGACGGCGATGTCTTTGAGGGCCGTGCCTTCGACGAGTTCCCGGGCCACGTCCTTGGGCGAGCGGCCCCCGAGGATCCATTTGACCTCCTGGAGGCCGCCCAGCTCTTCCTGGAGCTGTGCCAGAGAGTCGGAGAGCTTCAGGATCTCGAATTCGTCATAGATCGGGGCCGGGGAGAGGAGCCGGCGGGTCATCGAGCGCAGGCCCGCATCCCTGTATTCCCGGAGCCTTTCGGCGTTCGGCTTGGCCTTCTCTTCGGCCATGCGGACGATGTCCCGCGCCAGGCTGAAATACGTCGTGTAGAAGCCGTTGGCTCTCTCGAAGAACGTGTATGGCTTATAGAAGGACGCATAGGCTTTCTCGGCCGCGGTGACCTCGTCCCATGCGCCTCCGTATTCCTTTTCGAGCTCGGGGTTCCTGCGGACGGCCTCGCGCAGGGACTGTTCGTCTTTGAGCTTCTTTGCCATCAGCTTCTCGTCCAGGAGGCCCGACTGGTAGCCGGTGATGGCCTTGAGGCTGTTCTCGATGCCGAACAGGTTCCGAAGGGCGACCCGGGCCTGCTCCTCGCCCTCCCGGCTGTAGGCGTGCATATAAGCCTGGCGCCTCTTATAATTCGCGATGGCAAACGGATAGCTGACATCCCGCAGGAACTCCAGCTGGGCGTAGGTCAGGAGGCGGCCCGTCGAGCCGGGGTTGCCGGAGCAGAAAACGAGATCCTCGTCCCGGACGCCAGAGGTCGACCACCGGATGTAGTTTTCACTCTTGAAGGGCTGCCCGTTCTCGTAGATACGGAACAGGCAGATATCGATGTCGTAGCGCGGATAGGTGAAATTGTCCCGGTCGCCGCCGAAGAAGGCGACCAGGTATTCGGGCGCGAAGACCAGCCGGACGTCGTTGAAAACCTTGTATTTGTAGAGATGATACATGCCCCCGGAATAGAGAGTGACGACGACGCCGCGGAGTCCGGTCGTGTCGAACGTCTCCTGTTCCAACCCGGCGATTGCCTTTTGCCTGGCCTCCGCGGCTTCCGCGGGGGTCATGCCGGGTTTTTCCGCGCCGAGAACTTTGGCCGTGACGTCCTCGATGTCTTCGAGGACACGGAGCTCCATACCGGGCACCTTGAGCTCCTCGGCCCGGGTCCGGGCATAGAACCCGGTCTTCATCAGGTCGCGATCCTTGGTCGAGAGGTTCTCAAGCGCTCCCTGACCGACATGGTGGTTGGTCAGGACGAGCCCCTCCGGCGAGATGAAGGACCCGGACGCGCCCCCGAACGAGATCGAGGACAGCCGAAGATGGTCCAGGAAGGCCTGCGTCACGGCGAAGCCGTATTTCTTCTGGAGGAGCTCCTGGGGCGGCTTGTTGAACAGCCACATCCCCTCGTCGGCGAAAGCGGGGAGAGCCAGAAAAAGGGCCAGAAGGACGGCCGGGGCGAAGCGTCTCATCCGGGATTGCATCATGAATCGTGACTCCTTGAGTGAAATAGACAACCCAATTATGCCCCACCTCCGGCAATAATACAAAAGCCGGCTCGCCGGTGGGGAAGCAGGGCCCGGCGTTCCGCCTTTACACGGCCTTCGGCTTCTCCTATAATAGCTCTCCCTGACCGGCGGCCCCCGGGGGGGGCGCGCTGGTCTGGAAAGGCGAGAAGACCCTGAAAGAAACGTTCATGACACTCTTAGAAGCTCCCGCCAATACTCCCCTGAGGATTAAGGACTTTCTCGGAGGAGAGGGAGTCCGGAGGCGGCTTCTCGCCCTCGGCTTTCATAGAGACGACATTGTCACGCTCGACTCCCGGGCGCTCTTCAAGGGCCCCATCCTCGTCTGGAATCTGACGTCATCGACGAAAGTGGCGCTTGGACGGGGCGTGGCCCAGAAGATCATCGTTGAACCCGACCATGGAGCGACGTAAGGTTCCGGTCGTCGTCTTCGTCGGTCAACCGAACTGCGGCAAGAGCACCCTTTTCAACTCGATTGCCGGTCCTAAGGCCGAAACTTCGAACTTCCCCGGCACGTCCATCAAGCACACCCACAGCCGGGTCAACATCGAGGGCCGTCTCCTGGACATCGTGGACCTGCCCGGAACATACTCGCTGTGCCCCTCGGATCCGGCCGAGCGCGTGGCCCTTTTTCATCTCTACAGCGAGAAGCCCGACCTCGTCATCAATGTCGCCGACGCGTCGGTCCTCGGACGCAACCTGGAATTGACGCTCGAGCTTCTCGAGCTGGGCTATCCGATGGTCGTCGCCCTCAACATGGTGGACATCGCCGAACGCAAGGGCGTCCTAGTCGACTCGGACGCCCTCGGCCGCGCGCTCGGAGTGCCCGTCGTGCCCACCATTGCCGCCCACGGGCGGGGCGTGAAGGAGCTTCTGGACGAGGTCTTCGCCGTTCTGGACAGGGGGCAGAAACCTCGCCCGCTTCCGTGGTCGAGCGCCGTCGACGACAAGATCGTCGAGATGGAGCGCAATCTCCCCGATGATTTCGCGCTCGTCTCCAACCGGAGGTTCACGGCCGTCAAGCTCCTCGAGACGGGAGGGATGGCCTGCGGCGAATTCCTCGGCGAGATCGACCCGGGCCTCAAGGTCTCCGTCCTGCGCGTCCGCAAGGAGCTGGAAGAGCTCCGCGGCATGCCGGCCTACGAGGTCATCGCCGCCGAACGCCATCACCTGGCCATGAAGCTCCTCGAGGACTCTAGCCGCCTTCTCCGCGGGAAACAGACGACATGGGACATCAAGGTGGACGCGGTGCTCATGCATCCCGTGGCCGGATACCTGATCATGGCCGTCGTCTTCCTGGCCTTCTTCCTGATTATTTTCAAGGTCGGCGGCCCGCTCGAAGATCTCTTCCTGGGGCCCTTTCTCAGGCTCAAAGACGTCCTGGCTGTCCATATGGGCAAAGGGCTGCTCTATTATCTCGCCGAGGGCCTGCTCCAGGGGATCGGGGGAGGGGTGGCCATCGTGCTGCCCTATTTCGTGCCGCTCCTCATCCTGATGTCGGCCCTCGAGGATCTCGGATATCTGGCCCGGGCGGGGTTTCTCCTGGACACATTCCTGCACCGCATCGGGCTCCACGGCAAATCGATCTCGCCCTTCATCCTCGGCTTCGGCTGCAATGTCCCGGCGGTCATGGCGACGCGCATCCTGGAATCAGAGCGAGACCGGATCCTGACGTCCCTTCTCATCCCGTTCATCCCCTGCTCGGCGCGGACGACGATCATCCTGGCCCTGGTCGCCTTTTACCTCGGCCCTTTCTGGGCGCTCGGGTTCTATGTGGCCAATATCATCGTCGTAGCCTTGCTGGGCTTGGCGATCAGCCGGGTCATGAAGGAACCGTCGCCGGGGCTTATCCTCGAGATCCCCTCCCTCAAATGGCCGTCGCTCGGCAGCGTCTTGGAGAAGACCTGGCTCCAACTCCGGAGCTTCATCAGCTTCGCCTGGCCCATCCTCGTTGCCGGCAGCGTCCTGTTGAGCATCCTGACGTACATCAGGGCCGACGGGGTGATCAACGACGTCCTCTCGCCCCTGGTCGTGAAGGGCCTCGGGCTGCCGCACGACCTAGGCGTGACGCTCATCTTCGGCTTCCTGCGCAAGGAGCTCTCGCTGATCATGATGCTCCAGGCCCTGGGCGTCAACTACCGGAGCCTCCTGTCCGCTATCACGCGGGAGCAGATCGTCGTCTTCACGGTCTTCGTCAGCTTCTTCATTCCCTGTCTGTCAACGTTCGCCATCCTGTGGAAGGAGATCGGCCGGAAGTGGGCGCTCGTCTCGGCCGGCCTGAGCGTGAGCGTCGCCATCGTCCTCAGCTGGCTCGTGCGGCTTGTGATCTAGGCGCGGCGCAGCTTTTCCAGGATCCCGACGGCTGCTTTTTGACTGACAAGCGGCGCGAGCTCCTCCACGGTCGCGGCCCTGATCTCCTCGACGCTCTTGAACCGGGCCAGGAGGGCGAGCTTCTTCTTGGGGCCGAGGCCCGGGATGTCGTCGAGCTCGGACCCGAAGCTCCGTTTCTCGCGGCGGCCGCGGTGGAAGGTGATGGCGAAGCGGTGGGCTTCGTCGCGGACGGCCTGGACGAGCTTGAGGGCGGGCGACGTCCTGTCGAGCCGGAGGCCTTCTTTATGCGCCGGAGTGAACAGGATCTCCTCACGCTTGGCGATAGAAACGAGGGGAACGGCCGAGAGACCAAGCCCGGCCATGGCTTTTTTTGCCGCTGCCAGCTGGCCTTTGCCGCCGTCGACCATGACGAGGTCGGGTAGGGGCTTTCTCTCGTCGAGGAGGCGGCCGTACCTGCGGCGGATGACCTCCTCCAGGCTGGCGACGTCGTTGGGGCCCTCGACCGTTCGGATCGTGAATTTCCGGTAGGCGTCCTTGTCTGGGCGCCCGTCCCTGAAGACGGCCATGGACCCGACGGATTCCTCTCCGCCGGTGTTGGAGATGTCGAAGCCCTCGATCGTCCTCGGCAAGGCCTCCAGCCCGAGTACGGCTTTCAGCTCTTCGAGCGGCCCGAGATCCCGGGTGCTCTTTTCGAGGAGCGCGTCCGCGTTCCGGTCGGCGAGGCCGACGAGTTTGCGGTTCCTTCCGGACCGGGGGACGAGGATCTGAATCCGGTCCGCGGCGCCGGGACAGGACGGTGCAGCCCTCCGCTGCGCTGCGAGCCGGTCCGCGAGTTCCTCCGGGTTTTCGGCGGGGAAGGGGAGGAGGAGGCGCCCGGGGATTCCCCGGCGTTCGTAGAATCCCGAAAGGAAAGCCGCGAGAAGACGGGGCGCGGGCTCAGTTTCTCCCGGGGAAAGCACGGCGCTCTCCGAGTCCCGGATCTTGCCGTGCCGCATGAAGAAGACGTAGAAGGCAGCTCGGGCGCCGCGCCGGGCGAAGCCGACGACGTCCTGGTCCTCGAGGGCCACCGAAATGGCCCTCGGCCGCTCCTGGATGTCCTCGATCGTCCGGAGGATGTCCCGCCAGCGGGCGGCATCCTCGAACTTCTCCGCGGCGGCCGCCTCCTCCATCCTGCGCTTCAGGGCCGCGGCCAGCTCGCGCGTCCTGCCCTCGAGGAAAAGGCACGCGTTTTCGACGTCCTTCCGGTAATCCCCCTCCGAGACATAGCCGACGCAGGGCGCGGAACAGAGCTTCAGGTCGTATTCGAGACAGGGCCGCTTTCTGTTCCTGAAGATCGCGTTCTCGCAGCCCCGGACTCCGAAATACTTGTTGACGAGATGAAGGGAGGTCCGGGCCCGGCGGGCCGGGCTGAACGGGCCGAAATAACGGGACCGGCCCTCCTCGACCTTCCTGCTGAAATAGACCCCCGGAAACTTCTCGCCGGCCGTCACCTTGAGATACGGGAAGCTCTTGTCGTCCTTGAGCCTCAGGTTGAAGCGGGGCTGGTATTGCTGGATGTAATTGTTCTCGAGAAACGCCGCCTCTTTTTCCGACCCCGTCAGGATGTAGTCGATGTCGGCGGTCTCTCCGAGGATGTTCCGAACCTTGTAATCGGGGTTGGTCAGGAAATAGGACCGGACCCGGTCGCGCAAAGAGCGGGCCTTGCCGATGTAGACGACCCTTCCGGCCGCGTTCTTGAAGAAATAGATCCCAGGCTTGTCGGGGAGCGCCGCGGCCCGGGATTTCAGTTCGTCCTCGCTCACCCCTTTATTATAGCCCCAATTCGAGCTCGCGTTTCTTGAGCTTGGCGAGCTCGTCGCGGAAGCGGGCGGCCTTCTCAAACTCGAGCGCCTGGGCCGCCTCCCTCATCAGCTTCTCGAGTTCCTCCATCCTCTTTTTCCTCTTGGTTGGCGAGAGATAGATGTCCTTGTCCTTGGTGATCTTCGTGTAATCCAGGTAATCGCGCTCGTAGACGCTGGACAGGACTTCATCGATCTGCTTGATGATCGATTGCGGCGTTATGCCGTTCCGAAGGTTGTACTCCCGCTGGGCAGTCCGGCGGCGGTTGGTCTCCTCGAGAGCCGCCTTCATCGAGTCGGTCATTGTGTCGGCGTAGAGGATGGCCTTGCCATCGACGTTGCGGGCGGCCCGGCCGAAGGTCTGGATGAGGGACGTCGAAGACCTGAGGAAGCCTTCCTTATCGGCGTCCAGGATCGCCACGAGCGAGACCTCCGGCAGGTCCAGGCCTTCGCGGAGAAGGTTGATGCCGATCAGGGCGTCGAAGATCCCCTTCCGAAGGTCCCGCAGGATATTGACGCGGTCGAGGGTCTCGATTTCGGAGTGGAGGTAGCGGACGCGGAGGCCGAGCTCGTGATAGTGGCGCGTCAGGTCTTCGGCCATCTTTTTGGTGAGCGTCGTGACCAGGGTCCGCTCCCGCTTCCCGGAGCGCTCCCGGATCTCCCCCATGAGGTTATCGATTTGGCCCTTGATGGGCCGGATCTCGACCTCCGGGTCGGTCAGGCCCGTCGGGCGGATGAGCTGCTCCACGACATGCCCCGGCGATCTCTTGAGCTCGTGGAGGCCGGGCGTCGCGGACACGTAGAGGACCTGCTTGACCCGGCCTTCGAACTCCTCGAAGTTCAGGGGCCTGTTGTCGAGGGCCGAGGGGAGGCGGAAGCCGTGCTCGATGAGCGTCAGTTTGCGGGAACGGTCCCCATGGTACATGCCTCCGATCTGGGGCACGGTGACGTGCGATTCGTCGATGATCGTCAGGAAGTCGTCCGGGAAATAGTCGAGCAGCGTGTACGGCGGCTCGCCGGCCCTCCGGCCGCTGAGGTGGCGGGAATAATTCTCGATGCCGGCGCAGTAGCCGAACTCCCGGAGCATCTCCATATCGTAGAGGGTCCGCTCCTCGATCCTTTCGGCCTCGACGGCCTGCCCCCGGCTCCGGAAATACTCGACCCGTTCGGCGAGCTCCGCCTCGATGCCGGCCACCGCCTCACGCAGGGTTTCGGCCGGTGTCGAGAAAAACGTCCTCGGATGAACCATGACCGCGTCGAGGCTCTCCCGCTTTCTCCCGAGGAGGGGGTCGACGGCCGAGATCTCCTTGACGCGCCCCTCCTCGAGCTCGATGCGGTAGGCCGAGTCTTCGTAGCTCGGCCAGACCTCGACGATGTCTCCGCGAACGCGGAAGCTCCCCCGCTTGAACTCCCCTTCGAGGCGCTCGTACTGGATCGAGACGAGCTTTTCGAGGAGCGCCTTGCGGCCGATGGCCTCGTCCTTGGAGAGGCTGAAGCTCATGGAGTAATACGTTTCGGGAGCGCCGATGCCGTAGATGCACGAAACTGAGGCCACGATGATGACGTCACGACGGGCGAAGAGGGAGTTGGTGGCGCAGAGGCGCATGCGGTCGATCTCGTCGTTGATGGTCGCTTCCTTGGCGATGTAGGTGTTGGACGCCGGGATGAAGGCCTCCGGCTGGTAGTAATCGTAATAGCTGACGAAATATTCGACGGCGTTGCCGGGGAAGAAACGCCGGAACTCCTGGTAGAGCTGGGCGGCGAGCGTCTTGTTGTGCGAGATGACGAGCACCGGGCGGTTGACGCGCTCGATGATGTTGGCCATGGTGAAGGTCTTCCCCGACCCGGTGACGCCCTTGAGGACCTGGTGGGGCTCGCCGGACTTAAGGCCTTCGGAGAGCCTCTCGATGGCTTGGACCTGGTCCCCTTTGGGGGTGAATTCGGAGACGAGTTCAAACGCTCGCATAAGGCCATTATAGGGGCCAAACCTCCATTCTGCCAGTCTTTTCCGATAGACGGGGAAGCAACATCCAGAGATCAGTGGGAGAATGAAGATTTGACCCCGTCTTGATGCCGGCGTCAGGCCTTCTCGATCTTGATCGCGCCCTTGAAGCGGGCCCCGTTCGAGACGCTGATCTTCGCCGTCTGAATGTCGCCCGTCATCCGGCCCGTTTCCGAGACCAGGGCGCGTTCAGCCGCGGCGACCGTGCCGACGAGCTCGCCGTGAAGCACCAGGCTCCGGACTCTGACCTCGGCCTCGACCTTGGCCCCCCGGTTGATGATCAGGGAACCCGAGGGAAGCGTGATCTTGCCCTGGAACCGGCCGTCGATGACGAAGTCCTCGTGGCCTTCGAGGGTGCCGTTGAAGAAAGCCGTGGACCCGAGATGGCTCGGCTCCTGGCGGACAGGCCTGTCGGGCGCCTCAGGTCCAGGTTTTCTCGCATCGTCGGCCATGATCTTGTCCTTTCCGTTTCCTCATTCGGGCCGATTATAGCGGCCGGACGCGGGGGTGTCAATGCGGGTTCCGGAGGATTTTGACAGGCCCCGGATTTATGCTAGAATTCGGTGTCACGCCAGAGACCGGAGAGCGGGCATAGCTCAATGGTAGAGTACCGGCTTCCCAAGCCGGGTGTTGTGGGTTCGAGTCCCATTGCCCGCTCCATTTTTCATTTTCCTTCTCCGGCCGGGCTCCCGGAGAGGCCGCGGGACGGATGTCCTTCGCGAGGGCGGGATGCCGAGACATTGGAAGCTTCTCATCGATAAGGAGCCGCTCGCGGGTTCCCGGAATATGGCCGTCGATGAACTCCTCTTCCGCCGCGTCCAGGCCGCGCGGGAGACCTATCTCCGCTTCTACCAATGG
>Ga0187771_10003201_pt1 | contig 11419 bp, 8 predicted proteins | sample 0116_SJ02_MP15_1_FD_133139 | JGI IMG/M metagenome (GOLD analysis project Ga0187771, IMG submission 133139) | Tropical peat soil microbial communities from peatlands in Department of Meta, Colombia - 0116_SJ02_MP15_10_MG | ecosystem: Environmental > Terrestrial > Soil > Wetlands > Peat | place... | reverse complement strand
GGACTGTTTGGAGGGTTTTGTGCCGGCTTCCTGCGCAGGACTCTGCAGGAGTTTTCCTTCGCTGATCTCAGGGCTGCCTTTCCCGGGGGTTTGATTTCCTTCCGAAGTTTCCGTGGACCTTTGCTGGCTCCTTACAACCGCACTGTCCGGATTGTAAGTCTCCTCCGCGATTTGAACCTGGTCCAGGTCCAGGTCGAGCGCAACCCTCGCTAGAGCCCGGTTGGCGCCCAGCACCTGATCGAGCATGCTCTGGATCTTTTCGCGCATGGCTTCTTCCATCTGTTGCCTGCGTTCCAGCTGAGAGTTGCTCAGCTGAGTCGATTGATCTTCCCGGTCCTTTTTATAGAGAATTTGTCCATCGCTGCTCATGACACTGATTCGATCTTCCTGCAGACCCCTTACCGCAGCCGAAACCAGGTGAACTATGCCCTGCAGTTCCTTTTCGGCCATTCTGGCCCCTGGACGCAGCTTTAACACAACTGCCGCGCTGGGCGGCTTCTGGTCTTCCTTGAAAAGGCTGTCTTCAGGCATTACCAGGTGAACCCTGCTCTCCAGCACTTCGCTCATACCATTCAACGTTCTGGCCAGCTCTCCTTGGAGGGCTCTTTGATAGTTGATTTTCTGGACGAATTCAGTACTGCCCAACTTCTGCTGGTCGAAAATCTCAAACCCCATGCCCGACCCTTTGGGGATTCCATCGGATGCAAGGGAAAGCCTGGTTTCAAAAACCTGCTCCCTGGGTACGTCGATGCTGCCCTCAGATATACGAAATGGAATTTTTTTGCCCTTGAGGGCATGCGCGATTTCTCCCATATCGCTCTGAGACAACCCGGAATATATCGGGGCATAATCGGTCCGGTTGTTTACATAGACCAAAAACGCTAGAGCGCCCGCCAAAATAAGGACGCCTCCGGCATAGGAAATCTTTTGCGCTACCGAGAGGGTCTTGGAATATTCATAAAGTCTTCGAAGATACTTCAGAACGAAATTCATGGCCCTCTCCCCGGGACAGTGGTTAGTGATTGGTCAGTGGTGAATAGTGAATAGTCACTATTCACTGCATTAAAAACTCATGCGCATTACTTCGTGGTAGGCATCCAGGGCCTTGTTGCGGATCTTGGCCAGCAGCCCCAACCCCATGTCGGCCTGTGCCAGTTGGATCATGGTTTCATGGATATTGTCGGCCCCTTTGATCGTACTCTGCTCCATAGTCACCTCGGCCTTGTTCTGAAGCCGGTTTATCTCGCCTACCTTCGATATTAACTCGTCGGCAAATGAAACAGAGTCGCCACCCCCGGAACTCTTGGACATAACGGCGCCTGGGGCGCCCTCGCATAGATTCTTCATGATCGGATCGATACGCATGGACCCATTCCTTTCCAGTGCAGCGGCAGAAGGAAACGGGAAGCTAAAGGCCTCAAACTTCCTGCTTCCTGCTCCTTGCTGTCAGCGCTCACTATTTCCCTATGTCCATTGATTTGAGGGCCAACTGTCTGGCGGTCTGAAGGGCGGCAAGGTTTGCTTCATAGGACCTGCTCGCGTTTAGAAGATTCGCCATTTCCTCGACCGGGTTAATATTGGGCATCTGGACGATGCCTTTTTCGTCCGCATCCGGATTTCCCGGGTCATAGACCTGTTTGAAATCCCGCTGGTCCGCAACAATATCGGCTACCTGCACTTTGTCGGCTCCCTCGCTCATCACCGAGCTCAACTCGTCTGCAAAACCTTCGGCGGACACCGTTTCGTAAATGACCGTCTTACGCCTGTAAGGTACGCCCTCAGCAGTCCTGGTAGTATTCACATTAGCCAGATTTGAGGAGAGCACATTAATCCAGGCGCGATTCGCCTTAAGCCCCGATGCGCTTATTTGTATCGCTGATTCGAGGTCCATTAGACACCTCCTTCGGTTATCGCTGTTTTGAGCATCGAGAATTTCCTGTTTAGCATGCCGACCATGTGTTGATATTCAATGGCGTTTTTGGTGAGATTCACCATCTCGGTATCCAGGTCCACAGGGCCGACTTCAACCACCTCCGAGGCTTCCAGGGCCTCAACCGGATCATCTGGAGCCATATGGCGACCGTTGGAGCGAACCATGTGAAGCACCTGCTCTTCGAGCGACTGACGTATGGCCTCCTCAAAGGAGAGTTCCTTTGCCCTGTAGCCGGGGGTGTCAATGTTGGCCAGATTGCTTGAAATCAGTTTCTGGTTCATCGCATTCAGGCTCAGCCGGTCCTCGATCATCTTTATGGTTCTGTTGAACACGACACCGTTATCCATAACAAGCCTCCTTTGCTGTTGCCGTGTTTGGGAGCAAATCTCATACCAGTGAATGGCCAACGAAGGACGGCGCCAAGTGGACGCTGGAAAACCATACCAATGAACAGTAAGCGGTGAGCGGTGAGCATACTGTTCCCATCTTCCGTCAATTCTTTGACCTTCCACTGCTCACTGCTCACTGCTCACTGCTCACTACCCTGACGGTATTCTGCCAGCTTGTTGCGAAGGGTCCTGACGCTGATGCCAAGTATTTCAGCCGCACGGGTTCGATTGCCTTCAACGGTGCCAAGGGCCTTCTCGATCATAATCTTCTCCACTTCGCAAAGCGGCATCAGAGAAAACCCGGAAGCCTGCGATGCTTGCTGTTCGATCCCCGTGTCCAGAATAACGCAGTCCTGGCTGACCACACTCGTCTCACAGATTAGAACTGCCCGCTGGACCACGTTTTGGAGTTCCCGGACATTGCCCGGCCACGAATAGTCCACAAGCCTTTTGAGCGCTTCGGGGGAAAAAGATCTGGTCGTGAATCCGTTCTCGACGCTGTACTCGGCAAGGAAGAATTCAGCCAGCGTGACTATGTCGCCCGAGCGCTCTCTTAAAGGAGGGATTCTAAGAGGTATAACGTTGAGGCGGTAATAAAGGTCTTTTCTAAATTTTGCCTCCTTTACGCGATCTTCAATCCTGACATTGGTGGTGGCGATGATTCGGACGTCGACCCGTACGGGATATCTGCCGCCCAGCCGGTCCACTTCGCTTTCCTGGAGGACCCGCAGCAGCTTCGCCTGGAGATGGAGCGGGATCTCGCTGACTTCATCGAGCAGAAGGGTCCCGGTATGCGCCAGTTCGAATTTGCCTTCCCTGTTTCTGATAGCTCCTGTAAAGGCCCCTTTTTCATACCCGAACAGTTCGCTCTCCAGAAGAGTCTCCGGCAGGGCGGCACAGTTAAGCGCGACGAAAGGCTTAACTTTCCTGGCGCTCTGACTGTGAATGTAGCGGGCAAACAGTTCTTTGCCCGTTCCGCTTTCCCCCTGAATGAAAACGGTTGCGTTGCTCGAGGCGATTTTTCTTGCCAGGGCCTTGATCGAGCCCAGACCCGGGTCATGCGTGATTATCGGATCGTCCCCGGTATGGGGGGCCCATTGTTGAGCACTCCGCTCTCTTGTCGCCTCGATGTGCTCGATCACTTTTGACAGGCGCTCGGGCGCGAAGGGCTTGGTCCAAAAATCGTAGGCCCCATTTTTGACGCTCTCAACGGCATCTTCGAGCCTTGGTTTGGTGGTGAGGACGATAACCGGCGCCGGCGGCTCCATGCTCCGGGCGGTTTCAAGAAAATCCAGCGTATGGGCGGCGGATAAACCGTTTAGGTGAAGAAGCACGAGGCCGGGCGATTCCTTTTTGAGCAGACTTTTTGCCGACCTCGCCGAGTCGGTCAGAAAACACAGATGCCCTTGTGCCCTCAGAAACAACGAGACTTTCCGAGCATCGTTGGAATCCGTTTCAACCACAAGTACGTTCATTGCCCACCGTTTTTCCCGGAACTCATGTCGATTGTGTTGATCTGCTGCTGAGCCACGGCGACCCAAAAGGCGTCTTCGGATGTCTTGATCCGGTTTAGGCTCTCCATGGCTTTATCCGTCCGGCCTGCTTGGATGTAGAGCTTTGAAATTTCATAGAGAATCTCGTTTTTCTGATCTCCGATGGAAACTCCGATCGCTGTTTCCATCATCTCCGCCGCTTTCTGGAATTCCTTCTGTTCGGCCAAACACTTGCTCAACGTTACGAGAATAGAGCGCCGAGTGAAGCCATCGTCAGCCTTCGCTCTCTCCAACGCCTTTTGGAGAAGGGGAATGGCTTCGTCAAACTTCTTGGTCTGGTGGAGGCAGCACCCGTAAGCCTCATAAGAATCCGGCTCCTCTATCTCGAATTCCTTCGCCTTCTGAAGGACCTTGCCAAAATGCTTCACCGCATCAACGTATTTGCGGTCACGGTAGAAAATGTGTCCGAGTATCTCGGATTTCTTCAGGTCTGCCGACTCGCTTTGAACCAGTTTGCAAAACTGAAAAGACCTCCCGCTGTCGTTAAGGCGAAGCCCATACAGAGCGCACCTCAGCAGCATGTCGTCACCCTTTTTGCGGCCCTTTGCAATCAGCCCGTCGTAGATATCGAGGGCGTTATAGTAGAACTTGAGCGAAGCGTAGCTTTCGGCAATCTGCTCCAGAGTGTCGGGGGATTGCATCGAGTCGAAAACCCTGCGATATTTGTCATGCAACTGAACCGCCTTGATGAAGTTCTTGCTTGAAAAGTACTGGCTGATGAGGTCGCTGAGGACCTTTTCCCTCAACTCCGTGGTCCCTCCGGGGGAAGAGCCGTCTTTTCTTACCGGAAAGGCCTCATCCATTAGGTCCAGACTGTGTGCAAGATCGCCCTTCTTTGCGTTCAGCGCGGCCAGCTTCATCAAAACGATCCTTCGAAGGTTCGGGGATAGATCTTTGCCGCGTAAATCGTCATAGATGGTGATAGCCTGCTCCAGGTTGTCTTTTTCCATCAACTCCGCCCGGCGTACCTTGCAAATCAGGTCTCCTTCCGAATCGGTGTAATATTTGCCGATAAGTGTGTACATTCTGCCCGCAGCGCCAAGGTCCCCCTGGATTAGAAAAATCTCGGCGATCTTGGCCAGGACGATGTCCTGATCGGGAGCGCTTTGCTGGTAGTTGGCATATCTGAGCAGGTGTTCCTTTGACTTTTCGATGTTGCTGAGGGCGAATTGCGCCTCTCCGATGAAGCGGTAAAGGTCGGGTTTTTTCGTGTAGTAGTCGGGTTGCTGAGCGACGCAGTTTTCCAGCGTCTCCAGGGCTTCTTTGCTCGCCCCAAGAGTCAGGTTCATCCTGCCAAGTTCATAGTAGGCGGCAGCCTTGTCCTCTTTGGCCTCCGCGCCGCGAAGCGCCCACCGAAACGCCTCCATCGCCTCCAGGTATGCCTGCCTTCTATTGAAGACATCCCCTATGCCTAGCCAACAGCGGCATGTGACAGGATTGTCCGGCCAGTTGGAGACCACTTCCCGGTATAGTGTGTCCGCTTTTGCATAGTCTCCCATAGCGGAGCGGGCAAGCGCGGACCTGTAGATTGCCAGCGGGGCCTGTGCTGACCGGGGGCCTGCTGCCATCGCGTGCTGGTAAGCTTCGATTATTTCAGAAGCGCAAAATACGAGGTTTCGGGAGCAATCTTCGAATTTTTCGTTTGCGCTTTTGTAAAGTTCCAGCCCACTCTCGTCAGGTTCCACAAAATCGCGCGGTTTGGAAACTGGAGCCGATGAAGACTCGCCCGGTTTTGCATCGCGGGCGGGGATCCCTGGCTGGGGTGGATTAGCGGCCGCCGCTCCAGGGGAGCGCAGCGGGGTGAGTCCGTGGGACTCATTCCGGGGGCCGGCCCCCGAGGAAGCACTGCCCAAAGCGTTCTTAACCTGCGGTGAGACTTTTGAGCCGAATAGCTCGGCGGTCTCGACCTTTCTTATTTCAAGTTGCTGCACTTTTCCGCCGGCATTTTCAACCGGCCCCGCCGATGTTTGCTGTAAGGGCCGGGACCGCACATCTCCAGACCTCCCGTCCCGCGTCTCGCGCGATGGCCTGCTGGCAGACTTGTCGGTTCGATCGGACCGGGAATCGGCTGTCTTTTCGGGAGGGGTCAGCTCGAGACAAAGAGTGTATTTACCCTCCTTCCCCTCCTTGAGCGTGGAAGAAACCGATGTGTCCTTCTCGCGGAACAGCACCTCGAAAAAGCCGCTCTCGCGCCTGAATTTGACTTCCTTTGCCGCTGCCTTGGCGTCTTTAAATACCTTGTCGGGTAGTTTTGCTATGATCCGGGAAAAGAAAACCGAAATCCCATCGGCAGAAGGGGGACCGATTGCTTTTGGCTTGGCGCCTTCAGCGTCAAAAATCAGACGTGTATGATTCCCTTTAACCGAAAGGCGCAGACTCCTTATCGTTGTCTCCGAGTTGTCCTTCTCGGCCGCCTCACACCACGGCAGCGCGATACCCGCGATTATGCACCAGGCAAGCAGGAGCCCGGGCAGGCTTTTGAATTTAGTCATCCCACTAAAACCGCCGTTATGCGACCGTTAACTGCGAACTTCTTACTGACTGGTGAATAGTGACCGCTGACTGGAAAAACCTTTCCTTACCTGGTCATTGGTCTCTAAACCCTGGTCCGCTCCAAAGACCGACAGCCTTGAGTTAACATTATGCCCCGGCAGGAAGATTTATCCCGCCCGCCGATTGCGGCGTAAGGACTGCGCGTGGAAAAGATGAGCAAGGGATGTGCCAAAAGGGGAAAAACACGCGAATGGGTGATCCCTGGCAACACGGGTAATGAAATTCTCTGGGTAATGAAATTCTCTTGACAAACCAAAAAAGAAAGTGTAGCTGTTTTCTATAATGAATGATACTTCATTCATTATCGCGGAGAAAAACAAACGGGTAAAAGGGCATATCGGCTTGCTGCTCTCGAATCGACAACACGGAATAAATCCTCAAAGCGCCCCCCATGTTCCGCCTTACTCTGCTTCATTGTCTCGCTGCCGATGCGCCCGTTGTGATTTTCAAAATCATTAAGCATATTTGCCATGCGCTCAAAAGCGCCCGATAAGCGCCGCCGCATCCTCGACTCTGCAGTCAGGGTATTCGCCAAAGAAGGATTTTTCAAGGCGAAGGTCTCCCAGATAGCCGAAGACGCTGGACTCGCGCCCGGTACGGTGTACCTCTATTTCAAGAATAAGGAGGACGTCCTCATTTCGATTTTCGACGTGAGGATGGAGGAGATAATTTCGAGGTTGCGCTCGGCGATCGGGAAAAAGGAAGATGCCCGCTCGCGACTGGCATGTCTTGTACGGATGCACCTGAGAGGATTCCAGGACGATCCGGACATGGCCGCCTGCTTTCAGGTCGAGCTTCGTCAGAGCAGTCGTTTCATGCGTGAGAACGTCAAAGGCGCGCTCACGCAGTACCTGGATTTGATCGGGGAAGTCGTTGAGCACGGCAGACGTGATGGGACGTTCCGGGAGAACCTCTCCGTAAGGCTCGTCACACATTTTATTTTCGGGACTCTTGACGAGGTGGTTTCGACCTGGGTGATGTCTGGCATGAAATATAACTTGGTCTCCCTTGCCGACCCGCTGGTCACATTGTTTACGAGCGGCATCGGACAGGGTGAGGCACTACAGATTGGAAGCACAAATGAAACTGCTGGTTGATGAAAGGGATGTGAAGTTTATCCTCAATGAACAGTTGCGAATCGAGTAATTGTGCAAGTTTGCGCGGTACGCCGATTTTTCCCGGGAAGCGTTCGATATGGTCCTTGCAGAGGCTGGAAAGCTCGCAGAGAGGGCTTTCTATCCCACGAACAAATTGGGCGACGTCCAGGGCTGCCGTTTTGAAAACGGTCAGGTGAAGGTCCCCGACTCGTTCCACGAACCCTACCGGCTTTACAGAGACGGAGGGTGGATAGCGATGGCCGACTCGCCTGAAGTGGGCGGCCAAGGCCTGCCGGTCGCATTGAGCACGGCCTGTGTAGAAATGTTTGGTGCGGCCAACTGGTCGCTTACTATGTATTCGGGCCTGACCCACGGGGCTGCGCACCTTCTTCAGAGACACGGCGCCCCCGAGCTTCAGAAACTCTACATGGACAATCTCTTCTCCTTCAACTGGGCCGGGACCATGTGCCTTACCGAACCGGGCGCCGGCACCGACGTGGGAAATCTCAGGACGAAGGCGCAACGGCAGCCGGACGGCACATTCAAGATCACCGGCCAGAAGATCTTCATCTCCTCTGGGATGCACGATCTTACGGAAAACATCGTTCACATGGTGCTCGCCCGGATCGATGGAGCACCTAAAGGCACCAGGGGTATTTCGATTTTTCTCGTCCCGAGGCTGCGTGTAGACGAGAGCGGAGAGTTGGTCGACAACGACGTGGCCTGCGCCGGGATCGAACACAAGATGGGCATTCATGGATCGGCCACCTGTACGCTCAACTTCGGTGAGAACGGCGGATGCACGGGTTACGTTATGGGCGGGGAAAACCAGGGCATGCATATCATGTTCGACATGATGAATGAAGCCCGGCTCTTCGTCGGGATCCAGGGGCTGGCCCACGCAAGCAGCGCCTACCTCCATGCCCTGCAATATTCCAAGGAGCGCATCCAGGGCAGCTCGATCGAAAACATGAAAGACCCTGATGCTCCCCGGACGCCCATTATTCTGCACCCGGATGTAAGGCGCATGTTGATGTTCATGAAGAGCAGCTCCGAGGGGTTGCGGGGGCTCATGTACCTTGCCGGCTACTGCATCGACCGGGTGCGGGTAGCCGAAACGCAGGAGGAGAGGGAGCTTTTCGAGGGCTATGTGGACTTGCTGATCCCCGTTTGCAAGTCGGTGGGGAGCGATTTGGGGTTCAGGGTCTGCGAGACGGCAATCCAGGTCTATGGAGGTTATGGATATATAAGGGAATACCCGGTCGAACAGATGATGCGGGACTGCAAGATTGCATCGATCTACGAAGGGACAAACGGGATTCAGGCCCTTGACCTCGTGGGTCGAAAACTCGCCTTCAAGCAGGGGAAGCTTTTAAAAGACGGTTTGAAGGCGGCCGGTAAAATTATCTCGAAAGCAAGGCAGAACTACCGCCTGCGCGACCTTGTCCAGATCTACGACGAGGCGCAGGAAAGCCTGGTTCAGCTAACGAAGTATTTCGGACTGAAGAGCATCACCGGCGAGTTTGAAGTTCCAGTTCTTTACGCCAAGCCCTGCCTGGACCTTTTCGGTGATGTAATCATGGGATTTATTCTCTTGTGGCAGGCCGACCTGGCTGATCGGCGGCTGCACGAGATCTATGCCGAGCACGGGGCTGCCGACGAAGGGTCACGGAGCAGACTCCTGCATGAAAACCGCGAATGCGCTTTCTATTTTGGTAAGATCTGCTCGGCCCGCTTTTTTGTCAACCATGTGCTCACGCAAGCTGCCGGGAAGGTGCGGGGAATTATGAACAACGACAAATCGGCCCTCGAAATCCCGGATGAAGGTTTCGCGCTTGACTGATGGACAAATAAATTAGGCATCTGTGCCCTCTGAGGCTCTGCGGTTGGATTCAAATGGGCCCTGGAGGAGGCCGGGATCGCAAAGAAGGAGAGCGATGAAAGCCAGAGACGTTGTGGTGATTGACGGAATCAGGACGGCCTTCGGGCGCGCGGGGGAAAAAGGCTATTTCTGGCGCACCCGGGCCGACGACATGGTGGTTAAGGTAATTCGAACGCTTCTCCGCCGTAATCCCAAGGTGAGGCCCGAAATGATAGAAGAGAATGCCTGGGGCGCATTTACCCAGGAAGGTGACCAGGGGTTGACCGTGGGACGTTCGAGCGTAATCCTGTCCGGTTTGCCGGCAAGCTGCGCGGGATTTTCCGTGGACCGGCTGTGCGCCGGGGGACTGACCGCTATTACTTCGGCCGCCTCTGAAATAGCGCTTGGGGCATGCGACGTAGCCATTGCGGGGGGTGTCGAGCACATGGGACACCATCCCATTCTTTCAACCGCCGACCCCAATCCCAGGTTTCTAACCGAGGGGCTTCTGAGCGCAGACGCTATGTCGATGGGGTTGACAGCCGAAAATCTGCATGACATGTATCCTGAGATCACAAGAGAAGTGAGCGACCGATACGCTTTCCTTTCGCAGATGAAAACCGCTGGAGCATACAAGGAAGGCAGAATTCAGAAGATGATAACGCCCATGACTGTCTATACCGGGGAAGGCTGGGTCGTTGCCGACCGCGACCAGCAGCTGCGCCCGGACACGACTATGGAAGGGCTCGCAAAACTTAAGGCTACCTTTAAGGCAGAGGGGAAAGTGACAGCCGGAAATTCTTCGGGACTAAATGACGGCGCAGCAGGTGTGATTCTGATGAGCGCAGATAAAGCGGCTGAAATCGGGGCGGTCCCGCGTATGCGCCTCAAGGGCTACGTCTATTTGGGGGTGAGGCCCGAAATAATGGGCTACGGACCTGTTCCTGCCACCAGAAAGGCCCTGGAAAAAACCGGACTTACAATGGACGATATTGGCGCAATAGAGCTCAACGAGGCCTTTGCCGTCCAGTGCGTCGTATTTATGAAAGAATTTGGATTGAAGTTCCCCGATGACGAACGGCTCAACAAGCTGGGAGGAGCGATCGCATTCGGCCATCCTCTTGCGGCGTCGGGGGCCCGGCTGCTCATACATCTGCTCAACATATTTTCCGAGCGTCCGGACATCCGCTATGGCATAACGACCCTTTGTGTCGGCCTCGGACAGGGAGCAACGGCAATTTGGGAAAATTTAAACTCGTGAATCGTGATCCGTGATCCGTGAATCGTGACTGGAGATAGGCGAAATCGTTTCTCCCTTTCAGGGTTTACGCCCGCGCTTCGCGGGATCACGGTTCGCCAAGGAGTTTTTTGATGGCTGAACCCATTACTCTCTTCCATACGCACTTCTATGATTCACCGGCAGGAAAGATCGCGATCGTGACGATGGACAACGGTCACGACTACAAGAAACCCAATACCTTTAGCCAGGCTTCGATTAGTTCTCTTAATGAAGCGCTGGACCGTCTGGGGGCCGAAGATGGGGTAAAGGGCCTCATGCTGACTGGAAAACCTTACATATTTGCTGCCGGGGCCGATCTTAGCGTTGTGCCCTTCGTCAGTTCCTTCCAGCAGGGCTATGCCATCGGCAAGGCCGGCCACGAGGCAATGAAGCGCATCATGGACCTGGACTATCCGACTCTAGCCGCCATCAACGGTGCCGCGCTCGGGGGAGGACTCGAGATTTCACTCTACTGCAAGTACCGCACGGTCGCCCGGACCGTGAGCTCCATCGGGTTTCCCGAGTGCTTTATCGGGCTGGTGCCCGGTTGGGGAGGATGCACTTTGACTACCAGATTGATTGGACCGCAAAAGGCCATCGAGCTTATAGTCTTCAACGCCTTGAACCAAAACCGGATGATAGGCGGCAAGGAGGCCCTGGAGTTGGGCCTTGCGGACCGGATGTTCGAAGGGGTCGAGTTTTTGGACGAATCACTGGCCTTGCTCGTGAGCATCGTGGCGGGCCAGACCGGAAT
>Ga0187771_10003200_pt1 | contig 11420 bp, 12 predicted proteins | sample 0116_SJ02_MP15_1_FD_133139 | JGI IMG/M metagenome (GOLD analysis project Ga0187771, IMG submission 133139) | Tropical peat soil microbial communities from peatlands in Department of Meta, Colombia - 0116_SJ02_MP15_10_MG | ecosystem: Environmental > Terrestrial > Soil > Wetlands > Peat | place... | reverse complement strand
GGCTGTCGGAATCGCTGGGAGGGCCGAGCGCTCCCGGCATTGGCTTTGCCATTGGCGAAGACCGTCTGGTGCTGGCGCTGAAAGAGTCAGCCGAGGCAGTGCAACACAAGCCCGATGTTTATATCGCGCCGCTGGGCCCGGGGACGGATCGAGCAGCCGCCCGCTTGGCCCGCGAACTGCGTCATCACGATTTGGTGGTTGAGTTGGGCGACGAAACGTTCCGGCTCAAGAAATCTTTCGAAGCCGCAACCAGAGCTGGCGCGCGCCTCATTCTGATTGTGGGTGAGAACGAAGTCCAGGCGGATACATTCGCTCTCAAAAATCTGGCGACCGGCGAGCAGGTTTCAGTACCCCACGCAGAACTGGTGCTGCGGATTCAGTCGGCGGGATAGCGGCATCATGGGCTAGAGCGGTCCAATTTGACACACCGTCCTGTGCACTACTATTCTCAAACGGCAAACTGGGGTTGTGACGTGCTTCAAATCGGAGGAGAGGAGTGTCTGTTATGAGAATGCGGTTCAGCATGATTGTTTTCGTTGTCCTGTTGTTTGCGGTTGCGTTGCCGGCGGTGGCACAGATGGAAATGCCGAAACCGGCTCCGGAATTGAAGAAACTTGATTACTTCGTCGGCACATGGACTGCGGAAGGAGACACAAAGCCGGGTCCGATGGGTCCGGGAGGCAAGTGGACAGGGAAAGACCACTATGAGTGGATGGAAGGCGGTTTCTTCCTGGTGGGCCAGTCGGAGTATTCGGGACCGGAGGGTAAGGCAAAGGGGCCGTCGTTTCTTCACTACGATACGAACGACAAAATGTTTGTCTATGATGCTTTCAATACCATGGGCGAAGCCGAGCACTCCAAAGGCAATGTGAGCGGCGACACCTGGGTCTACACCAGCGACGAGAAAATGGGCGGACAGACCTTCAAAGGACGCTACAGCATGAAGATTTTGTCGCCGACTTCCTACACCATGAGGTTGGAAATGTCACAAGACGGCACGAACTGGATGACCGTCATGGAAGGCAAAGCCACGAAGAAGTAGTCTTTGATGAAGCGGGACGGGCCGTCTGCGCCCGTCCCTTGCGTTCCTGGCGCCCGGCATTCTCCTTCTGCGCCAACCATTTATAATTCCTTTTCAACTTGCAACTTCATTCGAACTGAGAGGGCGAACTTGCTCGATTTCTTAGGCGATCTGCGACGAACTCACATGTGCGGTGCGCTGCGCGCCTCTGACGCCGGCCAGAAAGCTGTGCTCATGGGCTGGGTCAATCGCCGCCGCGACCTGGGCAATTTGCTGTTTATCGACGTGCGCGACCGCACGGGCATGACCCAGATCGTCTTCGACAATGAGCGCAATCCCGCTCTGCACGAGAAGGCTGGAGAGCTGCGGAATGAATACGTGATTGCCGCGATCGGCACGGTCAAACGGCGCGATCCCGACACCATCAACAAGAACATCGCTACGGGTGAGATTGAGCTGATTGCGGATGAGTTGCGCATTCTGAATGAAGCTAAGCAGCCGCCGTTTTTCCCCGGCGACACCATACTGCCCAACGAGGAGATGCGGCTGCAGTACCGCTACATCGACCTGCGGCGTGACGCGATGCAGCGCAATGTCGAGCTGCGCCACAAGGTCTCGATCGCGATTCGGGATTTTCTTTCCTCGCAGGGATTCTTCGAGATCGAAACGCCGTTCATGACGCGCTCCACGCCGGAGGGCGCGCGCGACTACCTCGTGCCCAGCCGCGTGCAGCCGGGGACGTTCTACGCTCTGCCGCAATCGCCGCAGCTGTTCAAGCAGATCCTGATGATCTCAGGCTTCGACAAATATTTTCAGATTGTGCGCTGTTTTCGCGACGAAGATCTGCGAGCCGATCGCCAGCCGGAATTTACCCAGATCGACTTGGAGATGTCGTATCCGCAGCCGGAGTGCGTCTGGGAGGTGGTCGAGGGATTTTTGACGGCAGCGTTCAAGGTTGCCGGCCACACGATCAAGACGCCATTTCCGCGCATGAGCTACGACGAGGCGATCCGCCTGTACGGCAGCGACAAGCCGGATTTGCGCCTGCCCGCGATGGTCGATGTCCGCGATGCCTTTGCGGCGGAGAATCTGCAAGCTCTGGCAGTAAACGCAAAGTTGCCGGTGGTCGCGATCCGCATTCCGAAGGTCGGCGAGCTTTCTCGCAAGGAACGCGACGAGATCAAGCCGCTGTTCAACGCCAAGGGCGGCGCGAGATTGTTTGAAGACTTCAAGCGTCTGGAGAAGAACTTCCCCGAAGCTGCGGCCAAGATTCGGCAGAAATCGGGCGCGGAGGCGGATGATCTGATCGTGATCGTCGCCGGAGATGGCAAGCCTGCTGGACATCCTTCCGAGGGCGGCGTGAAGCCTGAAGTCAAGCAGCACGACCACGCCGTATACACTTCGGCCGGCTTGCTGCGCGTGGCCCTGGCCCAGAAATATGCTGACCGTCACGGAGCTTTCATTAAGTCCGGCGACCCCGACAAAGATTTCCGCTTCTTATGGGTCAGCGATTTCCCAATGTTTGAATATGACGAGGAGGGCCAGCGCTGGGCGGCCGCGCATCATCCGTTCACGTCCCCGCACGAGCGCGACATGGACAAGCTGGAATCCGATCCGGGCGCGGTGCGGGCGCTGGCTTATGACGTGGTGCTCAACGGAACCGAGTTGGGATCGGGATCGATCCGTATTCATCGCCAGGATATCCAGAGCAAGATTTTTCACGCGCTCGGCATGACCGATGAAGAAGCCCGCTCGCGCTTTGGATTTTTCCTGGAAGCGCTGGAGTACGGCACGCCTCCGCACGGCGGCATCGCGCTGGGATTGGATCGGATTGTGATGATCCTTGCTGGCGCCGACAGCCTGCGCGAAGTAATTCCCTTCCCCAAGACCGCCCGCGCTGTGGACCTGATGGTAGACGCACCGACCCCGGTGAGCGAAGCGCAGTTGGAAGAATTGGGGATCGAAGTTCGCAAGCAGATGGAATAAATCCTCGGTCCGTTGCTTGCCCTATCCATTGTCATGCTGAGCGCAGCGAAGCATCCCTATAGCAGCGAGGAACACTCGTGTCTACCCGACGTGTTTTTCCGGGTATAGGGATTCCCTTCGCCATTCGGCTCAGGGCAGGCTCTCGCTTAGCTCGGAATGACAATGGAAAGAGCCTATGGGCGAGCGGGAGAAACGCTACTATGTTTACATCATGGCTAGCCTGTCCGGGACACTCTACACCGGCGTGACCAACAGCGTTTGCCGCAGGTCGCAAGAGCATAAGTGGAGCGAGGGCTCTAGCTTTACTACTAAGTACGAGGTCAATCGGCTGGTTTACTATGAAGTCTTCCGCTACGTGAACAATGCAATTTCGCGGGAGAAGAAGATCAAAGGTTGGCGACGTTCACGTAAGGTAACACTGATTGAGTCACAAAATCCGGGTTGGCGTGACCTAAGCAGGGACTTCGGCAGAGAGTTCCAGCCCACGGCGCCTGGCAGCAGCAGAGATTCCTTGCTCCGCTCGGAATGACAAGTACGAAGACTCTACCCATTGTCATGCTGAGCACAGCGAAGCATCCCTATAGCGGCATGGAACGTTCGTGTCCCCACGATACATTCTTGCCGGGCACAGGGATTCTTCGCTTCGCTCAGAATGACAAATGCCGGGGTGCCCTGTCGCTCGGAATGACAATAGCAAACGAATCCAAGCCGCTGGGCTGCGCCGTCCGCTTACCCGTTGTGGCTCTTTAGAACTTCGATGGCCTTCTGCAACTGATCGTCTTTTTCCGGAGGCTGCGGCTTTTTCTGCTCCAGGGACGGCGCGTTCCCTTCTTCGTCCGTCGGGCCGGAATCATCTTGCGCATCGGCCACCAGAACGTTGGGCGTCACCGCGGTATCCTGAATGGCTTTGCCGCTGGGCGAATAGTACTTCGCCACCGACAGAATGAGGGCCGATCCGTCTTGCAGCTCCATCAGCTTTTGCACTGAGCCGTCGCCGAAGGTCTTATCGCCGACCACGTCGCCGCGAGCGTTTTCAAGAATCGCGGCAGCCACCAACTCAGCCGCGCCCGCCGTCCCGCGGTTGACCAGAACAACTAGCGGCAGGGTGGTAATGTCCTTGGATGGATCGGCGTTGAACGCCTGGCGCGGATATTTCTGCCCCTGCAAGTAAGCAATGGTACCGTGGTTGAGGAAAAGGTTGGCCACGGCGACTCCCTCGGACTCATCACCTTCGGCGCAGTTGCGGAGATCGAGCACCAGCTTCTTAGCGCCTTCTTTCTGCGCCAGCTTGATCTTGTTGGCGATTTCCTGCGCTTTACCCTTGGTGAGCGCATCAGCTTCGATGTCAGAAATGCCGTCGACCAGCATCTTGTCGCTCACTGGCGGAATCGCGGTGACTTCGCGAGTAATGACCACTTTGTCCGGCTGGGCGCGGCGCGAGCGAACCACGGAAACCGTCACTGTGGAACCGGGTGGTCCGGAAAGCACATTGCGAATCTCGGCAAGCGACATTTCGTGAGTGCTGCGGCCTTCGATAGCCTCGATGATGTCGCTGCTTTGCAGCCCGGCCTTATCGGCAGCGCCATTCGGGATGACCGAAACGATCGTAGCGTAGCCAAAGCGCTTGGAGACCGTCGCGCCAATATCAGCGGAGCCTTCGCTCTTATGCGATTTGTACTCTTTGTACTCGGCCGGAGTCAGGTAACTGGAGTTGGAGTCGAGCGACTCCAACAAACCGTGCAAGGCGCCGTCGGTGACGACTGGCAGGTTGGGCTCCTCCACATAGTCGCCGCGAATGCGGGAAAGCACTTCGCTGTAAACCTGCAGTTGCCGGTACGCGCCATCGTTGCTGGAGGCGTGTACGCCGTCGAACGTGCCCACCACCATGAACAGAAGCACGGCCGAGGACAAAACTAAAATCGCAGCTTTCACTTTTAGGGACATTCGAATTCGTCTTCTCAGAAGGAGATCACTTCCTTGAAAGTGCTTTCATTATAACCTGTTGGATGCGCATTGCCGACGATTTGTTTCAGGCAAGGCATCCGTTGGTAACGGTCCCAGACGATGCAGGAAGCGCACCCAAGCCAACAGGGTCCGCCGGGGCTCGCGGCAGCGGGCGGTACAATATTTGCGTGACCTCGGCCACGACCACGCCAGTTCCCAACACGAGTGATGAGAACCCAACGAAATTCACCTTGTGGCAGCGGATTCAGTTGTGGACGATCACCTGGGTGGGATATCTGATTATCCGCTTGATTGGGCCGACATTGCGGGTGTCCGTCTCGATCGAAGAGGGCGGCCCGGCGTCGATGGAAACTCGGCCGCTCATCTACTCTTTCTGGCATGACTGCATTTTTGCCTCGACCTACATCTGGCGAGACCTGCAAGTGCGGGTCATGAGCAGCGACAGCTTCGACGGCGAGTGGATGGGAAGGATCATTCGCAAGTTCGGCTTTGTGAAAGTGCGCGGCTCGCAGAGCAGGGGCGCGGTACGGGCGCTGCTGGCCTTTCGGCGCGAAATCGAGCAGGGCTGGGTGGTGGCATTCACCATCGATGGGCCCCGCGGGCCGCGATATGTGGCCAAGCCCGGACCGGTAGTCTTGGCGCGTGCGACGGGCGTGCCTATGGTCGTGTACCACATCGGAATCGAAGAAGGCTGGGTGTTGCCCACCTGGGATCGGTCGATCGTACCTAAGCCGTTTTCAAAGGCGCTGTTGCGCATCAGCCGACTGATTCACGTTCCTCCGGATTCGGATGACGCCGAAAAGGATCGACTGCATGGTGAACTGCAGGCTGCGCTGGATCGGGTGCGGGAGTTTGCGGTGGCGAACGTGGGAAAAGTGGGGAGTGCGGCGTTTCCGACTAGGGCGCCGAAGTGAAGGTGGTTTTGGGTTTAGATTAGAACGGAGTGGTAACCGTAGCGCCGGCATCCTGCCGGCTGTCGCGAGGGCGTCTCGCCCTCGGCGCGGCGGGCGAGGACGCCCGCCGGACAGCTGCCGGGACGGCGGCGCTACAGACGAGCTCGGTACGAGGTTGAATTAGCGGGCACACATGAGGATTCATGGCTGCCATCATTCTTGACGGAAGCAAGATCGCGGGGCAGATTCGAGCAGAGGTCGCCGAAGAGGTAAAAGTACTAGCGGCTGCTGGAATGCGTCCGGGGCTCGCCGTGGTGTTGGTGGGCCACAATCCGGCGTCGGAGGTTTATGTTCGGGGAAAGGTGAAAGCCTGCGAAGAGGTGGGCATCTACAGCGAGAAGCACACGCCCAGCGAGAACAGCACGACAGCAGAGCTGCTGGATTTGGTTGCCAAGCTGAACCAGCGCGACGAGATCGATGGAATTCTGGTGCAGCTTCCTCTGCCGCCGCAAATTGATTCGAAGCGAGTGTTGCTGGCGGTCGATCCGGCGAAAGATGTGGACGGATTTCATCCCATGAACGTGGGCTTGCTTTCCACGCAACGACCAGGGCTGGTGCCGTGCACGCCGGCGGGAATTCTGGAAATTCTGAAGCGCAGTAATATCGCGATTGCCGGACAGGAAGCGGTGGTGGTGGGTCGCAGCGACATTGTAGGTAAGCCGGTGGCGATGCTGCTCATCAATGGCAACGCGACGGTCACGGTGTGCCATTCCAAGACGCGCGATCTGCCCGGTGTGTGCCGGCGCGCCGATATTCTGGTAGCGGCGATCGGGCGTGCGGGAATGATCACTCGGGAATTTGTAAAACCGGGTGCGACGGTGATTGACGTGGGCATGAATCAAGTCACCGATCGCGCCGAGTTCGAGCGGCTGTTCGCGGGCAATGCCAAACGAGAAGAGACTTTCCGCACGAAGGGATCGACGCTAGTGGGAGATGTGCACCCCGAGGTTGCGCAAGTGGCAGGTGCGATTACGCCAGTGCCGGGCGGAGTGGGTCCGTTGACCATCGCCATGCTGATGGCCAACACGGTGCACGCGGCCAAACTGAGACGCGCGGCCGGAGAGCTTACGAGGGTTTGAGAGCATTCACTGCCGAGGACAGAGTCCGGTTGGCATGCTGAGCGCAGCGAAGCATCCCTACCCTCGTAAAGAGTATCGCCTTCGTAAGGATTCCCTTCGGCGCGCTTCGCTTGCTCAGGGCAGGCTCTCACTTCGCTCGGAATGACAATGATAACGGCTGAGATTCAACCATTGTCATGCTGAGCGCAGCGAAGCATCCCTATAATGATTAGGAACACCTGCGTTCGCCGAAGCATCTTGCCGAGCATAGGGATTTCTCGCTTCGCTCGGAATGACAAGCCCTCGGCGCACTCGGCGGCCAAAGAATTTCTATACGGAGACTGATTGCTCAAGGTCGGACTAACAGGCGGCATCGCCGCGGGAAAATCTGTAGTGGGTGAGATGTTTGTGCGGCTGGGCGCGCATTTGGTGCAGGCCGACGCCATTGCTCATGAGTTGATGCAACCGGGCGAGGCAGTTTACGCCGAGGTCGTGCGCCACTTCGGCAGAGGAATTCTGAATCCCAATGGCACGGTGAATCGCGCGCGGCTCGCCGAGGCGGCGTTTGGGTCTTCTCCGCAAAACCGGAGTTCGCGGGTTGCAGAACTCAACCGCATCGTGCATCCCGCTGTGATTCGCAGTCAGGAAGAATGGATGGAGGACGTTGGCCGCCGGGACCACTCGGCCATCGCCATGGTGGAAGCGGCGTTGATCGTAGAAGCCGGGGCGGCGAAACGGTTCAATCGGCTGGTGGTGGTCACCTGCCGCCCGGAGCAACGCGTGCAGCGCTGGGCGCGGCGGCTCAAACTCGACGAAGAGACGGCGCGGCTCGAAGTGACGCGGCGCATGGCAGCACAATTGCCGGATGAGGAAAAGATCAAAGCGGCCGATTACGTCATCGATAATTCAGGGTCATTGGATGAAACCGAAACGCAAGCTAAGCGGATCTATGCGCTGCTGAAACAGGAAGCGGCGAATCGCTGACTATTTCTCATGCTGAGCGAACCGGGGCCCCCGACAAGCCCGGTTTTGGCTTGGCGGGGTGCTGGAGCGAAGCATCCCTATAGCGATTGGGAACCTACATTTACCTCGGCATCTTGCCGAGCATAGGGATTCCCTTCGGCGCGCTTCGCTTGCTCAGGGCAGGCTCTCGCTTCGCTCGGAATGACAATGCTGATGGCCAGCCCTTTGCGAGAAGGGTTGTACAATCAAGACAAGCCCGTAATCATCACCTGATGGAAGGTTCTTGAGACTATGAAGCTGTTGCGACCGGCAATTCTGGCCGTCATTCTGGCAGGCGCATTTTTTTATTTCACAACCTATCGTTCTGGCCGCAACTGGCCGGCCAGTTGGGTCAGCCGATCAGGGCAAGTGGAAATCAGTGAGGCGGCGGGCGCCGAGTCGCTGGATGCGGAAGAGCAGAACAACATCAATGTATACCGCAAGAATATTGCTTCGGTGGTAAACATCACCTCCCGCGCTGTCACTTTCGACTTCTTCTACGGCTTGGTCCCTGAGGAGGGTCAAGGGTCCGGTTTCATCATCGACAAAGACGGCCACATCATCACCAACTATCACGTGATCGCCAATGCGCGGCAGGTGGAAGTCACCTTGCACAACCGCAAGAAGTACCGGGCGGAAATCGTGGGTACCGACCGCTCGCACGATCTGGCGGTCATTCAGATCAAAGCGCCCGACCTTCAGCCCATGATGCTAGGCGACTCGAGCAACCTGCAGGTTGGTCAAAAAGTGTACGCGATCGGCAATCCCTTTGGACTTGCCGGTACGCTGACGCGCGGCATTGTCAGTTCCATCCGCTCGGTGCAGGAACCCGACGGCATGACGATTGACGAGGCGATTCAGACCGATGCGGCGATCAATCCCGGCAACTCGGGCGGACCGCTACTGAACGGGCACGGCGATGTGATCGGGATCAACACCATGATCGCTTCCAACGTCGGGCAGAGCGCGGGGATTGGCTTTGCGATCCCGATCAACACGGCAAAAGCGGTGATCAACGACTTGGTCACGCTCGGCCGGGTGCGGCGGCCGGCGCTGGGCGTGAAGACACTGCCCATCGATCCGGACCTGGCAGATCAACTCGGGCTGGCTGCCGATTACGGGCTGCTGATTGTGCAAGCCGTCCCCGGCGGAGCTGCAGACCGCGCCGGATTGCGCGGCGGCAACGAGCGGGCGTTCTTAGGCAATATGCCGATCATGGTGGGCGGCGATCTGATTGTCGGGATCGACGAACAGAAGGTCGAAACTCAGCAGGATCTGGCGCAGATCATGAACAAGCACCGCGCCGGCGACACGGTTCGCGTTGACGTCTACCGCGGAAAGAAGAAGATGCAGGTGCAGGTGACGCTGGGCGAAGCGCGCGAGCAGGTGTAGGACCTCGAAGGAAATTTACCGCCAACGCTGCAGAAAACGCCGAGAAATCATGGGCCTGCGAAACTCGCTAGGCTCGGCAATCTCTGCGTCCCAGCATCTTGATCTTACGCCGCGGTTTCCGCGAAGAAGTCTTCAATCTCGCGCATCTCTTTGTCGCTGAGCTGCAGGTCAGCGGCCCGCATCACGCCATCCGCCTGCCGCGCACTGCGTGCCCCAACGATGGCACCGGTCACCGCCGGATTGCGTAATGTCCACGCAATGGCGACTTCCCCTATGCTGCGTCCGTGACGCGTCGCAATCTCCCGCAGACGCTCGACCAGGGCTAAGTTGCGCGAGAGGTTCGGTTCGATGAAATCAGAGTGTCCCTTGCGCCAATCGTCGTTTGGTAATTTGGCAGCGCGCTCGCGGGTCATGGCTCCAGTCAAGAGGCCCGAGGCCATCGGCGAATAAACGATTACCCCAATGTTTTCGCGCAAGCAGAATGGCAGAATGTCTTCTTCGACCTCGCGATGGATGAGCGAATATGGCGGCTGCAGCGAAGTGATCGGAGCAATTTTCTGAGCCCGCCGCATCTGCTGCACATCGAAGTTGGAAACGCCGATCCAGCGCACTTTGCCTTGTTCCTTCAGATCAGCCAGAGTTGACCAGGCTTCTTCCAGGACTGCGGAATCGGGCTTCGGCGGCCAGTGAATCTGGTAGAGATCGACCGTGTCGCGCTGCAACCGGCGCAGACTATCTTCGATCTCTTGCCGAATCGAGGCGGCCCTGTGGTCCATGAGCACTTTGCCCTTGGCATCCCAATGCAGAACGCACTTGGTAAACACGTACGGCTTGGCCCCTGACCATTCCTTCAAGGCGCGAGCGACAATTTCTTCCGAGTGACCAAGTCCGTAGACGGCGGCCGTGTCGATCCAGTTGACCCCGAGCTCGAGGGAGCGATGAATGGCAGCGATAGCGTCGGCGTCGTTTTGCTGGCCCCAGCCGAACTCCCAGCCTGGCCCGCCAATGGCCCAAGCGCCATAACCCACTCGAGTAATATGTAAATCGGATTTGCCAAGTTGCCGGGTTTGCATTTCAATCTCCTTTGAGGTTGGATTCGCCGCGGCGAGCCGGATTCCTCTTTTGCCATGAATGCCGAAACAATCCGAAAGTATTGTCTCTCTTTTCCGCAGGCCAAGGAAAATCTGCAATGGGGAGACGATCTCTGCTTCAAAGTGAATCAGAAAATTTTTGTGACGCTCAGTCTGGACTCGGTGCCGCAGCGAATGTGCTTCAAGTGCACTCCGGAGAAGTTTGCGGAGCTGTGCGAGTACGAGGACATTCGCCCAGCGCCGTATGTTGGCCGCTACAAGTGGGTCATGCTCGACCGGGTGGATGCGCTGTCCGACGCGGAGTTGAGAGACCTGATTCGGCAGTCGTACGAAATGGTGGCCGCGAAAGCGAAAAAGGAACTTAAGGCTGGCCGCCGCAAGGCCGACGGAAGCAGAAAGACCAAACGTTGAGCCGTTCTGATTTGACTCCCGCTCACCTGCTGGGCTAGCCTCAAAATTCCGCCGGAAGTGCACTCGTCAAGGTCGAGGGCGGCGGCGTCCGCCGCGATCAGCCTTTACGTTAGAAGACTGCTCGACGCAGGCACAGGCAACTCATGAGAGCTAAAACCAAACTACTCATCGCGCTGCTGTCGGCGAGCCTGCTGACAGTCTCTTTGCACCTTTTCGCGGCGGTCGATCCCGTCCATGCCCAACATGCCATCGTGGTCAGCCGCCACGAACTCGCCTCGCGCGCCGGTGCGGAGATCATGAAAGCGGGCGGCAATGCCGTCGATGCCGCCGTGGCAACGGGTTTTGCGCTGGCCGTGGTTCATCCGCAAGCGGGCAATCTGGGCGGCGGCGGATTCATGCTCATCCGCATGGCGGACGGAAACACTCATTTCCTCGACTTTCGTGAGACCGCTCCGGCAGCAGCCACCGCCAACATGTACCTGGACGCGAAAGGAAATGTGATCGCAGACGCGAGCGTGGTGGGGTACAAGGCGATCGCGGT
>Ga0187771_10003199_pt1 | contig 11420 bp, 12 predicted proteins | sample 0116_SJ02_MP15_1_FD_133139 | JGI IMG/M metagenome (GOLD analysis project Ga0187771, IMG submission 133139) | Tropical peat soil microbial communities from peatlands in Department of Meta, Colombia - 0116_SJ02_MP15_10_MG | ecosystem: Environmental > Terrestrial > Soil > Wetlands > Peat | place... | reverse complement strand
GTATCTTCGTTTGCTTGCTCTGCTCGCCCTCTTTAATCGCCCTCTGGCATCGACTCTGATGCCCGCATTTCTGTTTCTGGGCGGACTTGCCATAGCCATGGGTTGGTTCTGGTCCCGCAGACCCGACGCGACGAGCGCGACCGCACAACCCGCTTTCGAGCCGAACAATCCGCTTGAACTCACGACCGCATTTGTTTTTGCGCTTGTATTCGTGACCATGCTCGTAGCCACTCAGTTGGCACTCACGCACCTGGGAAGGGCTGGTCTCAACGCGCTTGCCGCCATCATGGGAATCGTCGATGTGGATCCATTCGTAATGGGAATGACCCAGGCGATAGGTGCTGTAATCCCGCTCAGAGCTGGTGCGGCCGCGATCGTTATTGCGGCGTCGAGCAACAACCTGGTAAAGGGGATTTACGCTTATAGCTTCGGGGACAAAAAAACCGGCGTGCAGAGCTTCTGCTTGTTAACAGGTCTCGCTGCACTCGGTCTCATTCCATTGATTTGGCTCTGAACGTCGGCAAAATAACGGCAGTCGATCTTCTCAGCGCTACGAGAAGTTTCTTAAGCCAGCTCATACTTTCGTTAGATGGCCTTTCTCAATCGTCATTACTTTGCTCGGCGTTTTCGGGCAGGGCAAGTTCCGAGATCGGCTTCGCGGCTTCAGTTCCTGCCGAAGCTCTGCGCCAAGACTCAGGCCGAAAAGCAAGACCGCCGCGAGCAGGCAATAAGCTGTTATGGCAATTCTCATTGCGATTTCCCTTTCGAGAGCCGCTTTTGTCCAGTTCTTCGGCCTAAGAGGCTTTTCTAAGAATTGCGGTGCCGGCTACCGCCAATGGCACCGTTCTAATGCCCATCCCTTTCTCGGCAACGACTGTCATCGTGCGACAGCAGGAACCACACAGCCAAAAGTAGCCGAGTTGATGATGCTCCCTTCCATTGTCGTGAGCACTGCCATCGATTGCCCTTACAAATACTCGTCCATCCCGGAGAGTACGGAACTTCGCGGAACACGCCGGATTGAAACATTTTCCAACCATTATCGTTGTTACCTCGCACTGGGTCGCTGACCCAAGTCAGCGACCAGCTGGTCAATACTGTTTTGAACGGCGCGGCTCATTGCCCTGACGACTGAGTCGACATTGCGGTTTTCGACGTTCAACGTCGCTGGCGCGTCACCCGTCCACTCCGTGGCACCGGTTCGCAGATTAACTAGCTCGGCCGACATTTTCGCTTCCACTCGGACGGGGCCGCCGTAATCAATCTCTTCAAGCCGTTCAAGTCGTCCGGCCAGGAGATAATCCTGCTGGTTATGACCGTCGTATCGTCTTACGAATGAGAACAGTCGCGCGGAGCGGAGAGTATCGATCATGGCCATCGTAGCCGTCTCCGCGGGCTCGGCAGCCCAACGGTGATACTCGTAAAAACCAACCTCCTCCGGAGTTTCCCGATATACGATTCTCCCTTGGCGTAGGTACGACGGAGTCTCGAACCGACAAACCACCACGGTGCCGGGAAAACGGGGCGCGCTTGGCATCCGGTCTGGCGCCGGCGGAATCTCAAGTGCGTAATAATGCGGACGGCGTACTCCGCCTCCGCAACTGGCAAGGAGTAGCGTTAACGCGCAGACAGTCGTCTTCGCCAGAGAGTTCATCATTTGGCCCCCACAACCGGCGGCACCTTTCGATCCTTCGGCTCTCTGATCCGTATCAGGCTCCATGGGCGTTCCTTCACGGATTCCGTCAGCTCGTTGAGATTGTCGGTAATCATGCGAACGTTCTCGAGCGTATAGGTGATGTCTTGGTCTTTTGCCCGCATTTGCGACTGCAGGTCGGTCAGCGTCTTCTTTACCTCGGCGAGGTCTGCCTGGGTGGGCTGGCGCAACGAAGAGATCGTATCGTTGGCATTCGAAACGGTCGCGTTGACGTTGTCCACGGCCGGGCCGAGTTTCGCCATCACGCGATTGGCATCATTTGTCAGCTTCACGAGCTGGTCGCTGATCTGGTCGATTCTTGGCGACGTGCGCGCAACCATCGTGTCGGTGTTTGCCAGAATGTTCGCCACTCGCTGCTGATTCGGTTTGTCCGTAATATCGTTCAAGTTCGCGATCAGCCGCTGGGCGTCCTTCACGTCCGTCTGCAGCGCATCCATTAGTGTGTGGGCGGAATCAGCCAAGGCTGCAATCTTGCGCTCCGCTTCGTCAACGCTCATCGTTTCCTCGGAAGGAATCACGCTGCCTGATGGCAGCCGCGGTGCATCGTTGGTTCCAGTACTTATAGCAATGACCGGGTTCGTGACGAGTGTCACGGACTCGAGGCGAGCCATGCATTTGGCGTTGACTGGGGTACCCAGCTTCACATCCATCAGAATCTCAATGCGGGTGGGGTCCTGCGGATCGGGCCCTACGGATGTCACCGCACCGACGGTGATGCCGCCGAACAGGACATCTGCTCCTGGTTCCAGTCCGCCTGCGTTCCGCAGGTAGGTCTTGTAGGAAACGCGTGCTCCCCTGATCTGGGCGCTGGTAATGCGATAGACGCTAACGAGCAGTATTGCCGCACAGATTACGACGAAGGCGCCGACCTTGGCTTCGGTTTTCATGCTCTTGCTCCCGTCAATCCTGCCAGCTCACGGATGTGGGCCTGAACGACGGCGCTTTCCGTAATAGGATCGGGTACGCGATCGAGAAACTGCCGGATACGCGGATGCGTATTCGCCCGGAAGGCATCTTTGCTGTCCACGGCGATGAGTGAGCCCCGGTCCAGCATCGCCAGGCGGTCGGCGATGCGGAACGCACTCGCCAACTCGTGTGACACGACCAATATGGTCATCTGAAAAGCCTTCTTCAGAAAAAGGATCAGTTCGTCCAATCCGGCCGCGACGATTGGATCAAGGCCCGCAGACGGCTCATCAAAGACCAAGATTTCGGGGTCGAGTGCCGTCGCCCGGGCCACGGCGGCGCGCTTTTTCATGCCCCCGGATAATTCTTGCGGCATGAGCTTCCCAGTTTCCCCCAAACCTACTGCTGCGAGTTTCATGTAGGTCATGATCTCAATCACAGGATCTGCAAGATCTGTTAATTCGCGAAGCGGAAGCTCGACGTTCTCTTCAATGGACATCGAATTGAAGAGTGCGCATTCCTGGAAAGCTACGCCCATCGTTCGCCGAATGGCCATCAGTTCCTCCGCCGAGCAACGATTGATATCGACTCCCCGCACCCGAACCGTTCCGGAGGTGGGCCGTTCCAGACCGGTAATGTGCCGCAGCATCGTGGTCTTACCGGAGCCGCTGCCACCGAGCAGCACCATCACTTCACCTCGTGAGATGTCCAGACTGACGTTATCCAGGACGCGCTTGCCCTCATATTCAACCGTTAAGCCATCGACCGAGATCATCACTTCCGCCATGCGCTAATCCTTATGCACCAGATAGAAAATCGCGGTGAAGAATGCGTCCGCCAGGATAACCAGATATGTGGACCTGACCACCCCGGATGTTGCTGAACGGCCCACTGCATCCGGGCCCCCTCGTACCCTGAGACCCTCCATGCAGCCTACATTCACAATGATGGTCGCGAAGATGAGGCTCTTTAGCAGCCCGGTCCAGACGTCGTGCAACTCAATCGAGTTAAAGATGTATCGCATGTACATGGGGAACCGAATGTTTGTGGTGATGCGCATGAAAACAGCACCCGCGAGGATGCCAAACGCATTGCTCATGATAGTCAGGCAGGGGAGGGTGATCATTGCCGCGACGTATTTCGGCGTGAGCACCAGTTCGATGGGATCCATCGCCATCGTTTTCATTGCATCGATTTCGCTGGTCACTACCATGGTCCCGATTTCGGCTGAAAATGCCGAGCCTGATCGGCCGCATACGATGAGGGCGGTCAAGAGTGGGCCTATTTCGCGCGTGAAGCCGACGCCCACGACGTCCATGACATACTGCAGCGCTCCAAACCTGCGCAGTTCCGACCCGGTTTGCATGGCCAGAATGAATCCTGCGCACACCGACATGATTGCGATAATCGGCAGTCCATCGACTCCGATCGCCGCCATCTGGCGAATCGCAGTTTTCCAGCGGCCACGCTTGCCCGTGAGCGGCAACACCCGAGGCGAGGCACGCAGTTCAGAGAAGAACTGCATCGTGAGTCCGCCGACGTAGGCAAGTCCTTGGATCACACCCTTTCCGATGGCTTCCAGCACATTCATGTGCCCGCCTCCTGTCCCGTGATCTCAAACAGCCGATCGAGATGCGTGATCTCAAAGAAGTAGCGAGGCTGATCGCGCATTCCACTTAGGATCAACCGTGTGCCCTGATTGCGGGCGATCCGAAGCGCCTCTATCAGCGTGGCTAAGCCGGAAGTGTCGAGATGGAAGGCGCCGGACAGATCGAGGGAGACGCTTGCCGGCTTTGTACTTAAGGCATTAGCCAGCGCTGTGCGCATCTCAGCCGAGTTTGAGACGGTGATTCGGCCTTGAATGGCGACGGTTTTATCCATCCCGGTACCCCCGCTAACGATATCGATGCCAGCCGACATCCTGGTTACGTTACGCGCCTGCGTGGTGATGCTTCCTTATTTCCCAGAGAGCCAATCCTGCGGCAAAGAGCGACGAATACAAAGCAATGTGATCGCGCGTAAACAGCGATTTCTTGATTTTCTGTTCTTTGCGCGTGCGGTAAAAGGCATTGATTCCCGCTAATGTAGCTGCGCCAATGGCTGCGCCAGTTTCAACGACTTTGCTCAACTTCATTCCTCGTACCTCCTGGAGGATGCGTTCAATTCCCCTAATGACGGAGAGCATTCATAGGTCCAAATCTTCAGCCTGCTATGATCTTGCCCTTTGATAACCGCACCCTCCAAAGTCGCGGCAAAACGGTGTGGGGGGACTATTGAGAGTGCAAGTGTAAGAGCTTAGCAATGCCCTATTTGGCAAGCGATCTAGAGAGGGGGCGTGCGCTGCTGTGGGCAGGCTCAGATAAGTCCTAGTGCGAGAACAAGGTGATGAATGTGCTCGCTTCGGCATTATTCCGTCACTCTGGCGAAAAATTCACATTGCCAGATTTGCCTATCCATCATGGCTTACCTAAACTACTGACAAGAGATGACATCCCGATCCTGGGTTTCACACTGGCAGGGAAGTGTACATGCATCTGAAATCGCCAGCTGGAGAGAAGCGCTTTAACATCAAGCACTGATACATAAGAAGAGAACTGCATGTCATACGGACCGCCTTGGATCCAGAACATTGAGCCATCCAAATAGGCAGGAGCGAACTATGGCTTCTGCCTTCCCCGAGCATCGGCCTTCGGTTGCGCGCGAAGTCTACGCATTTGGTCTCACTTCTTTTTTGAACGATACCGCTAGCGAGATGGCCTATTGGGTCTTGCCGGCGTTTCTGACCTCGCTTGGAGCGGGACCGGCACAACTAGGGCTCGTTGAGGGCATCGCGGAGAGTTCGGCTTCCTTGGCAAAGCTAATTTCCGGATACATCGCTGATCGGATTCCTCGCCGTAAACCTCTGGTGGTCGGCGGCTATGCAGTAGCGAACGCGGTTAAGCCAATACTCGCGTTGACGACGGCATGGTGGCAGATTCTGCTGATTCGGTTTGCTGATCGGGTGGCGAAGGGTCTGCGCGGCGCTCCGCGAGATGTAATGGTGGCCGAGGCAGTGGGGAAGGAAAATCTCGGATCGGCTTACGGACTGATTCAATCGCTGGACTCGGCAGGCGCTATCGCTGGACCGCTTGCTGCGCTTCTTCTGCTGGCTCACTACGGCATTCGAACCGTGTTTTGGGCAGCGGCGGTGCCGGGAACGTTGGCCATTCTCGTTGCGGTGTTTGGGATCAAGGAAAAGCGGCGGACACCGTCGACCGTGCACGGTTCGGAATCAGAAGAAGCGAAAGCGATACAGTCTAAAAAGCGCGTCGAGCTGCCTGCCTCTTTTTACCTAGTAGTCACTGCTGTGACGCTTTTCTCGCTCGGCAATTCGAGCGACATGTTCCTCGTAATGAGGGCGCAGAGCGTTGGGATCAGCGTCGCGCTGGCGCCTTTGCTGGGTCTGGTGTTCAATGTCACTTACACGCTCGGCTCTTGGCCCGCTGGCTGGTTGAGCGATCATTATTCGCGGCATTGGGTCGCTGCCATCGGCTTTTTCATCTTTTCTGCTGTCTATGCTGTCTTCGGACGAGCGCCTTCCGGGCTCGCCATTTGGAGCGTGATGGCGCTGTACGGGATTTATTACGCGCTGTCCCAGCCGGTGTTGAAAGCACTTGTGGTTGAAACAGTCAGCCAGGACGTGCGTGGCCGCGCACTGGGCATCTATTTCTTTGTCACGAGCGTGGCCACATTACTGGCCAGCCTCATAACGGGCGGCCTGTGGAAAAAATATAGTCCAAGTATCCCTTTCTACTTCTCTGCCTCGCTTGCCTTTGCTTCAGCCGTTCTGCTGTTGGTGAATTCCCGCAGGTCGGCGCAGTCGCAGCGCTCAGTTCGGGATTAGGTTCAACTGAACCTAGCTAAGACCCTATTCTCTCATGACGAGCTGAATGATTTAGAAATCTTGATCGAACTGATTTCCCGTATCACTCGACTCGTTCCCGAATGACCTCAACGGAGCAGTGAGCATGCATTGCCACTGACTCAGACACGCTCCCTAAAAGCACGCGATCAAAACCATGTCTACCGTGTGAACCCAGCACGATTAAGTCCGCCGGCCAGGATTTTGCCTCATCCAATAAGACGGCTCGAGGTTCACCAAGCAACGTTTCGGTTGAGTCGCAAAGCCTCAGACCTGCGGAGCTTAATATTTGTCGCGCACTTGTAAGCGCGTCCTCAGCGCGGCGGCGTTCACGCCCCAACATTTCATCCCTCAGATCCGCCGGGTAAAGCGGGTCCAGCGACGTGGTAATTCCAGTTTCAGGAAGAAGGACGGGTTCGCGAACGCTGATCACTTTGACCAAGGTCTCCGTCGGCCATGGGCGATTTGCGACTGCAGATGTAGCTTTTTCAGAGCAATTCGAGCCGTCCGTGCCTACCAGGATCTTCATCCCACGGGAGGAAGCGGTGAAACCTCGCGGACTGGGTCGCACAATCTCAACCGAACACGGTGCCGTCCGAAGAACGGCCTGGGCAACGCTGCCGAGGAGAAAGCGGGTTAAAGCGCTGGACCGGCGAGAGCCGACCATAATAAGATCGGCTCCCCATTCTCTGGCATACTCTGGGATAGCTTTCTTGGGGATGCCCGCCTGAATTTCCGAAGTCACTTCATGCCCGGACCGGCTGAGTTCGCTTGTAGCGGCCGTCACCAGCAATTTTGCCTCGCGCTTTGCGTCTTCGATAAGCTCGGGCATCTCGTCCAAGATCCACATGTCCAAAACACACTGCACGCAAAGCACAGTGCCGGTCGGCCACGGACGGGCTACTGCTTCAGCGATCACATACTGCGATGCTCCCGAAGAATCGACTGCCACTAAGACTTTCATACCATTCCTCGCTGCCCTTTTCGGCGGAAACCGTGAGACCAAACGGATGGAGCTTCCGTCCCTCCTCATCGAAAGCAGGCAGAGTACCAAGAAAGCGGTATGCTACAGGTCGCAAAACCGTTGCAGATCTTGGACATCCCCTGCTTCGCAGGAAGGGCTATTGCCTAGAACAAGCGAGTCTAGACTGCATTTCGCCACTGTGACGAAAAGAGTCGTGTTCAGCGAGCACACACATCCCACGGGTGGGCTGCCAGCAATTGCCCTCGGATTTCCTAGGCATGTACAACCAAATGATGCCCTATCTCAATTCCTTACTGTCAGGACGGAACAACCTGCACCGCACGCCACCTCATAGGCGGTGGCCCAGGGCATATGGGAAGCTGCGCTGATGCGGGTTTTGCGATGCAGTCCCAGAATGATTGCGTCGGACTTGAGGGTATTGGCTACTTGCAAAATTTTCTCAGCCGGCGTTCCAAACTCGACCACAAATTCAGGCGCAACTATCAGCTTGGCATTCTGAGATGCCAATTCCGTAAGCCGACGAAGACTGTTCGCCCGACCCTTTTCCTGCATCCGCATGACATCACTGGCAGAGGGCAAAAGCAGGTCAGTCGGCATCGGGATCTCAGACATTATGTGGAGCAGGACAAGTTTTGTTCCGAAGTGATTCGCGGCCGAGATGGCATACGGCAAGGCTCGCAAGGAGGCTTCACTGAAGTCAGTTGCGAACAGAAAGGGGCGAATTGCCCGGCTACTCCCCACTGGAGAGTCTTGAAGGGAACCGGGACCAACAGTCAGAACGAGGCAACTGGCGCGACGAAAGATGTGCTCCGCCACTGAGCCGAGCAGCAACTTGCCCAGACCTCGCCGAGCGTGCGTACCGATGACGACCAATTCGATCTGTTCCTGATCGATGATTTTGTCCAACTCGTCCAAGACATTCCCCTGACGAATAATCACTTCATGAGGTGAACCGCTGAGCGCCCCACTTCGGACGAGGCGGTTCTCCAATTCACGGGCATCCCGCAAAACGACCTCCGTGGCCAAGTTGACTGCATCAGGGCCCACCATTGTGAATCCCAGTGAAGAAACCACGTGCGCCAGGTAGAGTTTCGCTCCATAGTGGCGAGCAATGGCGAGAGCATGGCGGGATGCTTTGTCAGATGCTTCGGAAAAATCGGTTGCGATCAGAACCGATTTCAGATAAATGTCTCCGTTTGCTGCAACGAGTGGCATGTGCCTCCTTTCTAATTGCTGCACCGGGCTTTCTGGCTTCGTCATTTCCACGGCGGCCTCCACAAAGCCTCTCGCGAAAGGCTACCCGGTGGCTCTCGGAGGCGTAGAGACGATGTCGATGGCGATTGCCCACGAGTTGCGGATAGCAACTGCAAGCAAACTCAGCATACCGACGGCCACTAGGGTGAGCCCGCGTTGGGGGTTGTGGAGTAACAAAACTCCACCCAGTACAAGTAGACCGTATGCTCCAAATGGAAGAATCGCGTAAGGGATACGGTCACGCCGTTCGACGAAACCCTTCTCAGCGCCTCCAATTAAAGTAGTCGCTGAGTACAGCAAGCCCACGACAGCGGCGAGGCAGATGCAGAGAGTGGCAGTGAGCCGAGTATGATTCGGGAAAATCAGCAGCGCGCCAAGGAATAGTACATGGGCAAAGTAGATAACCGTCGGTGTAAGGTAAATGGGAATCTTAGCGGCGTCTCCTTGCCGGCTTCGCTCAGCGCCGAGCGTGATCACGACAAACAACAGACCGATCAATTGCGCGGCCGCCGCCGCGGTGAGGAGATAAAAATTCGACCATCGCTCAAGTAACGGTTCAATTTCATTCATAAGCTTATGCGCATACTACTGCTTTCTCCGCGATAGCCGGTAGCGTCCGCACATGCGAGGCATTATGCCAAGTCAGTTACATTTCGAGACCGTTCTCCAGCACTCGCAAGCGATGGCCCAATCCTCTTGCGCGCGGATAACTAGCACGCGCACTCTAGAATCCTTTTCGGCGATGTCTTCATCAACTGGCGATTGGTCGTTCTTGACCGGATCCAGTTTCAGGCCCAAGTAGGCAAAGCTCTGGCACACTGCCTGCCTCACAGCTTCGGAGTTCTCTCCAATTCCCGCGGTGAAAATCAAAGCATCCAGACCGCCCAAGGCCGCGACCATCGAGCCAATGCCCGATCGCAGGCGATGAACAAAAATGTCGAAAGCCAATTTCGCTCGCTGGTTCCCCGAGTCTTTAGCCTTCTGTATCTCTCTCATGTCGCCCGACACACCGGAAATACCCAGTAGTCCGGACTCGTGATTGAGCAGTTGATCGAGCTGCTGCTCGTCAGTCCCTTTCTGTCGCATCAGGTAAGTCAAGATGCCGGGATCGACAGACCCGGACCGCGTGCCCATCATCAAGCCTTCGAGAGGCGTAAAGCCCATGGTTGTATCGACACTCTTACCACGATCAATGGCCGCTAGCGAACAGCCATTGCCCAGATGGCAAGACACCAGCCGAAGCGAATCCACCGGCTTTCCAAGCAGCTGAGCCGCACGGTGGGCGCAGTATTGATGGTTGATTCCGTGAAAACCGTATCGCCGAATTCCCCGCTCGAACCACTCGTAAGGTCCCGGATATACGGCCGCTGGCAGTGGCATGCGATGATGGAATGCGGTATCAAAAACTGCTACTTGCGGAACGTCACCCAGAAGACGCTCGATAATCTCGATCCCTTCGAGTTCGGCTCGATTGTGAAGAGGAGCAAAGTGGGAAACGCTTGCGATAGCGCGCTTCACCTTGTCGTTGACGATGACCGGCTCATCGAATTTGTGTCCCCCCAGGACAATGCGATGCCCCACGGCTCGGATTTCAGAGGGTTTCTCGACGGTCCGTTTTTTCTCGTCCCACAATGAGCGAAACAGGTGCTCCAGAGCGTGACGACGGGAAGTAACGTTCACCTCATCTTTGAAAGTTTTCCCTCCGGAAGTCTTGACCTGAACATCAGCCTTGCTTCCGCTCCATTCGATCTTGGCCTCCCAAACCGGATTGGGCGGATGTTCCGGCAGGGAATTACCGATCTCATAGAGGCAACTCTTCTGGCTACTGGACCCGGAGTTGAGAGCGAGTATCTTCATCGGCTAGTAGGTCCACTTCCAGTCTCTGATCTCCGGCATGTCGTCGCCATGCTGGAAAATGTACTGCTTGTGTTCGACCAGCTTGTTGCGCACGAGCTGCTGGAAGTGTGCACCAACTTCCCGCAATCGCGGCACACGGTCGACCACGTCCCCAGCCAAGTGGTATCGGTCCAGACCATTGAGTACGGTCATGTCAAACGGGGTCGTCGTCGTGCCTTCCTCTTTATAGCCATGAACGTGCAAGTTGTCATGGTTGGCGCGGCGATAGGTGAGGCGATGAATCAGCGACGGATAGCCGTGGTAGGCGAAGATGACCGGCTTGTCTGTCGTAAACAAGGAATCAAACTCCGTGTCGGAAAGGCCATGCGGGTGTTCGCCGGGAGGCTCCAGGCACATGAGATCTACGACATTGATGACTCGAATCTTGACGTCCGGAAAATGTTGGCGCAACAGATCCACGGCCGCCAGGGTCTCGAGTGTTGGGATGTCTCCGGCGCAGGCCATCACAACATCCGGATCGCTTCCTGCGTCGGTGCTGGCCCACTGCCAGATACCTGCTCCATTGGTGCAATGCTCGATGGCGGAGTCCATATCGAGCCACTGCAGAGCCGGCTGCTTGCCCGCAACGATCACGTTGACATAGTTACGACTGCGGAGACAATGATCGGCGACTGAAAGCAGCGTATTTGTATCCAGAGGCAAATAAACCCTCACGATGCCGGCTTTCTTGTTCACCACGTGGTCGATGAAACCCGGATCCTGATGGCTGAAGCCGTTGTGGTCCTGTCTCCACACATGAGACG
>Ga0187771_10003198_pt1 | contig 11420 bp, 8 predicted proteins | sample 0116_SJ02_MP15_1_FD_133139 | JGI IMG/M metagenome (GOLD analysis project Ga0187771, IMG submission 133139) | Tropical peat soil microbial communities from peatlands in Department of Meta, Colombia - 0116_SJ02_MP15_10_MG | ecosystem: Environmental > Terrestrial > Soil > Wetlands > Peat | place... | reverse complement strand
TGGAACCTTGTATATCTTCGCCGCCCTGTTTCTAGTAGCATCTTACCTAACCGCTCGGGTTGGCAAGCCGGGTTACGCTGCAATTCTGGCGGTCTTCGCCGGGGTGGGCTTTTACCTTAAGGCGGAAATAGGCCTGTTAACCATTGGCGTCGTTTTGGTTGGGACCGCGTGGAGTTATGCGAGAAAACGTTCCTGGGAGTCACTAACGCCATTATGTGTATATGCGGTTTCTTTTGCGGTTTCTGGCTTCCTTTTTGTGAAAGGCCCGCAGAATTTGTACTCTTTTCTTGTTGGTTACATGGAGATCGTAATTGGATATGGAAGTGCGCTATCCATAGATCCGTTGCCGGGATGGATCGTCCTTTTCCCGTTGCTGTCGATCTTGTTTATACTAATGCTAATATTGCCTGAAGTGAAGTCTTGGTATTCAAGCAAGGCCATTATGCTCTTCGGCTTGTCCACTCCTTTTTTGTTTGTCACTTATAAAGAAGGATTCGTTAGAGAGGATCTTCCCCATCTTCTCATATTCTTCTTGAGTTGGTCGCTGTTCTGCCTGCTTCTTCAGGCGACTCTACCGAAGTCAAGAAAACGAGCTAGGCTTGCAGTCTTGTTTTTGGCACTCATACTGTTTGGGGCGGCAATTCAGGCCTTTGGTCTCTTCGAGTTTCCTCAATTTGCTAATGGGCAGGTCGCTCACGGAGCGACTCTTTTCAGCAATGTGTATGAGTTTGCCTGGATCTCCTATGGTCCCTCACGAGTACAGTCGACGATCCAAAATGTTGGATTTGTCGTTCAGCCGAGTACATCGCGAACTATCTTCGCCGACTCCATCGCGGCCACTGAAGCATCGTATTCTCTCTCCAACGCTACTTTGGCTCGGCTTCGCGGTCACTCGGTTGATATTCTTCCGTGGGATGTATCGCTCGCGTACGCTTATGGTTTGAATTGGAACCCTGCACCGGTCTTTCAAACCAACCTCGTCTACACGCCGTACTTGGATGAGGCAAATGCCCTCCATTATTTGAGCGATAATTCTCCCGATTTCGTCTTGTATCGTTCTGAGACTATCGACGCTAGATATCCACTTTTCGACGAGCCACTTGCGCTATTGGCGTTGGCATGCAACTACTCGCAGGTCGGCAACGACTCACAATTCTACATTCTTCAGAAGAACGGTAACGAATGCGGTGGCATGAACTTGTTGACCGTCAAGGAAGCCACGTTTGGCCAGCCTATCCAAGTTCCATTCGTGGGAGACACGCCTGTAATAGTCAGGGTATTTTTGGAGGAGTCGTGGCTGGGAACGGTCTGGGGTGTACTCAACAAGGTGCCGAGGGTGAGGATAAGCCTCAGATTCACGAATGGGCAGGCCGGGAACTACACATTCGTCGTGGCCACTGCGAGTGACGGTCTACTTCTGCGGCCCGGCTACCTTTCTGCAAGCCTCGCAGCACCATCTATCGATCAACTTAGTTTCTTCACAAATGATCCGGAATACTACAAATCAACAATTCGGCTAGAGTTCTATGATATCAATAGAGCGAACTCCACATCAGCCCTGGCAGAAAATGCGGACTCACACTCACAGATTCTCCCGCGGTCCTCACTCTCGACGCAACTTTTGCTGGTTCGGTCTGCAACTCGAAAAAAGGGGGGACAGACATCTTCCTTCTTGCGACACCTCGATCCCGCCGAAGCTCTCATCAATGTGGGAAAACTCGAAGTAGCCCTTCGCGAAGACCATGAATCCGACTACTCTCACTATCTTCATAGTTTCATGAGAACCCGGGTTTGTAAAACAGTCCAGCCTCACGCCCACAAAACTCGTCAAGCCTCATGGGAAGGCGGAAAAATCTGCCGTCAGGGTCGAGCTAGGAAGACGCTCACATTGTCGAAGTAGACATCAACGTTTGCCCCGGAGCGGAGATAGATTGAGTCAATGAGTTCTTCATGCGGCCAGTACATTCCGAGATCCCTTCCCACCAGCGTGTTGTTGATCCACAGATCGAACGTATTTGTCGACGGGTCTGGAACAACTTTGACAACATACCATGTTCCCGGCATCCATGTTCCGCACGCCGTCATCTGGTTTCCGTCGCCAACCCAGATTGTCCGGTTGAAGCTTTCAAACCAGACGAGCATCCACCCGCAATATCCACAATCCGGGTTCGTACCCAAGAAGCCGTCTTTGTTAACGAGCATCACTTCGAACGCTCCCTGCCCAACAGCATCAGCATAAACAGCGATTTGGTAGCCGACCGGCCAGGGTTGTAGTCCGAAAATACGCAGGGCGGTTGCATCCTTCAAGAGCAGAGATTTGGCGTCGCCGTAGGCATGTACGTCGCTTATATTAGCGTCAAGTAGTGAGCTCGTAAGCACCTGCCAACCTCTCGTCGGCGTAAAAATGCCCACCGGGTATTGCTCGAAGTCGTCGAAGAACACTGTCGGGTATACAGTCTGCCCGAAAACGACTCCAGGCAACCACACGTTAAGCCAAGCCGAAAGCAACGTGACAGCCAAAGTTACTGTAACGAAATGGAGCCGCCGCGTTCTGCCACGCATACCTCCTGCGTACGTTAGAACCCAATTTTGAATCAGTTATAGCAACTCTTGTTCACTCGCGCACCAGGTAGCTTACATTCTTGCTCGATTCGACGCTACATTTCATTCGAAACAGACCCTTTGCGTTGCTTGCTTACTTATCCTCAAGAGAGCCTCTTCGCAAACGTGAGCGAGAGGTAAAGAACGGAGTAGATATTTGCGAGTACTTTCGATCCGAGGTAACTGCGATGAATCGGAAGAACGTTCTGCACATTCATCGAATTGCGCGGCTACGCAGGACTCACTGGGTTTGGCTCTTTGACTTCAAAACAAAAGTGCTCTTCAATTTTGTCCGAACTCTTGAGTAGATCAGTGTCGCTCGTTACAAACGTCTTGATCTGGTGCTCCACTTTCGAAGATTGTCGGCGTATGCCAGGTGGATTAAGCCTAGAGCTCTGAGTTGAAGAATTGCGCTAATCGGTGTTATGCCGCTCCAGCTTCAGGGGTTTGTTCACTAGGGAGCTGACATCTTCGTCCTCACTCAGTCTTGTTTCCAAACCCTCACCTAGAATTGCCATTCCGCTTCGTTCCGACTGCGGTACACACCGCTTTTCATAAGGAGATTCGATTTTCCAACGTCTTCGTTTGTTAGCCTAAGGGAACGACCGTCAAGGCAATATTGTTATATTTCGAGAAGCCCGACTCATTCGTTTCCGGTTGCGCTCGGTTGTGAATATATGAAAGGCATGGTGCTCGCGGGTGGTTTGGGGACCAGGCTGTATCCGATGACGCATGTAGTCAGTAAGCATCTTCTTCCAATCTATGACAAACCCATGGTTTACTACCCACTGAGCACGTTGATGCTGGCTGGCATTCGGGATATACTGATCATTAGCACCCCGCACGACATTCCTATGTACAAGGAGTTGCTGGCGAACGGGACGGAGCTGGGCATTTCACTCTCCTACGTCGAGCAACCGGGACCAGGAGGAATCGCGCAAGCATTCATTGTGGGTCGTGGTTTTGTGGGGTCAGATTCCGTCGCACTGATTCTTGGGGATAACATATTCTACGGTTACGGACTGGCGGGCTCACTCCAAGCCGCGGTTGCAGATAATGCTGGCGGCACAATCTTCGGTTATGCCGTTAAGGATCCTGAAAGGTATGGAGTCGCGGAGTTCGACGCAACAGGCCGACTCGTAGGGTTGGAGGAGAAACCGAAGAAACCAAAATCCAACTACGCCATAACCGGCCTATACATGTACGACAACGATGTCGCGGAGATCGCGGCGCAATTGAAGCCTTCGGGCCGTGGTGAACTGGAAATCACCGATGTGAATAAGGAGTACCTTAGACGGGGAAAGCTAAGGTTGATCAAGTTCGGGCGTGGAGTCGCGTGGTTGGATACGGGTACTCCGGATGCGCTGCTTGAATCAGCACAGTACTTCGCCGCCATTGAGCATAGACAGGGGTTAAAAGTAGCCTGCCTCGAAGAGGTAGCGTACAATATGGGTTACATCAACTCCGCTCAGCTAAAGAAGCTAGCGACGAAATACACGGGCGAGTACGGCGATTACATTCGCATGGTTGCTGGTCATGAGCCGCCCCAATAGGTTACTGGAAGAAACATCTGTAGCTAGGATAGCGGTCCAGTTACTCATTGAAGCTTAGCCTGTAGTTATTAATCCGGTGTCGAGAGGATCGTTGGTTCCACTTGTCTTTACTCGATATGGGTGAAACTTGCTAGGAAAATGTTCTTGCCTAGTTGCCGTCGTTCCAAGAATTGCGACGGCAGCGTAGCTATACGCCATATACCTAGGTGCTCCCCTTCGATGCGCATGCAAACCGAGTACGAAGGCTCAAACTAGGATGATTGTCAAACCGGGTTCACAATCGACAAGGGTTAGGATGAACCAACGAAAGACGGCCGCCCTGTTTCTGCTTGCGGTCGCATTAGGCAGTGTGTTGACCATTCTGCCACGTCTTCAGATCAAAGAGGTTACTGACGATATGGCAGGTGCTGGCAGTTTGGCCTGCACTTTCATTATCTCTACGAATGGATCGAGAACTTCGGTCAAAGACTGTGCTAGTGGAGTCGCCGCATTTAGTGGAGTGGACGCTGCCACCGAAATCAACGACGCGATTGCCGCACTCCGGAATGGGGGCGTCATTCACCTTAGGGCAGGAAACTACACTCTCTCCACTCCAATTCTTGGAGCAGTCAATAATGTCACATTTGAAGGAGAGGGGATTCGAACAGTCTTCAACGCGAACGTGGGATTCAGGAATAGTTTGATTTTGGTAAGAGGATCGAATTGGGTTCTTCGTGACTTCAAAATCGACGGAAGCAATCAGCCTAGGAAACACAGCTACGAAGGAATCTACCTGACAGGAAACAATGAGACGATAATGGATACCTATGTTACGGGCACGGACCATGCCGCCATAGATGGGACACATTTTGGTTGTGGAGGTAACTGCGGCTATGGGGTTCGAATACTCAATAACACGATCACAAACGGATTTGACGACGGCATCATAGTGCGGGGTAGCGACGTCACCGTTGAAGGCAACACTGTTGACACAACTCACAACCACAACGGTATCTCTCTCGTCTCGCCACAATTCGTTTCAGTTGATGGGAACAGTATCAACAACACGGACAATGGTATTGCTCTAGAAAACTTAGGATATGGCCAAGGTCCAGCTGAGTTCATCAACATAACGGGAAATACGATCAGAAATTCACGTTTCTTCGGATTCTGGATCTACAGCGCGGACGGTGACAGCGGAGACCACGTTACGTTCAACCGAAACACGATAATCAACCCGCGCACGGGCGGAATAGAAGTGGACAGCGGTAGTCACAACTTGGTTTCTGATAACATAGTCGCGAACAGTTCCGGTAGGGGAATATACGTTCTAGGATTGGCACAATTCTTGACTATATCAGGCAACACAGTAATCGCTCCCAAACAGAATGGGATATGGCTAACGACTGATTTCAACGATGGGCTGGTTCAGAACAACACGATCACAGCTCCCACAGGAAGCGGAATTCTACTTGTCGCCAACAGCAATGTGGCAATAAGAAGAAACATAATCAGCTATCCAACAGCCACTTCTCCCATCGCGGGAATAGAGGTTGATCGTGGGAACGACATCATCATAGACTCGAACCTTGTACGTCTAGTTGGCAACAATCATATTGGCGTCACACTTATTGCCGTAACCGGTTTTGCAGTTGTCGGCAACAACATTACATGCTCCGGGATGCATGGAGCCTTTTCTCCGCTTACCGCGGGCATAAGAGTTTCAAATTCTACGAACGGTAGCATATCATCAAACACGGTACTGGGTAATGCTTCCTCCTGTATCGTTCTAGAGAATGTCTCGAATACTACGGTTGTAGGGAGCAGAGTAGCTGCCCCAGCAAACTGTACTTCCGACGCAGCAGTGCGAAGTACCAACGTTATTGGGAATAACAATCTGAACAATTGCGGGCTATTGAACACTATCTCGGAAAGAATCATCCCACCGCGGCATGGGCACTTACGGGGGGGCTACGCCACGCCAGCTGCCTTGAACCTTAAGCTCGAATACTTGACAGTGGCGAACGATTCTGCTGAATCTTCATTGCAGTGGTTGCGATAGTTACGATTGTTGTAACCCTTAGACGGGAATTTCGACATAAAGTTCAACTTCATTAAGAGCCGTATTAAGCCAGGGTGGCAGTGCCAAAACGCGTTGACAAAGGTGACAGCGCCCTGTTTGAAGAGGCGTTGCCAACAGACTAACTCGACGTTACCGTGACGAAGACGCTGGCCGACTTAACGTTACCGGCAATAATGTTAACACAATGTGTGCCTATCCCGAGGTTACTGCTACTGAACGTTACGGGGCCAATGTTACCCGAGCCGTCCACCCTACCCGTTTGCGTTAAGGGGGAAGACCCAATGCAACCCCCCGTATTGTCGGCGAACACGGAGACAAGAAACCAATTATACGCACTGAATCCGCCTCCGGAGACTTCGAAGTTCTCGCCTTGCGTAACTGTGCCAGGTGTAACCGTGGCAGTTTGGCCATACACGCTCTGGATACTGATTGACAGTAAGAGTATGAACGTCGCTAGCGTTAATTCTCGTGCCATTTGTTCATACCTCAGATTTTGAAACCAAGCTATAACCTTGCACATAAGCTGTGTCGATTTAAGGTCTTACCAATGTCGGTTTTGGACCTTAAATGGAACGGTTCAAATGGTGAAGTGACTCGAACGCTCAAACGCATGGATAGCTCCAATACTGTTTTGTATTGTCTTCAAGAGCGGTTACGTTCTCACCGAGGAGAAGGAGCGCTGAGGAATGTTCCTGTTGAACGGTGAAGGCGTCGCAATATCAGGATTCGACGATGACGGAACTTCTACATTAAAGGAAAATACCTAACAGACTTCTAGGAGGTTCCTAAGATGAATATGATAGAACTATGGCTGTGGCTACCTGACTCTCAGTCCGTACGGCTGTATCCTTGGCTGTTTGGTTCCTACTTTCTAGGCGTGCTTTGTTTTCTTCTGGTTTTTCTCACACCATGCCTCTTGCTTTTGCAGGCAAGAAACAACATAACGACGACCATGGCAACTGGTATGCCGCCCACTAACCAGCCGCTATAGGTCTGCGGGGTAGGTACTTCTAGAACGGTCGAAAAACTCATGGTTATAGTATTGACTAGAGTTGATGTGATTGTAGAAGAGACGGTTTCAGCCGTCCTGGAGGCGTTAACAACTGGGCCGTAGGTCAGTGTCAGAGTCGAATTCGGGTTTGACATCGGAGCGATCACAACCAAACTCCATGGGTTCTGGAGCCGGTCGAAGTCACCACCAAAGCTTCCGGTTACGGGCTGATTAAGGGCGTTGCCCAGAATTGAAATGATGGTCTTAACTCTCATAAACTCACTTTGAGCAGTCGTGTTCGCTAAAACAAGCAAGTTGGCTCTGTCACATCTAACAGCGTAGAAAAGTGGAGCAACAAATACGCCTCTCATTGCGGCAAGTTCTACGATTGCTTCGTCAATCAAGTAAATCGTCATCGAACCGGATGCGGAGTATGAAAAAGTGACGTTGCCCGTCGAGTAAAAAGACAACACCGATTCATAGCACGATTGAACCTTCGATAACTGAAACGTTGTAATCATAGTTCCCGTCGTCGTTGACGTCACATTATACAGATTGGTCGAAACTAGGGTCTGAGTCGTCGAACTGGTCAGAAACGACGTTGACGTCGTGAACTCCTGGCTATTCACGTTGGGGGCGGCAAACGACAATACTGAAACGACCAGAATAAGACCTGTAACTAGGGCAACCCTCGGAATCACCGAGATGAACCAACCAGCCAATCAACCATGCGATGTTTAAGGAGAAAACGTTTGTCATGCCACAAGCACATTCCAAAGTTGGCTATCTGACGCCCAATAGCGAATTTAGAGTAATGCAAATGTGCCTCTTTGCTGCTGAGAGCACAGAACCGTTCTTCCTTCACCTTGCGGCATATTTCTTGGTAACTGTGGTTGCCGAACAATTCTGATGTTGTGGATGTGAAGGCGATATCAACCGCTAAATGCCGCGAAGATTCCAGAGGCGGTTACATGGCTCGAACTGTTGTTTGTGCGAACTCCCGCAACGCCTCCTCTACGGTCAAGGGTTTCATGTTGAGAATTGTCTTGGCTTTGGTAACATCGAGTGAGGAGTCTTTAGGTCTTGCCGCGATCCAACTGCTTGAATCTGATTTAACGGAGGTAATGAGGCTAGGTTCGAAGTGAAAGGCGGTGGCAAGTTTTACGGCGAAATCGAATCGGTTGATTCTAGTGGCCCCGGCTAGGTGAATAAGGCCTTCCCACCGACGCTCCATTAGCTCTAGGATCATACCTGCCAGGTTGGTGTTGAGTGTTGGACTGGCGAATTGGTCTGAGACGACATTCACTTTTTCGCCTTTGCTCAGTTTACTGTGAAGCCAGGTTCCGAAGTTCGGTCTGAATGTCCGACCCCAGCCGTAGATCACGCTTGTCCGGCCAACGCATGTGTCCTTATGCTTAAGGACTAGTTGCTCGCCCAGAAGCTTTGAGGCACCGTACTGGTTTACGGGGGCAGGTTTATCGTTCTCGTTGAAGTTCCCGCTGTTGCCGTCAAAGACATAATCAGTCGACAAGTGAATCAGGAAAGCGTTTGCGTTCTCGCAGGTTTCAGCCAAGTATCCCGCCGCGGCGCCGTTTACTCGCATAGCTAATTCCGGGTTCCGTTCGCAGAGGTCAACGTCCGTGAGCGAAGCCGTGTTGACCACAACCTGCGGCTTCTCCGTTTCAATGCATGTTTTCACGGATGCTGGGTCGGTTAGGTCGATTTTGATTGGTCGGCCGCAGTCGGGCATGTGCTCAAAGTCGAGCGAGCACACCTCAAACCCCCTAGCGATGGCCTGTCGAACTAACGCGTAGCCGAGAAGCCCGCCGGCGCCGGTTACAATAATCTTTTCTACCATTTTTGTTTCCACGGCACGGAGCTTAGAACCTGCTCACTTAGGAGCGGTCGCCACCAGGCCTCATTCGTAACATACCAGTGAACTGTTTCTCGAAGGCCATCCTCAAACCGACGTTTCGGTTTCCAGCCAAGCTGCAGGCCTATCTTAGACGCGTCAAGGTGGTACCGGACATCATGCCCAGGTCGGTCCTCAACGTGTTCGATTAGCTCCTCTCCCTTGCCCAGGGTTCGTAGAATTTCTTTGACCACGTGTGTGTTCTCGACCTGGTTTCCGCCAGCAACATTGTAGGTCTCCCCCACCCTTCCACGCATTAGGATCTGGTTGACGGCTTCGCAATGATCTTGAACATGAATCCAATCCCTCACCTGGCCACCCGACCCGTAGACCGGAACCTTTCGATTCTGCAGGGCGAGGATGATGGTTTTCGGAATCAATTTCTCGGGGAACTGGTACGGGCCGAAGTTATTCGTGCACCGAGTCGTCAGAGTTGCCAACCCGTAGGTCTTGCGGTACGCCTTGACTAGCATCTCCGCGGCCGCCTTCGAAGCAGAATACGGCGACGAAGGGTTTAGCGTATCTTCCTCTTTGAAAGCGCGGCCGTCGTCCGCGGAACCATATACTTCATCCGTTGAAATTTGTAGGAATTTCAAGTCCCGTTTTCGACATGACTCAAGAAGCGTCAGGACGCCGTTCACGTTGCTCTGCACGAAGAATTGAGGGGTTGAGATGCTGCGGTCCACATGTGTTTCAGCCGCAAAATTGACCACGGCCTCCACTTCCGTAGTAGCCTGATCTACAAGCTGCGCGTCACATATGTCCCCTTGAATGAAACGGTAATTCTCCCCTATTCCCTTCAGGTTTTCAGGGTTTGAACCGTAAGTCAGCTTGTCAAGGTTAACGATCTCGGTGTCCGGCTGCGTCTGTGTGAGGTGGTGTATGTAGTTTGAGCCTATGAATCCCATCCCACCGGTGACGAGCAGCCGCGTCAAGGACTTTCCTTCTCACAACTTGTGGTGGGATACGGTGCTGTATCGCTCATATGGTTTATCCCGCGCACCTCCGGGCATTCGTAGTTAAACAGGTCGAAAAGGGTAGTGGGATCTAACTGACGATTACGTGCGCCGTTGCTTTGCTGGGGAGATACTGGGGGGGTGTCTGCGGTCCGTTATAATCACCCAAGAAGAATGCGTCGACGTTGTAGGAGCCGGGAGTTGACGGTGCAGTCACGGTGCTTGAGTACCCGCCTGTAGAATTCGTTGTCACCGTTACAACCATTGTGTTCCAGCTAAAGATCAGCACAATCCCCTCATCTTGCAATCGTTGTCCAGTCGTAATAATCGTGAGGTTGCCAGAGACTGTGAAAGTACTTCCATGCGTAGGGTTTGATGGGAACGCCACTGCCGTGATGTTGGTTGAGGCCGGGTTCGATAAGGACCCAGTCGATTGTAACGTTAACGTGATCGCCCCCGGCGCTATGAATGATACGCCGGTGACGAAACCTGAACCTGAGCACGTCAAGCCGCCGGTACAACTCCAGCGCGAAACCGAGTAACCCGTAGGAACATAGCACGCGGAGACTGTGCCGAAATTCGTGGCTGGAAGAGTCGCACCATCGCCTTCGTCCGGTCCCGAACAGGAACCCCAACCAATCACCTGCCCGGCAATGCCGCTCACATGGAATTCAACCTGGGCACTGAACACCGCCGTGAGCGAGCCGGAGCCGGTGAATGTACAGGACGTCGTCTGCGTACTTCCGCAACTGATGCCTCCCGTCGTTAACCATTCTAAAAACTGCCATCCGGTGGGGGGCGTAGGCAGATTTGCCGTAGCCGTAAAAGAGGGTGCGCAAGGGCTTGACTGCCCATTGACAAAACTGCCACCACATCCAACCGCCGTGATGTTTCCTGGAATCGTGGAGAGGGGAAATGTGGATGGAATTGTCTGGAATAGAACTCGAGCAGGGTTCAAAGCCAACGCAAGGTTGCTTGCCACCGGCGTACCCCAACCAGTCACCGGATCCCAACCCGTCCCGGCCGAATAGCCATTATTGCTTCCTGAAGTTATGTCGTGGAAGTCCGAAGCATAGAACGTCGGATCATTAGCGGTCTGGTACAATAGAGGGCCGATATTTCCGAACGTCGAACCATTCCTCACTTGCAAACAAATGGCCAAGAAAGCTGCCCAAAGTTGATTCGAGAGACTTGTGCCGGAGCAACCAAACCAACCCGGCGTATTGGTTGGCGGACTTGCCCCACATGTATTCGTGTAACTTGAGTAAACCCATATCCCCGGTCCCGGATTTACTCCTCCCATCATGGAAACATCAGGAACAGCACGGCATGTCGATTGCATGTG
>Ga0187771_10003197_pt1 | contig 11422 bp, 21 predicted proteins | sample 0116_SJ02_MP15_1_FD_133139 | JGI IMG/M metagenome (GOLD analysis project Ga0187771, IMG submission 133139) | Tropical peat soil microbial communities from peatlands in Department of Meta, Colombia - 0116_SJ02_MP15_10_MG | ecosystem: Environmental > Terrestrial > Soil > Wetlands > Peat | place... | reverse complement strand
GGAATCCACCTCAATGTTGATGACGTGGTTAATCGCTTTCCCGATTTTGGGAAGGATGGCTTGGAGGGCTTCGGCTTGGGCGGTCGTTCTTGGAAATCCGTCGAGAATGAAACCCCTCTGGCAATCCGATGCCTTCAAACGCTCCTCAACGATCCCAATGACCACCTCATCCGGAACGAGTTGTCCCTGATCCATAAAGGCCCTTGCCTTCATACCCAATGGAGTATTCTCCTTCACTGCCTTCCTCAGAATATCTCCTGTGGAGATTTGAGAGATGTGATAACGTTCAGCGATCATCTGTGCCTGGGTGCCCTTTCCTGCACCAGGAGGGCCAAGAAGAATCAAATTCATTCAACGTGACTCCACATCAAAAAATCAATGCAAGATGGAAATTGTAAATTGCAAATTGCAAAAATCTTTACGATCTTTTCCAAAAAACTCTCCTTTCTCATTTTGAATTTTACAATTTGCAATGATCTTTAGTTATCCTCTCCTCCCTTTTAATCTGCCTTTTCTCATCAATCCCTCATAGTGCCTGGTCAACATATGAGCCTCAATCTGCTGGACTGTATCCAGGGCCACACCAACTACGATCAGCAAAGCTGTTCCTCCAAAATAGAAGGGGACATTAAACCTTCGATAGAGGATAGTGGGCAGGACGCATATGACCGAGACATAGATGGCCCCCCCAAGGGTGATTCGGGTAAGCACCTTGTCAATATATTCGGCAGTCTTCTGCCCGGGTCGGATGCCTGGAATGTACCCGCCAAACTTCTTCATATTCTCGGCTACATCATTTGGGTTGAAGGTGACCGCCGTATAGAAATAACAGAAGAAGATGATGAATCCCACATAGAGAAGATTATAGAGAAGGGCACCAGGCCCTAAGCTGCTGAGAATCGATTGAATCCAGGGATGGGCTTCCATCAAAGGCTTCGGCATGAAGTTGGCAATGGTCAAAGGAAACATCAAGATCGAGGAGGCAAAGATGGGAGGGATGACGCCTGACGTATTCAGCTTGAGAGGAAGATGGGTGCTCTGTCCACCATAGACCTTCCTCCCGACAACCCGTTTGGCATATTGAACCGGGAGCCTGCGTTGCCCAGTCTCGATAAAGATGATCACAGCCACGACCAATATCATGATGATGATCAGGACCAGGACAGTAATGATATTCATCTGCCCCACCCTGAAGAGTTCATAAGTACTCGCAATGGCATTAGGCATTCTGGCGACAATCCCTGCAAAGATGATCAAGGAGATGCCGTTCCCGATGCCCCTCTCTGTAATCTGCTCACCCAGCCACATGATAAAGGCAGTACCAGCGGTCAATGTGATGACGGTCATGATCCGGAAGGACCACCCCGGAACAAGAACGATCATCTCTCCAGCTGCTCCTCTCATATTCTCCAAGCCCACGGCGATTCCGAATCCCTGGATCATGCTGAGGATGACAGTTCCATAACGAGTATATTGGACAATCTTCTTTCGACCAATCTCTCCTTCCTTTTGAAGACGGTCGAGATAAGGAATCACCACCGTGAGTAGTTGGAGGATGATCGAGGCACTGATATAAGGCATGATACCCAGGGCAAATACTGAGAGTCTTTCTAAGGCCCCTCCTGAGAACATATCGATGAGGCTGAAGAGCGTGCCCCTCGCTTGCGCAAAGAAAGAGGCGAGGGCATCCCCATTGATCCCGGGCGCAGGGATATGCACCCCGACACGATACACCGCCAGAAAGAGGAAGCTATAGAGGATCCTTCGTTTGAGTTCGGGTATCTTGAAGATGTTCTGGGCCCCAGAAATCATGAGCCGATGACCTCCACCCTCCCTGAGGCCGCCTCCACTTTTTTAATTGCAGACTTGCTTGCTTGATGGACACGAACGATCAAAGGATGTTGGAGTTCCCCATCGCTAAGAAGCTTCACCGCATCCCCTTTTTTCCAAAGTCCAGAGTTGGTGAGAAGGCTCGGCTCCACCACGCTATCCCTTGGGAAACGATTGAGATCTCCGACATGGAGGATCGTATAACGTTTTTTGAATGGAGGACGGAATCCCCTTTTAGGGAGACGCCGCTGTAAAGGCATCTGTCCTCCCTCAAACCCTGCCTTGGTCCCTCTACCCGAACGGGAATTCTGGCCTTTTGCTCCTCTGCAGGCCGTCTTGCCATGGCCGGACCCGATCCCCCTGCCCACACGTTTCTTCTTCCTTCGCGACCCCTTCGGAGGCTTTAGTTCTTCTAATTTCATCCGTATTTCCTTTCAGATCATTTCACCACTTCTAACAAATGGCTTACATGGTAAATCATCCCGCAAATCTCGGGTCGATCTGGTAAGGTAAGGGTTTGGTGGAGGCGTTTGAATCCAAGGCCACGGATGGTCTTCTTTTGGTCCTCGGGCCGTCCAATTGCACTCCTGACCCATTTGACCCTGATCGTCTTACCTGGTTTATCTTTTGCCATCCTCTTCTCTCAACTCCTCAATTAGCCACTTCCTTCTCGCGCCTTTTCCCAATGACCTCCTCAGGAACTTTCAGTTGGTCGATGGCCTGAAGGGTGGCTTTGATGAGGTTGTAAGGATTGCTCGATCCCAGAGATTTTGTCAGGATGTTTTCAATCCCTGCTGACTCGGCAATAGCCCTGACCGCAGCACCAGCGATGACCCCCGTTCCCTCGGAGGCTGGTTTTAATAGAACCTTTGCCGCACCAAATTTTCCCATCACCTCGTAAGGGATTGTTTTATTGATGATGGGGACGTTGATCAAGTTCCGTTTAGCATGTTCGATTCCTTTGCGGATGGCCTCGGGAACTTCATTGGCTTTTCCCAATCCACTCCCCACATGACCTTTTCCATCTCCCACCACCACCAAGGCGCTGAAGCTGAAGCGTCTACCTCCTTTGACCACTTTGGCTACTCGGTTGATGTGAACGATTCGGTCTGTCAACTCCAATGTGCTTGGATCAATTTTCGGCAATGTCCCTCCCTTCTCGATTTGGTCCGGTATTAAAAAGTCAAACCGTTTGTCCTGGCGGCTTCGGCCAATGCCTTGACCCTGCCGTGATAAAGATAACCATTTCGGTCAAAAACCACCTTTTGGATTCCCTTTTCAAGACATTTTTGGGCGATGAGTTCTCCCACCTTCTTCGCTCCTTCTACATTCCCTGGATAACGGAGATTCCCTTTAAGCTCTGGGCTCATCGTGGAGGCACTCGCAACGGTTTCCCCCGTTGTATCCAAAATGACCTGAGCGTATATATGTTTTAGGCTTCGAAAGACATTGAGGCGAGGCTGTCCGGGAGTTCCCCGTAAACGACTCCTCACCCTCTTTCTCCTTTTCAATCTCGCCAATTCCTTTCTGTTCTTCAATCTTTTTCCTCTTCTTTAGATTATTACATGTTTAAATCTGAGAAATTTCTTCTAACATTTAGAATAGGTTTGGTTAGGCTTTGGTCTTTCCAACCTTCTTACGAATGTGTTCACCAAGATACCGAATCCCCTTTCCTTTATAGGGTTCGGGTAGCTTGATGGAACGCAGTTTTGCGGCAATGGTGCCCACCTGTTGCCTATCAATCCCTTTGATGGTAATTTGGGTTTGCTTTTCCACCTCGACCCTGATGCCTTTTGGGATCGGGTAGAGAATCGGATGAGAAAATCCCAAGGTTAGCTTGAGGACTTCTCCTTGAAGGTCAGCCCGGAAGCCGATTCCGACAATTTCAAGACGTTTTTCATACCCTTGAGTAACCCCGGTCACCATATTGGCAACAAGACTTCTCGTCAAACCTTGAAGGGCTTTGGAGGTGCGCTGATCATCCCCCCGGCGAATGAACACCTTTCCTCCATCCATTGAAACCGAAATCCCTTGAGGCAGGTTATGAGTGAGATGGCCTTTGGGTCCAGTCACTTCCACCCTTAAAGGATCGCAGGAGACCTTCACTTCTTTTGGCAATGGGATTGGTATCCTTCCCGTACGAGACATATTGACCTCAATTTCAAATTGCAGATTGCAAATCGCAGATCAAAAAAATTTGAAACCTAAAATCTGAAATTAAAATTGTTACCAGACATAACACAGAACCTCTCCACCGACATTGGCCTGCCGTGCAGACTTATCTGTCAAGATCCCTTTCGGAGTAGATAGGATCGAAAGTCCCAATCCGCTCATGACGGATGGGATATGATCACTTCCTGTATAGACCCTCCGTCCAGGTTTGCTCACCCGTTTGATATGGATGAGCCCCTTTCGGTTCACATCATATTTGAGAAAGATTCGGATCATCTCATGGCGGTCTTCATCCGTAACCATTTGAAAATTTTTTATGAACCCCTCCTCCTTTAGAATCTTTGCAATCTCTCTTTTTATTTTGGAGGAGGGAACATCCACTTTTTCGAAATTCGCTTTACACCCGTTCCGAATTCGTGTAAACATATCGGCTAATGGATCGCTCATGGACATACAACCTCCCGCACTCGTCACCAACTGGATTTGATCACTCCGGGGATCTCACCCCGAGAGGCATATTTTCTAAAACATAGACGGCACATATTAAATTTTCGAAAATAACCCCTCGGTCTTCCGCAGAGAGGGCACCGATGGTACGCACGAACCTTAAATTTCTGAGGCCTTCTTGCCTTATTCATCAATGAGAGTTTTGCCAATTTTTTCTCCTAATATCGCTATGCGCATAGCGCCTGCCTACCGCAGGCAGCCTAAGCGCTTAGCGTGTTTTAATTCCTAAAGGGCATTCCCAGCAGTTTCAGCAATTCCTTTCCTTCTTCATCCGTCTTGGCTGTCGTCACAATGACGATGTTCATCCCTTTCACCTTATCGATTTTATCGTAATGAATCTCTGGAAAGATCAGCTGTTCCCGAACTCCTAAGGCATAGTTTCCCCTTCCATCGAAGGATTTTCCGGAGAGGCCCTTAAAGTCCCTTACCCTCGGCAGGGCGATATTGACCAGACGGTTGAAGAACTCAAACATCCTCTCTTTACGGAGGGTGACCATACATCCAATTGGCATTCCTGCTCTCAATTTGAACTGGGCAATCGATTTTTTGGCCTTGGTGATAACGGGCTTCTGTCCTGTGATGAGGCTCAACTCTTGTACGGCAGAGTCAAGGATTTTTATATTTTGAATGGCCTCCCCAAGTCCCATGTTAATGACGATCTTCTCCAACCTGGGAACCTCCATCCTGTTCCGATAATTGAATCGTTTCATCAGTGCAGGCACTACCTTCTCCTGATAGATCCCTTTTAGTGTGGCCATTGCGTCACCTATTTATCAAAAATTTCCCCACATTTCCGACAGTACCGAGCCTTCTTACCGCCTTCCATAATACGATGCCCAATTCGGACCGGTTTGTTGCACTTCTCACAGAGGAGCATCACATTGGAGAGATGGAGAGGGGCTTCTTTTTCTATGATCCCTCCCCGTCTTTGTTGACCATGGGGCCGAGAGTGTCTTTTAATAAAATTGATCTTTTCAATGATCAATTTCTCTTTCTCGGGTAAGACCCTCAGGACCCGACCACTTTTGCCCTTTTCTTTTCCGTTGACCACCATGACCAGATCATTCTTTTTAATATGGTGCTTGACAACGATCATTTTAGGTTCCCTCCCTTAGAGAACCTCTGGAGCTAAAGAGATGATCTTCATAAATCGTCTGGCCCGAAGTTCACGGGCGACCGGACCAAAAATCCGGGTTCCAATAGGTTCCCTTTGGGGATTAATGAGGACAGCTGAGTTGTCGTCAAATTTGATGTAGGAGCCGTCAGGACGTTTTACCTCTTTCTTCGTCCGGACGATGACCGCACGCACCACATCCCCTTTTTTGATCTTGGAATTGGGGAGGGCGTCCTTCACTGAGACGACGATGATATCACCGAGGGTTGCATATTTCCGACGCGTCCCTCCGAGGACTTTAATACATCCCAATTTTTTAGCTCCCGAATTATCAGCGGCTTCGAGGATACTTCGCATCTGGATCATCATCCACTCCCATTCGGGCTTCTACTTTCCACATTCAACTTTCCATTTGTAGTTAGGCGGCCCGTTCCAAGACCTCCTTGACACGCCATCGTTTTTCTTTGCTGAGCGGCCGGGTTTCGATCAGGAGGACCTTATCTCCAATATGACATTCATTCTTTTCGTCGTGAGCCTTCACCTTTGTCCTCTTCCGGACATATTTCTTATAGACAGGGTGGAGGACGAGACGATTGACCATCACGACCACAGTCTTATCCATTTTATCACTCGAGACCACACCCATTAATGTCTTCCTTTTCCCTCTTTCTCCCATTGCTTTTATTTCCCTTTGTTCAGAGCCTTGTCCCTGAGGATCGTCTTCACCCGGGCAATGTCCCGTTTGACCTGGGGAATCCGCATCACATTCTCCAGTTGCCCCGTGGCGTGTTGAAAGCGAAGATTGAAGAGTTCCTCAGTGAACTCCTTCTCTTTCAGAAGCAATTCCCCTTCGCTCAATAGGCGAAGATCCTTCGCTTTCATAGACGGCTCCCCCTCATGATGAACTTTGTTGGAATGGGCAATTTATGAGAAGCCAGGAGCAAGGCCTCCCTCGCCCTTTCTTCCGGAACTCCTTCCATCTCGTAAAGAATCCGGCCAGGCCGGATGACTGCCACCCAATCTTCGGGAGGACCCTTTCCCTTCCCCATTCTGGTCTCTGCCGGTTTCTTGGTAATGGGTTTATCAGGAAAGATGCGAATCCAAATACGGCCCGTACGTTTGATGAATCGGGTCATGGCAATTCGTGCTGCTTCGATCTGTCGAGAAGTCAACCATCCGCACTCTTTGGCCTGAAGTCCGAAGTCGCCAAAATTGAGCGTATTTCCACGAGAGGCTTGACCTCTCCTCCTTCCCTTCTGCTGTTTTCGATATTTTGTTTTCTTCGGCATCAACATAATTCTTACCTTATTAAAAGGTTGAGGGATAATCGATCAGGTCCTAACCCTTAGCCTTGACCTTAACCTGTATTAAGCGGCTCTTTCTTCTCCTTCTTTCGTAGGGAAGACTTCTCCCTTGAAGATCCACACCTTCACGCCGATGATCCCATAGGTGGTCTTTGCCTCAGCCAGGCCAAAGTCGACGTTGGCCCGAAGGGTATGGAGTGGAACCCGACCTTCCCGATACCATTCTCTACGGGCCATTTCTGCCCCTCCCAGCCTTCCAGCGCAAGAGATCTTGATCCCCTTTGCCCCCAGTTTGAGTGCTGAGCTGACGGCCTTCTTCATGGCCCTTCGAAATCCAACGCGTCGCTCCAGTTGGAGCGCCACATTCTCCGCGACCAATTGGGCATCGATCTCTGCTCTCTTGACCTCCTGGATATTGATAAAGATCTCTTTTTGGGTCATCTTTTGAAGTTCTCTTTTGAGACTCTCCACCTCCGCTCCCTTTTTTCCGATGATGATTCCAGGACGGGCGGTGAAGATCGAGACCTTGGCCTTTTTTGCTTTACTGGCGGCCCGTTCAATCTCAATCTTGGAGACCCCAGCGTGGTAAAGTTTTTTCTTCAGATAGTCACGGACCCGAATATCCTCGACGAGAAGTTGAGGATAATCCTTCTCCGCATACCACCGGGAATCCCAAGTCTTGATGAATCCCAATCGAAAACTGGTTGGATGCACTTTCTGTCCCAAGCTCTCCCCTCCTTTCACCCCGTCCGAAAGCCCCGCCATTTATAGCAGGGATGATATAGATAAAATTTTAATTTCTCACAGAAAGGATGGGGTAAAAGCCCCGTCCCTTCTAATGGGGTTCACGCTTCATCTAAAATGATGGTGATATGGCTCGTTCTCTTTCGGATCATGGTGGCCCGACCCAAGGCCCGGGGTTGGTAACGTTTCATCGTCGGCCCCTGATCGACTGTGATCTTTTTAATGAATAAACGATCTACGTCGATATTCTTCTTTTGCGTCGCATTAGCAACGGCCGATTTTAACAATTTCAAAACGATTTTCGCCGCTGCCTTTTTTGTAAAAGAAAGGATGTTTAGGGCTTCTTCTGACCTCTTGCCTCGGATCAGATCAGCCACCAATCTGGCCTTTCTCGGCCCTAAACGTGCAAACTTCAATCTGGCCCTGACTTCCATCTCTCTCCCATTTTTCTCATGCAGCCTTTTTGGCTACGATTTTGGTCTTTCGGTCTCCGGAATGGCCATGGAAGGTCCGGGTTGGTGAGAATTCTCCTAACTTATGCCCGACCATCTCCTCCGTGACGAAGACGGGGATAAATTTCTTTCCGTTATGGATGGCGAAAGTTAATCCTACCATTTCAGGAACGATCGTAGATCGCCTGGACCAGGTTTTGATCACCTTTGATTCCTTTGATTTTCGGGTCTCCACCACCTTTTTCATCAAATGGGCGTCCACAAAAGGTCCCTTTTTGATTGAACGGGCCATCAATCTCTCCTCTTCAAGATGTATTTATCCGTCGTCTTATTTTTTCGGGTTTTTTTCTCCAGCACTCCCCAGGGTGTACAGGGGTGTCTCCCCCCTGAGCTCTTCCCCTCGCCCCCACCCAGAGGATGATCAATGGGATTCATTGCCACTCCCCGGACAACAGGCCTCCACCCCAGCCATCGATTTCTTCCGGCTTTTCCCAGGGAGATATTTTCATGCTCAAGATTGCTCACCTGGCCAATGGTAGCATAGCAATCCTGGAGAACCAACCGGACCTCACCCGAGGGAAGTTTAATGTGAGCATATTTTCCCTCCTTTGCCATCAATTGCCCATAGGCTCCAGCGCTTCGAATGATCTGACCACCCTTTCCCATTTGTAACTCAACATTATGGATCAGGGTGCCGGCAGGGATGTTTCTGAGTGGCAGGGCATTGCCTGGTTTGATATCTGCTGTTGGGCTTGCGATCACTCGATCTCCGACCTGAAGTTTGGAAGGGGCAAGGATATATCGCTTCTCTCCATCGGCGTAGTGAAGCAAAGCAATGTGTGAAGACCGGTTAGGGTCGTATTGAATAGAAGTCACCTTAGCCGGGATCTCCCTTTTGTCCCTTTTAAAATCAATGACCCGATACATCCTTTTATGCCCCCTTCCTCGATGCCAGGAAGTGATCCTTCCGTAAAAGTTCCTTCCCCCGGTCTTTTTTAGGGGGCGAAGGAGGCTTCGCTCCGATGTGAAAGAGGTGATCTCCTCAAATGTGGAGACGGTTTGGAATCGTCTTCCAGGAGAGGTTGGTCGAAATTTTTTGATACCCATCTCTTCACTCCAATAAATCCGAATATCGAAATCCCTGCCTGCGGCAGGCAGGCGAGATAAATTCGAATAACCAAAATTCAAAGTTTAGAAATTCGTGCTTCGGATTTAGAATTTCCTCTCGAATTTTTATTCGAGAGGGTTAGGCTCCTTCGAAGAAATCGATGCGGTCCCCTTCCCTCAGGGTGACGATGGCCTTCTTCCAATCCGGCCTCTTCCCATATTTTCTCCCTAAGCGTTTTACCTTCCCAAGAACATTGCAGGTGCGTACCTGTAATACCTTCACCTTGAAGAGTCGTTCAACGGCTGATTGGATCTCGATCTTATTCGCATCCCGATGAACCTCGAAGACGTATTGATGGATCTCCTCTTTCTGTCGGGTGCTCTTTTCAGTAATCAAAGGCTTTCGGATGATCTTCTGCGGTTCCTTCATGATGCAAGCACCCCTTCAATCTTTTGGATCGTTGGGCTGAGTAAAATCAAATGTTCATGATTTAAAATATCATAGACATTCAGGCCTTCAGAGTGGATGACCTCGATGTTGGGAATATTCCGAGCGGATCGCTCCAAGAATGGATGTTTTTCGTCTACCACAATGAGCGCATCCTCGACTTGGAATCTCCGGAGTACTTCAAGAACCCCACGGGTTTTAAATCCATCCAAAGGAAATTTGTCCAAAAGAATCAGTTTCCCCTCCTGCCGCTTCAAGCTGAGAGCAGCCCTGAGAGCAGCCCTTCTCATTTTTTGGGGAAGCGTAATAACGTAGTCTCTTGGCATGGGGCCAAAGATTGTCCCTCCTCCTCTCCAGAGGGGAGATCGCCTCGACCCTGCTCGAGCCCTCCCAGTCCCCTTCTGTCTCCAAGGTTTTGCCCCACCTCCTCGAACCAGAGCCCTATTTTTGCTTGAAGCAGATCCTTTTCTCTGGGAGGCCAAATACCTTCTCACGACATCGTAGAAGAGCGAAGGATTAATTTTCGCATCAAAGATTTGATCATTCAATTCGATATCGTCTACTTTCTGATTTCCAATGTCATAGACCGCTAATGTGGCCATCCAGTTTCCCTTCCTTAAGCCGATGGGGCGATTGTACCTTTCCTCTTTGTGGCACTCCGAATAAGGATCCATCCATTAGGGCTTCCAGGAATCCCTCCTTTGAGAAAGATGAGGTTCTGTTCCTCTTTGATATCTACCACTTTGATATTTTGAAGGGTCACCTTTCGATTTCCGTGATGCCCCGGCATCTTCATCCCCTTAAAGACATGGTGAGGATACGTGGCAGAACCAACAGACCCTCCATGACGGAAATATTCATGTGTTCCATGAGATCCAGGGGAACCATGAAATCCATGGCGCTTCATCACCCCTGTGAATCCCTTTCCCCGGCTCAAGCCAGTGACATCCACGAGGTCTCCGGGTTTAAAGAGATTCACCTTCACCTCTTCACCTATTTCTAACTTCCCTGCATCCTTTACGCGGAATTCTTTCAGGTAATAACAAGGCCCTACCCCTGCCTTCTTAAAATGACCAGAGAGTGGCCTGTTCACCCTCTCCCCTTTTTGGGGGAGAAAGCCGAGTTGAAGGGCATCATAACCGTCCCTTTCCTTCGTTTTTTTCTGTACCAGCGAGCAAGGACCTGCTTCCACAACAGTAACCGGAACGACCGATCCGTCCTCGAGAAAGATTTGCGTCATCCCTAATTTTCTTCCGATGATTCCCAAGGTGTCCTTCATTGGGTCCCTTACCTTTATAGCTTGATCTCTACATCGATCCCGGCAGCAAGATCGAGCTTCATGAGTGCATCGACGGTCTGCTGGGTTGGCTCTAAAATATCCAGCAGGCGCTTGTGAGTTCGAATTTCAAACTGTTCCCTGGATTTCTTGTCGACATGGGGCGATCTGAGCACACAATATTTGTTGATCTTTGTTGGAAGAGGAATTGGGCCTGCGATACTCGCACCTGTTCGCCTGACCGTATCCACAATCTCAGCGGTCGACTTATCCAGAAGTTTATGGTCATAAGATTTTAGGCAGACGCGGATCTTCTGAGTTGTCATACTGAAGCCCCTTTCCTATACTCATTCGATGACATCGCTGATGACGCCTGCGCCAACGGTCCGACCCCCCTCCCGAATCGCAAACCGCAACTCCTTCTCCATCGCTATCGGCGTAATCAACTCCACCGTCAACGCCACATTG
>Ga0187771_10003196_pt1 | contig 11422 bp, 9 predicted proteins | sample 0116_SJ02_MP15_1_FD_133139 | JGI IMG/M metagenome (GOLD analysis project Ga0187771, IMG submission 133139) | Tropical peat soil microbial communities from peatlands in Department of Meta, Colombia - 0116_SJ02_MP15_10_MG | ecosystem: Environmental > Terrestrial > Soil > Wetlands > Peat | place... | reverse complement strand
GTCCTGCCGCAGGAAGGAGCGCAGCGCGGCGGCAAAGTTTAGCCCAATCTGCTCCTTCATCTGCACCTGGTTGATCCCGGGTAATTCGAACTCGACGGGGTCTTCCGCGGTCAGAATGTTGGTGTCAGCCTTATTAAGCTGGGCGATGGACGAATAGAGCGTATTCGTCTTCCCGCTGCCCGTCGGGCCGGTGACCAGAACCATCCCATAAGGCTTGAAAATGGCTTTTTGAAACTTGACCAGCGATTCCGGTTCAAACCCGAGCTTGGTCATATCCAGGCGCAGGTTTTCCTTGTCGAGCAGCCGGAGCACGATCTTTTCGCCCCACAGAGTTGGCAAGGTGCTGACGCGGAAGTCGAGCTGCTTTTTGCGGCCGCCGATATTCATCTTGAGCATGATGCGGCCGTCCTGGGGCAAGCGCTTCTCGCTGATGTCGAGCTTGGACATGATCTTCACGCGCGAAGTGATGGCGTCTTTGAGCTTGAGCGGGGGGGACATGATGGACTGCAGCACGCCGTCAATGCGGAAGCGCACGCGGAACTCTTTCTCGTAGGGTTCCATGTGAATGTCGCTGGCGCCGCGCTTGACCGCATCGGTGAGCACCAGGTTCACCAGCTTGACTACGGGAGCTTCGTCGGCCGCTTTCTCCAGCTCGGCCAGCTCCATCTGCTGTTCTTCGGCCTGCAGCTCGACGTCGGCTTCGCCCAGCTCCGTCATCGACTGCATCACCTGCTCAAGGTCTTCTTCTTTGGTGGTGCCGTAGGCTTTCTCAATGCCTTCGAGGATCGAGCTCTCGCTGGCGACGACCGGCTCAATGTTGAAGCCGGTCATGAACTTGATATCGTCCATGGCGAAGACGTTGGTCGGATCGACCATGGCGATGGTGAGGGAGGCGCCGACGCGGCTGAGGGGCAGAATCTGGTAGCGCTTGGCGGTTTCAAACGGGATGAGCTTGACCACAGCGGGATCAATCTCAAAGTAGGAGAGATTGATGGCGGGCACACCGTACTGCCGGGAGAGGAAGTTGGTGACGTCCTCGTCGGTCAGGAAGCCCAGCTTCACCAAGGCGGAGCCCAGGCGGCAACTGGAGTCCTTTTGAACCTTCATCGCTTGTTCCAACTGCTCGGGGGTGATGATCTTCTCTTTGACGAGAAGGTCGCCCAGCCGTTGAGACATAAGTCGATCTCCTACCCGCGCGCCAACGGCGCCGGTCAGACTGCTTGGTCGCGCGAAATCGCTGTATTGGAGGGGAGAGTTGCAGCGTATTTCGCGTTGACACAAATTGTCAACGCAGACGGATTACTGCACCAGTAACTTTGGTACTTGGACTAATTGAGAGAGTGGTAATGTCGGCGCGGGATCGGCTGCAGTATGCGTCAGATGCATTTTTTTGGGGGTAGGCAGATGGTAAAGTCCATGAAGGACATGCACTTTGGTAAGTGCGAGGCCGACGTTGCAACGGAGGGGAGCGGGTCGCGTCGGCGTCTACCCACACTCGAGATGGAGCACGCTAACTTGCGATGCGGTTTTGCCGAAGAACAACTCCGCACCTACTACCGGACACTGTTTCGTACCTGGGGCCGGCAACATTGGTGGCCGGCCGACACCCGCTTCGAGGTGATCGCAGGGGCTTACCTTACCCAGAACACGGCGTGGACCAATGTGGAGCGTGCGCTGGCCAGTCTGCGGGCAGCGGGTTTGCTCAACCTGGAAGGAATCCGTCGCGTCGCCCTGCCCGAGCTTGAGCGGCTAATCCGCTCGGCGGGTTATTTCCGGCAGAAAGCACGAAGGCTGAAGAAGTTCGTGGCATTTCTCGATGAACGGTACAGAGGATCGCTGCAGCGAATGTTTTCGCGACCCACGGAAGAATTGAGGCAAGAACTGCTCGCCCTGGACGGGATTGGGCCCGAGACTGCAGATTCGATTTTGCTATACGCCGGAAACCATGCCGTGTTTGTGGTGGACGCCTACACGCGGCGCATTCTGCACCGGCACGGAATCACGGCAGAGAAGGCATCGTATGAGGAGATCCGGGAGCTGGTAGAGCGAGCGTTGGCTCCATTGGCTGTGGAAACGGGGCTGGCGGACGCGCGCGAGAGGCAATCCAGAGGAAAGAAACACGCGCTGCAAGGTGTGGCGCATCCGCCGTCGGCGATGAGCAAGGCGCGGCGATCGGCTCTTACGCAAGTCTACAACGAAATGCATGGGCTGATCGTGGGTGTGGGCAAGCACTACTGCAAGAAGGCGAAGGCGGAATGCGAGGAGTGTCCGCTGCAGCCGTTTCTGTCGGAGAGGTGAGCGGCCGTCTGGCATAGAGTGTTTGCGTTACTTCGGGGCTGGAGCATTCGTGCGTGGAAACCGTCGTCGTTTGTGTTTACCCTTTCTGAGCTCGTTGAGATGGGGCGAACCTTCCCCGCACGAGCTTCCACATGAAGAAAATTAGCGGTATTGACGGCATGTCGAGCGAGCAGGTACGCTTCGAGATCCAGCGGGGCGGAAAGTTTGTTCTTTACTACTACTGCGTCTCGATCATCGTGATGACCTTCCGCCGTTCGTCGGGGATTTACCTGATTCGAGCGGGCGAGAGCGCAGTGGCGAAGGGACTGCCCTGGACGCTGCTTACACTGCTGCTGGGTTGGTGGGGCGTACCTTGGGGACCGATCTACTCGATTCAGTCGCTGGTGGTGAATTTTCAGGGTGGTAAGGATGTGACGGCTGAACTTGCGGCGAAGTTCCAACCTGCGGTAGCGTCGGCAGCGGCAGGCAAGTTCTAAGTCCTGCAGCAGAGCTATGCGGCAGTATCAGTGGTTTGGTTGGACGGCAGTGTTGCTTACTTCCGTCCTCGCGCGTCCTTCCTCCGCACAATCATTGCGCCAGGCGGCCGACCGAATCGGGTTCCTCATGGGCAGCGCGGTTCGGCCGTCGCAGTTTTCCGAGCCTGCCTACGCTTCAACTCTCGCGCGCGAATTCAACCTGATCGAACCGGAGGATGTTTTCAAGTGGTGGGTAGTGCGGGCGAACCCGTCGGGTTTCGATTTCCGCGCCAGCGATGAAGTAGTACGCTTTGCCGAGGCACACCACATGAAAGTCCGCGGCCACTGCCTGGTGTGGGGCCGCACCAATCCGGAATGGCTCACGAAAGCCGGCTACACGCCACCGCAGTTGTCACAGATTTTGCAGGACCACATTTCCACGGTGATGAAGCATTACGCGGGCAAAGTTTTCGCCTGGGACGTGGTGAACGAAGCGCTGGACGAGAACGGGGAGCTGCGGGATTCTATCTGGTACAACCAGCCGGGAATTGGGTTGGCGGGCAAGGAGACGGCCTACATTGCGCAAGCGTTCCGCTGGGCACGGGCGGCTGATCCGCAAGCTTTGTTGTTTTACAACGACAACGGGGGCGAAGGACTGGGGAGAAAGTCGAATGCCATCTATGCGATGGTAGAGGATTTCAAGCATCGCGGCGTGCCCATCGATGGCGTGGGACTGCAGATGCACCTCTCCGTTTCTGATGTTGATGTCGCCGCGATCGCCAGCAACATCACGCGCCTAACCACGCTGGGCCTGCAGGTCCACATTACGGAGATGGATGTGGCCCTCCCGGTGGATGGAAGTGGCGGATTGCGCAACGCCGAAGATCTACAACGCCAGGCAGGAATCTATCGTGGGGTGCTGCGCGCGTGCCTGGAGAACCCGGGTTGCACCGCGCTTCAAACCTGGGGTTTCACGGACATGTATTCGTGGATTGGGTCTTCCTCGCGCGGCAGTAAGGGATGGGGACTTCCCTTCGACAGGAGTTACAAGCCAAAGCCCGCCTACGATGCGCTGCGGGACGCGCTGGCGGCGGGAAGAGTGGCGAAACGCTGAGCGTGAATCCAGCTCCGAAAATCGTCTTTAGTGTGGTTGTCCGCTGGGTCCTCCAAGCAGACACGCCCCTTTCCCACGAGCTATGCATCTATAATGGCAAGCAGCCCCCGGCAAACGCTCTCCGATAGCCTAGCGTCCGCTGGGGCCGAAATCCCAGTGGCCAGTGCCGATCCAACCCGGGCTCGCGACAGCAGTTCCGGCCGCAAAAAGGCCATCATTCCGCTGGCGGTTGCGGTGTTGATTCTGCTGGCGATTCTGGTCTCGCAGACCGCGTTCACCAACACCATGCTGCGGGCCGACACCAATCAGCAGGTCGTGGTGCTCTACGCGCTGTCTCTGCTGATTTCGCTTCTCTTCGTTGCGCTGACGTTCGTGCTGGTGCGCAACCTGCTGAAGCTGTTTGCGGAACGCCGCCTGGGCGTGTTGGGGTCGAAGTTCCGCACGCGCATGGTGGTGGGCGCGTTGCTCCTGTGCTTTGTTCCGGTGATCGGGATGTACTGGTTCGCCTACGGGCTGATGAACTGGTCGATCAATAACTGGTTCTCGACCCCGGTGGAACGAGTACGCAACGACACTCATGCCATGGCCTCCCTCCTGGCCGACTACGCGGCGCAGAATGCGCGCGCCGAGGCCCAGGCCATAGCCGCGTCTCCGGAAGCGCAACGCGCCTTTGCCGGGCACGGTTTTTCCGCGGTAGTGGATGAGTTTCGCGGCCGCGAGCTCACGCTGCGAGGGGGATTCGCGGTGGCGGTGCGAGATGGCAACGCGGAGGCTAGCTTCCAGGCACCGGCTCCGTGGCCTGTGCTGCGACCAAGGCTGCCTTTGGAACAAGCAGCATTGGGACAAACAGCTCGCTTCACTTGGGGAGACACGGAATATACGCTGGGCAGCGCCCGGGTGGGCGATGCGGGCATGATTTTGGTCGCCATGCCTCTGCCGCGAGCATTCTCGGAAACGGTGCGGCAGGTCGAGGCCAGCCAGCAGCGCTATTTGGAGCTCAGCCGGGAACGCAAGCTGGTGCGAAGCACTTACATGGGCCTGCTCCTGGTGCTGACCATGCTGGTGCTGTTTGTGACGACGTGGTTGGCGTTGTTCCTCGCGAAGCTGGTGACGCGGCCGCTGGCAGCGCTCGCCGAGGCGACGCAGGAGATTTCGCGCGGCCGTTTGGATTACCGGGTCGAAGTCCGGGCAGCGGACGAGATTGGCGATCTGGTGCGGTCATTCAATCGTATGGCGGAAGAGCTGGAATCCAGCCGCCGCCAGATCGAAGCCTCTAGTCGCGAACTGAGCGCCGCGAATACGGAATTGGAGCAGCGCCGCCGCCAGATGGAAACCATTCTGGAGAGTATTCCTACGGGCGTGCTGTCGCTGGATGCGGAGCGGCGGGTAACCCACGCGAACCAGGCCTTGCTGCGGATGTTTCATCCGGAGCGGAGGGAGCAGGCCGGGCCACCGATTCTGCTAGGCGCACAGCTGGATGAAGTTTTTCCCGCGGATGTGCTGCAGGATTTCGAGCCGCTGCTGCGCCGAGCCGATCGCATGGGCACGACCACGGGGCAGATGGAGATAGTCATTCAGCGGGCCACGCTGAACGTTGCGATCACGGTAGCGGCACTGCAGCACCAGGGACAGCGGTCGGGATACGTGATCGTGTTCGAGGACCTTTCCGACCTGCTCAAGGCGCAGAAGCAGGCCGCGTGGCGCGAGGTGGCGCGGCGCGTGGCTCACGAGATCAAGAACCCGCTCACTCCGATTGCGCTATCGGCCGAGCGCATTCGGCGCCATCTGGAGCGTGGCACGCGTCCAGACTTGGCGTCGCTGGAGGTGGTGCGCAATTGCGCGGATACGATCGCCAGCGCGGTAGAGACGGTGCGCACGCTGGTCAACGAGTTCTCTACGCTGGCGCGCTTTCCCACGTCGCGGCCGGAGCCGGCCGACATCAACCACATCGTCGAGAGCGCGCTCGCCATGTTTAATGGGAGACTGGACAATATCCATGTGCACACCTCGCTGGCGCGCGATCTGCCTAAAGTGATGGCCGACAGTGAAGCCATTAAGCGAGCTGTTGCGAATCTGGTAGACAACGCGGCCGAGGCCGTGCAGGGAGAGCTCTTGCGCGAAATTCAGATTTCGACCGCGCTGGTGGCCAGCCGCGATGCGGTTGAGATCACCGTCGCTGACACCGGTCACGGGGTTACCCAGGAACTTAAGGAGAAGCTTTTCCTGCCCTACTTCTCCACCAAGAAGCGTGGAACGGGCCTTGGTCTGGCCATCGTCTCTCGTATCGTGGAAGACCATCATGGATCGATTCGTGTGGAGGAGAACGAGCCCGTAGGGGCAAAGTTCGTCGTAGAGCTGCCCGTCGTTCCCGAATCCATCGCCGCGGCTGTTGCCTCTCAGCATGCATAACATTCTCATCGTGGATGACGAAGCCGGCATCCGGGAATCACTCGTCGGAGTGTTGACCGACGAGGGCTACGCCGCGGCCGCGAGCCCGAGCGGGGAGGAATGTCTGGAGCTGCTGCGGAAGAAAGCCTTCGACCTGGTACTGCTGGACGTGTGGCTGCCCGGCATCGACGGCCTGGAGACGCTGGAGAAAATGCGCGAGCTGGAGGATCCCCCGGACGTCATCATGATCTCCGGGCATGGCACGATCGAGACCGCGGTGCGCGCCACCAAGCTGGGCGCTTACGATTTCCTGGAGAAGCCGCTTTCGCTGGAGAAGACGCTGATCCTGGTCAAGAACGCGATCGCGTCGAAGCGCCTGCTGCGTGAGAACCGCGATCTGAAGAAGCAATTGCAGGTCAAAAGCGTAATCGTGGGCGACAGCATCCCGATGAAAGCGCTGCGCCAGCAGATCGCTCTGATGGCTCCGACCAACGGGCGCGTTCTCATTTACGGAGAGTCAGGAACGGGCAAGGAACTGGTGGCGCACGCCATCCACGCGCAAAGTCTGCGTAAGGATGAAACGTTTGTTGAGGTGAACTGCGCGGCGATTCCCGAAGATCTGATCGAAAGCGAGTTGTTCGGGCACCACAAGGGATCATTCCCCGGCGCGACGGCGGATAAGGAAGGCAAGTTTCAGCGAGCGAACGGCGGGACGCTGTTCCTCGACGAAGTCGGCGATATGAGTCTCAAGACGCAGTCCAAAGTGCTGCGGACGCTGGACGAGCAGCGCTTCACGCCGGTGGGCAGTAACGAATCGGTAACCGTCGATGTGCGCGTAATCGCTTCGACGAACAAGGATCTGGAAGAGGAGATCTCGAAGGGCAACTTTCGGGAAGACCTGTTCTACCGGTTGAACGTGATCCCTTTTTTTGTGCCGCCGCTGCGCGAGCGCAAAGAGGACATTCCGCTGTTTGCCCGGCACTTTCTGCGGGAGCTCGCGCTCACTTACGGACGGCGTCCGCGCGAAATCACGGAGGATGCCATCGAGACGCTCATGCGCTATTCCTGGCCGGGCAACGTGCGCGAATTGCGCAACGTGATCGAGCGCATCGTGATCATGAATCCGACTACGACCAGGTTCGAACGCAAGCATCTTCCCCCGCTGGTGTACCGAGATGGCAGCCGCCGTGCGGGTAGCGAATTCTCGACCCTGCACCAGGCGCGTGCGGCGTATGAACGTGACTACATCCTGAAGAAACTCGACGAGAGCCACGGCAACGTCAGCCGCACCGCCGAAGTGCTGGGACTCGAACGCAGCCATTTGTACCGCAAGATGAAGGCTCTGGGGATCGCGACGAAGGAGTAGCGAATGCGCAGGCCGGAGTCGGAGTCAGCCTGAGTCCTGCAGCGAGCGGGCGTTTACCGCTTGAGCATATGGATTTCAGTGCCGTTCTTGAGGAATTTCACCTCGTCCATGAGCTGGTTGATCAGGAAAATTCCACGGCCATGGTTGGAATAGAGGTTTTCGCCCAAGGTGGGGCTGGGGATGGCAGCCGGATCGAAGCCGGCGCCGGGGTCGCGGACGACGATGATCATGCCGCGAGCCTGATCGTAGGCCACTAAGCATTCGATGATTTTGCGGTGGTCTTCTTTGGCGCCATGGACGACGGCATTCGCGAGGGCCTCGGTCAGTGCCAGCTCGATATCGTCCTCTTTGCCGTTGCAACAGTCCAGCTCGCGGACGGCGACCATCACCTGGCGCACCACCGGATCAATCGCCCGCCGATCGGCAGCCAGCGTGACTCCCAGACGGAGAGCCAGCTTGTCAGGATCGAAGTCGTATTCAGGAAAACGCTGGTCCAGCTTAGACCCGGCTTGCTCCATGCTAGCTCTTACCCTCTACCGTGCGATTCTAGCGGGAGTAACGCTTTGCGGCAACGCCGATTGTTATCGCGGCCCCTGACCAAACACACTGCACATAACCTCACTTGCGTGTCTCGCCGTGATCTTCCCCGTGGTGCGCTGCGGACAACGTGAGACGCTGCAACTGCCTTCGCCAGTCAAGTTCGTCGACAAACTCCCGTGAATCGCGCCAGCCCGGTTGCACCTTGACGTAGAGTTCGAGGAAGACCTTGGTACCCAGCATGCGCTCGACCTGCTGCCGAGCCGCGGTGCCGATCTTCTTGAGCATCTGCCCGCGCTTGCCGATGAGGATGCCCTTCTGGCCATCGCGGTCGCAGTAAATCGTAGCCGCAATGCGCGCGAGCTTTTCACCCTCCTCGAAGTTATCGATGAGGACGGTGGTCGCGTAAGGGATTTCTTCTTCGGTTTCGAGTAGTACCTGCTCGCGGATGATTTCTGCTGCCATAAACCGCGCGGGTTGGTCCGTGGTTTGGTCTTCGGGGAAATACTGAGGACCTTCCGGGAGAAATGTGATCACCTGCTCGAGGAGCACGTCCAATCCGTCGCGCTTGAGCGCTGAGATGGGGACAATTTCGCGGAATTCATGCAGCCGGCGGCATTCTTCGATCCGGGGCAGCAGTTTGGCCTTTTCGTGCCGCAGCAGGTCGATCTTGCTGAGAATGAGGAAGGCCGGTGTTCCGGACTGCTTCACCAGCTTCACTACAAACTCGTCGCGAGAGTCGAGAGGGCGGGTCGCATCCATGATGACGAGAATGAGATCGCAGCCCTCGAGCGCCTCGCGCACCTCGGTCATCATTTTGCGGCCGAGGGAACTGTCTGGCTTGTGCACCCCCGGCGTGTCGATCAGGATGACTTGGCCTGCAAGACGGCCCTTTTGCGGCGGCACATGAATGATCCCCTGGATGCGGTTGCGCGTGGTCTGAGGCTTGGGGGAAATAATGGCCAGCTTCTCGCCCACGAGCGCGTTCAGCAAGGTGGACTTACCCGCGTTGGGGCGGCCGAGGATGCAGACGAAGCCGGAGTGGAAGGGCATGGAGAGTCAGTGGTCAGTGATCAGCGGATCAAAGTTGATGATAATCGTGGTCTCCGCCTCAACAGCCACTCCATTGAGCCTTAATGGTTTCCAGCGCCACTTTCTTACTGCCTCCACAACTGCGGTGGCGAGGACAGGATCACCTTTGAGGACCTTTACGCTTGACGGCTTTCCGGTCTTATCGATTTCAGCTTCCACGGTGACTATTCCAACGATGCCCTTGGCCTTTGCCTCTGGAGGATAAGTCGGGTAGACCATTCTCACCACCTTCGTGGTGGGTGGGGTGCAAATGATTCGAGGTGGATGCTTCATGCTGTGCTGCGCCAGGGCGAGCGGTGCAAGTAGCAGGCACAAAACCACGCGTCTTTGGGAGCTGCCCATCAATAATAGAGACACCGCAACTCGCAAATCGCTCCCACTATTCCCGTTCACTTGGAAGGCCCGAAGACCGCCACTCACTTTACATCAGCTTCAGCTGGCGAGGCTGGAGGGCGGTGATGCGTACGCGCTCCACGCGGCGGTCGGTGGACTCGAGGACTTCAAAGCGCAGGCCGTCCTCCTCGACAGCTTCGCCCCGCTGTGGGATGCGCCCAGCGAGCTCGCTGACCAGACCGGCGACTGTGGCCGACTCCCGGCCTTCGGGCTTCACGCCGAAAAGCTCGTCCAGGCGGTCTACATCCATTCCCCCGGACACGATGAAGGAATGTTCGTTCTCGCGAACGATTTCAGGCTTTTCGTGCTCGTCGCGAATCTCCCCGACGATTTCTTCGACCAGGTCTTCAATGGTAACCAGACCGGCGACGCCGCCGTATTCGTCCACCACAATCGCCATGCGGACGTTCTGCCTCTGCATCTCGCGCAGCAAGTCGCTGCTCAGCTTGCTCTCCGGCACAAAGTGGACATCACGGCGCATGAGCGTGGCGACAGTGCGTTCGCGAGCCTCGCTGTCGGGCACCTGCAGCACATCCTGGGCGTAGACGATACCCTTGATATTGTGGATGCTGCCCTCATAGACGGGAACACGGGAGAAGTGCTTGGTGCGCAGCAGTTCGACGAAACGCTCGACCGTGGTCTGAGCGGGCACGGCGAACATCTCCGGACGCGGCTTCATCACTTCGCGCACCGTCTTGCCGCTGAACTCGACCACGGACTGAATGAGGTCGCGGTCGCCTTCCTGAATGATGCCCTCCTCCTGCCCGGCCTCGATCAAGGCGTCTACGGCCTCAGTGGAGCTTTCTGGCTGCTCACCGACGCCTTCCTTGGTGAGCGCCGCGACGGAGCGTAGAAAACCCAGCACCAGCGTTACGGGCAACACCAGATAGATGAGGCTGCGCAGCGTCAGCGTCCAACGGGTGAGCCAGGCGCCTTTGGTGCGGGAAAAGAAGACAAAGGGCAGGAACTGGTTGCACACAATTACGATCACAATCAGGCTGATGGTGGCCTGAAGGATTTCGGGAGTGCTCCAGGCGCGATCGCTGAACACGGTGAAGCCGACGAGCAGGGCAATGGCTGCCATCGTCAGCTGCACCAAGACAGCCACAGACAGGGAAGCCCGCGTGCGGCTCATGCCGAGGCGCGGCTCGACCTTTTGCTCGAAGATGTCGATGTTGTCCTGGAATTCGCGGGAGAGGAACTTGCCGATCTCGGCGTATAGCCGGTCCACGTAGGAGACCAGGGTCAGCAACCCCAACAACAGAACCAGCACGATTCCGACGGCATAATTCATCGCGATGCCCGTGGGGAGCGGCCGCTGCCGCCCGCAGTTCGTCTGGAAAAGGAACGAAACGGAGCCGCTCGCGCCGCGTACCGCTCGGTCAATCCGGACGGCAACCCAAATGCTCGCCGGAGTTGGAATTCGCGCCCCGCCATTTCACCATTATCGCGCTCGTGATCGTAGCCCGCCAGATGCAGTACACCATGGAGAACCAGGATTTTGATCTCGTCGGCTGAAGAGTGTCCGAGCCGGCGCGCGTTAGTGGCGGCAATTTCGGCGGAGATGGCAATGTCGCCGGCAAATCTGTCCGAAGCAGTCAAGGGCGAAAACGAGAGCACATCGGTGGGCACGTCTTTCCTCCGAAAACGCCGATTAAAAGTGTGAAGTTCGCGGCTTGAGGTCACTAGGACGTTGATGGTGCCGCGCAGCCGAGCCGCGCCCCGGGCCCGCCGGACAAAGCGCTCCAAAGCCGACGCGCTCAGCCCCGCAATTCGTTT
>Ga0187771_10003195_pt1 | contig 11423 bp, 7 predicted proteins | sample 0116_SJ02_MP15_1_FD_133139 | JGI IMG/M metagenome (GOLD analysis project Ga0187771, IMG submission 133139) | Tropical peat soil microbial communities from peatlands in Department of Meta, Colombia - 0116_SJ02_MP15_10_MG | ecosystem: Environmental > Terrestrial > Soil > Wetlands > Peat | place... | reverse complement strand
TGGACCACTTCGCCGATGCCCGAGCTGCGCGTTTCCACCTGCGCGGCGTTGGCTTCGACAACAACCTGCTCGGTGACCTGGCCGACTTTGAGCGCGGCTTCAATCGCGGGATCGCTGTTGACCTGCAGCACGATGCCCGACTGCACATATTTCGTGAAGCCTTCCTTCGTTACTTCTACCTGGTAGGGACCGAGCGGGAGATTCGTCAGCACGAACGCGCCATCCGCGCCCGACTGAACCGTGCGGGAGAGACCCGTTTCCGTCTGCGTGGCCTTCACGTCCGCGCCAGGAACGGCCGAGCCGCTGGCATCCTGAACCACGCCGTGCATCTGAGCCGTCGCCTGCCCCCACGCGGCGATGCAACCGAACAAGCCGATCAGAACAGCACAGAGTAAAACCCTCACGTTTTGCCCCCTTTGTTTCGACGCCGTTTTTGAGATGGAACACCGCTACTCACAACCAGAACTTGCTTTGTACTGAAGCGAGACAACTTGGGAAGTATGCATAAATCATACAGCGGTGTCAATGGTGATTCAGCCAGGAGCAATGGCTCAGACGACCTTCGCCAAGCGATTTCGTCCCGGCATCTGACGGCGCATTTGGTAGCCTGAAGAGTCGATGAAGCCGAAGGCCCGACGCCGCGAAGGCCGCGACAATTCCCCTGCTCCTCTTGCTCCGGCCTCCTTTGCATCCTGGCTTCCGTCTGCGATCGGGATCGCTCTGTTTGTCCTGACGCTGCTCGCGTTCTCGAATTCGTTCCAGGCCGGATTTACGCTGGACAATCGGGGGCTGCTGCGCGATCCGCGCCTGGAACAAGCCACGGCACACAATCTCGGATTAATTGTGCGCCACACCTACTGGTGGCCCAATGGAGAGTCGGGCCTGTATCGGCCCTTCACCACACTGACGTACCTTTTCAACTTCGCGATTCTTGGCAATCGCGATCAACCGGCCGGTTATCATTGGGTCAATTTCGTTCTGCATGCGGCGAACGTACTGCTGGTGTTTGCCTTGTTTCGCCGATGGGCCGCAACATGGCCGTTGGCCGCGCTCACTGCGGCTGCTTGGGCCGTTCATCCTCTGCTGACGGAATCGGTGACGAATATCGTTGGCCGCGCGGATCTGCTGGCCGGCATGTCAACACTGGGCGGATTCCTGATGTACCTGAAGGGCGCGGAATCCACGGGATCGCGCCGGCTCGCGTGGCTTGCTGGACTCCTGGCAACGACCTTCGTAGGAGTCTTCTCGAAAGAGAGTGCGGTCTGCATTCTCGGCGTGATTGTGATTTACGAACTTGTCGCTCCCGTTGCGGCTGGCGACAAGCAGACGTCACCACCACTGTCGAAGCGGCTGCCTCCTCTACTGACGGGTTGCGCCGCGACGGCCATTCCGATCGCTTTCATGCTTTACCAACGATCCAGAATTCTTGGGGCTTCACTTCCCGCGGAATTTCCGTTCACCGATAATCCCATCATCGGCGCCGACATCTGGATCGGACGGCTCACTGCGCTGAAAGTAATCGCGCGGTACTTGTGGCTGATCGTTTGGCCCGCGAAGCTTTCGAGTGACTATTCGTACCCGGAAATTCCGCCGTTCCGAGGCAGCCCCAGCGATTGGACGGGCTGCGCTGCCGCTCTTGCAGCCGTTGCGATGACGGTTTACCTATACAAGCGAAATCGCACCGCCTGCTTCTGGTTGTGCTTTGCCAGTTTCACATTTTTCCCAATGTCGAATCTCGCTTTGCCGATCGGAACGATCATGGCGGAACGGTTCATGTACTTGCCGTCCATCGGCTTGATTGCCTGTCTGGTCATGGCGATCCAGTGGGCCTTTGATCGGCTGCATCTTCGTAGCTTCGCGCCGGCTGTCGTTTGCCTCATCATCGCGGCCTTCGCGGCGCGCACTTGGTCGCGAAACGCCGACTGGCTGGACGATTTATCCATCACCAGAGCGAGCCTTGAGGCAAGCCCAAACAGTTACAAATTGCACCGGCAGATGGCGGCGTTACTCTATGGCGCAGAGCGGACGCCGGAAAATATGCAGCGTGGCCAGCAGGAAGCCGAAAAAAGCGTGGCGCTGCTCGATTCGCTTCCCGACGCGCAGAACACTGCGGAGCCGTTTTGCATCGCAGGCGGATACAATTTCCTGCGAGGAGAAATGCTGAGCGCGGCTACAGGCACGTCCGGCGCGTTATCGAACACCGGCAATGCTGAATATCAAAAAGGGATCGCTCGTGTGAACCGTTGCGCCGCAATCGACAAAGCGGTTCACGCCGCCTACCTCGCTACGTTGCGCAGTTCGCGGCCTCGAGCAATGCTTGCTCCCGAAGGAGATCCTCAGCCCTATTTGATGCTTTCCTCGGCCCATACGCGCCTCGGCGAATTCGATAAAGCAGCCGATGCCGCGCGGGAAGCACTTCGGATGCATCCGCGCACCGCGGCCGGATACTTGCAAGCGGCGAACGTATTCATGCGGAAGAATCTCCGCGACGACGCCGAAACCGCGCTGAGTGAAGGAGTGCTTCTGACTCCCGACCCGGCGCTCGCGCAAGCGCTAGCGAGTCTCTATCAGAACGCGCGCGGCGGGGATACCTGCCGGCTCGCCGGCTCGGCAATCAATCCTGAGTGTCCTCCTTTTCGGGAGCAAGTGTGTAAGCGTGCTGCCACTGTGCTCAAAGCGCGCATCGAGATGAGCCGCGAAGATCTGGCTGAACAGGAGCGGCACGATTTGGTTCAAAACTACGGCTGCCCCGCGGCTCCGTTGGACGCTGTGCTCGCGGGCCGCTGACAGCGATTGCGCTACTTGCGTTCCGCGGCCTTCGGACGGCCCTGTTTGATGCTGGCGTAGACCGCTTCCACGAAATCGTTCGTGGTCCATGGACCAGAGTTGGCGCCGAACAGGTCGTCGTAGTCGATCGTCACGCGTGCGGCTTTCACTTGATCGAGCGTGGCGCCGTTGTTGATCAGCGCCTGGACACGGTCTCGAATAATCGCGAGCATGTCGCGGTACTCGGAGACTTCATACTCATTGCAAATGTATCCGTGCCCCGGGATAATCATCGTTCCGCCTTCGCCCAGGTGCTTGTAAACGGTTTTATCCAGGATGGTATCCAGCGCGTCGATTTCGCCGAAAATGCCGCCGCCGGCCTTCACATCGATGGGGGGATATTGAGTCGTGTTAAAGATATCGCCGGCCACGATGACGTCGGAACGCCGGAAGTGCACGATGCTGTCGCTGTCGCTGGTGGCGCCGGGCTCCCAGAACACTTCCACGGCTTCCCCGTTGTAATACTTTCTACGACGGCCTTCCAGGAAGGTGTCGCTGGGCCAGCCTTCCGACGGGATACCTTTTGTCTCGCTCATCCGGTTCTGAACGTTTTGATGCCCGATGATCGTAGCGCCTTGACCGGCATCGGCGAATTGGCCTGAAAAGAACGAGCCTAACAGGCTTGGGTCGGCACCGGCGGCGCGCACGCGCACATTTCCGCCGGTGTGATCGGCGCGGAAGCCCGTGTTGACGATGAACTGAATGGGCTTGTCGCTAACCAGATTCTTCACCGCCGCAATCACTTTATCCGACAACTTGCCAGCACCCGTGTCGACGAGCAACGCTCCCTGGTCGCCGGTCTGTAGCGCGATGTTAGCGCCATCGCCAATCAAGAGATAGACGTTGCCTTGCACTTTTAGCGTGTGGATTTCGCCGTCCTGCGGGTTGGGATCGACGGCGTGGCTCGCGTGAGGCAACCCTGCCGACGGCACGACCTCTTTCATCGCCGCGGCCTCGGCCGCCGCTTGATCTTTCAACTTCGCCACAAACTGCGGATAGATCGAGTCGGATCCGCCCAGCGCTCCCAGCAGAGGGACGCCGACCTTGTCGATATATTCGCGCAAATAAGGATTCTTGCCGAACGGATAATTGGGCACCTGGTCGACCGAACGCCCGATCACTTGCTCGCCGTCGTCGCACGCGTAAAGCCAGGCGTCCGGCTGACGCGGCAACCTCCGCATGTCCGTCTCCCAGATCATCGGCTCGCTCAAATAGACGGGATCTGTCAGCACCGTGACATAGGTGATCCGGTCGCCGTGACGAAGGAAGTGCTCCACCAGGGTCGCTTCGCTGCTGAACGCCACGCCGTTCGTGCGAATCCAGTTCCGTTTGAGGTGCGTCGTGTAGACGGTGAGAACATTGCCGTCGTACTTGCCGGTCGAAAACCCGAGGAACGTATGCGGGGCATATGCGGGAGGGTGCGGGCGGCCGTCCATCCAGATGGTGCGCGTCCCTTCCGTGATCTGGCCGTACATTCCGATGGAAATCAGCACCTGCGTGTACGGATCACGGTTTTCCCAAAACCGATAGTTGCCGCCGCCGTGCAACAAGCGGGTGGGATCGTATCCGGCGCACTGCTGCTGGCGCCCCGTCATGCGCGAGGAGCTCCAGGTAAGCGTATACATCCGCCCGGCTTCGTTGAGTGGAATTCCCGTGTAATCGCCAATCTGCGAGAAGGCATTCGTGTCGGCCTGGTTTCCCGCGTTCGTCCAGTCGCCCGATAAATCGAGGCCCGACGTTTGCCGCGATTGGGCAACAGCGGTAAGGCCGATCAGAAATCCCATCAGCAACGCGCATGCGCGTCGAAGCAGCATCATCAATCTCCTTCACAGCCGGATTCAAACTCGCTCAGGCATTCCAAGGCGAGCCTCGCGGAACATTTCTCCCAGCCAAGCGAACCCAATGAAGTGTCAGACATCACTGTTGCAGCGCGCGTAGCAGGTGTCAAGGGAGATGACAGAGGCGCGCTGCGAGGATGCGACGCCTTGTGCCGCGACCAGCACCTTGATATAGTACCCGATGCCTGTTTCCCATGACGGCTGAAGTGGCCCGCACCATGGAACGACAGGCAAATTTGCACCAAGCAGCAGTCATGCCAGAAGGAGAATGAGCAATGCGGCTACGCTTAGGGATCATGAGCCTTTCGATGGGATTTCTGTGCGCGGCGGCGCAGGCGCAGGCTCCTTACGCGCCCTTTACAGCGAAACAAGCCGAGCTTGGCAAAGCGATGGCGGCAAAATCCACCGAAGTTCGCATGCAGATCAAGGACAGCACGCTTCCCGCCGAACCGTTCAAAATCCTCGGCAATCTGTACTTCGTCGGCAACAACAACGGCGAAGTATTTCTACTCACTTCTCCGCAGGGCCACATTCTGATGGGCGCGGGCTCCGCTGCCACAGCCGAAGGAATTCAGAAAAACATCGAGAAGCTGGGTTTCAAGGTTTCCGATATCAAAGCGATCCTGGTCAATCACAATCATGGCGATCAATCCGGCGGCGCCGCCTATTTCAAAGAGAAGTCCGGCGCGCAACTGATGGCCGGATTCGGCGAGATCCCCTACATCGAACATGGCATGTTCAATCCCCCGGCGATCCCGAGGCCTCCCGATCCGAACGCCAAAAACGGCGGACGCGGTCCAGCTGGCTATCCTCCCGCTCATGTGGATCGCGCGCTGTTCGATGGAGATGTCGTGAAAGTGGGTCCGCTTTCCGTGACCACCTACCTGATTCCTGGCCACAGCCCATCCTCGACCACATTCGCCTACACCGTGCGCGACGGCGGCAAGGATTATAAAGTGGTGGAATTCTGCTGCTGGGAATATCCGGACGATCTCACTACGAACGGCTTCATCACGGAAGCGAGCGTGCGGCACACTTTCGAGACGTTCAAGAAGCTGTACCCCATCGATGTCTATCTTGAACTTGGCAGTTACGCCTGGGGCGGTGTTTTGAACCAGCCCTCCGGCACGATCTCCGAACGCTTGGCCGCGGTGCGCGCGAATCCGAAACTGTTTATCAATCGCGAGATCTTCAACCAGTTCTCGGCGGCCCGCGAAGTGGAATTCGAAGAGAAGATAGCGAAGATCAAAGCCGCCGGCCACTAGTAGGCGGCCCGGATACGCCAAGAATGATATAGAGCCGCGCGCAAGCCATGCGGAAGAGCGCCGGTCCGCCGCCGCATGAGGTAATCATGAGAACGCTCTGAAACCAAGAAAACGCAACTGATTCTAAGGAAGTTAAATGGTGAGCCGGGCGGGAATCGAACCCGCGACCACCGCATTAAAAGTGCGATGCTCTACCAACTGAGCTACCGGCCCCTTCCGGAAACACGGCTGCGCGAGCTGATTCCGGGAGATGTTTTATTGTAGCGCGACCCCGCTCGTGACAGCTACTTTAACGCGGAAAGAAACAGGCCTCACCTCACGCTGAATGCACGACTCCCAGCAGCTTTACGAATGCCTCTTCGAACAGCTTCACGCCCTGCTCCAGCAACTCCGCCGTGACTTGCTCGATCGATATGCCCGCAGCAGCCAGACTGCGCATGACTGCTCGTGCGTCCTCGATGCCTTGCGCAAGCGACGGGCGCGGTTCACCGTGATCGCGAAACGCGTCATAGGTGGCCGGAGGAATCGTATTGACGGTATCCTTGCCGATGAGTTCCTCCACGTAAAGCACGTCCCGCAATTTGGGATTTTTCGTCGAAGTGCCGGCCCACAGCAGACGCTGCGCGCGCGCGCCATTGGCCCGGAGCGCGTCCCACCGCGCGCCGGAGAAGATGCGATGGTAGCTTTCATACGCGAGCTTCGCATTGGCGATCGCCACTTTGCTGCGGCACGATTCCAGCAACGCTCGTTTCGCCTCGTCCGCCGCGCCCACCAGTGCGTCGATGCGCGCGTCCACAGCCGTATCGATGCGGCTGACGAAAAAGCTCGCCACGCTGGCGATCGCCGGCAAGTGCAGGCCCATCTGCGCGCGCGCTTCCAGGGCCCGCAGGTAAACGTCGGCAACTTCTTCATAGCGTTCCTGCGCGAATAGCAGCGTGACGTTCACGTTGATGCCTTCGGTAAGCAGCGTTTCGACGGCGGGCAGGCCCGCCGAAGTCCCCGGCACTTTGATCATCAGGTTCGGCCGCTGCACCACACTCCATAGCCGGCGCGCCTCGTCGATCGTCGCTTGCGTTTCGTTGGCGAGCAGCGGCGAAACTTCCAGGCTCACGTAGCCATCGTGCCCATTCGTCGCCAGATAGACGGGCCGCAGCGCGTCGGCCGCGTCCTGAATATCCCGGATCGCCAGGCGCTCGTAAATCGCCTTGGCGTCGAGCGCGCCATCCTGGCGCAGCTCGGCAATAAAATCCGCGTATTCTTCGCCGCCCGCGATGGCCTTTTCGAAAATCGAGGGATTCGAAGTCATCCCGGCCAAACCGTCTTCCTCGATCAACTTGCGCAGTTGGCCGCTGGTCATCAGGCTGCGCCGGATATAGTCGAGCCAAATCGATTGCCCCAAACGGGCGAGTTGCTTCAAAGGATTTTCGACCGTTACGGAAGGAATCATGGGAATTGGCCTCCTTCTTCATTCTAGTCACACGCCGCGGTGTCCAAGTCGCCGGGCCGCCGGAGATTCGGCCAACTTTTTATCCGGTTTTCCAGCGTCGCGGGATCGCGTTGCCCGCGCGCGTTCCTTCGGAGCCATGCCACAATAAGAGCCGGCCATGTCGGTTTTCGAAATCGCGCAAGCCATCGAAGCTTCGCCGCTCGGCACGGCCCTGCGCGAATCCCGCTTCGGATTCCCCGGCCTCATCGCCGTCCATCTATGCGGACTGCTCCTCACCACGGGCACCGTTTTCTTGTGGGATCTGCGTCTGCTTGGCGTGGGCTTGCGCACGACGCCGGTATCGCGGGTGGGCAAAGCGCTGTTGCCCTGGACGTGGGCGGGTTTCCATATCATGCTGCTCACTGGATCGGCAATGCTGTGCATAGAAGCAGGCCGCCTGTATCCCAACACGGCGTTTCGGATCAAGCTCGCGCTGCTGCTCCTCGCCGGGATCAACGTTCTAACGTTTCATACGACGATTTATCGCAGCATGGCGCGCTGGGAGCATCATGCGGTCTTACCCCCGCGAGCGCGCGCCGCCGGCGCGATTTCGCTGATCTTGTGGCTTGGCCTGCTGACTGCGGGACGCGCCATCGGCTACACGATCAACTACGGGGCGTAACGATGCAAACGGACCCGTCCGGATTCCTAGAATGGTGCCAGAACTCGGCCCTCAGCGCGATCATCCGCCACGAAACGTGGACGGTTCCCGCCATCGAGATTCTGCACATTGCCGGCGTCATCCTGATCTTTGGAAGCGTGCTTGTCACCAATTTGCGGCTGCTCGGCCGGATGTTCCTGAGCGAGCCCGCCGGATCCCTCGCAGCCGACCTCTCGCGCTGGATGCGTCTGGGATTGATCGTGCTGGTGTGCACAGGGCCTCTTTTGTTTCTTGCCATGCCGGTAAAGCTCTTCATGACCCCGGACTTCACCATCAAACTCGTCCTGGTCGCGATCGCGGCGGGCTATCATCTTAGAGTTCATCGCAAGCTGCTGTCCGCCGCGGCCAACGACGCGACGCCCGACGCGCCGTTGAAAAAATCCGCGCGAATTTCGCTAACTTTGTGGAGCATCGCGATCCTGGCGGGCGTGGAGCTTGGCGCGTTTTCTTAGAGGAGCGCCTCCGGCGAGTTCGCTCCCGATTTTCCAGATTTCGACGTGCGCTATACTTTCCCTTCTCATGCCTGCCGTCCCGAACAATGACGCCCGCCGCTTCCTGCCGCTGCTGCTGATCCTTTTCGCCGCCAGCGGCTGCTCGGCGCTGATCTATGAAGTCGTCTGGTATCAACTGCTGCAACTTGCGATCGGCTCCACGGTGGTTTCCACGGGCATCCTGCTCGCGACGTTCATGGGAGGGTTGTGCATCGGCAGCCTCGCTCTGCCGCGTCTGCCTTTGGCGGGCCACCATCCTCTTCGCATTTACGCGTGGCTCGAAGCCGGCATCGCCGTCTTCGGGTTGCTGGTGCTCGCGACGTTGCCTCTGATCAACCGCGTCTACGTCGCCGGTCTCGCCAGTGGACTTCCCAGTATGCTTTTGCGCGGGATTCTCGCGGTATCCTGCATGCTGATCCCGACCATCCTCATGGGCGCATCGCTGCCCGCCCTGGCGCGCTGGATCGAAGCCAAAGCACATGGAGTGTCGTGGTGGGGATTGTTATACGGAGGCAACACTGCGGGCGCGGTCGCCGGATGCCTGCTCGCGGGATTTTATCTGCTGCGCATTTACGATACTTACGTCGCCACCTATGGGGCCGCCGCGCTGAACGCTCTGGTCGCATTGCTGAGCTTCGCGCTCGCGGCGCGCGTTCCGGCGAGCGCCGCAGCACGAGCGGGGGCATCCGCGGAAGCCGGTGAGCAGGAGGAGCCACCCACGGCGCTGTGGCCCGTTTACACGACGATCGCAATCTCTGGAGCCTGCGCGCTCGGAGCCGAGGTGGTCTGGACGCGTCTCATGGGAATGCTCCTCGGCGCGACCGTCTACGCTTTCTCGATCATCCTGGCCGTCTTCCTGATCGGCCTCGCCGCCGGCAGCGGAATCGCCGCCATCCTGCTGCGCTCGATAACGCCGCGCATCGTAAAATCCCGCCGCGCCCTAGCCTGGAGCCAGATGTTCGCCGCCTTCGGCGTGGCCTGGACCGCCTACATGATCGCCGATTCCCTCCCCTATTGGCCCATCGACGTCATGCTGACGAAAAGTCCGTGGCAGCTTTTTCAGCTCGACATGGCACGCTCCTTGTGGGCGATTCTTCCTTCCCCTCTGTTTTGGGGCGCAAGTTTTCCGCTCGCACTCGCGGCCGCGGCGTCGCGCGACAGCGATCACGGCCGCACGGTCGGAGCCGTGTACGCTGCAAACACGCTCGGTGCAATTGCCGGCGCTCTCGGCGTGAGCTTGGTTCTCATTCCCTGGATTGGCACACAAGACTCAGAGCGGCTGCTTCTGATCGCCTCCGCCCTCGGCGCCCTGATCGCCCTCATGCCGGACTTGCGTTCTTCGCAGGCCCGTTCCGCCGGCAGAATCGCCGCATTGGCGCTCGCGCTCGCGGCCTCGGCGTGGCTTGCCTGGCACATCGACGCTGTGCCCGGGAAGCTCATCGCCTATGGACGCCAAATGCCACGTTTCAGCAGCGATTCGGAAATCGTTCTCGTCGCCGAAGGCCGTAACTCGTCGGTTGCCATCGGCCGGTGGAGCAACGGCGCCACGGAAATCGACGTCAACGGTCACATTGAAGCCACTACGGAGCCGTTCGATATGTCGCTCCAGCGCATGGTCGGGCATTTGCCTGGCGTACTGCATCCCAACGCGAGATCGGTGTTGGGCATCGGCTTCGGCGCGGGCGTTTCGGCCGGCACTTTCACGCGCTACCCGGGCATCGAAAAAATCACCGTCTGTGAGATCGAGCCCATAATCCCGCCCATCTCGACACGTTACTTCGCCAAGCAGAATTACGAGGTTTTTCGCAATCCCAAGACGCACGTGATCTTCGACGACGCCCGCCACTTTTTGATGACCACGCGCGAAACCTTTGACATTATCGCTTCCGATCCGCTGGACGTTTTCGTCAAGGGCACAGCGGGGCTGTACTCGAAAGAATACTTCGAGGCCGTGAAGCGTCACCTCAATCCCGGCGGCTACTTCACGCTCTACGTCCCGTTGTATGAAAGCGACCGCATCACCGTACAGAGCGAGCTCGCGACGTTTTTCGAAGCCTTCCCGAACGCCACCGTTTGGGGCAATACGCGCGACGGCGCGGGCTACGATATGGTTTTCTTGGGCCAAGTGGAGCCGCTGAAAATCGACATCGGCGCGATCAATGCGCGGCTGGCGCGTCCGGAACTCGCCGGCGTCCTCGAATCCCTCAGGGAAGTCGGCTTCTACACGCCCGCAAGTTTGTTCGCTACCTACATGGGCCAGCGCTCCGACCTCGGCAAATGGACTGAAGGCGCGCCGGTCAACCGCGATCGCGACCTGCGCCTCGAGTATCTGGCCGGATGGGGCATCAATTCGCAGTTGGCGGATACGCTGTATCGCGAGATGCTCGCCTACCGCCGGGCGCCGTCGAATATTTTCCAGGGCTCCGGAAAAGACGTCGCGGATTTGCTGGCGACCATCGCCGGCGGCGGCCGTTAGTGGTGCGACTCGCCGGGGTCTTTTAGCTCGGCTTCGTCCAGCTCGAAATCCAGACCCATCCAGCGATTCGAAATTTCCGCGCCCAGCACCGATGCCGACGTGTAGAGCGAACCGTGGCCCTTCGGGCACATCACTTCCTGCCCCGCCGCTTCGAGCAGCATCTGCCCCGGCACGCCGATCCGCACCGGCCGCCGCATGCTCTGCAAGCACACCCGGCAGCGGTCCGGCTGATCGCGGAACGCCCACACCAGGATCACCACCATACAGGCAAACGATGTCCACAGCAGCAGCGGCCCTCCGCGCCCCGCGTCTCCTCCGGTGAGTCCCAGTTCATTGGCCGCTGTGAGTTCAAAAATCGCGAAGAACAGGGCAATCAACGG
>Ga0187771_10003194_pt1 | contig 11425 bp, 8 predicted proteins | sample 0116_SJ02_MP15_1_FD_133139 | JGI IMG/M metagenome (GOLD analysis project Ga0187771, IMG submission 133139) | Tropical peat soil microbial communities from peatlands in Department of Meta, Colombia - 0116_SJ02_MP15_10_MG | ecosystem: Environmental > Terrestrial > Soil > Wetlands > Peat | place... | reverse complement strand
TGAGCGGCATTGATCCAGACATGAGCCGAGCCGATGGTGAAAAGTTGCTCGCGAGCGTCCGCCGGTTCGTTGGCCGCACGTTTTAGGCTGAAAATTATGGCTGCTTTATGCACCCGAATAGAGAAGCTTCCTTTCGGCATTGCTGGTGTGTCTCTGGGCCAGAAAAGTCGGCAAATCCCAGCGAATGAGCCTCCACCGTTGCCCCCCAATGCAGACCTAGCCGCTATCGGAAAGTCGGTGCTGCGGGTTGGCGGGCTCGCCATGGTCACCGGTGCTGCCCGTTACACCGTGGATATTAAGCTGCCTGGAATGCTGTTTGCGCGCTTCCTTCGCTCGCCGCATCCGCATGCGCGTATTCGGTCGATTGATACCAGCGCTGCCGAGCGGCACCCCGATGTGCGCGCTATCCACGTCTTGACCGAAAACGCTCACGTAGGACGCACCTCTGACGTCAGTGCAAAGAGATTGGTATCTACAGTGCGCTACGTGGGCGCGCCCATTGCTGCCGTTGCGGCGACCACACGAAGCGTGGCCGACGAGGCAATTCGTCTGATCACCGTGAACTACGAGATCCTGCCATTTGTGCTCGATATGGACGAGGCGCGGCAGCCAAATGCGCCGCCCGTTTTTGAAGCCGCAGACGGTGAACCCGCCGCCGCTCGCTCAAGAGTGCTGAGCCAAGCAACAAATGTGTTTGGTCCTACAACGGACACATTTTTCGGTGGCCCACGCGGCGATGTCGTGCAGGGATTTCGAGAGGCCGATGTCATTGTCGAAGATGAATTTCGCACTCAGGTGCAAACACATTGCTGTCTTGAACCGCACGCGATCGTTGCTGAGTGGCGGCCGGATTGCCTTACGGTCTACATGTCGACTCAGAATACGATCGGTGTGCGTGACGACCTCGCGGCCGCTTTCGGTCTTCCGCGCGAAAAGGTTCGAGTAATTACCGAATTCGTGGGTGGTGGTTTTGGCTCGAAGCTGAGCGTGGGGGATTGTGGCTATGTCGCTGTCGAATTGTCGCGGCAAGCCGGCGCGCCGGTTGCTCTTATATTCGACCGTACTGAAGAACAGCAGGCCAGCGGCAATCGACCCGGTACCTGGCAACGCTTGCGCATCGGCGCCCGTCGTGACGGAACACTGACTGCGATTTCACTCCTTACTTATGGCACGGCAGGGGTCGAATTGGGAGCCGGCGTCGGCAACATTGCGCAGGCAATGTATGAATGCCCCAATTTTGAAATGGCGCAGCATGACGTGTTCACTAATGCTGCCCCGGGCTGTCCGATGCGAGCGCCCGGCAACGTTCAGGGCGCTTTTGCGCTTGAACAATTGGTCGATCAGCTGGCGGAAAGACTCCACCTTGATCCTTTGGTGCTCCGTGAGCGGATTGATCCCAGCGCTGTGCGGCGCGAGGAGCGACTGATCGGCGCTGAACGTTTTGGCTGGGCCCATCGCCGGTCCGCCTGTGCCGATGATGGCCCAGTCAAGCGTGGCATTGGCGTGGCGCAGGCGTTCTGGCCAGGCATTGTACAAGTCAACTCCGCTTGCGAAGTGCGGCTTGCTTGTGACGGTTCGGTCGAGCTGCGTTCGTCAGTGCAGGACATAGGAAGCGGTATCCGGACTTTACTTGCGCAGGTCGTCGCGGAAGAACTCGGGCTGCGGCCCGAGGAAATTGCAGTACGCATCGGGGACACTGACTTCCCGCCCGGCCCAAGTTCCGGAGGTAGCAAGACAGCCGGTTCGATTACCCCGGCTGCTCGCAAAGCTGCCTATCGTGTTCGTCAAGAATTGTTCGCCGCGGCGGCGCCAACACTTGGCGTGCAGCCGGAGGATCTCGTGGCTCGCGAAGCTTGTATCTTTGTCCGCAACAACCCGTCGCATGGGATCAGCTTCCGGGAGGCGGCGGGGCTCCTCGACAAGGAGGCAGTTAGCGCAATTGCCGAGCGCGGCGACAATTATGGCGGATTTCGCCTTAGCAGCCCTATGAACATAGCGCATGAAGATCTCGGCGGCGTTCAGTTCGCCGAAGTTGCAGTCGATACGGAAACGGGAATTGTGCGAGTCGAACGGGTGACGGCGGTGCATGATTGCGGGCGACCGATGAACCCGCAACAGATCGAGAGTCAAATCCACGGTGGAATTCTTATGGGCATCTCATTTGCGCTCTACGAGGATCGCATCCTGGATCGCAATACAGGGCACATGGTGAATGCTAACCTGGCGTCCTACAAGCTCATCCGCCCGCAGGAGGCACCCTCTATCGAAGTGATTCTGCTGGAAAACTATCAGGCCATCAGCGCAACTGATGCATGCGGGATCGGTGAGCCGGCAACCATCGCGACCGCCCCGGCGATCGCGAACGCAGTCTACAACGCGATTGGCGTACGCATGCGCACTCTACCGATCACACCAGCTGCAGTGCTGGCGGCGCTCGGCCGCATACCAGGCGCGAATGATAGCCGTCTGACTGCCGATGGCTCAAGCAGCAGTTAATTACTAGTCGGGGTTGCGTACGTTTTTGCGGCACTATGCCCCAGATATCGCTGTCATAGATCTGTTTGTGGTCCCGACGTTCCGAAAGTCGCGCACTGCTAATCGCGGCCATCGCACGTGGGCGCCGATGGCTTGATGAACTCGTCAACGATCCCAACGCAACTATCGAGCCGATCGCTAGCAAGGCCGAGTGTAGCCCTCGCAAGGTCAATATGACAATCTCGCTTGTAAATCGGCCTTTAATTGCGGATTTGGCAATCTCGCCACACGAAAAGAAGTCATAAGAACACGAATACTCGCGCGCGGGACGCACCCCAGCAAAGCTGTCCTTGTCACGGTTATTGTTACCTTCTACACAGCAATGGCAGTCGTCAACGGTCACAATAAGCTAACCCTTGGCGGGAAAAGGGCATGAGGCAACAATGAGCAAAGCAACAAACAAGGTCGCACTCGTGACCGGAGCCGCGCGGGGGATCGGTCTCGCGACTGCCAAACGTTTCCTTGCTGATGGCTGGCGTGTCGCCTTGCTGGATATCGACAGTGAGACGCTCAACCGCACTGACGCGGCGTTGGCAAAGCCCGACACTACCATTGCCATCTGCTGCGATGTCGCTGACCCCAAAAGAGTCGCCGACGCGCTTGCGACCGTCGCGCAGAAATTCGGCCGGCTCGATGCTCTGGTCAATAACGCCGGAATTGCGATCTTCAAACCGATCCTCGACGTCACCTATGAGGACTGGTCACGTGTGCTCGCGGTTAATCTCAATGGTCCCTTCCTGTGCACGCAAGCGGCCGCCTTGCTGATGCGCGACAGTGGCGGCGGCGCTATCGTCAATATCACCTCGATATCGGGCCTACGCGCCTCGACGTTGCGCACCGCCTACGGCACGAGCAAAGCTGGCCTTGCCCATTTGACGCAGCAACAGGCGATCGAACTCGCCCCACTCGGCATAAGGGTCAATGCCGTTGCACCGGGCCCGGTCGATACCGCGATGGCAAAGGCCGTTCACACGCCGGAAATCCGTGCTGCATATCATGAGGCCATTCCGCTTAACCGCTATGGCCTGGAACAGGAACTTGCCGAAGTGATCTTCTTCTTGTGCAGCGAACGCGCTAGCTACGTAACCGGGCAGACGATTGCCGTTGATGGTGGATTCGAGGCTACCGGCATCGGCTTGCCGGCACTCCGGGCGGCCGAACAAAAACGCTAGCGATTCGCCGTTTCCGGAACAACTTTACCCGTTTGCAGATCGGGCCGCCCGCCGCGCCTTATTGGTTCATCGACCGGGTGTCGCCAGCGTTTCGCAAAACAATGGCGCCCAAATTTGGCGTGCCTTGGAGAGTTTTGACCACACTAAATGCTAAATGAGGTTTTCCGGGTTCAACTGATTTGATCGCGTTACCGTGCGGTTCAGTGCAGAAATCCAATCGAAATCCATGGCACCGCGGCAACGACAAGAAGCCCCACTAACAACGCGAGCAGATACGGCCAAATCGGACGCATTCCGTCATCCGGGCTAACTCGACCGATAGCACAGGCGGCGTAGTAACCGATGCCGAAGGGCGGCGCGAAAAGCCCAATGCCCATAGCGAGAATGACGACAATCGAATAATGCACCTCGTGGATGCCGATCTGCCGCGCGATCGGAAACAGCAGCGGCCCGAACAACACGATTGCCGGGATGCCCTCGAGCACCGAGCCGAGGATCACGAAGGCAATGATCGACACGATCATGAAGGTTACGGCGCCGCCCGGCAACCCGCTCATAGCCGCGGCAAGATCGCGCGAGAAGCCGGATTGCGTCAGCGCCCAAGCCATCGCGGTCGCCGCGCCGATGATAAGCAAGATGGCGCCACACAGTGAAGCAGTCTCGACCAGCATCGGCACAAACCGCGACACCGGGAAGCTGCGGTTGATGATGAGGCAGACGATGATTGTATAGGCGATGCCGATGGTGGACACCTCCGTCGCCGTAGCGACGCCCTCGACCACCGCGGCGCGGATCAGGAATGGTAATGCCAGACCGGGCAACGCGATCACAAAAGCACGCCCGGTCTCACCCCAAGAGGCGCGTGTCGCGGCGCTGTCGTCGTCATCGCGATAGCGCCGCCATACAATGACGCAGAGTGCGAGCGCGAGCACCAAAGCCGGCAATAGACCTCCGTTAAATAGCGCCGAGATCGACACACCGGTGACTGACCCGATGGTGATTAGGACGAGACTGGGAGGGATCGTCTCCGACATCGCACCAGATGCCGAAAGCAGTGCGACCAATTCGCCCGGTTTTGCGCCCCGCCGCATCATTTCCGGAAACAACACAGGGGCGACGGCTGCCATGTCGGCCGCCTTGGATCCGGAAATACCAGACACGAGGTACATCGCGCCGAGCAGAACGTAGGACAGCCCACCCTGCACATGACCGAGCAGTTTGGCGAGAAAATTCACCATCGCGCGGGCCATACCGGTTGCTTCGATTAGCAAACCAAGGAAAACGAACAACGGAACCGAAAGCAGGACGATGTGGCTCATGCCCTCGTCCATGCGGTTCACCACCACCGTCAGCGGCGTATGCGTGGTGATGGCAAGGAATGCAAACGTCGCCATTGCGAACACGAAGGCGATCGGCGCGCCGGCCAGCACGCCCGCCCCCACGATGATCACAAAGAAAACCACCAGCTTGTAGTTGCCTATGACAAAAAACACCGGCTTGAGCATCCACAGACCAGCGCCGATGATCGCGATCACCAGCAAAGCGAGCGCGACCCAGCCGATGCCGCCGACACGTACCAGCCGCAACAGCGCGAAGATCAACATCAGCGCGCAGCCGATGGGGATCGCGGAGGCGCGCCAGATGTTGGGGATTTCCATCGCCGGCGTGACGACGGCCGCCTCGTCGAGCGCGTAATTGATGCTCGAATGCAGGATCAGCAACAAAAAGGCGACGGCGACCGCCACCGCGAAGGCATCGAAGAACACCCGCCCGCGCGGCCGCGCGCGCGTCACCAGCGTCGACATGCGCATATGCTCGCCGCGGCGGAAGGCGACCACGGCGCCGAGCATGGCGAGCCAGAGAAACAAGATCGAGGCAAGCTCGTCCGACCAGACAAGCGGATTGAGGAATACGTAGCGCGAGATCACCCCGGCCAACAGAATGAGGACTTCGATCCCGGTCAGCAGCGCCGCCAAAGTCTCGACCAAGCGGCCGATGCCGGCGTCGATGCCTGCTGCGAATGAAACCGAGGAGGAGGCCGGGAACGCGGCCTCCTCCATGCGATCCAAATCCATGACCGATGCGGATGTTTGCAGTTAGGAAATGGCGCCGGTGTATTTTTCCAGAACCGCCCACGCCTCCTCGCCGTACTTGCTTTTCCACTCCTTGTAGAAGCCGGCGGCCTGCAGCTTCGCGCGGAACGGCTTCTGATCGACTTTGATGAACTCCATCCCCTTCTTGGTCAGATCGGCCTGGAACGATTCGTTCTGCTTAAGGATATCGGCGCGCTGGTCGACCGCGGATTTGTTGAGGTTCTTGGCGATGACGTCGCGCACGTCGGCCGGCAGGCTGTTCCACAGCTTGCCGTTGGCGAGGAACCAGAAACCGTCCCACATGTGGTTGGTCTCGGACAAATACTTCTGCACCTCGTACAACTTTGCGAAGAAGATGATCGACAGTGGGTTCTCCTGCCCTTCCGCCACCTTGGTCTGCAAGGCGGAATAGACTTCCGAGAAATTGATCGACATCGGCGCCGCGTCGAACGCCTTGAACATCGATGTCCATAGCGGGCTTGGCGGGACGCGGATCTTGAAACCCTTGAGGTCGTCCGGGGTCTTGATCGGCCGCGTCGAAGACGTCATCTGCCGATAGCCGTTGTCCCACTGCTTGTCCATGGCGTGCAGGCCGGCCTTGGCGATCTGCACGCGCACGTATTCGCCGAGTCCGCCGTCCATCGCCGGCCACACCTTGTCGTAGCTCTCCCAGATGAAGCCGAGCCCGTTGATCGAGGCGACTGGCACCAGCGTCGACAGGATCAAGCCAGACAATGTGAAGAACTCGATCGCGCCGGAGCGCAGCTGGCTCAGCATGTCGGTGTCAGAGCCGAGCTGGTTGTTGGGGAATATCTGGATCTCGACGCGGCCATTGGTTTCCTGCTTGATCCGCTCCATGGCTTCCTTGGCGCGCACGTTGAGCGGATGTGCGACCGGCGAGTTGTTGGCAAACTTAAACTGGAATTCCGGCGCCGCTTTGACGATCCAGGGCATCGTGATCGTCGCGCTGGCGGCGGCGCCGGCCAGCAACAAGCTACGGCGAGTGGTCTTGAGCGTCATCGTCATTTCCTCCGTTGATTTCATCCGACGCGAATGCCGGCGGCTCTTGTCAGCCCTTTACGGTACGGCCTTCGCTCTCATCATGGAAAATGCCGGTTCGCCCGGCAAGCGATGGGACGGAGCAAAAAGTTAACAAAGAGCGCGGAGATGGTCCATGTTGAATACGGGTAGCCGCGCCGGCACCGCGATTGTCACCGGCGGCGCCTCGGGGATCGGGCTTGCTACGACCGCGCGGCTTTTGGCGGCAGGCTGGCGCGTTCCCGCGTTCGATCGCGATGCGGCAGCAATCGCCACCTTGCATAACACTTTCGGCGATAAGGTCCGCACAAGCCTGGTCGGTGCCACCGACGAAGCCGCCGTGAAGGATGCTGCCGCCACCTTCGGCAGCCTGGACGGCGTCGTCAATTTGGCCGGCATCGGGATCGATATTCCCATGCTGGAGACGACGGTCGCCCAATTCCGCAACGTGATCGAAATTAACGTCACCGGCACGTTTATTGTCGGGCGTGCCGCCGCGCGCATCATGAAGGACCAGGGCGGCGGCGCCATCGTCAACATCGCCTCGATCGCCGGCCTGCGCGGCTTCAAAGGGCGCGCGGCTTACGGCGCCTCCAAGGGCGCGGTGGTGATCCTCACCCAGGTGATAGCGGTCGATCTTTCGCGCTACGGTATCTGCGTGAATGCGATCGCGCCCGGCCCGGTCGATACGCCCTTGGTGCAAGCGATACATCCGGCTGCGGTTCGGCGCGCCGTCATCCATCACACGCCGATGCGCCGGTACGCGGTACCGGAGGAAATCGCGACCGCAGTGCTCTTCCTGCTCGATGGTTCGCAATCGAGCTTCCTCACCGGCGTGATATTGCCGGTGGACGGCGGCTTCATTGGCGCTGGCTTGATGGAGATCGAGACGGATACGTCGCAGAAAGACTGAGGTGATCGCGGCGCGCGGGCTGCGGCGCATGGCATTTATGAAGCGAGCAGGCCTTTCACCGCCTGCACGACCTTGTCCGGCGTCAGACGCACTTCGGCTTCCAGCGGCGGCGAGAACGGGATCGGAATGCGCGGCGCGGCGAGCCGCTTGGCGGCCTTGAGCGCACCTGGTCCCACCGCATCGACCACGCGCGCGACGATCTCGGCGCCGAACCCTGCCACCTCCACCGCCTCGTGCACGACCAAGAGGCGGCCGGTTCTCTGCACCGATAAGATCACCGCGTCCTGGTCCCACGGCCAGATCGTGCGCAGGTCGAGGAGATCAACCTTGATCCCCTTCGCCGCCAGCGTTTGTGCGGCCTTGGTGGCGACCGGCACCGCCGCCGACCAGGAGATTACCGTCGCGGCATCACCTTCGCTCACCCGCCGCGCGACGCCAAACGGGATCGGCTCGATCTGCTCGGCGATATTGCCCGGCACGCCGAACAAGTCCTTGGGATCGAAGAACAGCACCGGATCGTCGCTCCGGATTCCCTGTACCAGAAGCCCGGCCGCGTCTTCCGCGGTCGACGGCGTCACCACGACGACACCGGGCAGATGCGCGAACCAGGCTTCCAGCATCTGCGAGTGCTGCGCAGCCGAATTGCGCCACATGCCGTGCGGCATACGCACCACCACGGCGGGCTTGGCCTGGCCGCCGAACATGTAGCGGATCTTGGCGATCTGGTTGACCAGTTCGTCCATCGCGCACATCGTGAAATCGAAAATGCGCATCTCGATGATCGGCCGCATGCCGACCAGCGCGGAGCCGAGCCCGGCGCCCATGATGGTCGATTCTGAGATCGGCGTGGAGACCACGCGCTCGGCGCCGAACTCGCCAAGGAAGTCCTTGTACTGGCCCCACAGGCCGCCGCGCGCTACGTCCTCGCCCAACACCCACACCCGCGGATCGCGCCGCATCTCCTGCAAGGCAGCGCGGCGCGAGGCTTCGATCAACGTCACTTCGACCACGCAACTGCCCCCGTATCCTGTACGTCCTCGTAAGCGACCGCTGCTTGCGGCCAGGCGGCCTCGTTCGCCTCTTTGCGCGCGGCCGCCATCTCCGCCTTAGCCTCCTCGACGATCGCGCTCAGCTCGGCCGCCGACAGCCCGCGCTCGCTGAGCACGGCGCCGAGCCGTGCTATCGGATCGCGCGTGCGCGCTTCGTCCACCTCGGCGACCGGCCGCCACGCGGCCGCGTCGGTCGAGGTGTGTCCGGAGATGCGATAGGTACGCACGTGCAAGAGATGCGGGCCGTCGCCGCGCCGCACCGCATCGACCGCAAGCTGCGCGGCCTCGTCGACCGCCATCACGTTGTTACCATCTGCAGTCGCCGCGGCGACGCCGAGCGCCTGCGCCCGCGCCACGATGCCTGCGCCCGCGGTGACGCTGTCGGCGCGCGTGAACGCGGCCACACCATTGTCTTCGCACACGAACAGCACGGGCAGCCAGTAGAGCGCCGCCCAGTTCAGCCCTTCGAGAAACGGCCCGCGATTGACCGCCCCGTCGCCAAACATACAGGCCACGATCGCCGTGGATTTCTGCATCTTCAGCCCCTGCGCGGCGCCAACCGCGATCGGGATGCCGCCGGCGACCACGCCGTTGGCGCCGAGCATGCCGACGGAGAAGTCGGCGATGTGCATCGAGCCGCCTTTGCCGCGGCAATAGCCGTTGGCGCGGCCGTAGAGCTCCGCCATCATCCGCTGCGGGTCGGCGCCCTTGGCGATGGCGTGGCCGTGGCCGCGATGATTGGACGTAATGCGGTCGTCTGTGCGCAGGTTGACGCAGACGCCAGCGGCAACCGCCTCCTGCCCGATCGAAACATGCAATGGGCCGGGGATTTCACCAGCCTTGTGCGCAGCAACCGCCGTCTCCTCGAAGGCGCGGATGCGCGACATCGTACGATAGAGACCGACGAGGCGGCGCAGGTTGTCGCCCGGATGGCTCATGGAGAATCTTTCAAACGGAAGCCGTCTTGCACAAGAAAATGCGGCATGTTTGAACACGCTGCGGGAAATAATCACTAAGCGAGAATTGCCGCCGCAGCAACAGCGCGCGCATCATGTGAGGAAACGGAATGCATGCCGGAGCAAAGCCGCGCATGACCGATCGCCATAAACGCATGCCTGCTTCTCTGATTTTCGATAGCGTGACGGAGCTGCCGCTCGAAGCGCGCGGGCGCGCCGCGATTGCTGCATCGCACGGCGGCGACTACGCCGCCTATCTCGCGGCGAAGGCGGGGTTGAAGGCGGTGATTTTGTGCGATGCGGGGGTGGGACGCGAGCGCGCCGGCATCGGTGGGCTCGATTATCTCGACCGGCTCGGTGTCGCGGCCGCCGCGATCGGCCACCGCTCGGCGCGCATTGGTGACAGCGCCGATTGCCATGCACGCGGTGTGATTTCTTTCGCTAACAAACGCGCAAACGGCGTCGGCGTTGCTTCAGGCATGACCGCGGGCGAAGCTTTGGCGCGGTTCGAGCAGGCTGACCTGCCGCCCTCGCTGATGCCGCCGGCGATGCACGAGGCGCGTCACGAGATCGTCAGGGCGTCGGCACCGGGCGTGCGCGTCTCGGCGCTCGATTCGAATGCGTTGGTCTCGCCGGACGACGCCGGCCACATCATCGTCACCGGCTCGCACGGCGCTTTGCTCGGCGGCCGGCCGGCGACTGCGGTCAAATACGACGTGTTCGCGGCACTCTACAACGACGCTGACTTCGGCATCGACGACGCCGGCATCTCGCGCCTGCCCGCGCTCGATCGCCGCGGCATTGCCGGCGCCACGGTGAGCGCCTGGAGTGCGCGCATCGGTGACGGCCAATCCACCTACCGCGACGGCTACGTCACCGCCATGAATGCATGCGCCGCGCAATGCGGGGGCGAAATCGGAATATCGGCGATTGAACTGGTCGCGCGCCTCGTCGCTGCGCGCTTGAAGGAACGCAAAGCATGACCACCATCTCGAACTCGATCCGCACCCTCAACGGCGGACAGGCGCTCGCCGAAATGCTCAAGCTTTCCGGCGTCGGCCCGATGTTCGGGATGGGCGGCTTCCAGCTCTTGCCGTTCTACGAGGCGATGCGCGCGCTCGGCCTGCGCCATTTCCTCATCAACGACGAGCGCTGCGGCTGCTTTGCCTCCGACGCCTATGCGCGCGTCACCAACCGCCCCGGCGTCTGTGACGCCACGCTCGGGCCCGGCGCCACCAATCTCACCACCGCGCTCGTCGAATCGCTCAACGCCGGCATCCCGCAGGTCGCCATCATCGGCGACGCCAACCGCGATCACGCCTGGAAGAACATGACCCAAGAGGCGCGGCAGGTGGAAATCCTGCGCCCGGCCTGCAAGGAGATGATCCGCGTCGAGGCGACCAAGCGCATCCCGGAATTGCTGCGCCGCGCCTTTGCGGTCGCGACCAGCGGGCGGCCGGGGCCGGTGGTGCTCGACGTTCCCGAAGACGTCTGCCACGGCGAGCACAATTTCGACGCCTCCGACTTCTGGGTTGACGGGACCACGCTGAAGGCGCAGGCCCGCCGCACCCGCCCCGATCAGGTGGAGTTGGAGCGCGCTGCCGCGCTCATCGCCAAAGCGGAGCGGCCGCTGCTGCTCGTCGGCGGCGGCATCCACATCTCGCAAGGT
>Ga0187771_10003193_pt1 | contig 11428 bp, 9 predicted proteins | sample 0116_SJ02_MP15_1_FD_133139 | JGI IMG/M metagenome (GOLD analysis project Ga0187771, IMG submission 133139) | Tropical peat soil microbial communities from peatlands in Department of Meta, Colombia - 0116_SJ02_MP15_10_MG | ecosystem: Environmental > Terrestrial > Soil > Wetlands > Peat | place... | reverse complement strand
GTGGTCGGTGAGAAGCCCGATATCTTCCTTGCGCTCTTCAAGCGACGGCACGTGGATTTCGACCATCGAGAGGCGATAGAACAGGTCCTCGCGGAACAGCTTGCCGGCGACGGCCTCGCGCAGGTCGCGGTGAGTCGCCGCAATGACGCGGGCATCGACTTTGCGCGGCGTGAGCGAGCCGACGCGCAGCACTTCCTGATTCTGCAGCGTGCGCAGCAGCTTGGCCTGGGTGCTGAGCGGCATGTCGCCGATCTCGTCGAGGAAGATGGTGCCTTTGTCGGCGAACTCGAACAGGCCCATTTTGTCCTGCTGGGCGCCGGTAAACGCGCCGCGGACGTGGCCGAACAGTTCGCTCTCAAACAGGGTCTCGACCACGGCCGAGCAGTTGAGAACGACGAAGCGGCCCTTCGACACCGGGCTGAGGTTATGCAGGGCGCGCGCAGCCAGTTCCTTGCCGGAGCCGGTTTGTCCGGTGACCAGCACGGTGCGGAAATGCGGCGCCACGCGGCGCACGCGGGCAAACATCTCCCACATGGCGGCGCTCTTGCCGATCATGCCTTCGAACTGGGCCGCGTCGCGCAGGCCGCTGTCGAGCGCCATCACGCGCTGGCGGCGGCGCGCCTCGTCGATCAGCCGCGCGATGCGTTCCCGCAGAACCGCAACCGGCACCGGCTTGTTCAGGTAATCGGAAGCGCCTTTGCGAATGGCTTCGACGGCCGATTCCGAGCTGTAATGCGCGGTCATCAGAACCACGTCGATGGTGGGATCGAATTCGACAACGCGTTCGAGCACTTCGAGGCCGCTCATCGAGGGCATCACGAGATCGGTAAGAACAATCTGCGGGTGTTCGCGGAAGATGATTTCGATCCCCTCTTCGGGATCCTGCGCGGTGAGAATCGTCAGGCCCTCATGAGAAAGCGCGTTCGAAAGGAATTCGAGGCTTCCCGGATTGTCGTCAATGATTACGAGTGTGACGTTCGGTTGGGCACCCATGGATGAAGAGACGTCCAGGCGTTCAAGCTTAACATCTTAATGCATTTGTCCTAGATATTTCCGAACCGCTCGGGCAGATGTTCGCGCAGCGTGCGGATCACTGCGTCCTTTTTCAGAGGCTTTTGCAGGTAGTCGGTCGCGCCGCGCGCGACGGCGCCGCGGTCGAAATCGAGAACCGAGGTAACGAAGACCGGAACCGTTCTGGTGTTCGGAGCGGCGCGCAGATCTTCGAGCACGCGCCAGCCGGTGCGGCCCGGCAGGAGCAGGTCGAGCATAATCGCGTCGGGGCGGATGCGCTGGGCTTTGATGAAACCTTCTTCGGCGTTTTCCGCGCACTCGGTGTGGATGCCCAGCGGATTGAGATAGCTGCACAGCAGTTCACGGGCGGGCGCGGAGTCTTCAATGATCAGGATCACGGGCTCGACGCGCGGCCGCGCGAGATCGGCGGGAACCGTGAAGGAGAACCTGCTGCCGCGGCCCACTTCGCTTTCGAGAAATGGCTCTCCGCCGTGCATCTCAACCAGACGCTTGACGATGGCGAGGCCAAGGCCGGTGCCCTCGCGCACGCCCTTGGTCGTGGAAGCGACCTGGCGGAATTTGTCGAAGATCACCGCCTGGTCTTCCTTTGCAATACCGATCCCGGTGTCTTTTACCGAGACCTCGACGGTCCCTTCCTGCGGCCGGGCATAGCTGATGCGAACCGAACCTCCGTCGGGGGTGAACTTGACGGCGTTGCTGAGGAGGTTGAGCAGGATCTCGCGGAACCGGATGCGGTCCGCCAGGATGAAGACCGCCGTTGTAATCGCGTTTTCGAGGTCGATCCCCTTGGCTTCGGCGCGCGGCCGGATGCTCTCGACGGCTTCGGCCACGAGTTCCGAAAGATCCTGGCTCTCGATCTGGAGGTCCATGCGGCCGGCTTCGATCTTGCTGAGATCGAGGATGTCGTTGATCAGCTCGAGCAGGTGGGAAGCGTCCTGATGGACATGCTGGACGAAGCGCCTCTGCTTGTCGTTGAGGGGCCCGGTCATCTCTTCACGAAGAAGCTCGGTGAAACCGAGGATGGTGTGCAGAGGCGTGCGCAGCTCATGGCTCATGCTGGCGAGAAACTCGCTCTTGAGCGCGTTGGCCCGTTCGGCTTCCCGGCTGCGCAGTTCGAGCTGCTGATTGGCGATGCGGATTTCTTCCTCCGCCTTCTTGCGCGCCGTGACGTCGCGAATGATGGCGGTGACACGGAAGGAATCGCCCACGCGGCTCGGGCTGAGACTGATCTCGACCGGGACTTCGGCGCCATTGCTGCGGCGCGCTTTGAGGATCAGACCCTGGCCCATCGGGCGCCGCACGGGATGCTCGAGATAACGCCGGCGGTGCCCGGCGTGGATGGCGGCAAGATTTTCGGGAAGAAGCGTATCGACATTGCGGCCGAGGAGCTGTTCTTTCGTATAACCAAAAAGCTCCTCCGCCACCTGATTGAGGAGGACGATCGTGCCGTCGGCATCGACTTCGAGGATGGCGTCGGGCGCGGCTTCGAGAAGTGCCCGGAAGCGGCTCAGTTCTTCCCGCTCCCTTTCCCGGTCCGCTTCCCCGGCGGCAGCGGGAAAGAGATCGAGCGCGAGAATGACCATGCCGCCCGAGTTCAGGCGCGCCGCGCGCAGTTGGACGGACAGCTTCCGGCCGGTCTTCGCCAGAAGGCTCGCCTGCGTCACTTCAGCCGTGAGCTCGGCCAATTGGCGCAGTTCGCGAGGCAGCGGCTCACCCAGCACCTCGGCTTCCGGCCAGCCGAACAAAGCTGCCGCGGCCGGATTCCACAGGTCGATATTTCCTTTCGAATCCAGCCCGACAAGGGCTATGGCCGCAGCTGCTTCGGTTAAGAAAGAACTCATTCGTTTGGCGACAGGCCTAAATGCTCAGCACGGGACAGGCCACATCGCGAATGATCCCATAGAGGTGGGTGCGGAGCCCGCCGGCAAAGGCGGGGAGGGTACCCCGTCCGGCCAGAACGAGGTCAGCCTGATAGTCGAGGACGGAAGCAGCGACAACTGTGGGAGTATCGCCGTTGCCGATACAAACCTGGAAGCTGGCGCCGATTTCCTTCTGCATCGCATCGATCGTCTTGCGCGCGCTCTCTTTCAGGAAAATGTCAAAGTCGCGGTCGAAATACCGCTCCTGAGCAGCGGCGGGAGGCGCCGGGACGGCATGGACCAGGCGGACGCTCGCGCCGGATTCCGCGGCCAGATCGGCAGCCCGGCGGATCAGTTTGGCGGCTTCCGGCGTGGTATCGATGGCACAAACAACTTTCCGCCACTCGGGTGAGACGCTGTATTCGGTGGTTTCAATGTGGGCGGCGGTCCAGACGGGACATTCGGCGTCGTGGAGCACTTTGGCGGTGACGGAACCGAGCAAAGCCGCGCGGAAACGGCCGCGGCCACGGGTGGGCATCATGATCAGGTCTGCGCCGATCGAGCGGGCGAGATCGGGAATGCAGGTGCCGGGATCGCCCTGTTCGACGCGGATTTTCGGCTCGAGCCCGGGGAACGATTCCGCTGCGAAGAAGGTGAGGTTGTGTTCCGTTTCTTCGAGCAGCCGGTTGATGTTCATTTCCGGTACAACGGGCACTTCGGCCGCGCCGTACCAGACGGAGGGGATTTCGACGAAGCTCGCGAGCGTCAGGTTGGCGCCATAGCGGCGGGCGAGTGCGCTGACGAAGGGGGCGGCTGCCACGGCCCGGTCGGAGCCATCGACCGGGAACAGGATGTTCTGGAAACTCATAATGGCCTCCCGACACCGGAGGTGCACCTGAGGCACCGAATAAGGATTTTCTCAGAAGCTGCTGACCCGGAAGGAAGAACGAGAATTTTTCAGCAAAAAAATACTGGATTTTGAGACAATGGCCGTGCGCAGAGAGGCGCAGAAACGCAGGCGTGGTGCGTGATATCACGCAACAGACGGGACGCAGCTGGTTCCTAATCAACAGCTTGCGGCCTCGAAGCAAACGGCTGTCGGGCTGCTTTGCCTGCAAGGCACCGGGTGGCTATGCCCAATGGAGATCTAACCTCGATGACGCTCGAAACACCAGGGAAATTCCTAAGATCCGCAATGCGGAGCGGAAGCGCGGTTTTGCTCGTATTTCTGGCCGCGCTGTCGCTGACAGGCAGTCCGCGGAAACCTTACACGGAACGCGAAAAGGCTGCATTTATGCAGCAATACCTGATTGAGTTCCTGCGGCCGGGGCTGCAGATTACGGTCAATTCGGCATCGGTCGGCTCTGACGGAACGATCACGACGGTTTACACGATCACCGATCCAAGCGGTCTGCCACTGGATCTGGCCGGGGTTTATACGCCGGGACCCATCACGGTGAGCTTCGTCGCCGCTTATATTCCGGCAAGCGCGGAACAGTACGTTGCCTACACCACGCGCAGCGCGACAGGTGCGGTGTCAGGGACGGTTACCCAGGCGGGCTCCGATTCCGGCGGCACGACCACGCAGATCGGCAACGGGCAGTATCAGTATGTATTCAAGACCAAGGCTCCGGCGGGGTTCGATGCCACCGCGACGCACACCATCGGGATCTACGGCACCCGGAATCTGAGCGCGTTCAATACGACCAATAATTACGCGACCGCGACTTACAACTTCGTGCCCAACGGCTCGCCGGTGACGAAGACCCGCGACGTGGTGACCACGGCGACCTGCGACAAGTGCCACGATCAGCTCTCGGCGCATGGCGGCAGCCGGCGCGCCGTGCAGCTTTGCGTGATGTGTCACACGCCACAGACGACCAGCCCGGGCACGGGTATTACGGTCGACTTCAAGGTTTTCATCCACAAGCTCCACATGGGTTCGCAGCTGCCGAGCGTGGTGGCTGGCGGCACGTATGAGATCGTGAATGCGTTCGGAACGTCCAACTATTCGACCGTGGTCTTCCCGGCGGATATCCGGCGCTGCACTGCGTGCCATGCCCCGAACTCCGGCGCGAAACAGGCCACCGCCTGGATGACGGAACCGACGCGCGCGGCCTGCGGTTCCTGCCATGACGACGTGAATTTCGCGACCGGCAAGAACCATCCGGCCGGAGCGTACAACGACGATACGCAATGTGCGACCTGCCATATTCCGCAGGGAACGACGGATTTCGACGCGTCGATCGTCGGCGCGCACGTGGTGCCGACCGACAGTTCGCTGCTTTCGGGACTGAACGTGGCAATCACCAAAGTCACCAATACTCTGGCGGGCCAGAAGCCCGTCGTAAGTTTCACAGTGACGGACAAGAAGGGCAATGCCATTCCGCTCTCGACTCCGACCTTTTCCATTTCGTTTACGATGGCAGGGCCGACGAGTGACTACGGATATACGAGTTTCGGTTCGGATGTGACCACGATGGGTTACGTCACCGAGAGCGCGACGGGTGCCGCATGCTCGGCTGGCACCTGCACCTACAACTTCACGCACGCAGTGCCGGCAGGAGCAACGGGAACCTACGCGATCGGCGTGGAGTCGCGGCGTACGGAGAGTATTCTGGCGGGCACGCCCAGCGCACAGTCAGTGGAATACGGCGCGAAAAACCAGGTAGTGTACTTCTCGGTGGATGGTTCGCCGGTGGTGAATCGCCGGACCGTCGTGCAGACGTCGCAGTGCAACAATTGCCACGTGGAACTCTCGATCCATGGCACATTGCGCAATCAGACCGAATATTGCGTGCTGTGTCATAACCCGTCGATGTCGGATTACCCGACGCGGCCCAGCGCGACGGTGGTGGCGCAGCGCTCGCTTCCCAATCAGGGCATCAACATGAACCTCCTGGTGCACCGCATCCATACCGGGGCCCGGCTTCCGGCGCTCGGGGCGGGCTATACCGTGATCGGATACGGCGGCAGCGTCAACGATTTCACGACGGTGCTCTATCCGGCGCTGGGACCCACTGGATCCACCGACACGCGCAACTGCGCCATGTGCCACGTCAACAGCAGTTACCTGAATCTTCCTCTCGGGAAGAATCCGGTGGTCGACCCCCAGGGGCCGATCAATCCGGTGCAGCCCATCACGTCGGCCTGCACGGGGTGCCACGCGGATACCGCGAGTTCGGCGCATGCTCTGGCCAACACCGATTCACTCGGCGAGAGCTGCACGGTCTGCCACAGTTCCGGCGCTGCATATGCGGTGGACCAGGTTCATGCGCAGTACTGATTGGCGGGTCCCGGGGCTGTTCGGTCTTGCCGCGTTCGGGGTGCTGCTTCTGGCGCCCGGACGCGGTGAAGCGGCGCGCAAATTCGACGACCGGTATGCGGGTTCGGAAACCTGCCAGACCTGTCACGAAGACATTTACAACAACCTGCTGAAAAGCCCTCACGGCGCTGTCGAAAAGGGCTCCGTGTCCGGGCCCAAAGGCGAGTGGAAAGAGCATGCGTGTGAATCGTGCCACGGGCCGGGAACGGCACACACCATGTCGCTGAGCCCCGAGGACATTCGCAACCCGGGCAAGCTGCCCTCCGGGCAGGTGGATCAGGTCTGCCTCACATGCCATCGCAACGAGGAGACGCATGCGGGCAGGATCGTCGACAGCCATGCGAAGCAGGGTGTTGCCTGCGTTTCCTGCCACAGCGTCCATGGCGAAGGCGGACATGCGCTGGTCGTGCGCGGCACGCCGGCCGTCAATCAGCTCTGCTCCTCCTGCCATCTGAGCGTCTGGGCTTCGTTCCAGAAGCCTTACGGCCACAAGCTGGTGCAGGGTGCGATGAATTGCACGGATTGCCACAACCCGCACGGCGGCACGGCGAAAACCGCCGGCCTCGCCACGATGGGGAAGGCGACGGCCGCCAATGAACCCGGTTGTTTCGGCTGCCACGGCGACAAGCGCGGACCGTTCACGTTCGATCACGCGCCGGTGCGGCTTGAAGGCTGCGGCGCGTGCCATGAACCGCACGGTTCGTCGAATCCGCGGGCGCTCGCGCAGCACGAGGTGCGGCTCGTCTGTCTCGAATGCCATTCGAATCTGCCGGGCCCGAGCGCGAAGAATGCGGCGATGGGCGTGGTGCCGCCGGCTTTCCATGACCTGCGCTCGCCGCGCTATCAGAACTGCACGGTCTGCCACCAGACCATTCACGGCAGTTACACGGACGGGAACCTGATCCGATGAAGCTCATTGCTCTGATTGCCGCAGCCGCTTTGACGCTCGCCGCACAGACACCGCCGGACGCAGCTCCGGCGCAGACCAGCACCGCGTCCGCGCCTGCTCCGGCCGCCGAATCCTCTGTCCCGCAGCCGGGCGGGTGGCTGACGGGCTGGGTGGAAACCGGGTACCGCTGGAACATGGGAATCGGCGGGAGCCTCGAAACCTTCCGCAGTATTGTCAATCTCGGTTCGGGGCCGAAGCTGCTTGGCACCGGATTCACCATCACGGACCCGCATCACCGCTGGTTTGACGCGATTCACGTGGAAGCCTACGACTGGTCGGACCCTTATTCGACGTTCCGGATGGATGCGGAGCGCAAGGGCTGGTACCGGTTCACGGCGTCTTACCGCAGCCTTGCCTACTTCAACAATCTGCCTTCGTACGCCGATCCGCTGCTGATGCAGGGCATCATGCTCGACGAGCAGAGCTTCGATGCGCGCCGGCACATCGGCTCCGTTGAAGTGCACGCTCTGCCGCAGCGCATGATCTCGCCGTTTCTCGCGTGGGATCACGATCACGAGGACGGGCACGGCGTGACCACCTTCCAGGCGAGCGACAACGAGTTCCCGGTTCCCTACACCACCATCAATACGACGAACCTGTTCCGCGGCGGCGTGAACGCAACGCTTCCCCGGCTCCACCTGATGCTGGAAGTGGGCGGAACCAATTTCCGCAGCAATGAAAATTCGTATGAGACCGGAACCAATACCGGGAATTCGACCTCGCTGGTTCTGGGGCAGCCGCTGGACCTGAACGCCCTTTTGCAGGCCGAGGGGGTGCGGGGCACGAGCGAATTCAGCCGCGCTGTCCTCGCGGCGGATCCGTTCAGCTGGCTCGATGTCTACGGCCATTTCGGTTATTCCGATCCGCACAACGACGTCAACTACACGCAGTACGACACCGGCAACCTGATCCTGCTGAGCCAGGTGCTCTTCTACAGCGGCGAGCAGTTCCTTGAAACCGCCGCGGCGCGGATGCCGCATACCAACGGCGATCTCGGCTGGGAGATCAAGCCGCTCAAACGCCTGCACATCGAGCAGCACTGGCTGACGGACCGGCAGCACAACTCCGGGTCGACGGCCGGCAGCGACAAGCTGCTCTCGGCCGGCAGCACGACAATTCTGCCGGAGATCTTCGATTCGTTCCTCGCGTCGAATTACAACGAGGTGGAAAGCGGCCTGACCTGGGAGCCGTGGGACACGGTTCACCTGCGGGGCTCTTATCGCTATGAGTGGGGCGATGCGAACGATCTGGTTTTGCCGCAAACCGGCCTGCTCACCGTGGAAAATTCCAGATTGCGGCGCAACGTGGTGCTGGGCGGGGCCTCCTGGCGCCCGACGAAATCGCTGCTCGCCAGCGCGGATTTCGAGTGGGGTATGAGCGGCAGCGAATACTTCCGCACCAGTCTTTACAACTACAGGAAGGCCCGCATCAATGCGCGCTACGATCTGACCTCAACCCTGCATCTGAGCGCGGACTACCGGATCCTCGGCAACAAAAATCCGCTGGCTGGCACACCGTATAAATCGCTGTCGCATCAGGAATCGGCTTCGCTGCAGTGGATGCCCACCGGCAGCAAGGTCGATTTCATCGGCACGTACGAGCACTGCGGCTTCGACACCCGGATGACCTACCTCGATCCGGGTTTCCTGATCACCGACATAGCCGATTACCGCGAATACTGTCACGATGTCAGCGCGACGGCGAACGCGACGCTGCCCGGGTTCCTGAAGAAAGCGCGTCTCTCGATCGGGGGATCGGCGCTGCTCACCTCCGGCAGCCGTCCGACAACTTACTACCAGCCGCTTGTGAAGCTGGCCGTGCCTCTCGCGCGGGGGCTTGGCTGGTTCGCAACGTGGCAATACTATGGTTTCGGCGACGCGTATTACAGCTACGAGAGCTTCCAGAGCAACCTGTTCACCACCGGATTGAGGTATTCCCGATGAGATACGTCCCGTTAGCCCTTCTGCTCGTGGGAACGAGCCTGTATGCCGCGAGTCCATCGATGGATGCGGCGCACGGGCGCGAACTGTTTCAGTTACGCGGCTGTGTGGAATGCCACAAGCTGAATGGCCGCGGCGGGAGTGCGGCGCCGGATCTCGGAAAAATTGTCGATCGCGGTTTCACGCCCGCCATGCTGGCCGCGACCATGTGGAACCACGCGCCGGTGATGTGGAGCTCCATGCGGGCAAGAAACGTCTCGCCCGCGCCGCTCAGTGAACAGGACGCAGCCGATCTGTTCGCCGCTTTCTACGCGGCGCATTATTTCGATATCCCGGGCGATGCCGCCCGCGGCAAGGCCGTGTTCAGCCGGGCGGCGTGTGCGCGATGCCACGGGATTGAGAGTTCGCCCGTCGCTGCCGCGCCGCCGGTACGGAACTGGAACGCGCTGTCGGATTCGGTTTCGCTCGTCGCCAACATGTGGAACCACGCGGCAAGGATGAAGGCGGAACTCGAAAAAGACAAAATCTCGTGGCCGAAGCTGACGGGCGCGGATGTGGCGGATCTGCTCGTGTATCTGCGCAACCAGCCCGCGGTTCCGCAGAGCGAAACCAGTTTTTCCATTGCGCCGGGCGACACCGGCCAGAAGCTGTTCGTGGATAAGGGCTGCGGCGCGTGCCATATCTCGAACGAGCTGAAGACACGCAACATGTCGCTCGACGAACTGGCGGCTTCGCTCTGGAACCACGCGGACCGGCTCAAGGTGCGGCCGGAATTCGACCGCGGCGAAATGGGCGCGCTGCTCGGTTACGTCTGGACGCTGCCGTACTTCCAGGGTTCGGGAAATGCGGCGCGGGGCGCGAAGGTCTTCGCGGATCGCCACTGCGGGCAGTGCCACGGGGTGGCGGGAAGCGGCGCGCCGGACCTCGCCGCGCGCGGAGAGATCGACGGGATTCAGATTGTCTCGGCGTTGTGGCGCCACGGCCCCGCGATGCTCGATCAGATGAAGAGCAGGGGCATTGCCTGGCCGGAATTCCGGGCCGGCGAAATGGCCGACCTGATCGCGTGGGTGAATGCTGGTAAGAATAAGTAGAGTCCTGAAGGAGACCGAACCAGAGAATGAAAAACGCCATCTTAATCGCCGCGCTTGCGGCTTTGAGCGCGGGGTCGATGTTCGCGGCCAATGCGAAGAACGGGAATGCTGTTTACGACAAGTCCTGCAAGCAGTGCCATGGCGCTGACGGGACGGCCAATCCGGCAATCGCAAAAGTGATGAACGTCCAGATAGCGGACCTGAAGTCGGCCGAGGTGCAGGGCCTGAGCGACGCTGCCCTCAAGGATGTTGTCACCAACGGCAAGGGCAAGATGAAGCCGGTGAAGACGGTGACGGGCGCCGATCTCGACGACGTGGCCGCCTACATCCACACTCTCAAGAAATAGCTAGCCCAGCATATTCAGGGCAGCCTGCAGCTCGCTTCGCGTATGGGCGTCGCCGGTCACGGTCGTGACCTCGATGCCCTTCGTGTACATGGCGCGCGCTTCGCCGGTCCGGCCCAGCTTTTCGAGCGTCTGCCCGCCGTGGAAGTATCCGGCGGCGTAGTTCGGATTGTGCTCGAGGAGCCGCTGGAAGTGTTCCGCGGCACGGGCGAGATCGCCTGCTCTCACGTATTCCATCGCCAGACCGTAGCGGCTGAAGGCATCGGCCGGGTTCTGCGCGACCATCGATTCGAGGACTTCGAGACGATTCACTGTTGCTACTATAGCGTCGTCCCGTCATGCCTTGTCCGTTGTTCGTGCCCGAATCGTTACGCGACACCTGGTATCTGGGACGGTGCGCGGCCGAACCGGAAGAGCGGATCGGTATCGAAAAGTTACGAACGTGTTGCAACGCGGGGTACGCGCGGGCGCGCTGCGAGCGGGCGGCCGGGGCGGAAGCCGACGCGGTGAACTTTCTGATGAAGAGCGAATCCGTGGTGGCGTGGGCGATCGAACGAAACCATCATCCGCTCGCGGCGGGCACGGCCGATGCGGCCACTCCGGCAACGGGCAACGCGACGCTCGACGCCCAGATCGCGGGATTCGCGACGGCTACGAAGCGTCTTCGTCCTTGAACATGTACTTGATGTTGCTCTTGTAGAGCAGGAGGTTCGGGTCGCCCTCGCGGTTCACCTTGAGGCAGGCGCGGTCATACCATTCGATGACGCCCCGGATCACCTCGCCGTCCTTGAGCGTGATCGCCATCGGGGTCTTCGACTGCATCTGCTTGACGTAGTAGAAGTTCTCGGCGTTGGTCTGGTCGGGCGGGATGGCCCGGCGGGCGGGACC
>Ga0187771_10003192_pt1 | contig 11428 bp, 10 predicted proteins | sample 0116_SJ02_MP15_1_FD_133139 | JGI IMG/M metagenome (GOLD analysis project Ga0187771, IMG submission 133139) | Tropical peat soil microbial communities from peatlands in Department of Meta, Colombia - 0116_SJ02_MP15_10_MG | ecosystem: Environmental > Terrestrial > Soil > Wetlands > Peat | place... | reverse complement strand
GCGGAGAACTTCCACCTGATCGAGGAGCTGGCCGCTTCTCTCGGTGCCGGCGTGGGCGCGTCCCGGGCGGTGACGGACGCCGGATGGCGGCCCGCCAGTTTCCAGGTCGGACAGACCGGCCGGACGGTGTCGCCCCAGCTCTACGTCGCGGTCGGCATCTCGGGAGCGATCCAGCACCTCGTGGGGATGGTGAGCTCCCGCGTCATCGTCGCCGTCAACTCGGACGCGTCGGCCCCGATCTTCAAGGTCGCCGACTACGGGATCGTCGGGGACCTGTTCCAGATCGTTCCGGCGCTGACCCAAGAGGTCAAGCGCGTACGCGGGCTTTGAACGAGTCCCGGGTGGCTACAGGTCGAACGCGATCTCGACCCCGTCCTTGAGCAGCGTCGTCGTGCGAATGCCGGCCGCCTTTTGCACCGCCATCAGGACCTTGCGCGCGGAGCGCTTCGGCGAGCCCGCGTCGGCCATCATGGAGCGCAATAGCTCGGTCGCGAACCGGGGATACAGCGAGTAGATCCGGGGGTTCCACTTGACCCGGTCGAGCCGGGCGAAGTCCCGGAAGTCCGGAAGGATGCCGGTGTCCTCGAGCCGGCGGTCGTATTCGGCAAGACGCGCCGCCGAGGCATCGCCCGCGGCCTTCGCGTCGAGCGCGGTCTCCGCCGCCTCGAGCCCCGAGCGGATCGCGTAGTTCATCCCCTGGATCGTGATCCCGTTCGAGAAGACGAAGCCGGCCGCGTCGCCCGCGACCATCCAGCCGTCGCCGTGGAACGCCGCCGGGCGGCTCGCCCATCCGGATGGCACCAGCTTCGCCCCGTATTCGACGAGCTCGGCCCCCTTGAGCCGCCGCGCGATCGCCGGATGCAGCTTGAACCGCTCGACCAGCTCCTGCGAGTAGGCGTTGCGGCCGTAGAGCGAGTCGATGCGGACGATGATCCCGAGGGAGAGCGTGTCCTGGTTCGTGTAGAGGAAGCCGCCGCCCATCACCCCGGGGGGGAACATGCCGGCGACCCACTCCTCCGTGTGACCCTGGCCGGACCCGACCTGGAACCGGTCCTCGATGACGGAGGGGTCGAGACGGAACACCTCCTTGATCCCGAGCTCGGTCGCCTCCGGGGAGAGGTGCGGGTTCGGCCGGATCGGGGTGCCGACCGAGAGGCGGGAGTTCGCCCCGTCCGCGAGGATCGTCACCGGGGCGGTCATCTTCTCACCCGCCTGGATGATCCCGTGCACCCGCGACCCTTCCCAGTTCAGCCGGTCGACCGGCACGGACGGGACGACCGTGGCGCCGGCGGCTTCGGCCTTCTCGGCGAGCCACCGGTCGGTCCGCGACCGGAGCACGGTGTGGGCCGCGAACGGCTCGGAGTTCCAGCTTCCCTCCTCGAGGTCAAACGAGAGGGCGCTCTCCGCGGTCAGGATCCCGAACCGCTTGCGAACGAGGTGGCGCTCGACGGGCATCTCCTTCCACCAGTTCGGAAGGATGCGCGCGAGGTCGTTCCCCCAGAGCAGACCACCGGACAGGTTCTTCGTTCCCGTCTCGGCGCCACGTTCGACGAGGAGGACGTTCGCCCCGCCCTGCGCGAGCCGAATCGCGGCCGGGCCACCCGCCATCCCGGCGCCGACCACGATGACGTCAAAATCGTCGGGCATGGCCCGGGGGCGGACGGGGTCGGGTCGATTTAAGGTGCCCGCCCGGGAACGCGCTAGCGCCCCGGGCCCGACCACTGGACCGGGCCGGGTGCCGTCTGCTGGTTGATGGTGGCGTTCTCGATCAGCTTCTGGAACCGGAACGGCTTCGGGATCCCCTTCCAATCCTCGTTGCCGAGGCGACTTCCGCCCTCCGAGCTCACGCGGACCGTGCCGTACCCGAGGACCCGCTGGCCCAGCGTCTGGTGGACGTCGACGCCCCGGACCTGGTTCACGGGAATCTCATCGAAATCCTTGCCGAGGATTCCGCGTTGAACGATGACGCGTCGCGAGGTGACCGCGTAGACGGTCGTGATCCAGCGGAAGTACCGCACGACGAGCCACAGGAGACCGAGGAGGAAGAGGACGAGCCAGAAGTACGCGAGGTATCGCTGGACGTCCGAGGAGACGTAGCTCGAAAGGGTGAGCCACTTCCGGCCGTCGGACCAGACCGTGGGGATCCCCGAGCTGATCGCCGGCGCCGCGACCAGGGCGAGGAATCCGAAGACCGCGGTCCAGAGGATGGGCCCGGGAAAGTAGAACAGCTTCGTCGCCCGCGTCTCGTCGAGCAGCGCCTCTTGGTCTGCGAGATACGTTGCCTTGAGGAGCTTCGGCATCGTGCGAGGGGTCGTCGACATGGGAGCGCTCTCGAGGGCATGGACGGGTTCGAGAGATAAACCCTCGGCCGGAACGGTGAGCCCCGGTCCGCGCTTATATGGCCCGGCTCTTCGGGCCCCGCGATGGGCGTCACCGATTGTCACGTCCACATCAACCCGATCTGGGAGATGCGGCCCGACGCGGCCGGGATCCTCGCGACCATCGACCCGCCGCCCGCCCGGTACGTTCGTCATCCGGAAGAGTTCCTGCACTACCTCGACCGGGTCGGGGTCGAGCGGGCCGTCCTGATCAACTACGTCGCCCCCGAAGTGATCGGGTACACGGAGGCGACCAACACGTTCGTCGCGGAGTACGTGCGCGCCGACCCCGAGCGGCTCATCGCCGTCGGGGGGATACGTCCGGACCACCCCGACCCGGAGCGCGAGGTCGTCCGGCTCGTCGACGAGCTCGGGATCCGAGGGCTCAAGCTTCACCCTCCGCACCAGCTGTTCCGACCGAACGCCTACGTCGACGGTGAGCTGCCGCAGCTTCGCGCGCTCTACGACGCCTGCGCCCGGCACCGGCTTCCGATCATCGTTCACACGGGGACGAGCGTCTTCCCGCGGGCTCGCAATCGATTCGCGGACCCGATGTTCCTCGACGATGTCGCGGTCGACTTCCCGGACCTCACGATCGTGCTCGCCCACGGGGGCCGACCTCTCTGGACGGAGACCGCGCTCTTCCTCGCCCGGCGCTTCCCGAACGTCTGGCTGGACGTCTCGGGGACTCCGCCGGCCCGGCTGCTCGAGTACTTTCCCCGGCTGACGCGCGTCGCGGACAAGGTGCTGTTCGGCACCGACTGGCCGGGCCCCGGGGTGCGCGACATTGGGGCGAACCTCGAGGCGTTCCGGGCACTACCGATCCCGGCGGACGACCAGCGCCGCATCCTCGAAGAGAATCCGCTCCGCGTGTTCCCGCGTCGGTCGCCCTCTTGAAATAGTGGGGCCGAATCCCACCGTCGTGCCCGAGAACCCCGAGGCGCCCGAAGCCGGCGCTCCTCCGCCCGCCGAGGAGGAACCGACGCCGACGATCGAGGTCGTCGAGGGGGGCGAGGAGGTCGGACGCCTTCCGCTGCCGCGGCGCAACCGCGGCGAGGTGTTCGGGATCGCGAGCCAACTCCTGGGAGCGGCCCGGATTCGCGTGATGTGCGAGGACAACGTCTCGCGGATGGGTCGCATCACCGGCAAGATGAAGAAGAAGATGTGGATCCGCGAAGGGGACCTCCTCGTCGTCCGTCCCTGGGGATTCCAGGAAGGGAAGGCGGACATCCTCTTCCGGTACAGCCGGACCCAGTCCCAGTACCTCTCTCGGAAGAATTTGCTCCCGGCGTCCGTGAACATCTTCCAGACCGCGGAGTCTCCGTCGCCCGCCTAGGGGCCGGATGGATGTGGGCCTCCTCCCGCCGTCCGCTCTCCTCCGTGGAGATGGCGGTCGTCGAGCAGAACTCGGTGGCGCTCGGCGTGACGCTGGACGCGCTCATGGAGAACGCGGGCCGCGCGACCGCCGAAGAGGCGACCCGCCACCTCCCCTCGCCTCCCGCCCGTGTCGCGGTGGTCACCGGCCCCGGCAATAACGGCGGGGACGGCACCTGCGCTGCGTTCTACCTCTTGCAGTGGGGATACTCGCCCGAGATCTGGCTCACCCACCCACCGGTGGAGATCCGGTCGCGCGCGGCCCAGCGGTGCTTCGACCGGGTCAAGAACCGGGTACCGGTCCGCGTCGGAATTCCCCGGACAGAGGATCTCACGACGATGCCACTCGTCATCGATGCGCTCCTCGGCACCGGGCAGTCCGGCCGACTCCGCTCCCCAACGCGGGAGGCCGTCGCGGCGATTCGGGCAAGTGGTGCCCCGGTGCTCTCGGTCGACGTGCCGACCGGCGTCACCGACCCGGACGGCCTTCGGCCCTCGTGGACGGTCACCTTCACGATCCCGAAGGAGGCGATGGAGCCGGACCGCGTCGGTGAGCTCACCGTACGCGACATCGGGATGCCTCCGAACGCCTGGAAGCAGACGGGGCCCGGCGAATTCCACTTCTTCCTGCTCCCGCGGGAGCCGCGGGGACGCAGCGGTCGAATTCTGGTCGTGGGGGGAGGACCGTACACCGGTGCTCCGGCGCTCGCGGCGCTCGCCGCGATGCGGGCGGGAGCCGAACGGGCCACGGTGATCACCCCCGAGGTTGCGGCCGGTGCTGTCCGCGCCTACAGCCCCAACCTGATCGTCCGACCGGTCGGCTCCGACCGCTTCCGGTCGACGGACGTCGCCGAGATTCTCGATTTCGTCCGGTCCGCGCCGCCCCGGGCCGTGCTCCTCGGAATGGGCGCGGGGGCCCACCCGGAGACGGTCGAGGCCCTTCGTGCCGTCATCGAGGCGCTCGCCCCCGAGCTCCCGATGGTCGTGGATGCGGACGGGCTAGCGGCCCTCGCGTCCATCCCGTCGGCGGAGAGCGGCCCGTCCGGTTGGGTCGGTCTCGTGGCGACTCCCAACTCGGGCGAGTTCGAGCGGGTGTTCCAGGGCCCCGTGTCCGGGTCCTTCGAGGAACGGGTCGCGGTGGCCGAACGGGCGGCCCGGGAACGGCACTGCGTGCTGGTCGTGAAGGGATCGCCCGATATTCTCACCGACGGGGAGAGCACCGTGGGGAACCTCCACCACCATCTCGCGATGACCGTCGGGGGCGTGGGCGACGTGCTCGGCGGGGTGCTCGGCAGCCTGCTCGCCCAAGGCCTCCTTCCGCTGCATGCGGCCCGGCTCGCCACCTACTGGACGGGCGAGGCGGGTCTTCGCGCGGCGGCCCACCGCGGGTTCGGCCTGCTCGCGACGGACGTCATCGATGAGCTCCCCGCCGCGCTGGTCGCCGGGCTCCAACGGGTCGAACGCTCGACGTGAGCCGGGGCGGCTCACCGCCTTTAGGCGTACCGGACCCGGCCCCGGATCACCTTCGCGCGGGCCCGCACATCCTTCGCGCCGCCGGGGTTCCCCTCCGCATACCCCTCGAGGAACGCCTTCACGAGAACGTCCGACCGGCCGCTCAGGGCTTTCAGGTCCTCCTCGACCAGGTGGAGGTCGATCCCGAGCTCCTCGAGGCCCGGGCTCCGGGTCCCCATGGAGAGGTCGAGAAAGGCGGGAGGGCCCCGCGGTCCCTCCGGGAACAGCACGTTCGAGCTCGTGAGGTCTCCGTGAGCGATCGACCCCGCATGCAGCCGTCCGAGGGCGTGACCGAACGCTCGGACGGCGACGGGCACGTCGTCGGGGGGAACGCTCGGGTCCTCGAGGATCTGCCGGAGCGTCGGGCCGGGTAGCTCCTCGATCGTGAGGCGATGCCGGGCGAGGTCGACGTCGTAGATGAGCGGGGTGCGCACACCGAGCCGGCGCGCATCGACGAGGAGGCGCGCCTCGGTGCGCGTCCGCTCGCGTCGGATCCGCTCGTCGAGCGCCTTCGGCCGGTAGGTCTTGAGGTCCCGCTCCTTGAGAAGCGCCGGGAACCCCCACCAGTCGACCCGGCGCAACGACGCTTCCGCCCCGCGGGAGACCTCCGGGCCTTCGGGGGTGGGTTCGGCCGGCATCGTCGACCGCCGGGTTCCTACCGCCCCTTGCGGGCCGCGACACTTCGGGCGATCGCCTCGCGGGCGAGCCGCGCGGCGAGGAGGCTCGTGTTCCCCGTGTCGTAGTGGGGGCTCACCTCCATGATGTCGAGGCCCGCGAGTCGGGGCGCGGCTTCCCCGATGATGAACTTCACGTCCCGCGGGGTGAGGCCGAACGGTTCGGGCGTGCCGGTACCGCCGGCGTACGCGGGGTCGATCGCGTCGATGTCGAGCGAGATGTAGAGGCGCTCGGTCTTGAGCATGTTGAGCGCCTGGTGCACCGCGGCCGCGATCCCGTCCCGGGCGATCTCCGCCGCGGTCACGTACGACATGCCGATGGAGCGGTTGTCGTCCATCTCCTCCCGGGAGACGGACCGGACCCCGAGCACCACGATGTTGCGGGGACCCACCTTCTCGAGGATCCGACGGGAGGAGCACCCGTGGCTCCGCCGGTCGCCGAGGTAGCTCGACCGGAAGTCCATATGGGCATCGAGGTAGAGGACCCCCACGCTCGGGGCCGAGTCGGGATACGCTTCGACCACCGGTGGGGAGCACGCGTGGTCCCCTCCGATCACGATCGGTACCTTGCCGGCCGCATAGATCGGTCGGATCTCCTCGCGCAGCGAGCGGGCCATGTCCTCCGAACTTCCGAACTCCTCCGTGTTGCCGAGGTCGTGGACCGGCACTTCCGATAGGTCGACCCCGGTCTCGAGGTCGTACGACTCGAAGTTCCACGAGTGCTGGCGGATCGAGTCGGGGCCGAACCGGGCGCCCGGTCGGAAGGAGGTGGTCCGGTCGAAGGGGACCCCCACGATGACGAACTCGGCCTCCTCGAACGAGGCGTTCGCGTCCGCGAACGTGGTGGGTCGTTGCACGCCCGGCGGACGGCGGTGCTCTATTTGACGGTGCCTTCGTCCCCCGGTCTAGCCGGCGTCGGCCCCCGCCCGCCGGCCCGCGAGGCGGGCGCGGATCCCCATTTCCCCGTAAAGGAACTCCATCACGACGAGCGAGATCACGGTCGTACCGATCGCCATCGCGAAGAGGCCGAAGTACCCGTAGAGGACGATGGCGAGCGCGCCGACCGCGGGTCCGATGCTCCAGAGCGAGGAGTTGATCAGGGTGAACACCCCGAGATACTCCGCCCGCTGGTCGGGCGGAGCCGTGCGGGCGACCCACGCCGTCATGCCCGGACCCAACGCCGAAAGCCCGGCGTTACGGACGGCCTGCGCGGGGACGATCTCGGTCCACGACGTGGAGAAGATGAATATCCCGTACGAGGCGAGCGTCAGCACCGTGCCGTACCAGATGCCCCGGATCTCTCCGTAGCGATCGATCCATCGCCCGAGCGGTACGCCCGTGAGGGCGCCGGTCACGAGCCCGGCGATCGCGACGATCGACACCTCGAGCGACGTCGCGCCGAGCGACGCGGCGAGGAACCCGTAGAACGCGGCGACCGCTCCCGACCCGATCGCCCGAATCGACACCGCGAAAGAGAACGTCACCACGGTGCGCATTTCGCGGAGGGGCCGGCGGGAGGTCTGCGCCGGTACCCGGACGTCGGGCACGACGAGGATTACGACCGCGAGGACCCCGATCATCATCACGACGACGAAGGGGAACAACGCCCAGAGGCCGTACCAGTAGGTCACGAGACCGGCCAGGACGAACCCGGCGACCGCTCCGGCGTTCGAGGTGGCGTTCAAAAGTCCGTAGCCCTCCCCGCGCTCCGACACCTGCGTCACGTCGGCGACGAACGCGGTGTATGCCGGACTCCCGATGGCGAGCACGAGCTCCGCCGCGATGAACAGGGCACCGGCGAGGAACCACCCGGGCGCGAAGATGATCGCGACGAAGAGCGGAAACGCCGAGGCCTCCCCCACGACGAGGAATAGCTTCCGTCGGCCCGAGCGATCCGAGAGCCTTCCCACCCACGGGCCGATGCAGCTCGCCGGGAGCCAGGCGAGCGTCAGGATCGTGAGCGCCACGGGCAGCGAAGCGCCCTTGATCTCGACGAGGTAGAGCGGCAGGAAGACGATGAAGAGACTCCCGCGATTGCTCGCGAGCAACGAGTAGAGCGAGAGCGAGAGGAGCTCGCGAGAGGGCATCGGCGCTTTACTTCGAGTGATTACTTACCGTTGAGCGTCCGAATCTATCCACGGCGAGCGCGTCGCGACACGACCCATTATACCCCCGAACGCCGTGCACCCTGCGGCGATTTTGTAGATGCCCGAAGTCGAGCTGGTCGCTCGAAAGAACGACGAAGAAGGGGTCGAAATCGTGACCCTCAAGAACCCCCCCGTGAACGCGCTATCGACTGCCCTGCTCGCGGGACTTTCCCACCACGTCGAGGAGATCTCGCACGACCCGAAGGTGCGCACCGTCGTGCTGACCGGCGACGGCCAGTATTTCAGCGCCGGTGCCGACCTCAAGGAGATGGCGACGATGGACCTCGCGAACGCGCCGGACGTCGTCCGCAAGGGCCACGAGCTGTTCCACCGGATCTCGACCCTGCGTCCCCCGGTGATCGCGGCGATCAACGGACTCGCGCTCGGCGGGGGCCTCGAACTCGCGCTCTCGTGCGACCTGCGTATCGCCGGAGAGTCGGCGAAGCTGGGGGCTCCCGAGGTGAACTACGGCCTCATGCCCGCGTACGGGGGGACCCAGCGGCTCCCGCGGCTCATCGGCGTGCCCAAGGCGAAGGAGCTCATCTTCACCGGGTCGATGATCTCGGCCGCCGAGGCGCTCCGGATCGGGCTCGTCAACAAGACGGTGCCCGCCGGCCAGGAGCTTCGGGCCGCGCGCGACCTCGCCCACACGATCGCCCAGCGGGCCCCGAAAGCGGTCCAGGCCGCAAAGCGGGCCATCGCCGAGGGGCTCCAGCTACCGCTGGCGCAGGGAATCGAAGGGGAGACGAAGCTGTTCGAGACCGAGGTCCTCTCGAGCAACGACCTCGGCGAGGGGATCCTCGCCTTCGTCGAGCGGCGCCCCCCCAAGTTCAAGGGAGAGTGACCGTCCGTGGCGATCGAGTTCGAGTTCACCGCCGACCAGGAAGCGTTCCGGTCCGCGGCGCGGACGTTCGTCCAGAAGGAGATCGCCCCCGTCTGCGAGGAAATGGACGACAAGGAGGTGTTCCCCGCGAAGACCGTTCGACGGATGCAGGAGGAAGGGTACTTTGGGATCCCGATCCCCGAGGAGCACGGGGGCCTCGGTCTCGGAAAGGTCGGCTACTGCATCTTCCTCGAAGAGATCGGCAAGGTCGACGCGTCGCACAGCGCCATCGTCGCCGCTCACACCTCCCTCGGGGCGAGCCCGATCCTCTACTACGGGACGGAGGAGCAGAAGCAGCGGTGGCTCGCGCCGGCCGCGAAGGGCGAGAAGCTCCTCGCGTTCAGCCTCACCGAGCCGGGTTCGGGGAGCGATTCGGGCGCGGTCCAGACGACGGCGGTGAAGGACGGCAACGACTGGATCGTCAACGGGAACAAGATCTACGTCACGAACGGACGCGAGGCGAATACGATCGTCGTCCTCGCCGGGAACGACGTCAAGCTGGGCCCGAGCGGCGGCGTGACCGCGTTCCTCATCGACACGAATCTCCCCGGGTTCTCCATCGGTCGTTGCGAGAAGAAGATGGGCCTTCACGGGACGTCGACGGCCGAGCTGATCCTCGACCACGTACGCCTCGGCCCCGAGTGTGTGCTCGGCGAGGTCGGCAAGGGGTTCCACGTCGCGATGACCGCGCTCGACGTCGGCCGGGTCTCGCTCGGCGCTGCGTCCCTCGGCGGCATGCAAGCGGCGTGCACGCAGGCGATGGAGTTCGCGAAGAACCGCACGCAGTTCGGCCTACCGATCAGCGAGTACGAGGCGATCCAGTTCAAGCTCGCCGACATGGCGATGAAGATCCACGCGCTCCGCCTGATGGTCTACCACGCGGCGGCTCACCAGGACCGGATGGGGACCGACCCGAAGGCGTGGAGCCGACTCGAACGGTACAACAAGACGCGGGAAGCCGCGGTCGTGAAGTGCCTCGGCTCGGAGTGGGCGAGCGAAGTGATCGACGACGCGCTCCAGATCCACGGCGGGATCGGCTACATCCGCGGGACCCCCATCGAGCGCGCGTACCGGGACGCGCGGATCTCCGAGATCTTCGAGGGGACGAACGAGATCCAGCGGGTCGTCGTCTCGCGCGACATCCTCGGGCGGGGGCTCTAGTTCGGGTCGGGACCGCTCCCCGGTTCAGCGCTTCGGCGCCGGGAGGGGCGGCAACTTGGCGGCCTCCTCGCGCAGCACCCGACGCAGCACCTTCTGGACCCCGGTACGGGGGAGGGAATCCCGGAACTCGATGCGACGCGGCGCCTTGTAGTGGGCGATCCGCTCTCGGACGAACGCGATCAGCTCGTCCGACGTGGCGGTCGCGCCGGGCTTCTTCACCACGAACGCGACCACGACCTCGCCGTGCTCGGGGTCCGGCGCCCCGACCGCCGCGACATCCGCGACTCCCGGATGCTGGAAGAGGACCTCCTCGACCTCGCGGGGGTAGACCTTCATTCCGCCCACGTTGACCATGTCCTTCTTGCGGTCGACAATGTAGGCGAACCCGTCCGGGTCGATCCGCGCGACGTCCCCGGTCGAGAACCATCCGTCCTTCAGCACGAGGGCCGTCTCCTCGGGCTGGTTGTAGTACCCGACCATCACCTGCGGCCCCCGGACCGAGAGCTCTCCCACTTCCCCCGCGGGGAGGACCTTCGTCCCCGTCTCGAGGTCGAGAATGCGATGGTCGGTCTCGGGGATCGGCACCCCGATCGACCCGACCCGCTGCTCCCCCTCGAGCGGATTCACGTGGGTGATCGGCGACGTCTCCGAGAGGCCGTAGCCCTCGACGAGCGAGGCCCCGGTGAGCGCGACGAACTGCTTCTGGACCTCGACGGGAAGCGCCGCGGACCCGCTCACGCAGTACTTGATCGAGTGGATGTGATACTTCGCGATGTCCGGCTGGTGGTTGAACGCCTGGTAGAGCGCCGGCACTCCCGGGAACTGGGTCGGCTGGTAGCGGTCGATCAGCTTGAGCAGCTCTCGGATCTCCGGGCGGGTCTGCAGCACCACCGTACCGCCCGCGTTGAGCCCCATCAGGAGCGCGACCGTGAGCCCGTAGATGTGGAAGAGCGGGATCGACGCCATGATCACCTCGTTCCCGGGTTCCAGCCGGATGTTCCAGGTGTTCCCCTGCACGACGTTCGCCACGAGGTTGCGGTGGGTGAGGACGGCTGCCTTCGGCCGCCCGGTCGTCCCGCCCGTGTACTGGAGGACCGCCGGGGTGGTGCGGGGGTCGGCCTTGCGAAGCGGAACGGACCCCGGCGTTCCCATCGCCGTTCGCCACGGCCGGACCGCCGGGTCGCGCGGGAACTCGGTGGGAAGCTTCTGCCGACGTAGGACCGTGTTGACGAATGGCCGCACGTACCACGGATAGAAGTCGCGCACCCGGGCGACGAACACTGCGGGGACGTTGACCTC
>Ga0187771_10003191_pt1 | contig 11430 bp, 10 predicted proteins | sample 0116_SJ02_MP15_1_FD_133139 | JGI IMG/M metagenome (GOLD analysis project Ga0187771, IMG submission 133139) | Tropical peat soil microbial communities from peatlands in Department of Meta, Colombia - 0116_SJ02_MP15_10_MG | ecosystem: Environmental > Terrestrial > Soil > Wetlands > Peat | place... | reverse complement strand
TCGGTCGCGGTGGCGAGGTCCTTCAGGGTGACGGGGGTATGGCTCTCGCGGCAGGCGGTGTAGAGGGATGATGCCGCGATCACCGGGACCGATCGGCGGCCGACCACGTTCCGGGCCATCACGTCCTCGCAGATCTTCTCCGAGTCACTCTTGACCGAGTCGGGGAGAGATAGGTTGCCTGCCAGCTTGTCCAGTTCTTTGCGCACGAGCTCGGTTCTGGCGCCCCGACGAGCGGCGTCGTGCTCTGCCTTCATGGGTCACCCCCCTGAACCTGACGTCCCCCCGACTCGCGATCTGTGACTCCTTTCAAGTCACCTGAAGGACTGGCGGATACTCTCGGTTGGCGGCATCTGAACCCCTTACCCCCTGCCCGAGCCATGGTCACGGCCTTCTCTTACTTTGAAGTGAGGGACGGTCAAGACCATTTAAGGGGAGCCATACAATTGCGAGGATGCGCTCGCAAGAACGCTCCGGTCCCATGAAAGCGGACCTCGCTCACGGACGTTCAGCGGCTTCGTCTGTGGCGGCTCCTGCGCCCCAACGCGACTACGTCGAACAGGATGCGTCTGTAGTTCATCGTCACGCTTCGGGCGAAGAACTGCCCCTCGATGACGATGTCACGCAAGTCGTAGTCGCGCTTCTCGTAGAGCTCAAACCTTTCGTAGGACAGGCAGTCCTCAAGATAGGACTTCAATCGCGAGACGTTTGGGTCTGTCGCCACTCCTTTTGGGAGCAGTTCTTTGCCAGAGGATGCAAGCAGGTCGTTGAGCGAGTCAAGCGCGACTTCGTAGTTCTTCGAGGCTTCCTCTACGAAACGTGGAAAGATTCCGTTCGAAGCCAACCTTGTCGCGAATGCGCCGTCGCTGTCCTCCCGGTACCTCTTGAGGAGATGCGCCTTGATGTTAAGTTCGTTTGACCTGTCATAGGTGTAGAGGAACTCGCGGGCCTGGGGCTCCATGTCAGACCTGTAGGCGTGGTTAAGCGAATCCCCGAACGCTCCGCTGGCGAGCAGGAATCTGGCCATCGAGTACTCGTTGGACGTGAGGGCGCCGGAGACCATGTGGGCGAAGTCTGGCTCGTAGGGTATTTCGCTCATCAGGAGTCCCTTCCAGGTAATCTGGTGATTGCGTGGGTTGATGGCGCCGATTTCGGTAAGCCAGTCATCGGCGAAGGCCACCTCGCGGTGGTTCACCTTCGAGACGAACTCGAGGTCAGATAGTTTGAGGCCATACTTTGCCATGAGGAGGACCAGATCGAAAGGGGTCTCGGACTCGAGCGCCTTCCTGACAGGCACAGGGCTGATCTTCCTCGGGACGGGGACGTCCGTCAGGATCACCGCACGGCCGGGTTTGAAGCGACCTACCCTCCCAATCATCTGCAGCAAGGAGTTGTTGTCAATCTTCCTGTATTGAAGCATCTTCTGGCCGAGCCTGTCCCTGCTGTCTATCATGTCGTTGAACACCAGCACATTGTCGATGTAGATGTTGACGGATGAGGCTATCACGTTCGTTGCGAAGATTCTGAGACCGCTCTCTGACTCCGCCCTCTTCTGAATCCTGTTGATCTCGGAGCCCTCCAGCCCGCCGTGGATGTAGAGCCCCCCGTGGCTGCCCGCCCACTTCTCGACGAGTCGCCTCGTCGGCAGGAAGACCAACCAAGATTCACTCCGAGGCTGCGCGTTGAGATGGATGGAAAGCGTGTGAAGCATCTCGTCGAAGTCTTCCACGTGCTTCACCTCGACCCGCACGGGGAACCTTCTTCCGGTGAGCGAGTAGAGTTTCGAAATCCCGAGGAAGCTCATGAACTCGTTCGGGTCTATGGTGGCGCTCATGACTCGGAGCAGGTTGCCCGAAGTGGCCTTCTCTCTCTTGGCGAGAGACATGCAGAGTTCGAGCTGGGAGGACATCTGATGGCTCTCGTCGAAGTAGATGGAAGAGTCCGTGATCGAGTTCTCGGCAAGCATCCTTAGGAGGACCCCATCCGTCACAATCTTGATCCTTCCGGCCACGTTGACCTTCGTGTCCTTGGTGATGATGGCGAGCTCACCCTTCACCTCCGGGTGCAAGGCATGAATCGAGTAGAACAGGGCGTTGCAGGTCGCCCTCGAGGGTTCACGGATGATGACCTGCCGCCTCCGCCCGGAAAGCTCAAACTCGTGCACCGGCGTTACGGTGCTCTTCCCGGTCCCCACATCGCCGATGATGAGAAAGTGGTCGGAGAAGTCTATAGAGCCCAGCACGGAGAAGATTGGAAGATTTGGTTTGGCTGACCTGCCTCCCTTCCCCTCGTTGGGAGGAAGGGCGACCGGCTCGTCCATGCCGAAATCCCAGTCGACAGAAGCCAATCGTGCGCTCCGCCAGGCGAGCCCCCGACCCAAGAGATAAACTGACGCGCGAATCCTGGCGAGGGAGACTCAGGGACACGGTTGTACGCTGTTGGCTAGAGCCAGCTTCAATTGGAACGAGCGACGATCTCTGTTCAACCAGGCATCGCCTCTCACGGGAGCTGGTGGGACTGGCCGCTGGCCCAGAGACCGGCATATGATTCCGTCAGTCGAATAGTTAAAGGAGAACGGCGCCCACATCGGCGTTCACGTTGGGCACCCGGCCAGAAAGGAGGAACGAAGCCCAGGTTGGGCCAGTGGCATTCGTCGGTGTAAACCTCATTCCAATGGACCGCGAGCGGGTGGTAAAGGACCAGACCGTAGTAGTGAGAAGAGGGAGGATCGCTCAGGCCGGAGACTCCGCGAGCATCAAGATACCTCCGGGGGCGGTTGTGGTAGATGGTAGAGGGAATTACCTGATGCCCGGACTTGCCGACATGCACACCCACACTTGGGGCGAGGCGGATTTCGTTCTCTTCATTGCGAATGGAGTGACCACCATTCGCAACATGTGGGGTACCGACCTGCAGCTCGCGTGGAGGGAGGGAATCGCCAATGGGACGGTCGTCGGGCCGACAATCTACACGGCCGGCCCCCTGATTGATGGGAGCCCACCCATCTGGAATAGCTCGAAGGTCGTGATGACGAGAGAGGAAGCGGAGGCAGAGGTCGCCAGGGAGAAGGAGCTGGGTTACGACTTCATCAAGGTGTACAATCGGTTGACCCTGGAGGCATACCAGGCGCTTGTCGCGTCGGCCAGGAGGCGGAGGATGCCAGTATCAGGACACATCCCGAACGCCGTTGGGCTGCTCAAGGCGCTCGAGTCCGGCCAGGACTCGATTGAGCACCTGCAGGGGTACATCGAGGCGATTCAATCCGACGCCTCGCCTGTGAGGGAGCGAGCCGACCCAGATTCGAGGAGAAGAATGGTAGAGTTCGCGGACGAGAAGAAGATCCCGGGCGTGGTGGCCGCTACACTTGCTGCGGGATCGTGGAACTGCGTCACACTGGTTGTGCTCCAGAAGTTTGTCTCGGCCGATGACGCCAGAGAGCTCCTCCGCGACCCCCGAATGAGGTTCGTGCCGCCCGACATGCTGGCGGGATGGGACCCGACGAAGGACTTTCGTCTGAAGGACATGAAGCCTGCTGACTTTGCGCTGTTGCGGGTGTCCGATGCGATGAGAGCGAAGTTGACGCGCGAGCTGCACAGGGCGGGAGCCAGAGTGCTATTGGGCACTGACACTCCCAACCCTTTCGTAATCCCTGGATTCTCAATACATGAGGAACTCCGAAACCTAGTCAACGCGGGGCTCACCCCATTCGAGGCAATCAATGCCGGCACGAGGGGAGCCGCCGAGTACCTGAACGCCCTGGGCGAGTTCGGCACAATCGAGGTCGGGGCGAGAGCGGACCTGATCCTGCTGAAGAGGAGTCCTCTTGAAAGCGTAACGACGATTGCCGATCCCCTCGGGGTTATGGTTCGAGGCCGGTGGTTTCCCAAGGATGCGCTCGACAGGATGCTCGAGGACCTGGTCGCAACCTACACGACCACCAGAATGCGCCTCGGCAACTACTTCGTGCCCTTCGCACATGAAAAGGATGTTCGGTTCAGGGCGAGCTACCTTGTCAAATGGGCAGGGACCCTGCTAGGCGAGGAGCGTCTGGTCTTGGGCAAAGGACCGCGAGGAGGGGTCGTCATCTCCTCCCAGCTGATGATGAGCGCGCCCCCGCGCATCAATGGGTCTCTCCTACGTCTGGAGTGCGACGACAGGTGGATCCCGACGGCCCTTTCGTTGGAAGGCGAGACCTCGATGGGGAAGAGTGGGGTCAACATAAAGAGAAAGGAGAGGAGGATGGAAATCAAAGAGACCAGGTTCGGGGAGGAGAGAGACCGAATAACCAAGAATGAATCGGAGGACGTTGTTCTCGGGTCACCGCACGTTGCGACCTACGTTCCTTTGATGGTGCGGGTCAATCCCCTCGGCGTGGGGGAATCCGCAGAGCTGAGAGTGCTCAATCTGGAGACGTATCCTGAGCAAGCCATTGTCGACGGGAAATTACGGCTCGAGAGAAGACCCGACGCGGAGGTCGAGGGGGAAAATGGCACTCGCGGGCCATGCCGGGTCTATGGCTTCATCGACACTAGAACAAACGCCTCATACACGGGCAGAATTCTAGTGGGCAAAGACGGAAAGATACTGCTATTCGAAAGAGAGGAACAGATGGGCCAGTCTCGATTCGAGTTGGTCAGAGATGTGGAAACGTGCTCGGGGCATTCCCAGACAGGGTGAACGTACCAGCCATCTACCAATCCACTAGGGGGAGCCTTGGCGGGAACCTCGCCAGTACGGAATCAGGTTCTTTTCCAAAATGCTCAAATAATCAGGATAGATTCTTGACGTGTGGACCGGTTTCTGGTCGAGTCGCCGCATGATCCAAGTGATTGCAAGAAGGTCGTCAAGAATGTATATGCCCAGGGCTACCTGAACAACTGCGACTGGGGATGCACAGGGGGGGTGCACAAGGCATGGGTCACGATAGAGGCAGAGAGCGAAAGTCAAGCCCTGTGGGTCGTTCCACCAATACTGAGGGCCAACGCCAGGGCCATCAAGGTAGTGAAGTTCGACCCGCGAATGGTCGAAGACTGGAAAGAGGTCTAGGAGACGACTTGAAGTCGTATTCGTGTGCTCTACGCAGTCCATGGCAATCGGAAAAGGCCGAGTGAGAGCAGACCTGGCACCGTTCAATGCGCGAAGCGCGACCAGACACTGAGACTGATTCGAGGAGCGCCTGAAATCCAACGATGAAGACTCGGGTAGTGGTCCTGGGCGCGGGATTTGGTGGCCTCGAGCTCTCCACTGTGCTATCGGAGGCAATAGGAGACACCCTCGACCTCACCTTGATCGATAAGAGCGACTCCTTCGTCTTTGGCTTTTCGAAGCTCGACCTAATGTTCGGTCGTGCGACGCCCGAAGCCATCCGCCTGCCTTACAAGAGGATAGCAAAAAGTGGCGTCCGCTTCCGCCAGGAGACCATCAAGGCAATCGACCCCGACAGCAGAAGGGTGACCACGGACAGGGAGACCTACACTGCCGACTACCTAGTAGTGGCCCTGGGTGCTGACTACGACGTGGCGGCGACACCGGGACTCGCCGAAGGCGGCTATGAATTCTACTCGGTCGGAGGGGCCGAACGCCTTCGCAGCGTTCTGGAACGCTTCTCGAAGGGCCACGCAATAGTCGGCGTGACCTCGACCCCGTTCAAGTGCCCGCCAGCGCCGACGGAGGCGGCTCTCTTGCTTCACGACTACCTCACCACACGTGGAGTGCGCACTGCCTGCGAGATCAGCTTCGTCATGCCGTTTTCGGCTCCAATCCCGCCATCGCCAGAGACGTCGAGGGCTCTTGTCTCTGCTTTCGCCGAGCGAGGCATCAGGTTCCTCCCGGGCAGGCTTGTCGATGCGCTGGATCCCAGGCGCCGGGTCGCCATCCTCGACAACGGGAGGGAGATGCAGTATGATCTGTTCCTGGGCGTCCCAAAACATTGTGTTCCTGATGTCGTGGCGGAAAGCGGGATGACGGAGGACGATTGGATTCCCGTCACCCCGACAAGCCTCAAGACTCGATACCCCGGCGTGTACGCCATCGGAGATGTGGCTTCCGCGGACGTTCCGAAGGCAGGAATGTTCGCGGAGGGGGCAGCACGGGCCGCGGCGGCGTCGATCATCGCTGAGCTCCGAGGCAGCCCTCCCGTACCGGAGTACGATGGGGAGGGCTCTTGCTACATAGAGTTCGGTTCGGGCCGCGTCGGACGCGTCGACATGAATTTCCTGTCGGGGCCGTCGCCAAAGGGGACATTCAAGGAGCCTTCACTTCTGTTGGCTGATGAGAAGCGCCGTTCTGCGAAGACCAGGGAGGCTCGCTGGTTCGGGAGATAGAAGAACCCATGGGGTGGGACGAGGACTTGTTCATCCAGGACGCCGTGCTTGCCGAAGGAATCTCGCGTATCTGCTTTCCCACCTACGGTAAATATCTGACAAGAAGCATCGAACTCGGTCCGCCAGAGGAACAGTCTCTTCGAGGGAACCGATTATGTGCCAGAGCCTTCCGCACGTGACATGAGTGCAAAGGAGCCGGAAGGAAATCATGACCGATTTCTTCCGTCTAATCGATGAAGGAAAGCCGAAGGAGGGACTGAGATAGTTCGCCGCAAACTGCGTTCAGCACAACCCGTACGTTCAGGGGGGATTGACGCCCTGTTGGACTCCATGGCCGCAGTGCAAAGAGAACAGGGCGAATTCACAAATGCAAACATCATACTAAGACACGTCGTGGAACAGGGAGAATCAGTCGCGGTGCACACTCAGATACTGTTCTCAAAGACTGACCCAGGCAAGGGGGGTTGAGGCAGGTCCACATCTTCCGCTTCGGCGGCGGCGACAAGATTATCGAGAATAGGGACGTCACTCAAGTGACACAGCCGGACATGCCCCACGCAGGCAACGCGTTCTAGGGAGACCAAGCGTGACCTACAAAGCCTACATCGACAATATCTTCGCCAAGACCGGCAAGACTCCTGAGGACTACCGCGAGATGGCCAAGGAGAAGGGCCTCGTCAAGTACAGTGACCTCTTCAGGTGGCTCAAGACCGATTGCGGGCTTGGCCACGGACATGCGAATGCAATCATTCTCTATATCCGGAATCCGAAATTGGCGAAGGAGAAGATGACCGAGGATGCCGCGGAGTAGGGAGAGTCTGTGCTTCTCTTAGCCTCTGCAGAGCATCGTAGGCTTTAGTGGCGTTCCGTTCATTGATGATAATGATGTCTTGCGCGATGAACTTGGCTTCTCGCTGATTTGGATCCCCAATCTTAGGAATCTCTACGACGCTCGAATGTTCCGGTACACTTACCCCATTCATTGCCAGCTCTGTGAATAGGGCAGAGATTATCCCCGGTGTGTCCCACGTTTCCTCAGAGGTCTCGACGAGAATTTCCGCCATATTGTCCCACCTCTTGAGTACGTCCCCCCTTCGGAGCTTCGCGAGGAGGTCGTTAGCGTTCTTGGAGTCGATCTCCAGCTTCACCACTTTCGCTGTGGTGATTATCCTGAACGTGTCACCGCCTGAGTGGTCGAGCTCGCCTGCAAATCTGGCTAGAATTGGTTGAAGCTCGGGCCGATTTCTTAGAAGGACTATGGAGATGTTGTTCTTAAGGCCAATCTTCCGTATCGCTTTTCCGGCGGTGATGCGGGCATTCACGCTTTCTTGGATAGGGTATCTCCTGATTGCACTCACCAGCGCTTCGAAGGTGTACCGTTCGTGGGTTACTTTCTGGATGTACCTTGCCAATGCCCGTTCATTGATCAGCCCACGCGCGAGCCCGATTCTTATCGAACCATCTCGCTCTATTATCTCCCTCACGACATCCCGAGTTGAGTAATCTGACTCCGTCATACTTCAGCCGATTCACGAACTTTTGCGGTGCCTGCGCCATAAGTCTTCTCCTTTCGGCTCAGCATTTCCTCCGAGTGGAATGGCCAGAGCAGCAAGACTCGCGCGAATTATGAAAACGAGACATGTTGGTTCTGTCAGAGTGCAAGCTCCCGGGACGAGGCAGACTTGAGGAGGATAATTACGCGGGTCCCGGAAGGGACCCGATTCGGTCTCCAGGGCGACGTCTCAACAGTAGATACGACGCCAGAGTCACCACAACTACCATAGCGACCCCCGCAACCTGGAGTGGGAACTCGGGAACCGCCCCCGAAGGTGACGATTGACTGGATTGGGAGGAAGATTGGGAGGAAGACGCCGACGAGCTCTGGGGAATCGAGACGACGGTCGAGCCAGATGAGGTGGTGGTTGAGCTCGGAGTTGTCGGGGAAACTGTGGTGGTTGACGAGACGATCGACGCAGAGAACTCCAGCACCCTGTTCAGTCCGTCGTCAGCAACCCACAGGTTGCCTGAAGAGTCGAGGGCAATTCCTTCCGGGTTGGCTAAATTGCTCTGGGTTGCATTCAAGATGCCGGAGGAAAGACCCGTCACGAAGTCGGGCTCGCCCAGGACGACGGTGGCGTTCTCACCGTTGCTGATGGGAGCTGGAAATCCTAGGATCCGGCCGTTTGACGAGTCCGAGACCCAGAGGGTGCCGGAATGATCGATGGCTATTCCGTCAGTGACATCGAAACAGTTAGCGGCCAGCACTACGCCGAAAATCGCGCACTCCCCTCCCAAGACGACGCTCGCCGACTGCCCGTTTGAGAATGGCGGGGAGAACTCGACGACCCTGCTATCGCTCCTGTCCGCTACCCAAAGGTTCCCCGCAGAGTCGAAGGCGACGTCCGACGGATCGTTAAGGGTTGCTTTCGTGGGCGTGTTGCAAGCAGGCGGACAGTTAGGCTCGTTGGGGAAGGTCCTCGCCGTGAAGTTGTCCTGTCCCAGCACGACCGAGGCTGCTTCGCCGCTGGAGAAGGGGGCTTTGAATTCGAGCACCCTGTAGTTTGATTCGTCCGCGGTCCAAAGGTTCCCGGAGGAGTCGAAGGTGATGCCAGCCGGCGCATTGAGGGTCGTCTGGGTCCCTTGAAGGCCAGGATTCTCCTCGGTTTTCAGATCTGGAGCTCCGAGGACCAAGCTAGCGTTCTGACCGTTCGAGAATGGTGCCTTGAACTCGACGATCCGGTTGTCACCCGAGTCGGAGACCCATAGGTTCCCAGAGGAGTCAAACGCGAGTCCCTGAGGGGAGAAGATCACGGTCCCGTTCGGAGGCCCACCTATGAAGCCCGAGATAGTGAAACTCGATTCACCGATGACAATCGCGGCGCTCTCTCCGTTTGAGAATGGAGCCTTGAACTCCAGGACCCTGCTGTTTGAGGAGTCTGCCACCCAGAGGTTCCCGGAGGAGTCGAAAGCTACATCCCAGGGGCTGCTCAGGTTGGATTGGCTCGCGTGTCCGCCCCTGTAGTTCGTGTTGAAACTGGGCTGCCCTATCACAACGGACGCGTTCTGTCCGCTGGCGAATGCGTTCACCTTAGGTATGAACAGGGCGCTTGAAGTCAGCAGGGCCAGCAGGAAAAGCGAGAGCAACAAGGGCCAATGAATTGATTCTCTTGACCTAGCGAACGAGCTATGGAAGTCTAGACGCAAGTATTGGCTGGTCACCCCCGCACTGTTCCCTAATAGATAAGGGTTCGCTGAATCATTGATGACAAAACGGTTCGTGCCGGCACCTCTTCGAACAGAAAGACTCTGATTGGAGCATGTGTGACGGCAGAAGTTCTCTGCGGTCCTCCATCGTCAATCAGAGCTCATTGTGAGCTTATTCTCTACGCCAGCCGGGGCCAATGTCTCCTGGTAGAATCGCCCGCTTACATGCATTGGTCTTGACAGATAAAGATGCAAGGGAATCACAGGGACGAGATGTCGGATTCCCGTATTTCATGGAGGAAGAGGGGCCTCAGCTCTTCGATCTGCTACGTTCTCGCTCGCTGGACTTGCGGAGTCGATTCAGCTCTGCAATCTTTTCCCTGTACTCCTTTTTCTTTTTCTTGTTTCCTTGCGTCCTTGCTTGATCGTAAAGCTTCCTCAGTTTCTCCTCTTCCGCATCGTAATCAGACAATTTCGGAACCGAATCGCCGCGGCCTAGTTATGCCTTTCAGACGTAAACCTGTCGCAGACACCTTTAACTCAAAACTGTGTCCTTCGTCAGACGTTGGGCGCTCCATTCTTTCCGTCGTCTCCACTTGTAATTGAGAAAATGCTCACTCTTGCGGGGGTAACTTCCGAGTCAGTGATTTACGACTTGGGATGCGGAAGTGGCGACATAGTCGTCGCGGCTGCCCGCGACTACCACGCCAGAAAAGCAGTGGGCATTGAGCAGGACCAGAGGCTCTTCCTAATCGCACTCAGAAGGACTCGGCATCTCAGGAATGCCATCATAATGAACGCGAACTATGATCGGATCAGCCTGTCCGAGGCCTCAGTTGTGGCGCTCTACCAGAGCGCTAGCGAGAATGCGAGATTGAAGCGGAAGTTAATCGAGGAACTGTCGGAAGGCTCCACCGTGGTCTCACACGACTTCGGGATTCCAGGGTGGCGCCCCAAGGAGTTTCACGTGTTCAGGGAAGGCCGCCACACCCAAAGAGTCATCGTCTACGTCATGGGTTCTGGTACACCACCATAACCTCCAAGAACCGCGACGGATGCGAATGGCACAGGCAGCCAGGATATCGGCAGGCAAGACCTGTTGGAATAGCGGTTTCCGTTCGCTATGTAGCTTGCACGATGGGGTGAAAGAAGACGCAGAAGGATGTTGCAGAGGCCCCGAGGGGGAGGCCACCATCAGGAATCGGTACAAGAGCCTCGGGCCGGCTCTGGAAATCTGGACAAGAAGGGGAAGAATGGTTGATCCTTTCTCTCAGATCAACCATTAGGAATTGGGAGACCTGCTTCCTGTTAACCCTCGCTCTTCTCTGTGTGCTGAGGGGTAGACTCAGGTTTCTCCGAACTCTGCACCACCTGTGCAGAGGCGAATCTCTCGTTCACCTGAGTGATCTTTATCCTTACGTTCTGGCCCTGCTTCGACCCAGCAACGAAGACCACAAATCCGTCTATCTTGGCAATGCCGTCGCCCCTTCTGCTGACTTCGGAGATACTGACGTTGTATTCCTTGCCAACCTCGACCGGCTTGTTGAAGGAGCCGGAACGACCTCTGTATCCTCCTCGGTTGCCATACCCTCCGCGTTGTCCGAAACTCAATTTCTTTCACACATCCTACCGTTGTTTCATCCAGTGGATTTAGGCTTCTTCGGGACCTAATTAAAGGAACTTGGTGTCGCATCTAGGAATTGAGGCTACGAGCTTGTCAACTCATCACGGACGCTACTTGACTTTCGCGGGCTTGTGAACGAAGGAATCGAGAATGTCCCTCACGTCCCTGTTCTCCTTTCTCGACTGTCTTGCCATAGCTTCCCTTCTTGTCGGATCCATCTTGTTCCAGTATCGTGCGATGTCATCCGGCACCTCCATGACATAGAACTCACCCTGCTTGAAG
>Ga0187771_10003190_pt1 | contig 11430 bp, 9 predicted proteins | sample 0116_SJ02_MP15_1_FD_133139 | JGI IMG/M metagenome (GOLD analysis project Ga0187771, IMG submission 133139) | Tropical peat soil microbial communities from peatlands in Department of Meta, Colombia - 0116_SJ02_MP15_10_MG | ecosystem: Environmental > Terrestrial > Soil > Wetlands > Peat | place... | reverse complement strand
TTTTTGGCTCGTTGAAGCAAGGCCTTGAAAAAAGCCTTTTCAGCCCTTGCTATTGTCTCTTCCGTGCTTGTAGCTTTTGTAAAGAACTTAGCATAGTAGCTTTCGAGGACGATTTTGAGGGCTGACTCAAAATCTGCTGCTGACTCTATGGCCTCAATCGTCTTGAGGGGAAGATCGAAACTGCGATGCGGAATTGCCATTCGCATCCAATTTGCATCATAGTTCAGGGTTTTTCCCCTCAGAAGTGTGAGCAGTATGAAGCTGTCGTTTTCGAGGCTTGCGTAGAAATGCGCATGTGGCTTTTCTTTCTTGGGAAGGCTCTCGTAGCCATCGTAGAGTTTATCGAAAAACAACTTGTCGATGAACACATCAAAGCACATCGTTGAACCGGTTTCTTCATAGCTTCGCAGACCCATGTTCAATGCTGAGGCATATGTTGTGCTATTGAGGACACTGGCAATTTGTCGTATAGATGAGGCTTTCTGGGCTTCCTCCATGACCTTGCGGTTCTCGAGATAATCTTCAACAGAAAGGTAGATCTTTGCAATCTTCTCCTCAGGGTTTAGCTTGACGCTGGTTGCTTTTATAAGCGTCTTGATATTTTCAACCTCAAACCTCAGGAGATACAGATCAAGATACCTTTTCGCTTTCTTTGGAGAGTTTTCAACTATCTTCAAATAGGTTTCAATAAGATTTTCATTGAAGGCTCTGCCGAGTTTGCGACTCGTAAGTGGCGACGGTACCTTCGCTATTTGTTCCCTGTAACTTGAATCTCTAAGTTGAGCTGCGAGTTCTTCGAGGTTCTTGCTCTCCATTAGTGTCTTAAGTTTAGCTTCGCTGAGCAGTCTGCCTCTTTCTGCGCCAATTTTGACTAGAACACGAGAGTAGAGTTTCGTCTGAGTCAAAAAATCTTTTCCCCAAGCACGGCGTTCGCAACTGCTGAAGATGCTTGATCAATACGCTTTTCCGCTTGAACCCTCAGTTTCTTCACAGATTCCTGATTAGCTTTTAGTCGATCCTCATGGTTCTTATTGGCTTCCTGAATTGCCTTGGCGTAAAGCTTACGCGCTTCCTCTTCAGCGTAAGCCTTGCCGAGGTCAATAAGTTCCTCAGCTTCTTGCTGTGCTAGAACGTTAATCTCTTTGGCCTGGCCCTTGGCTTCGTCTCTGATTTGCTCTGCCTCGGACTCAATTTTTCTGAGTTCTTCCCAGACTTTCTCCATTATACCACAAGTTTACTAGAACCCGTGTGGTTTCTAAATTTTTTGTACTCACGCGTATCCTGTCTCTTATTTATATGGAGACACTTTCGTTTCTTTGTCGCTGTGACTCGCAATTCTTGAAGTTTTATGCCGTATCCCGGCATTTCAGGATCAATCGACCGAAACGCGATTCGTTCACTTGAGGACATAAGTGAAGAGGAACTTGTTTTTAAGGACAGATTCGCAAACCGCTGCAACTCTTGAGAGACAGAGCGACGGTTAGGACTAGTCCAGTGAAAACTGTTGAAGAATGAAAAACTTTAGTTATGTCTTGACCTTATAATAAAAACCTCAAGGAAGAAGAATCTTGAACCCAAGGATAAGGTTCGTAGGACATTTGCTACTTTTCTTGATTGTTTTATCAGGCTGCCTAGGAATAGCGTCAGAAATTCGAAATACACAAGGACAGCCGTCCGTAAAGCCTTCCGTAACGCCTCTCGTTGTCATAGTCAATTTCGATGTGGCCGTCGACCCTGGCTCATCAAGTTTTGTTGACAGCGCTGTCAGTTATGCGATCAGCAACGGAGCTTCTGCAATAATAATTGAGATGAACACTCCCGGCGGACTGCTGAGCGACATGCTATCGATAATAGGATCCATAACGAGGGCGAATCAGTCCGGAATACCGACTTATACATTTGTTGTGACTAACGGCCTGGCGGCTTCAGCCGGAAGCTACATCGCGATGGCGACGAACAAGATTTTTATGGCTTCAGGTTCGGCGATTGGACCTAGCACGCCTATCGTTGTTGGAGGCACAGCACTAGAGCAGAATCACACACAAGCTGCGATGCTCTCGCTCATGCAAAGTCTTGCTTCCAATTGGAACCGAAACCAGACAGCCGCTTTTGACATGGTTCAGTACGATGAAGCGTTCACGGCAAGTCAGGCGCTAGCCTATCACATAGCCGACGAATCTGCAAACTCCCTCAACGAAGTAATAAGCGACCTTGGGCTCCAAGGAGCGACCCAAGTTACGCGTAGCGAGTCTCTGTATGATCAATTCTTAAGCGCGGTCAGCGACCCCACTTTGGACGGAATTCTGATCCTTCTCGGGATAGTGCTGATAGTGATTGATTTCCTTCATCCGACTGTAATCCTAACAATCGCTGGAATTATCGCGTTTGTGATAGGACTGATAGGTGCAGAAATCATTGGTGCTTCGTTTCTCGGATACATAATCTTGGCGATCGCAGCTGTGCTGATAATACTTGAAATCAAGCTAGGACATGGTTTTGCTCTGATGATTGGAGTTGTCCTTGGTGCAATTGGTATCTTCTATCTCGCGCAAGGACTCGGTTATTCTCCTTCACCGATCAATGATGCTACGACACTGGAACTCGCCATCGTGATCATACTCGGAGTCCTCGCTGGACTCTACTTAAGATGGATCATCGGTCCTATACGCCAACGTAGCAAACTCACGGGACCTGAAGCTTTGATAGGCAAAATCGGCAAGGCAGTTACCGATCTGAAACCAGACGGCGAAGTAAGAGTAGAAGGATTAGTTTGGAGAGCAAGGTCGATTTCTGGAGACATACAGAAGGCCGACCCGGTTATAGTGAAGTCTATGCAGAATCTAATGTTGACAGTAGAAAAAGTCGACCAGCCGTCTTCAAAATAGAATTAGAAAGGTTGCTCAGAACGTTAGTTCTCCCTTATGACAAGATTAATAAGCTTAGAGCATCGTCTCAAAATTGGGGCGTTTCAAAATGGATCCAGTAACGCTGGGAATAATTGCCTTCATCGTCGTCGTCGTTCTGATAATACTACTGAGCGGCATCAGAATTCTGAAGGAATGGGAAAGAGCTCCGCTGCTGTACCTAGGACGGTACAAGGGACTTAAGGGTCCAGGGGTCATCTATGTGCCACCGTTCATTGCGCGCGTGCCTTTAATCATATCAACGCGTCTGCAGGTGGTTTCGTTCAAGACGGAGCAGACTCTTACGAGGGACAACGTGCCTGTGGTCGTTGATGCGGTCATGTATTTTCAACCAGCAAATTTGGAAAAAGTAGTGCTAGGCGCAGAGAACTTTCGAGATGCTACTGAACTCGCAGCACAAACAACTCTGAGAGAAGTGATCGGACAAGCAGTGTTCGACGAAATGCTCACTGAGAGAGAAAAAGTCGGCTCGATCGCGAGGGGTATAATCGACTCCAAGACGGAAGTCTGGGGAATAAAAGTCACATCAGTGGAAATACGTGACGTAGGCATACCGCAAGTTCTTCAGGAAGCGATGTCGAGACAGGCGCAGGCTGAAAGAGAAAGAAGAGCAAGGGTTACACTGGCCACGGCTGAATTCGAAGCGGCACAGAAGATGATCGAAGCAGCGAACCTCTATGAGAAAAGCCACGAAGCCCTACGGTTACGGTGGATGAACATACTTTACGAAATAGGACAACAATCAAGCACGAACACGATAATGCTCGTTCCGTCCTCAATGCCCGAAGCCGGATGGCCGCCCGTAGGCATGTACGGGTTCAAAGAATTGGTGAAAAAACCGCCGCCAAAAGAATGATCTCTTCTATCCTCTTTTTCTTTCTGATGGGCTTTTCAGTGGGTACTCTGTCTCTTCCCAACATCTAATCCAAGCTGAAAATTCTCTCAACCTCCTCAGGCTTCAGCAGTTTTCCTTCCAATAGGAGGTCTTTCCCTGTTCTTCCTTCTTTCAGCGCTTGTTGTGCAATTCTGCTCGCATCAACGTTTTGGAAACTGTTCTTTTATCTAGACTTTTTTAAAGTTGTTACGTGCATGGATCTGCTAAACATCAGTCTTAATAAGTCGTAGCCAATGTGCAGTTTCAGGACTGTTGGAAAGTGTCTTACGCAGATAGAGTTGAAAGACTATCCAAAGCTTTGAGACCAATCACTGATGAGCAGAACGCTAATGCTGCAGTGGCGATGCTCCTGAAGCCAGTCAATCATGGTCTGAAAACGCTCTTCGTGAAGAGAGTCGAGAATCTCGCTGACCCTTGGTCTGGACAGATGGCTTTTCCAGGAGGTAAACGTGAAGGACCGGACGCAAATCTTATGGAGACAGTTGTCCGTGAAACCTTGGAGGAAACGGGCATAAACCTTCTTGACCGCTGTCATTTTCTAGGCGTCTTGACAGCACAAAGTTCAAGACCGCGGCCTGACGTGAAGGTTCTCCCTTTTGTGATTCTTCTCGAACATGAGCCCTTAATACAATTGAGCCCAAAAGAGTTGAAAGAGTTTGTGTGGATTTCGCTAGATGAAATCCTTAAGCATAGAGGAAGCGCAAGGCTCAGCTTTGGCGGCGAGGTGCCCGCATATGTTATTAGCAACATCATTATCTGGGGGCTAACGTACAGAGCCCTTGAAGATTTCCTTGAAATTTTCAAACACATGAATTAAACTTCTTCTAGGTAAAACCTGTGGGCTTCCTGGATCAGTTCACTGCGAACTAAGCGGGAGCTTCGAAATATTTCAACGGTTTTTTCGGTGGTGAAGTTTAAATGTTTGTCTCGTTAAGAGTTGATACTTCCCTAATGGAGAGATGGGTATTGGCTGAATACGACGCTGTTATCATCGGTGCGGGAATTCTTGGACTCGCAACCGCGTACCATGTTAAGAAGCTAAAACCATACGATAAGGTCTTACTGGTTGACATGATGGGTGCCGCAGGTCAGGGAAACACGGCTAAGAGCGCGGCAATGTATAGGTGTTTCTTCTATTCGCGCACCAACCTGACGCTCGTTGACTCCTCGGTGGAGTTTTATCGTTACGCCAGCGAAAAACTTGGCGCAGATTTGAAGCTCAAATGGACGGGTTATTTGTGGCTGTTTGCCGAAAAGGATTACCGAGATGTGGAGCCCGTTTTGAAAGGCATGGCTGAACGAGGATTAGAATACAAGATTTTTGACGACAAGGAACTTGCCGAGAAGCTCAAGATGAACACACGGGTTTCGACTGATGAAGAAGCCGCTATGATGGGGCTGGCGGACGCAAACCTAGGCGTACTTATCCCCAAAGCGGGGTCAATAGAGATAGATGAACTCGTGAAGTTTTACGAAACAGAATTCAAGAAAATGGGTGGAGAAACAAGATACGGCACACGAGTAGAGAGCATAATGGTCGACCCGGAGACTTCACTAGGCATGCCTGGCGAGCCTTACTTCTGGCAGAACCCCCATGCCTCAGGAGTAAAAACAAACAAAGGAATCTTCAACGCCAAGAAGACCATAGTCGCCGCAGGCACATGGGCTTCAACCCTACTTGACCAGGTCGGGATAGATCCTCTAATGAAACCGATAAAACGACAATTGTTCTCGGTCAGAGCGAACACTGAACCACTTAAGCAGTTGCTTTACACAAAAGGATTCACAAAACAAAACTGCGTACCGTTTACAATTCTGCCAAACCCGCGCGTCTACTTTAAACCCGCCTTGGAAGAAGACTCGTTTTGGTTCAGCTACGGCGACCACTTCCCACGTGGATTCAAATCAGAAGATGACCCGCAAGCTGAAGAAAACTTTTACAAATACGGCATTTACCAAATTGTTACAAAATACTTCCCCCAGTTTATGGGCTGTCAGACCAACGGGTCATGGGCAGGACAATATGCTCTCAACATGTTAGATGGCCAACCAGTGATTCTTGAAGAGGATGGCATAATTGTCGTGGGAAGTTGCAGCGGCAGCGGCAATATGAAAGCCGATGCGATCGGAAGGATAGCAGCCGCGCTTTACGCAGGACAAGAATATGCGTCCTTGTACGGTGATAAACAGTTCAAGGTCAGCGACCTCGGGCTGAAAAAGCGCAACGTGGAACCTGAAAAACTCATAATTTAACCGGAGAAAAAATTTTATGAAGCCCTTTAAAGTCTCCAAGAGGACAAGAACGATCGAATATGCCATTCGAGACGTCATAGGTTTCGCGAAAGACCTGGAAAAACAAGGCAAAAAAATACTGTACCTAAACATAGGCGACCCAGTGAAGTATGACTTTGATACCCCAAGTCACATCAAAAAAGCCTTGTGCGACGCGGTGAACTCTGGTTCAAACTTTTACGGCGCGTCGGAAGGCGAGAAAGAACTCAGAGAAGCAATCTGCGAGAAAGAAAAGAGAACCAACAGGATAGACATCGCTCCCGACGATGTGGTAGTGACATCAGGCGTCTCAGAAGCGATCCAAATGAGTATGGCGGCTATAGTGGAGAAAGGCGACGAAATCATGATGCCGGGTCCTACGTACCCTTCTTACATGTCCTACGCGCAGTTCTACGAAGGAAAACCCGTATTCTACCGCACCGTCGAAGCCGAGGGATGGCAGCCAGACACAGACGACATACGGGAAAAAATCTCCAAAAAAACCCGCGCAATAATAATCATCAATCCTAACAACCCAACGGGCGCGCTCTATGATGAGAAAACCGTGAGAGAAATCCTCAACATCGCAGCTGAGCATGAACTCCTCATACTTTCAGACGAGATCTATGACAGGATCGTTTACGGGAAGAGGTTCGTCAGTACTTCTTATCTCGCTAAGGACATTCCAGTTGTAGGATTGAACGGGTTCTCAAAGGCATACCTTGCAACTGGCTGGCGACTCGGCTATCTCTACTTTCATGATCCGACAGGAAAGCTGGCAGAACTTAAAGAATGCGTGAAGAAAGAAACCCGCATAAGACTCTCTTCTTGCACTCCCGTGCAAAAAGCTGGAATCACCGCCCTGAAAGGACCGCAAGAGTGCGTAAAAGAAATGGTCGATAAACTACGTCTAAGACGAGATTACACAGTCAAAAGATTGTGTGAGATGAACGGGATTGGCTGCACCCAACCGGAAGGCGCTTTCTACGTGTTCCCCAGGATCCAAAAGATAGGCTCAAAATGGAAAACGGACATGGAATTCGTATTGGATGTGCTCAACAAAGCCGGCGTCCTACTTGTTCCAGGATCAGGCTTTGGCGCGGCCTATGGCTCAGGACACGTAAGAGCCGTTTTCTGCGCAGACATGAACACCTTGGAAAAATCGATGGACAACCTAGAAGCGTTCATGAAAAAATAAGCCACGACAAACCTATTACAAGCCTATTTAATCGGCACACCTTCTTTAGGATCTTTAACCAGTTTTTGATATTCTTCTATCAAACGCTTGGTGACAGGTCCTGGCTTTCCGCCGCCGATAACTCTTTTGTTGATTTCTCTAACTGAGACGATTTCGGCCGCCGTCCCGGTAAAGAACACTTCATTGGCTCTGAAAAGGTCATGCGGCGAAATGTTGCGATAGTTCACAGCGTAGCCTAGTTTTGCGCCGATTCGCATGACGACCTGAGCGGTTATTCCTGGAAGTGCGCCTGTTGAACTGCGAGGTGTAAAAATTTGGCCGTCATGAACGATAAAAATGTTCTCAGCTACTCCCTCGCACACATACCCTGACCGCTCCAGGCTGATGGCCTCGTCCGCGCCGGCGTTGTTCGCCTCGATTTTGGCCAGAACGCTGTTCATGTAGTTTAATGATTTGATCTCATGGCTCGTGGCATCTATCGCGTCTCTACGCACCCAGGCTATGATTGCCGTCATGCCCTTTTCTTTTTGATCTCCATCGTGCAAACGAATTGTGTCGGTTATGACGATAATTGTTGGTCTAGCACATTTTCTTGGGTCCAGACCCAAGTCGCCGCATCCACGGGTGACTACTAAGCGTATGTAACTGTCGCGAAGATTGTTCTTCTTGAGAGTGTCTACGACTGCTTTGATTATTTCCTCTTTACTTTTGTCTATTCTTAACATTATGGTGTGAGCCGACTCGTAAAGGCGATCGATGTGTTCTCTAAGCTTGAAGACAGAACCGTTGTATGCTCGAATTCCTTCGAACACGCCGTCGCCGTAGAGAAGACCATGGTCGTAAACCGAGATCTTCGCTTCTGATTTGGAATAAAACTTTCCGTCGATGTAAACCTGCGGTTCTCGTTTCTCCAAGGCTTGGTGCCTCTTTTGAGATGGTATAGATTGCTCGCGTTGATATAGGTTTTTGGTAGATTTTTTGCTGTCTTACCCGTGGAATTGAGGTCTGCTCGACAGCAATTTTGATAAGGACAAGGGCTTGAAAGGTTTATTCGCCGTCTCTTGTCTTATGGTCTCGACTAACTCGTCTAGTTTCATAGGCATGATTTTCCCTGATTTGCGGTCTCTAGCAGGTAGAATTCCCGAGTCGATTTCTTTCTGTCCAATCACGATTACGTAGTTTACCCACTCGGTCTCGGCTTCTCTAACTTTTTTCTGCATTGTAAGAGATCGGTCGTCCACGTCAACTCGAACGTGGCTTGTCTCTATTTGCTCGGCGAGTTTCTCAGCAGCCTCTTCAAATTTATCTGAGAGGGGTATTATTCTCACTTGTGTGGGCGCCAGCCAAAGAGGAAGCATCGGTGGTTTTCCAGCCCGCTGATTCTTGTACGCCTTCTCCAGCAGTGCGTAGACGACTCTCTCAATCGCGCCGCTCGGAGAACAATGCAGAATAAGCGGCAACTTTTTGTTGCCCTCGGCATCCGTGTACGTGATTTCGTATCTCTTCGCGTTTTCTACGTCCAACTGGTCAGTTGAGAGCGCCGAAGCTTTGTCTTGGTTGTCGACGAAGTTGGGTTCGTACTTGAAAATGAAATAGAAAAACTGTTTTTCCCACATTTCGACGAGAACGGGCTTGTCGTGTAGTTTCACCAATGAAAGGATGAAATCCTTGTTTTCTGTGTAGAAGTCTTTGGTAAAACGCACGCCCAACACGTAATCGTCCTTATCGAAGCCAATTCCGTCCAGAACTCGCATGCATAGCCGGAAACGCGTGATGAGCTCCTTCTTCGCCTGCGGAAGATCGGCGCAGAAGGCGTGAACGTCGGGCATGGTGAAGGCACGCAGGCGCCTGAAGCCTGCCAGTTCGCCGCTCTTTTCTCTGCGAAAACTGTACCGTGTTAATTCGTAGATTTTGAGTGGTAACTGGCGATAGGAAAACTGTGCGTCATGCATTATGAGAAACTGTCCGAAGCACGCCGCGAAGCGAAGGAACAGCTCTTTCTCCTCGGACTTGAGCACGTACTGCCTCGCTGGAAACCTGTTCAAGTAGTCCGCCAGACTAGGGTGGTTGAAATCGTACATAATCGGAGTCTCGACTTCCATGGCGCCGTATTTTATCGTCTCCTCGGTCACGTACTGCTCAAGCAGAGATTTAATCAGACGGCCTTTCGGGTACCATCGAAAATTTCCGGGGTCGCTGGCCGGCTCATAGTCAGCGATTTCCAAGCGTTTCATCAGGGTCACGTGAGGCGGCATTTGCTGCACCGCTCGAACCTTTGAAATTTCGTAATGCGCAAATTTTCTCAAGGTTTCGTCCTTTGAAAAATTGAATTCGTCCACGGGCACGAGTTTTCCGTTCGGTTCAAGGACGTACCAAGTGGATTTCAGTTTTTCTTCAGCTTTTATGGCTTCGGAAACCTTTTCTTCTTCTGGCTTTGCTTCGACGGCTTCTGTCTTAGGATGAAAGGTTCGTGATTGTTCAGCAAGCGGGTGTCCCTTGATGGCTATTGTGAATTGTTTATTCCAGCCGAAGGGTGTACGGTAGGTCTCTAGTTTGCTGTCTTTGGAGTATTTTTCCAATGCTTTCACGACTTTCAGTGCCTCAGATGGCTTTGCCAGGTTGCTGCTCAAGTGCGCATACGGATAGATGAGTACGCGTTTGGCTTTCAGCTTGTCAAGGTTTGTCTTGATCTCTTGCATGGCGCTTTTAGCTACTCGTTCGTCATCGCCTTCTTCGACTGCCACAAATAAGACGATTATATCTTCCAACCTCTGTGTTTTCTGTTCGGATTCTTCAGCCAACGCGATTTCTTTCTTAATCGGCTTATACTCTATGAAGTCCGAATGCAATTGTAATATTCGCAACTTGTTGACCCTCAGGTTACTTATGTTTTAGAAAATTGTTACGTCGTAATGACAAATTAGTCTTTCGAATTTTGAAGTCATAAAAGTTAGTCCCTCATCCGTCAAAACTCTTTCTATTTTATCCGGCGAATTCTGCGAATCGCTTCGCATTTTTGTCGGACGGAAGAACGATGTTCAATCGCCGCGGTTAGGCCTCAAAACCTGAAATAAAACCAGTTTGGCCTGCAAGTACGCCCCGCGTATTAAATGGTTTAAGGCTTCATCGTTCATCACATAAATAATACTAGCTTAGCTAAACACCTTAATAGCAGAAAATAAAACTTGTTGGTTCGTTGTCGGCCCGAGTTAGCATTTGCCTCAAAACATTTGCGGAAACACGATGCTGGCAGTCTAATGTGTGTCGCGTGCTGGAGGGGACAGTGATCACCGAGGACCCAACTATTTTTTAAATCGTTGCTAGCGCGAGCTTGTTGCTGTAAGGCTACAACCACACAGGCTTAAAGCGGTTATAGTAAAGTGAGTTGTGGAAGGAATGAAAATGAAGAAAATGAAAGTTGTAATGATGATTTCTCTTGTTGCTGTCGCGATGACTTTGATCCTGATGATTCCGATTCCAGTGCGGGCCCAAGTGCTTGAAAGTAGCGAACCATGCTCCCCATCTTTAAAGACAATAGCGAATTTGAGCGAATCCATGAATATTAATCTCCAGGAAAGGAATGCTTCGTTTACTTTTGAATATCAGGGCTCGAACATTACACTCTGGGCCGAATACGCGAGCGTCGTGGCTGTCTCTAAGAGGGTTGTAGGCGAGAACTACACTATGATATCTATTAAGATTAATCTCAAGGACGCCCAGATTAGTTCAAATATGTTCAATGCGTACTTCGGATCGTTGAAACTAGATCTAGAAGTGAATGTTACCGACAATACCGTCAACTATATCGTTGAAGCCATGACCAACATGCCGCTGATACAGGCACTTGCAATGGCTTTGCAAAACACAGGCCATACCTAGCGAGAATCTGGATTGAAAATGCGACTTGTTGCACGCTTGACGCATGACTAGCCACCCCACTGAAGGACTAGACCGAAGCGTGCGCTTGTCCAGAACGATTATTCTGTGGAGCACTCGCTTTGAAACGTCAGCGTTCCTCTTTTTCTTTCCCAGAGTTAAAGAAACGAAGAATCTGGCCTTTTTCGCGATATATCATAAAATTATCCACATGTTACATCGTCAAGGCTTTTTAGCCTTTGTACCGCCACTTTTCGAGTCTTTTG
>Ga0187771_10003189_pt1 | contig 11433 bp, 7 predicted proteins | sample 0116_SJ02_MP15_1_FD_133139 | JGI IMG/M metagenome (GOLD analysis project Ga0187771, IMG submission 133139) | Tropical peat soil microbial communities from peatlands in Department of Meta, Colombia - 0116_SJ02_MP15_10_MG | ecosystem: Environmental > Terrestrial > Soil > Wetlands > Peat | place... | reverse complement strand
ATTCGGCACGTTTACCGCGGTCGATCATGTCAGCTTTCGCATCGAACGGGGCGAGATATTCGGCTTTCTAGGATCGAACGGATGCGGCAAGACCACGACCATGAAGATGCTGACCGGACTTTTACCGCCGACCGAAGGAACGGCGAAGCTCTTCGGCAAGCAGGTCAAAGGCGGAGATGTGGAGACGCGCCGGCGCGTCGGCTTCATGTCTCAGGCGTTTTCGTTGTACACCGAATTGACCGTGCGGCAGAACCTTATGCTGCACGCGCGGCTGTTCGATTTTGCTGAAGATGCAGGCCACAAGCGCGTCGACGAGATGATCACGCGCTTTGCCCTGGAATCGGTCGCCGATACTCTTGCGGAGAATCTTCCGCTGGGCATCCGTCAACGGCTCTCGCTCGCGGTTGCGGTTATCCACGAACCCGAGATGCTCATCCTCGATGAGCCTACTTCAGGCGTCGATCCGGTCGCGCGCGACGGATTCTGGGAGCTGCTCATCCAGTTGTCGCGAGACAACGGGGTTACCATCTTTCTATCGACTCATTTCATGAATGAGGCGGAACGTTGCGATCGCATTTCGCTGATGCATTCGGGCAAGGTGCTTGCTCAAGGACCTCCGGCTGAACTGGTTACAAAGCGTGGTTCCGCGAATCTGGAGGCGGCGTTTCTGTCCTATCTAGAGGAAGCCGCCGGACTGAAGAAGACCGACGATGAGCCTGTCGAGGCTGAGGTCTCGACGCCGCCGAAAATTGAGACGGCTCATTCCGACAGCGCCTTCAGCTTGGGACGCGTTTGGGCGTTTGCCCGCCGCGAAGCGGTTGAACTGCGTCACGACTACATCCGGCTTGCCTTCGCGATTCTCGGCCCGATTCTGCTCATGATCATCTTCGGCTACGGCATTTCGCTCGATGTCGAGCACCTCCCCTTTGCGGTGCTGGATTTCGATGGAACCGCCGCGAGCCGTCTGTACGTGGACAGTTTTAGGGGTTCAAAGTATTTCGACGAGCAGCGCGCGATACACAGCAGAAGCGAAATGGATGAACGCCTGCGCAACGGCGAGCTGCGATTTGCGATCGAGATACCGTCGGGGTTTGAAAAGGACCTCAAGCGCAATCGACAGCCCCAAGTGAGTGTTTTGCTGGACGCTGCCGTGCCATTCCGCGCAGAGCTGACACGTTCGTACGTTGAGAATGCGCAAAACAGGTATCTGACGCGCGCGCGTCAGGCGAAGGGACTTCAGGCGGAGTCGGAACCGGTCAACATCAATGTGAGATTGTTGTTCAACCAGGCGTTCAAGAGCATTTATGCGATGGTTCCCGCCGACATCATGCTCTTGTTGATGCTGATTCCATGCATGCTTACGGCGCTCAGTGTCGTGCGGGAGAAGGAACTCGGCTCGATTGCCAACTTTTACGCAGCTCCTGCCACGCGGTTTGAATTTCTGCTCGGCAAGCAGCTTCCCTATTTCGGGGTATCATTGGTCCAATTTGTGACGCTGGTGCTTTTGGCGCTCTTTCTCTTCGATGTTCCGCTCAAGGGAAGCTGGGCTGCTCTAGTCGCTGGAGCGGTCATCTATCTACTTGCCAGCACTGGGTTCGGCTTATTGATATCCGTGCTGGTGCCGACACAGACTGCGGCCATTTTCGCAGCGGCGATAATCACGATTCTTCCCGCAATCCAGTTTTCCGGAATGTATGCTCCGGTTTCATCGCTGACCGGAGCGGCCAAGTTCCTGTCGCGGATATTCCCAAGTACGTACTTCCAGGCCATCAGCGTCGGAACGTTCACGAAAGCACTGTCGTTCCCGCCCTTGTGGCGCAATTTTGTAGCCCTCGCCATCATCGCGCTTCTGTATTTCATCGCTTCGCTCGCGATGCTGGAGAAGCAGGAAGCATAGGAGTCCATGGAATATGAACCGACTCCGGCATATCGGGCGACTGGGCGTTAAAGAGTTGATAAGTCTCTCTCGAGACCCGGTCCTCATCTTTCTTATCGTGTATTGTTTCACCTTCTCCATTTATACGCCGGCGAAAAGCGCGGTAATGGAAGTCAAGAACGCGTCGATCGCGGTTGTCGACGAGGACGACTCGCCGGCATCGCGCCTGATAACCGATGCGCTGATGCCGCCGCTTTTCCTTAAGCCGGCACGGATACCTTTTAGCGACATTAATCGCGCGATGGAGGAAAGCAAGTACACTTTCATCGTCGATCTTCCTCCCAAGTTTGAACACGATCTGAAGAAAGGGGCCTCTCCTACAATCGACGTGATCAGCGATGCGACGGCAATGAGCCAGGCCGGTCGAGGACCATCATATATTCAAAAGATAATCGCCCGCGAAGTGCGACCCTACCTGGATGGGAACAGCGAACGTCGGGCTCCTGATCTGGTCAGGCTGGTCACGCGGGCTCGCTACAACCCGAACATGCAACAAGGCTGGTTTGATGCGATCAACCAGCTTGTCAACAACGTTTCGGTGCTCGCAATTTTCCTGACCGGCGCTGCGGTGCTGAGGGAACGCGAGCATGGAACTATCGAACATCTGCTGGTGATGCCGCTTCACCCTTATGAGTTGATGTTCGCCAAGATCTGGGCAAACGGTCTGGTTGTGGTGGCGGCGGCCATGCTTTCGTTACAGTTCATCGTCCGAGAGGTTCTCGCAGTCCCGACCACGGGATCGCTTTTCGTTTTCCTCGCTGGTCTCGTCGTTTATCTGTTTTCGGTAACGGCGCTGGGTATCATGCTCGCGACTGTCGTCCGCTCGATGCCCCAGTTTGGACTGCTCGCATTTCCGATATTCATCGCGATGAGCCTTTTGTCCGGCGGCCAGACGCCGCTCGAGAGCATGCCGCAATGGCTGCAGAAGTTCATGCAGTTTGTGCCGTCAACTCACTTTGTAAGCTTCTCGCAGGCACTACTGTTCAGGGACGCAAGTTTGCGGATGGTGCTGCCGAGCATGACCAAAATGTTCCTCATCGGATGCGCCTACGTGGTTTTCTCATTGTTCCGGTTCAGGAAAATGCTCGCTGCCATCCAGTAGGGGATTCATGGTGAACAAACGGACTCGGTGGATATGCAAAGGAGCGTTGTTCGGGCTGGCCCTGATGATCGCGGCACTGACGACGGGCTGCTCGCCGGCTTCGGAGCCTACCGGCATATGGGCGAGACTTTGGAACCTCGAGGTAGGTCCCGATTACAAACGTCCCGGCGTCAAGGTTGAGGAGCAGTTTCGCTCCCAGATAGAGCCGTCGGAGGCAACTTCGATCGCGGACCTCCCGTGGTGGAAGGTGTTCAACGACACCGCGCTGCAGAAGCTAATCGCCGCCGCCCTGGCTCATAACTATGATCTTCAACTGGCGGCCGCGCGAGTAGAAGAAGCCCGCGCAATCGTCGGAGTTACAGCGTCGCAGCTTTACCCGCAAATATTCTATAATGCGGGCGCGGGGCGTCAGAAAGCGTTCGTTCCCTTCGAGCAGGCCGGCGGCAATATCACCTTCAATACGTTTACGGGCTTCTTCAACATGTTCTGGGAGCTCGACGTATGGGGACGCGTGCGTCGCTCGACTGAGGTGTCGCGAGCCAGGTTGTTTGCGCAGGAGGATGTCCGCAGAGGCGTGATGTTGAGTTTGGTGACCGACACGGCCACCGACTACTTCAGCTTGGTTGAGTTCGACCGCGAACTTGAGATCGCAAGGCAAAGCGCCGAGACATACAAGCAGACACTTGCGCTGTTTACCGATCGATTTCATTTGGGCAAGGACACCAAGCTCGCCGTTGATCGCGCTCAAGCGGCTTACGATTCCAGCCGCGCCGATATCGCCAGACTGACCCGTGCAATCGTTCAGGAGGAAAACGCACTCAGCGTGCTGCTTGGCGCCAACCCGCAGGCTATTGAAAGGGGCGTGCCTCTCGTCAAACAAACCATGCCGGGCGCTCCGCTGGGCGTCAGCACGGACCTGCTGCAGCGCCGGCCCGACATCCTTCAAGCCGAGGAAAACATGATAGGCGCCAACGCACAAATCGGCGTAGCCGTGGCAAGTTTCTTTCCGACGATCGGGCTCTCAGCACTGTATGGCGGACAGAGTCTGAAGATCGGCGACATGTTCGACAGTAGTTTCAGCATCTGGAATATCGCCGGCAACCTGAGCGGCCCGGTTTTCCAAGGCGGACAGCTACTGGAAACCTACTATGCGGATCAGGCTTTCTGGGATGAGACGATCGCACAGTATAGGCAGACCGTGCTCGTGGCATTCAGAGAAGTCTCAGATGCCCTAATAGCTCAGCAAACGCTGGTCGCGCAGCGCGAAGCGCTCGAAGATCAGGTGGTGGCCCTCGGAGAATCCGTCGAGCTGTCGACGCTGCGGTATAAGATCGGAAGAGCAAGCTATTTCGAAGTCCTTGAAGCGGAGCAACAGCTTTTCCCATCAGAGATTAATCTGGCGCAGGTCCAACGCGATCAGCTGGTTGCCGTGGTCGATCTGTATAAAGCGCTGGGCGGCGGCTGGAACCTGGCTGACAGCCAATGGGCTCGCCCCAGCTAGTGATGACGTCAACTGACCTCAAATACGGAGGGTGAGTCCCTTGCCGGAAAAGTCATCAAGGAACACACGCGCGAAGGGCGCTGCCGCGGCCGGCCGAAAACCCGAAAAGCTCACAAGAAAGGATTTTGAAAAGCAGTTAGGCAAGCTTCAGGGCGAGTTGGTAAAGCTTCAACTCTGGGTCAAGGCCAAGGGCCTCAAGGTTGTCATAATCTTTGAAGGACGCGACGCCGCGGGAAAGGGCGGGGTCATCAAACGCATCACGGAGCGCGTCAGCCCGCGCGTTTTCAGGGTCGTCGCGCTGCCGGCTCCTACTGAACGGGAAAAAACTCAGATGTACGTGCAGCGATACATCGAGCATCTACCCGCAGCCGGCGAAGTGGTGATCTTCGATCGCAGTTGGTACAACCGCGCCGGCGTCGAACGCGTCATGGGATTCTGTAACGAGGATCAGGTTCGATATTTTCTGCGGATGGCTCCCCCTGTCGAGCAGGCCATCGTGCGGTCGGGCATCATTCTTATCAAGTATTGGTTCGAAGTCAGCCAGGAAGAGCAAACCAGGCGCTTTTTGGGTCGAGTCAACGATCCTAGAAAAATCTGGAAACTGAGTCCGATGGATCTTGAGTCGCATCGGCGATGGTACGACTATTCGCGCGCGCGCGACGAGATGCTCGCGGCGACCGACACTTCGTTTGCGCCGTGGTATATCGTCAATGCTGACGACAAGAAGCGCGCCCGGCTGAATTGCATCGCGCACCTTCTTAGCCTGATTCCTTACCGCGAGGTCAAACGCGAAAAGATAAAGCTGCCCAAAAGACAGAAACCGCACGGCTATGAAGAGCCGCGGAATCGACGCTACAATCGCGTCCCGGAACTGTTCTGAGGCGTGATCTGCGCGTGGCTGGCCCGCACTGCGGCGCTGGCGTTGACCTCGTCAGGTTTCAGGCAAGCGACGGAGGTCAGCGTTGCTTGCCTGTTTCCCGCACCCATTCGTCGTAGCGCTTCCTGATTATCGCGATCGCCTGCCCGGCTGTATCAACGCATTGCGGGATCGAGAGATCTTCCAGATCCGCCAACGGCGATTCCGGTCGCGGCAGATACCGACGGCCCCATTCAATGAAATCGGCCCACATACGTCCGATGAGAACGAGCGGCGTGCGATGGAGTTTGCGCACTTGGAGGAGTTGCCAGATCATCGACAGCTCCAGAACGGTTCCAATCCCGCCGGGAACAACGACGAACGCGTCTGACACCAGGACGAAATGATGAAGGCGCGAGAAGAAGGTCCGGTGCTCGTACGCTTCGCCGACAAAGGTGTTGATCTTCTGCTCAAAGGGCAGATGTACGCGGATTCCGATGCTGCGCCCCTCCGATGACGAACCGGCGAGCGCGGCGCCTTCGTTCGCGGCCTCCATCAGTCCCGGGCCGCCGCCCGTGACGATTGCGCATCCCATTTTTGCGAGATCGACGGCAAGGTCGCGAACCGCACCATAGACCCAATGTTCCTTCGGGATTCGCGCGGAGCCGAAGATGGTCACGCGGAATTCCCGGCTCTTGGTCGGTCGTAATCGCGTCAGGTTGTTGACGACCTCCCACAACCCAAGGATAGATTCGCCAAGCACTTCGACGGTTTTGTCTTCGTCGCCGAGACTTATCGAATCACCTTCGTGCACTATTGGTGCTTCGTCTTCTCTCATGATCAAACTCCCGTTCCTGATTCTCTGGGAAACGCACCGATTCCTGGCCCGCCCGAATCCTTTTCAAACTCGATCCCCTGGCGATGTAATACTCAGCGTGCTCCCCGAGGATATCATGGAGGCGCCTTCCGAACATGATAAGGAGGTCGAGGGCCTGCCCGGTTTGTATTTTTCCGCTTAGCGAAAGCGTGTTTTATGAATCCATCGACATTCAAGGACTTCGCAAACAACGCTAGCTGGATCGTCGTAGAAAGCAACGCCACGCCCGTGCCCGACGCGGAATAGCCCCTCGTTTTGCACGCTCACTCCACGGTGATGGATCGCTACAACTTCGCCAGAATCCGCGGTACCACGGCCCATACCGAGAGAAGCTCTAAAACAAGAGCCAAATCAACCTTTCAGTATGCACGGATGCGCCGAGCAGGGGTCTGTACAACTGGTTGGCTCTGCAGCGGCTCTGCCCATCTTGGCCGGTTTAGTTCATAATGACGTTCGACTTTGGATTTTGAGTGAACGCAAAGTGTTTAAAGGAGGCGGAGGCGATCGGTGAACCGCCGAAATGCCGAAACGGCGCACAAAAGCCTGACTGGGAAGATCTTGACTAGCCTGCGCAAAGTGTTTCGCTCGACGCGGGAGACTGAGCAAGGTCCTCCGGCGAGTCCATCCATTCTGCAGGAAGTAGCGCGGTGCCGCGAAACGCTCGCCGCGCTCGAGCTTCACATGAGAACGCTGGAAATGGAAGTTAAGGAGATCCGTGAAGCTTCCCAGCTCTTCGATAAAGCCTTTAGAGTCGCCGGGTTCGCAGGCGACTACATTGAGTTTGGGGTCTATCGCGGTGATTCCTTCGTCCAGGCATACCTAGCTTCGCGAAGGGTGGTGGAAGAGTTTCTATCGGGACGCTGGAACCACGCTTTCGGAGATCCCGAAACTGCGAAGCGTGGTTTCGAAAAGGCTTGGAATGCAATGAGGTTTGTAGCGTTCGATTCCTTTCAAGGGATGCCGCAACCGAAAGGTCTTGACGCTTTGTCGCCAGTGTTTCCAAAGGGTAGCTATGCCTGCACAGAAGAAGAGTTTCTTGCGAACGTCAAGGAACACGGAGTTCCGGAGCAGAAAATCGTGACTGTCCCGGGCTTCTTTTCCGGTACACTATCTCAGGACACGGCGCAACGGCTATCGTTGAGACATGTCTCCGTTGTTCACATAGACTCAGACCTCTATGAGTCAGCTCGGCTCGCTCTGGAGTTCTGTACGCCATTTTTCCGCGACGGAACGGTCATCGTATTCGATGAGTGGTATCAGTTCGCGGGAAACCCTGCCCTGGGCGAGCGGCGTGCGTTTGACGAATGGACGCACGCTCACCCTGAGTGGATTGCGACACCTTTCCAGAAAGAGGGTGCGTTTCGCAATTCTTTTGTGTTGACATCGACTCTCACCGGCCGGACCGGCGTCGAGCCGGAATTGTCGAAGCACCCCGCGTTCTTCGACGGTGAAGAGCCACTAGGGGGAGGCTGGTACTATCTGAGGCTGAAGACCAACACCGTATTCGGATACTACAGCTATGCGACGTTTCCCTGGCTGTATCACCTGGATCTCGGGTACGTATATTTTATCGCGTCAGAGGCGAACGATGGTGCGTATATTTATGACGCTTCGTTACAGCAATGGTTTTACACTGACCCATCTTCGTTCCCAGCCTTGTATAACTTTTCCGCCGGAGCTTGGTACTGGTATGAACCAGACAAAAACAATCCGGAGCATTATACAAGGAGTCCGCGATGGTTTGTGAATCTGACGACCGGAACGTGGATTCATAGCCCGTGAACGGGAGTCAATTCCGATGCGCGTTCACGGAAGAATCGCATCTGTGTTTCGCTGGGCGATGCCTGAAAGTTCGGATCGTGGCGCGACAGCCGCAGCGAAAAATCCGCGGAAACGAAATCCTTAGCTTCGCCTCTTTCAAACGAGCGCACACAACCCAGGAGCAACAAAAAGAATCGGGCAGGCCAACCGGTCAGCGCGCATTCGCGGGCTATTCGCCCTCGAACTCCCTGTCTCTGACGAAAATTGCGGACTGGTCACCAAAATAGACCAATCGCTCCTTCTGCCAGAAGCGAAATTCGTAACGCAGCATGACCCGCTTCGCCCCCACCCGGGCCTTTGTCTCTTTGGAATGCAATCGCAGCGGTGGTCCTATGGCTACCAGACTTCGGAAGTCGGCGCGATGGATGCGGTTCCCGAAGCCGACCCATCCTTCCTCCCATCGACAGTTGTGCAGGAAGTAGGCGTGAAGGCAGCCGAGGTTGCCGGTCACCAGTAACAGGTCGGGCCCTGATACGTGCCGAGGATGGACGCCCGGGTCGCCCACCTGATACCGCCCGACCGGTAGCACGCGCGTCGTGTCCATACGCGCCTCTATCTCTTGTTGCGCGGGATCGATACGCAGTACTTCATCGACCAAAAATGCCTCGCTCGAATATGGAAACGTCGAGACGAAGCGCTCGAATTCAAGTTTCGAAGGTTCGCTCACAGCAGCAGATCATTCCAAGCGCTGCGAGACATAACAAGCGGCGGCCAGCGGAAAATTTTCGTTTCCGTTTTGCGAATTGAGCGCTTTGCACGGCCAGGTTCGCGAGGTTGTCGCGGCCATTTCAAAACCTCGGGAACGCAGATGCCTTCAGCGAACGATACTGGCACTCGCGGAATGGCTGCGGCGGTCGAGAATCTCAAGGTGATCCACGTTGCGCAGGCGCCTCCGCGATTTCGGGCGTTCCCAGAAGATCCCGGGATAGCCCTTGAGGGGAACAAGCCGTCTGCCGGTGTAGGCCCAATCCTGAAGCTCCTCGATGGCAACGTGGTAGCGAGGTTCGCGGCCGGTACGGCCGGCGAAGAGCGCCCGCGGAATATTTACCATGTGCGGTGAGTGCTTCCGCTCATAGAGCAGCGGCGTGCCGCATCGGGAACAGAAACTGCGGGTCGCCCCCGTTTTCGCGTCGTTGAAGCGAGCGATGCTTCTTTGGCCCTTCGCCACTCGAGCGTGTTTGCGCCAACAGCCGACATAGGTCGCATAGGCGGCGCCGTGTGCGCGACGGCTCGCCGCGGAATGATCGTGCCAGGACCAGAACGCGGGAAAGTCGATCTCGAGCTCCACCGTACCGCAAAGGCAGCGGCCGGACACGCGCCGGTCCGACAGCTTTTGGGAGCCGCCTTTATTGCCGCTGTCCAATTTCATGCCAGACCCTCCTTGAGGGACAGGTTTCTGAACAAGTTTTAGAAGTAACACAATCAGCCGGCAACTTCAGAGGCGGCTCGTCGCCAAGTACGTGGCGCTGAAGGAGCGAATAGCGGCAGACCGCGTGGACCCGGAGGCACAAAACATCGCGCCCTATTCACTGAGGCAGGCTATAAGACCGCGGCCTGTTCGCTGCACACCACTCGCCAGCAGCGGTCTCGCCCGGCAGAGTGCGTATATGAAAGAAGGCGCAAACGGCCAATTGAGGGGGCGAGCGGCAGCTCTTAGGGCTGCCGCTCGCCGGTGAGGCGGGCGCGATCAGGACCGAGTGAAATCGAACATGTCCATCAAGTCTCCTATTGCGGGAGAGTTGCCGGGTACATAAGGATCGGCGCTTGGCGTGGGGTTGGCCAGGTTGTCGCGACTGCGGGTAGTCAGCGGCTTGAGACCCCAGTTACGCTCGATGAACTTCAGAATCGAGACGTGATCGTAATACGTGTGCACTACTTCACCATGCTTCGAGTAACGGGAAACGGCGATAAACGGGATGCGAGGGCCGTCGCCGAAGTAATCAAGCGGCTGCGTATAACCGGAATCCCAGTACCCGCCGCCTTCGTCGAACACGACAAAGAGCGCCGTGTCCTTGCGGTTCTTGAGTTGGTCCACAATGTTTTCGAGCATCGCTTCGAACAGGCCCAACTTTGAGCTTGCCGGATGGCCGTCAACATAGCTGTCGGGCTTGACGAATGAGACGGCCGGCAGCGTGTCGGCCTCTAGATCGTCGAAGAAGTCGATCGCATCCTTTATGTGGGTGGTGCGCTGAGTGGAATCGTTCATGATCGAGCTTACATACGATTCAAAGTTGCAGATGTCGCAGTAGTTAGAGGCAATGGCAAGGTCTGTCGGTTTGGTCGAGCCGTTGGCGACCCGCACCGCTGCCTTATAGCCTCCACCATAATACGACCAGCTTATCTGTTTGTCGTTGAGCGCATCGCCTATCGTCCGCAGTCCCGATGGGGGCACCTTGGTACCCGCGGCAACGTTGGCCGTATCGATGCTACCGTTGGGCAGGAAGGCGGGGCTAAGGTTGTTCAGCATATAGTAGTGGCCGTTCTCGCAGTTCGGCGCCGGGTGGTAGGGCAGACTCGCGAGATAGTCCGTGATTGGTTTTACGCCGGTTTGCGTGGTATCGAAGCACTGCCCCCACGCTTTATCCTTTTTGTACTTATCCGAGGTAGGGGAGGAAGGATCGGGATCGGCGATTTGCGATGCGGGAGGCTGGGTCTCAGAATTGAAGGTGGTCCAGAAGATTGCATCACCGGTGCCCAACGCCATGTGGTTGGCCGCCGTACCTCCCATAACCGATTGATGGAAGTTATCGCTGAGCGCGTACTTCCTGGCGAGATCCACGAGCACTGGCGTGTCCCCGACGTTGGCGTTGTAGAATCCCATCGAGTTTCCGCCGGAGTCGTCACGTGCGAGCCCGACGAACGGATATAGGTCTCTGAGACAGCCGGAAGGATTGGGGGGCGTTGCGTTGGCTATGTTGCAGTCGGACTGCTGCCACATGTGCCAGAAACGATGTACCGTGTCGCCGGTGTACGAATCATAGGGAAGATTTGGCCCGGTAATCTGAAATTCGGTGTTGGGCAGGTCAGTGGCATTCAACACTCGGCTGTCAAGTCCTGTGGTGCCCGCCGCGCCAGTCGCGCCGGTGCGCAACAACCCGAGATCCGAAGGCTCGAGCGACGGTTCTAGTACCGCCAACTCTGAATTAGAGACGGCGCCATCGAACGGCGCCGTGGGGCCGAGCGGCATCTGCACATTGGGAGCGCCGTTAAGCTCGGGTGTTGGGAGTATCGAGTATGCGGTTTTATTGGTCGAGCTGATGAAATATGTCGCGGGCAACGGTGTATTGACCAGATTCTGTGTTGCTGCTGACGCGTTCGAGCCCGGCGATCCATCGGCCTT
>Ga0187771_10003188_pt1 | contig 11433 bp, 13 predicted proteins | sample 0116_SJ02_MP15_1_FD_133139 | JGI IMG/M metagenome (GOLD analysis project Ga0187771, IMG submission 133139) | Tropical peat soil microbial communities from peatlands in Department of Meta, Colombia - 0116_SJ02_MP15_10_MG | ecosystem: Environmental > Terrestrial > Soil > Wetlands > Peat | place... | reverse complement strand
TTGCAGGATTCCGACGGCCAGGTCGCGCTCACCCATTCCGTCTCGGCCGGGCTTGATTACGCGACCGTGGGTCCCGAACATGCCTGGTTGCACGATCGCCATCGCGCCGAGTACACCTCAGCCAACGACGCCGAGGCCCTGGCCGCCGCGCAAACGCTCGCGCGCACCGAAGGAATCATTCCCGCGCTGGAATCCGCGCATGCCGTCGCCGAAGTGATCAAGCGCGCCCCCGCAGCCAAGGGGCAATTGTTCGTTGTCAATATTTCCGGCCGCGGCGACAAGGATACCGACATTTACCGCGAGAATTTGCCAGAACTGGATGCCGACTCGAATTCAAACCCGGTTTCACGCGCTTAAGGAACGCAAGCGCGCCGCATTGGTCGCCTACGTCACTGCCGGCGATCCTTCGCCCGAACGTACGCCCGAGATTGCCGCCGCGCTCGAACGCGGCGGTGCCGATGTGATCGAACTCGGCGTGCCTTTCTCTGATCCCATCGCCGACGGCCCTGTCATCCAGGCCGCTTCAGAACGGGCGCTGAAGGCCGGCACCACGCTTGCCAAGGTGCTCGATATCGCGCGCCGCATTCGCGAGAAATCCGAAATTCCGCTTTTGCTGTTCACCTATTTGAACCCGGTGCTGCACTACGGTTTGGAAAAGCTCGCGCGCGACGCCAAGGCCGCCGGCATTGATGGCTGCCTGCTCACCGATCTTAGCGTCGAGGAAGCCGATCCTTATGTCAAAGCCATGCGCGAAGCGGGACTCGACACTGTCTTCCTCGCTGCCCCTACCAGCACACCGGAGCGCCTGAAGCTGATCGCGCGCTATTCCACCGGCTTCGTCTATCTCGTCTCGCGCACCGGCGTCACCGGCGAACAAGCCGCGTTATCGAACGCCGCCGAACCTTTGATCCGATCCATGCGCGCCGTCACCGATTTGCCACTCGCGCTCGGCTTCGGCATTTCCAGCCCCGAACAGGCCTCGGCGGTCGCGAAAATGGCGGACGGCGTAGTCGTTGGCAGCGCTTTCGTGCGCATGATCGAAAAGGGTTCCGGCGACGCGGCCATCGAAGCCTTCGCGCGCTCGCTGCGTCAGGGCATGGATCAGAATTAGAAATGGATCGAAGCCAATGGACAGGACAATGACCGAGGCCGAAGCGGAATGGCTGCTCGCCGAATGCCGCCGCAAAATTGATCTGCTCGATTTCGAGTTGCGTCAGCTCTTGAATCGCCGCGCCGAAATCGCGCGCGACGTCGTCCGCGCCAAGCGCGTGCTCGGCCTGCCCGTCTATCAGCCCCAACGCGAGGAGCAGGTTCTGCGCCGCATTACCGACTCCAACCCCGGCCCTCTTTCCTCGGAAGCCATCGAGCGCATTTTCCAAACCATCATTCGCGAAGTCCGCGATCATGAGGCCACGGAGCTGTGAGCCAGCCCTGGCGCGTCGCGACCATCGCCGGCGTCGGCCTGATCGGAGGTTCCTTCGCGCTGGCGCTGCGCAAGGCCGGCTTTGACGGCCGCATCATTGGCGTCAGTTCCCCGCGCACCATCGCCGCCGCTCTCGAACGCGGAGCGATTGACGAGGCCCTCCCGCTGGCCAAAGCGGCCGCGCAATCCGACGCCGTTTTTCTTTCCCAACCTATCGAAAAAATCCTCGAAACGCTCGACGTTCTCGATCCACACCTGCGCCCCGGAACTCTCGTCACCGACGCCGGCAGCACGAAATCCGCTATCGTCGCGCGCGCCGCGCAGGCGATCCATAAGGGCCGCTTCGTGGGCGGCCATCCCATGGCGGGCAAGGAAGCGCGCGGGATAGAAGCCGCCGATGCCGATCTCTTCCGCGGCCGCCCCTGGGTGCTGACCTCACGCGACGCCGAGCTCGAAAGCTGGATTCAAAAAATCGGGGCGCGTCTGGTGATCCTCGATGCGGCCGAACACGACCGCCTGGTCGCCCTGGTGTCGCATCTGCCGCAATTGCTCTCCACCGCGCTTGCTTCTTCTCTGGCCGGCGAACCCTCTGCGCCGCAAATCGCCGGACCTGCCGCCATCGACCTCACGCGTCTCGCGCTCAGCCCCTACGAAATCTGGCGCGACATCCTCGCCACGAACGCCGCCGAAATCGACGCCGCGCTCGCCCGCTTCCTCGCGTGCCTGGAAGCGATCCGCGCGAATTTGAAAGACGACGCCGCCACCGCGCGCGAGTTCGAAAAAGCCGCCGGAGCCGCCCGGGCCCTCCGCCGCTCCACCGAACGACCGTCCTGATATGCTGAGGGTAGCGAGCAGGTGCAAAAATGCGCGTGAATCGGGAAAAACCGGAAAGCGAGGAAGCTACCATGGACGACGATAACAAGCTGTCTTATTTCTTCTTGGGTTTGGGATTGGGGGTAGTCGCCGGCGTTTTGTTCGCGCCGAAATCAGGCGCCGAAACGCGTGAGTTTCTGACCTCGAAAGCCAACGAGGGCGTCGATCTCGCCAAGCGTCGCGCAGAAGATATGCGCGCCGCCGCCGTGGAAACCTATGATCGCGGTGTCTCGGCCGTGCAGCGCCAAAAGGAAAATCTCGTGGCAGCCGTCGAAGCCGGACGCCAAACCTATCGCGAAGCCACCACTAAACCCGCGGCTGAATAACGCCGCCGTTGTGCATCCTCCGGGCCGCAAAACCGCCCGGAGCAAAGGAGATCGGGCGCGCATGCCGGGCCATTCGGTCCGAAGGACGCCGGCTGGCGCACCGTGAAATATGGACGAAAAACTGCTCGTCGTAATGGCAATTTTCACCGGCATTGCCGCTGTCGCTTTGATCGTTCAGGCCGGCTATCTCTTCGGGATCTACAAAGCCTCGCGGGGAATGAACGACAATGTCACGCGTCTGATGCCGAAGATCGAATCTTTGCTTGACGTTTCGCGCCAGACCATTGAGGACAGCCGTAAGCAAATCGCCGACATTACTTCCAAAGCCAGCGACATTCTTGAAACCACCCGCGTTCAGGTGCGCCGCGTCGACGAAATCCTGGAGGACGCGCATGCCCGCGCCAAAGTGCAGATGGACCGCGCCGAAATGGTCCTCGACGACGCCATGGAGCGCGCCCAGCGCACGGTGGCTCTCGTCGAAGGCGGCATCGTAAAGCCTCTGCGCGAAATTCAGGGCGTCGCCGCGGGCATTCGCACCGCCTTCCTGTTCCTCACCAAAGGACGCCCCAATCCCTCGCGCGCCACGTCCGACGAGGAAATGTTCATCTAGCCCGCTCAGGGGCCAAAAACGTACGTCTGCCGAAGGGAGCCACCCCGTCGCAGCTTCGCCGCCACGAGGCACGGGAGCCGGGTTGGCTTCCACTTGAGCCAAGTGGGACGGAACAGAGAAGCGAACGGCTGTGACTTCGCTTTTCTTGTGTGATACCGGCTCAAGGATGCCGCTTTTGATCCGATAAGCAAGACCTGCATGAAGAGTGTCTTGCTGAGGGATCTCACGCACGCTTTCACCGCCAATCGCCCGGCACTCTCTCGGGCGATTCGGGAGCTGCATGCCAACCATCCGGAAGCCTTCGTGAAAGCCGCCTCGTGTGTGCTCAAGGACTGGGACGATAGCCCGGGCGCCCGATTCGTGCTCGCTACGCTGAGCACGCGCTTCGATTTCCTGCAAATCCTGTGCGATCCGAAAGTTTTTTCCGCCGGCCAGTCGGCCACCCTCGTGCGCCAGGCGAAGTCGCTTGATCCTCGCATTGAATGGAAGCTGGCCAATCTTCTCACCGGTCTCAGCTCCGGCTCCGGCAGCGCGACGTCTTTCGCCGCTCACTGCATGGACGTGCTGAGAGAACTGTCCGCCGACGCCGCCGCGCTGCCCGCTCTGCGCGAGCTTCTCCACTGCACGAATTCCCGCGTCCGCAGTAAAGCCGCTCTGTTGATCGGCCAGATCAGCCGCAATCCACAATGGGCCAAGCTAAGCGATGCGTGCGGCGACACTCGCGTGGCCGCCAATGCCGTCGAATCCGTCTGGGGATTGGATTCTTCCACGGCGAAAGAAGTGTTCCGCCAAGCCGCCGCTTCGGCCGAGCCCCGTCAGGCTGTCAACGGTGCCGTCGGTCTGTATCTGGCTCGGGAAATCGAAGCCGTGAGCCTCCTGTTCCGCTTCGCCCGCCAAGACGCTCCGCACTTCCGTGCTTCCGCCGCCTGGGGCATGGGCCGCATCGGCGATCCGCGCTTTCTTTCGAGCGTGCGAGCGCTGGAGCGTGATCCCGAAGAAGTCGTCCGCAAGGCCGCCGCTCGCGCCGCCAAAGCCCTGCAAAAGCGATTGGCCACGCTGCGCGAGCAACCGGCGGTCTCCGTTCAGATCCCGGCCGCAACCGTCGAACACGGAGAACATCTGCTTCACGCCGTGCTCGGCGAGGAACTCGCCGGCATTCGCATCGACGGCCTCCATTTCGCGCTCTCCTACGCCGCCGAACCCGTCGATCACTACCACTTCGCGGAATTTCCGTCCGGCAACGCGCGCCTCTACGAATTCCGCTTTTATGCTCCCCAAGCAGGCTCGCGCATGCTGAAGCTGGAATTGTTCACTGGCCGCGGCTGCGGCGAATGCACCGCCTATGAAGTGGAAGGCCCCGGACACGGAACCGCGACCATCACGAAGTTGACCGACGCTAACCCGAGGCGTCAGCCTGGGGTTTAAAGGCCAGAAATCGGACAACCCGGCACAAAACCGCGACCATCAGGAAGCGGACGGAATCATCCCGAGCGCCAGTCGAGGGATCGGCGGTTCGGACGCCGCAACCTAGCTCGGGGCCAGAATCTTCGAAAGGTCGTTATAGATCACGAATACCACGATCACCATCAGGAACACGAAGCCGACCTTCACCACGGTTTCCTTCACTCTCAGGTCCAGATCGCGCCGCATCAGCATCTCGATGAACAGCATCAGCATGACGCCCCCGTCGAGAATCGGTACCGGCAGCAGATTGAACACTGCCAGATTCAGGCTCACCGCGGCCATCAAGCCGATGTAGGACACCAGGCCCTCCCGCGCGGATTCGCCGGAAAGCTGCGCGATGCGGATCGGGCCTTCCAGAGACTTCGGCGAAAGCCTGCGCTCGATGATTCCTTCGAGGAACGTGAAAATCATCTGCGCGCTCTGGACATTCTGCCGGCAGGATTCGTACAGTGCCTGGCCCGGACCCAACTGGGAAATCTCCACCAGCGGCTCCAGCGCCACGCCGATCATCCAGCGCTGCTTGCCGTCGATCTCGTGCCGCAACGGCGTCACCAGCGCGTGCAGTTCCTTGCCGCCGCGCAAGTATACGATGTCGACCGGGCTGCCCGGTGTCGCGGTGATAATCTCGTTCAACCGGCTGGCGGACTGGATGGGCAATCCGTTGGCGCTCACCAGCACGTCGCCGTTTTGAATTCCCGCCTTTTGCGCCGCGTCGATTCCCGGCACGAAGCCGGCCACTTTAATGCGCATCTCCTGCGCCCAGCCCGCGTTGCCGACACCCTGCTTTTCTTCGAGCACCGGAGTCACCGGAATATGCAGCCGCTCGCCGCCGCGCTGCACCCATACGTCCAGCGTGTGGCGCGCACCCGTCACTTCCTTTATCGCGATCTGCTCCCAGGTCGGATCGCTGACATTGTCGATCTGCACGATCTGGTCGCCGATGCGAATCCCGGCCTTGGACGCCGCTCCCTCCGGAGCCAGGTAACCGATCTTCGGCGAATGCGGGTTCGGCACATGCGGATAGCGGAACATGTACAATCCGGCAAGCAGCGCCACCGCCAGCACCACATTGATCGCCGGCCCGGCGAAGGCAATCACCATCCTCTGCCAGCGCGGCTTTGCGTTCAGGCTACGCGGATCCGTTCCGCTGGCCTCGCCGGTTTGCTCGCCGGTCATCTTGACATAGCCGCCGAACAGGATCGCCGAAAAGCGGAAATCGGTCTCGCCGCGTTTGAATCCGAACAATCTCGGCCCGAAACCGAAGCTGAAGGTCTCCACCCTCACGTCGAAAAACACGGCAGCCCAGTAATGACCGAGCTCGTGGATCATGATCATCACCCCGATCAGGATCAGATACCACAAAACGTTCTGAAGGAAGACCATATTGCTCTCTTTTTAATACTACGCGCTCGACGCCGCCCCGGTTGTCACTGTTTCGCGTTTTGCGGCGCGAATAATCCCTCGCGCGACCTCGCGCGATCTCCGGTCCATTTCTAGCAATTCTTCGACCGAACACGGCGAGGTGTTCGCCACCCGTTGTAACGTCTCGTTCACCGTCGCCGCAATCCCCGTAAATCCGATTTCGCCCTTCAAGAATGCCTGTACTGCGATCTCATCGGCGGCATTGAGCGTACACGTCGCCGATCCTCCCTGCTCCTGAGCTTCATAAGCCAACTTCAGCAGCGGAAACTTCGCATAATCCGGAGGCTCGAACGTCCACCGCGCCGATTCTTTCCAATCCAAGCGCGGCACCGGCGCATCCGCCCGCTCCGGATAGGTCAGCGCATACTGGATCGGCATACGCATGTCGGTCGTGCAGACCTGCGCGATCACGCTGCCATCGTTGTATTCCACCATCGCATGAACCTTGGACTGCGGGTGAACGGTCACCTCTACTTCCTTCGGCGAAAGACCGAAAAGCCAACAGGCCTCGATCACCTCGAATCCCTTATTCATCAGCGTCGCCGAGTCGATCGTGATGCGCTGGCCCATCTTCCATGTGGGATGATGCAAAGCCTGCTCCGGCGTCACTTTTTCGAGCAGATGCGCCGGGGTTTCGCGGAAAGGCCCGCCGGATGCCGTCAGGATCAGTTTCGCGACTTCATCGCGACGCCCCGCGCGGAAACATTGATGGGCCCCATTATGCTCGCTGTCCACCGGCAGCAGCTCTGCGCCCGAATCCCGCACCGCCCGCGTGACCAGCTCACCACCCGCGACCAGCACCTCTTTATTCGCCAGACCGATGCGCTTGCCGAGCCGTGCAGCTTCATACGTCGCCTCCAGGCCCTCCACTCCGACGATCGCGGACATGACGATCTCTGCTTCCGGAGCGACGGCGGCCGCCACGCGCGCGGCCCGTCCCGATGCCAGTTCCGGCGCGCGGATACCCATTTTATGCAATAACTTGCGAAGCTTATCGAGGGCCGCTTCGTCAGCTACGACCGCCACCTCAGGACGGAATTCGGCGATTTGCTCCGCCAGCACTTCCACATTGCGCCCAGCGACTAGAGCAAAAATCCCGAATCGGTCGCGCCAGCGCCGGATCACGTCCAGAGTGCTGGTCCCAATGGAACCGGTAGAACCGAGAAGCGTGAGGTTCGTCACTCGTCTCCGATCATAGCACTTCCGCCGGGGCTCGCTTGCTGCTTTCTTGTTCGGCTCGGGGTTTTGGGAATTGGGAACTTTTTAAGGGGCGCCGGGGAGGTGCTTCAGGGGTCTTTAGTGAGGTTAGTCTCGCTTTGGTGGGAGTTATCCTCCCCGGCTTGATTCCAATATTAGAATATCCTTCCGCAAAAAGCAATAGGTGTATGAAAAAGTTTTTTTGATGGGATTCCATCACAGCTTTTATACCGTTGATAGTAAAGCAGTACTAATGTAATATGTCCCATAGATAGGGAATAGAGCCACGCGAACCAATTCTCCAAAATATGGAATTTTGGTTACAACGCCGTCTCTACTTCTTTACTTCCACGTGCGCCCATCCCTCCAAAGTCTTGATGGTGGAGCAGATGTCGTCGTCGCCCCAGCCGTTGGCGATGGCCGCTCGTAGCATTTGATGCGTGACGGCGGTGATCGGTAAGGGCAGGTCGCTCGCCTGTGCCGACTCCAGCGCCAGCCCAATGTCTTTATGGAGCCACCTTGTCGAGAACGCCGTGGAGAAGTTCCGCGACAGAATATAGGGCGCCTTGAAGCTGATGAAGCTGCTTTTGGCCGCGCTGTTGTCCAGAATGTCGAGCATCAGCTCGGGCGCGATGCCGTTTTTGGTCGCCAGCACCATGCCCTCGGCGAAAGCCTCCATCAGATTCCCCAGAACCAGATTCTGCGTCAGCTTGGCATGCAATCCCTGGCCGGCCGCGCCGCAGTAATAAAAGCGCTTGCCCATGATTTCCAGGTACGGCTTGGCGCGCTCGAAGGCCTCCTGCGATCCGCCGATCATAAAAGTTAACGTCGCGCCCTCGGCTCCGCCCTTCGAGCCGGTGCAGGGAGCGTCCAGGAAATTCGCGCCTTTAGCCGCGAACGCTGCATGGATTCGCTTGCTCACCGCGGGTGAAATCGTGCTGCAATCAGCGGTGACGCTGCCTGGCCGCGCCCCTTCCAGGATTCCATTCGGGCCCGTCGCCACCGTGTGCGACATCTCCGAATCGCCCACGCAGTAAAAGATGAAGTCGGAGCGCTCGGCCACTTCGCGCGGGGTCGCGCATGCGACTCCCTTGCCTTCCTTGGCGAGCTCTACGGCTTTAGCTTGCGAATACGTCCACAGCGCGACTTCGTGCCCTGCCTTCAATAAGTGCCGGGCCATCGGGTAGCCCATGATTCCCAGTCCGAGAAAGCCTAGTTGTGCCATGGGAGTCATATTAACAGGTGCCTGAGGCGCCCAATCCGTGCCTCGAGGGCAGCTTCTCGCCGGCGCACCTGCGTTATGATCGCTTCTGTCCGCTGCGCTCAACATGTCGCGTCCACACGTCCTCATCACCAAGCGCGTTTTCCCCGAGGCCATCGCGCTGCTCGACCCCTACGCCGAGCTCGACTACATCTCCACCGACGACGGCCTCACGCCCGCTGAGCTTCTCGAGCACGCCCGCGGCAAGCAGATTATCCTCAGCCAGCTCACCGACCGTCTTTCGCGCGACGCGATCACGCAGATGCCTGACGTGAAGATGATTGCGCAGATCGCCGTGGGCTACGACAACATCGATGTTGCGGCGGCCAGCGCGGCCGGCGTTCTCGTCTCCAACACACCGGGCGTGCTCACCGACACCACCGCCGATCTTGCGTTCGCATTATTGCTCGCCGCGGCCCGCCGCATCGCCGAAGGTCATAACTACATCCACGCCGGACGCTGGAAGCGGTGGACCATCGATCTGATGATGGGCCACGATGTCCACCACCGCACGCTCGGCATCCTCGGCATGGGACGCATTGGGCAGGCTGTGGCGCGGCGCGGCGCCGGTTTTTCGATGCGCGTGCTGTATCACAATCGCACGAGGCTCACGCCTGAGATCGAGCGCGAGCTGAACGCCGAGCACGTTCCGCTCGACCGGCTTCTGGCCGAATCCGACTTCATCAGCATTCACGCGCCCTTGAGCGACGCCACACGCCATCTGATCGGCGAGCCGCAACTGAGGATGATGAAGCGCGACGCGATTCTGGTCAACACGGCGCGCGGCCAGATTGTAGATGAGCCGGCGCTGGCACGGGCGCTGCGCGAAAAATGGATCGCCGGGGCGGGTCTCGACGTGTTCGAGCACGAGCCCGACGTACATCCGGATCTGCTGGCGTGCGAGAACGCCGTGCTTGCGCCGCACGTCGGCTCGGCCTCGGTGGCGACGCGCACGAAGATGACGGTGATGGCGGCCGAAAACGCGCTGGCGGCGCTGGCAGGACGGCGTCCGCCTAATCTGCTTAATCCTGAGATTTGGGAGACGTGCTCTTTCCAGCGAGCAGCCGGAGGATGAGCAGGTCGGAGGGCTGGAACGTGGTCACGCCCACATTGTTCAAATCTTCTTCGCGCTCCACGACATGGCTGCGAATCAGGTCCCGTAAACGTTCGACCGAGACGCCGAGTTCCTCGGCGGCTTCCACAACGGAATATTGCGATTTGCTGGAGCGGGTAGCAGTCATTTCTCTTGCATTGTAGGGCGAGCGCGCGGGGCGCCCAATCGGGGAGAGTCCCTAATCACGTATACGGTATCGCCTGACGTACTTACGTACTAGGGAGTTCTGAAATGGAACGTCGCAACGAAAGGCGGCTTAAGGAATTTACTCTCCCTTGCGCTCCGCCGAAGAGCAGGCTCTTCCCGCGTGTTGCGCGCTTGGAATGACGGCGTGCGGAGCTTCGGAAGCTATCGCAGCTCCAGCATCATGCCGGCGATGTTGCCCGCCGACGGTCCTGCGCCCCAGTTGAATTCCTGAATCAGCGCTTCCTGGATTTCTTTTTCGGTCTTCCTCTGGCGGATCAACTCGCGCGTGCGCGTCATGATCTGTCCGAACTTCGCGCGCAGCTCGATCAGGCGCTGTTTCGAGATCATCGGGCCATGGCCGGGAATGACATTGTCAAAATCCATTCTCAGAATCTCGTCGATGGAGTTGGCCCAATCCGTCCAGCTTCCTCCGTCGCCGTAGTTGACGATCATGGGAATCGTGTCGGCGGTGGTGAGCAGATCGCCGAGAATGATGGTGCGGTCGGCGGGAATGTAGACGGCCGTGTCACCGCGCGTGTGGCCGCGGAATTGGTACAGCTCGGCGCGCTTGCCTCCGAGCGTCAACTCGGCGCGGCCGATGTAGCCGAAATCGGGAATGAATTTTTCGTTGCCCCTGGCCATGTTGGCGCGGTCGGCCGCGGAGATGATGACGGTGGCTCCCATGGCCGCGAGCTTCACTGCTCCGCCCGAATGATCGCCGTGATTGTGCGTGAGGATCACGTACTTCACCGGCTTGTCGGTGAGCGATTTGATTTTGGCGATGAGGTCGTCATGCTCGCGGTCGCTTTTGCTATCGATCATGACGACGCCCGCGTCGGTCAGGAAAGCCGTGGCGTTGCCTCCGTAAGCGATCAGGTCGGCCATATTGTTGGCCTGGTTCTGGATGATGTAGAGATCGTCCTTGACCTTTACCAGCGTCGGCGGAGGCCCGGGCGGCGGAGGAGCCTGCTGGGCCAGTACGGAAACAGCGGCGAGCGTGAAAAAAGCGAACGGGGCAATCAATCGCGAGTTCATGCGCGGTATTATCGCAGAGCTTCGAAATGAGGCGCAATCGCAGCTCGACAGCATCGTGGGTGCTCGTCGATCATGAATAAGAAAGTGAGGAGGTGCTGTGGATCGCGAAATGTTTGATCAGGGACTGAAGACGCGGCGGGAGGTGCTCGGAAGCGCCTACGTCGACAAGGCCATCAACACGGCCGACGATTTCAATCGTCCGATGCAGGAGCTGGTGACGGCCTACTGCTGGGGCGAGATCTGGGGACGCGACGGGCTGGACCGCAAGACGCGCAGCATGCTGAATCTGGCGATGATTCCGGCGCTGAACCGTCCGCACGAGTTCAAGGCACACGTGCGCGGGGCGATCAATAACGGCGTCTCGAAAGACGAAATCCGCGAGGTGCTCTTGCAGGTAATGATTTACTGCGGCGCGCCGGCCGGCGTGGATAGTTTCCGCATGGCTCGGGAAGTGTTCGAGGAGATGGGAATCTGAACGGGCCCTCATAGCCCCACGTGTTATCCCGAGTGCAGCGAGGGATC
>Ga0187771_10003187_pt1 | contig 11434 bp, 9 predicted proteins | sample 0116_SJ02_MP15_1_FD_133139 | JGI IMG/M metagenome (GOLD analysis project Ga0187771, IMG submission 133139) | Tropical peat soil microbial communities from peatlands in Department of Meta, Colombia - 0116_SJ02_MP15_10_MG | ecosystem: Environmental > Terrestrial > Soil > Wetlands > Peat | place... | reverse complement strand
TCGTCGGTGAGTGGTCCTTTTCGTCCTATTAGATCTAATACAAAGAGGTGAAGGGGGCGAGGGCCCCATACTTTCTGCAATTTCTGGTAACCACTGATCTATTCTATGCTACCGGTGTAGGAGGCGCTGCTCGCTCTCGTCGAAGACGTTTAGAGAATTTCTGGTACCATGCGTCGTCTTCAGGTGTTATGCTTGGACCTACTCTTTCCATGGCTATGTCGAAGTCTCGTCTCGTCACTTCAGTGGCGTTGACATCCTCTCTGAGCGAATTCATTGCTGCTTCGCGGCAGATAGCTTCAATGTCTGCGCCAGAGTATCCTTGGGCTTTCCGCGCGACGTCATCCATGTCAACATCATGCGACAGAGGCATTGATCGTGTATGTATCTTGAATATCTCCTTCAAGGAATCAATGTCAGGTGATGGCACGTAGATCAGCCTGTCGAATCTTCCGGGTCTCAGAACTGCTGGGTCCAGGATGTCTGGGCGATTTGTTGCGGCTATTACGAGGACGTTTTGTAGGCTTTCTATACCGTCTATCTCAGTGAGGAGTTGACTTATTACACGTTCACTTGCTCCGGAGTCGGCGTATCCTAGTCCACGCTTTGGAACTATTGCGTCTAGTTCGTCGAAGAAGATTATTGCGGGTGCTGCTGTTCGACCTTTCCTGAAAACTTCACGTATGGCTTTTTCTGATTCTCCAACCCATTTCGAAAAGATTTCTGGTCCCTTTATTGAGATGAAATTTGCTTCGCTCTCTGTTGCCACTGCCCGCGCGAGTAGTGTTTTGCCGCAGCCGGGTGGTCCGTATAGCAGGACGCCTCTTGGGGGTTTTATGCCCATCTTCTTGAACACTTCCGGACGTTTGAGGGGCCATTCTACGGATTCCATCAACTCCTGTTTGACGCGGTTGAGGCCACCAACTTCATTCCAGTGAACCTGAGGGACTTCGATGTATACCTCTCGCATAGCGGTGGGTGTTATTTCGCGGTAGGCGGAGAGGAAGTCCTCCATTTTGACCACCATTTTCTCGAGGATCTCGGGTGGAATGCGCTCCTCTTCAAGGTTGATTTCGGGTATGTAACGCCTAAGAGCCTTCATGGCTGCTTCTCTGCAGAGTGAAGCAGTGTCTGCTCCTGTGTATCCATGTGTTATGTCGGCAAGGCGTTTCAAGTCCATGTCTTCGGCCAGCGGCATGTTTCTGGTGTGAATCTGAAGAACCTCATGCCGTCCGGCTTTGTCTGGAACGCCGATCTCTATCTCCCTATCGAACCTCCCTGGCCGTCGGAGAGCTGGGTCGATCGCGTTGGGACGATTGGTTGCCCCTATAACGATGATGTTCCCGCGGGATCCCATACCGTCCATGAGTGATAGGAGCTGAGCGACCACACGTCTCTCAACCTCTCCAGTCACTTCTTCACGTTTTGGCGCTATGGCATCCATTTCGTCGATGAAGATAATGCTTGGGGAAGTCTCTTGGGCTTTCTGAAATATCTCTCGCAATCTTGCCTCCGACTCGCCGTAGAATTTCGACATTATCTCTGGTCCGGAGATTACATAGAAGTTGGCATCAGACTCGTTCGCAACCGCCTTGGCTAACAGTGTCTTTCCACATCCAGGAGGGCCGTACAGAAAGACTCCTCTTGGGGGTTCGATGCCTAGTCGTTGGAACAATTCAGGATGCCTGAGCGGAAGTTCAACCATTTCACGAATACGCTGGATCTCCTCGTGTAGCCCTCCAATGTCCTCGTAAGTTACTATTGGAATACCCTTCTTCTCAGGGGTAGGCTCGCTCAAGACTTGCACGTGAGCTGGTTCCGTTATCCTAACAGGACCATGAGGGCGTGTTCTCGTTACTACAAGTGGTACAGCGCTTCCGAAGATCGAAAGAAGCGTCATGTCGCCTTCAATGAAGGGCATGTCCATGAAGCGGCGTTTGACGAAACTGACGAACTCTTCATCAACACTAAGTCGAACATCCGTGGGGGCAAAGACGATTGCCTGAGCATCCTTAACGTCAGCCTTTCTCACGCTGACATACTCGTTTAATGCGACGCCCGCGTTTCTTCGGATCAACCCATCCATTCTAATGATTTCTTGTGCCTGGTCTTCGGCATATGCCGGCCATGCAACAGCTACGGTCATTTTCTTTCCATGTATTTCCACAAAGTCGCCTGCAGTGATGCCTAGCTTTTGCATTGTATCGTTGTCAATGCGGACCTTACCATGTCCAACATCACGCTGTCTTGCGTCCCCAACCCTTAAAGAAGCCTCTCGACTACTCATAATTATAGACCTCGAGACAGTTTTATTTTATGACCGCTGACGCTGACTGCTAGACTGCTGCTATTAAAGTTCCTTTTGTCTTTATCAAGCATAGTGGTGCATAAGGCAACACAATGAAAGGGTTTGCACATCTTTTTCGCAACCAAGCTATTGTTACCACTAGTAACTAAACAGCAATATAAATGTTACTTAAGGTAACAAAACCTCAGATCCTACCTACTCTAAGAACCTGAATCTCGCTCACCAAATCAACTCCACGGATCGAATTTTCAACCTGCTCCATGGTACCCCCCGCGTCCTCCGCTAGAACTATATGAGCTACTAGGGCTACCAAGCCAAATGCAACGGGTTCTTCTTCGAATTTATGCACCGTGGAACCTGAAGGCAGAGATTTCTGAATCTTTTCCTTCAAAGCGGTCAGGTCAATGTTGGCGTCGGTCGGGAAGATCTTGATCGATACGAGTATTTTCGCCAAAGGACTTACGACCAGTATTCAATCTCTACGGGCCTGAGTACCCACATTTCACGCAACGGTAGGGGCGACCGAACATTCTACATTTCTCACAGCGCCAGACGGTTACTTCCCCGCAGCTTGGACATGGGAATTTCACTGCCCCCTCTCCAGGAAGTATAGTTCTAGCACACCAAGAGCATGTTGGCATCCTAATGATTTTCTCGCTCGCGACTGTTGTTGCGCTCAACTATTGACACTTCGGGTTCTCACAGCCACGTTCCTCAAGGTTATAAATTGATTGCTGAGTTGGCAGGAGTCGTCAAAGGGGTTTTGGACATGGAGATGACCGACAAATTCAAACAGCAGAGCAGTCACAGTCAACTCTGCGAATCCTAAACAAGGCGGATCACATTGGTCAGCATAGATTCTGTATGTGATCTCGAAGACTTCAGAAGGTTCATGATAGTCAGTACATGCCAGTCATACATTCCCAAAGAATTCGACGAAGATGAAACAATTTACCCTGAGCGTTCTTCTGACAAGGGAACTATGTACGTTGAAGCTGAAGATAAAGAGACGATGGGACAAATACGCGAGATTAGGTTCACACGCGTATCGAATGTTCTTGGCATCATATACAATTCGAAGAGCGGTCGTACGCAATTGAAATGGCGACATCTCAAGGGAAGGATGGGGAGGTTAAGTGGTGAAGCCAGCCCGAATACCTTGGTGAACCTATTTGCTTCTCATGCTCTAGCGGAATCTTACGCGATCACTGATAACCAATCGGAACCGAAAGGCCAAGCACAAGAATCTCCGATAAACGAGGCTTTCGCCGATACTTAAATTACGGACGCCTTTAATCTTTCAATCAGAATTGCATATTTTCAGATTAACTAGATTAACTAGAATTAGCCAACATTTGTAAGGACGAGCACCGGAGTAGTTCTCGCAATTCTGCGAGTTGAATTAGAGCTTGGGTGTTGATCTAGCGGATATTGTGCCGGCAAAGTCAATAATGCTTGATGAACTCTCAGGCAAAGTTCTCGCGGTAGACGCCTATAATGCTCTTTACCAATTCCTCGCGATTATACGTCAGCCCGATGGTACGCCGCTCAAGGACCGACATGGGAGAGTGACAAGTCACCTCAGCGGTCTTCTTTACAGGACGACTAACCTTGTTGAGAAAGGAATTAGACTGGCATTCGTTTTCGACGGCAGACCTCCTGAAATGAAAGAAATGGAAATTCATAGAAGAAGGCAGATCAAGCACGAAGCGATCGTTCGCTATGAACAAGCGCTTAAAGCGGGTAAAATGGAGGAAGCCCGAATATATGCTCAAGCAACATCCAGCCTAAAGGAAACCATGGTTAAAGATGCGAAGAGGCTATTGGACGCTCTAGGAATTACTTGGATCCAGGCGCCATCTGAAGGAGAAGCTCAAGCAGCCTTCATGGCTGCGCGTGGAGATGTCTGGGGCGTTGCTTCGCAAGACCATGATTCCCTACTTTTTGGAGCTCCAAGGATGGTGAAGAACCTAGCTATTACCGGACGCAGAAAACTTCCGCGAAGAGACGCCTATGTGGAGATACAACCGGAAATCGTTGAACTTTCGAAGGCGTTACAGGGTCTCTCGCTAACGAGAGAGCAACTGGTCGATGTAGGCATCCTGATCGGAACCGATTTTAATCCTGACGGGGTGAAAGGTATTGGGCCGAAAACAGCTGTCAAACTAATACACGAACACGGAGGCCTAGAAGAGTTGGTTCAGCGAAAGCCAGAGATCAATTTGTCTTTAGATTTTCGCAGCATAAGGAAGATCTTTCTTGACCCTAATGTGACATCTAGTTATTCTTTGCAATGGTCCAAACCGGATGAGGAGAAGATAATAGCTTTTCTCTGTAGCGAACATGACTTTTCCGAGGATCGAGTAAGGAAAGCGATTTCACGGATGATTGTAGGTCCACCAAAAGCTTCAACCACTCTTGAATCCTATTTTGGTTGAGCCCTACGCAATTCCTTTAGAATCAGCGTGGTTCTAAGGCATGATCTTTGAGATATTTCCAAGTCTGTTCACGGATAGTCTTGTTTGCCAATTCCATATTCATGCTCGACATTTAAAGACCTGAATCTAGTTTTTCCAACCACGCTTGCCTTTCATCGGAACGAAGGCAACGCCGCCTAAGTTCTCATGCAGCAATTTCCCATCAGTCTTCTTCCTTACTCGAACTAACTCCTGGTAGAACATCGCAGCGCCGATTGGGATGAGAAGGATGCCCCCAGGCTCTAATTGGTTTACCAGCTCGGATGGAATCTCAGGCGCGGCGCTTGTAACTATGATTAGATTGAATGAGCCTTCTGTTGGAAGTCCTTCGGAAGCGTCTGCTTCGATAAAGGTTACCCGCTCTGCGTATCCTAATCGTTCCACGTTCATTCTGCCGAACTCAGCTAACTCATGTATTAGTTCAGCCGACCAGACATGCCCCCACGTCTCCCTAGGCTCTTGGAGGGGGGCCACTACCTCCGCATAGACGCAGCTCATATAGCCACATCCACCACCAACTTCCAAGACTCGTTGTCCGTGTTTCATTTCGCCGTGTTCACAGAGTAGTGCCGTCATGTGAAGCGCGCTAGTCGTTTGGCCATATCCAATCGAAAGAGGAGAATCTATGTAGGCGTGGGATCGCATATCAGGTGGCAAGAATTCCTCTCGAGGCACCTTATTCATGGCCCTAATGACGTTTGAATCTCGAAGTATACCTTCTCGTCTAAGCTCTTCAACAGCTTGTTGCCTTAACTCAACAAAATCTCGCAATTGCCTCAAGCTTGCAATTCAGGTTACTGCCGGATAAGTGTTCGAGCGAACTGAGATTTGAAATTCACTGAAGAGTTATTTGCCAGCGGACATCCTAACATCACAGCCAAGCATTCCACCACATTTGAGATAACCCGAGACAGTAACGTGACCAAACGAGGCGACTGCGTAATCGCAGCAAACGCTACGCGTGGCCTAAGCGATTTGTCGCCACAATTACTGAACCTATGCAGAAATGATAACGCTAAGATTACTGTTAAACTTCAAGGAGCCGAATTGACGGAGATAATCGAGGGCAGAGGTAGCAAGCGTCTCACCCTAACTCATCCACTTGAAATCGTCGGGAGACGATCAGCATACGTCTCCGATAGAACGCTCATGATTCATGCAGACAAAGCAGCCTGTGACTTGAATCGAGATCTAGTCAATGCTTTGAGGTTTCCAACTATGCAGCTTCGCGTCGAGATAAGGGTCGAACTCTGATCCTTACTGCACATCCAGGTCCATAGCGATCTGAATCCTATTCGGGGCGACTTCTTTCAAGACGCTCACATGCCGAAGGGATCGAATCTTCTTACCGTGTCTTTCAACTTCGCTCCTTACCGAGTCAACCACGTGATCTATTGTTTCATTGCGGGACGTAAAGGCATAGAAATGTACGACACCTCCATCATCCTGCAGCGCATTGAGAGCTGTGTCAACGTACTTGATGGATTCAGAAGGCAGGTTCATTATTACTCGGCTGGCGACTTTCTGCAGACTTCTACTCACAATTGCGCGTGCGTCGCCAAGAATTGGAACGACTCTATCCGCAACATGGTTCAGGAGAATGTTCTCTCTCAAATATCTGAAAGCTTCAGGATTTATGTCGATGGAATAGATTATTGAGTTGGGCTGCGTCTTCGCGATTAATATTGAGTACGGTCCGACGCCAGTAAACATGTCGAGCACGCGTTCCCCATCGTTGACTTGGTTCGCAACTCTCATTCTTTCATGAGCTAATCTTGGGCTAAAGTAAACTGAGGCAATGTCCAAACGAAGGAGATTTGAGTATTCACGATAAATCGTCTCAGTGCCTCCTAAACCAGCTATTTTGATGAACCTCCGCGTTCGATACGTGCCAGAGATGTCGCTGGACTTTCTGACCACTAACCGCAAATGCGGATTAAGACCTAGGATCGCTTTGCCAACTAGATGTGCGATTGGCTCAAGTTCATCTTGTAAGTCTAGAATTGCTATATCTCCAATCACATCAAAAGAACGGGGTAACTTCGATGTGAGCGCCTCAGGTAGCTTAGTACTCATCACCTCTCTGAGATCTCTTGGTCTTTTCTTTACTTCTCCAAGGACTACTCGCTCTACCTTAATGTGGGCAGTTTCGCTGGAAATCCATGATAGCTCATTTTTTGATGGTTCACGAATGATTGGAAGAGCAAGTGTTCGATTAGTTCTTTCAAATTCAAATCTATCATCCAGAAGTTGCAGCCTGCGTAAAGTCTGAATTACTCTGTTGGCAACTTGAACTGGGACTCTGATCGCAAAGGTCTCCTTATCCAAAGACTGCTTCCCCTTGATTCATACGCATTTGTGCTGTTACGCAACGCTAAATACTCAAGGAATACTACATCGCAACGTTCGAATGAGGTTTTGGTTTTGGTGAAGTGGCGAAGACGAGAGGAGATAGTTGGCAAGGAGGTAATCGACGGTGACGCTAAGAGAATTGGAACCTCAAAGGACCTTGCTTGGTCGAATGATGGTGAGCTGGCGTTGGTGATCGAATCGAGCGATGAAGAAGAAGCATTGCTTCCATTCGAGGAAATTGAAAGAATCGGAGACGTTGTTTTCGTTAAGCCCAAAACCACCTTGCAGGCAATCCCTTCGGTGGAATGTCCAGTATGTAAGCATAGGAACCCACTTGAAGCCAAGTTTTGCGCCAAGTGCGGTCGGACGCTTGGGGTTAAAGAGGATAAGAAAGAGAAGAAAACACAGGCTTAAGCTGATTCCGTTATCCCCCGTGCTCAAGACAGTTGATTCTCCTTTAAACGCCATATTCACACTCCCAAATGGAATAGTGCAGTTTCACACTCATCCGGACACTATGAATAAGCTGGAAACGCTTTTATCTAGACCAGATGAAGCGGAACGAGTGCATTAAATGTTCTTCCAAGGCCTCGAACGAAATTTGCGTAGGTACTCGATTGTTCTTGTACTCATTATGCTGACACTTCTTTCTGTGCCGAGTGAGGTATGGGCAAACCAAAGTCGTAATGGCGCCCGTAGACCTTCTACGGCGCAGGTCATGGCCACTTCGCCATCTGTGTTAGGATTAACTGAATGGACAGTGCCGACCACTGGTAGCGGACCTTGGGGAATGACAATAGATTCATCCGGCAAAATCTGGTTCACTGAAAACGTCACAAACAAAGTTGCTAGATTTGATTCATCCAATAATAACTTCACCGAGTGGACCCTCCCTGGTGCAGGTAGCCCTCGATACCTAGCGACAAATGGGACGGGAGTCTTCTTCACTGAGTATGCATTGGACAAGATAGGCTACCTCAACGTGAAGACAAATACATTCTATGAATGGCAATTGGCAGCGGGAAGCAAACCTGCAGGCATCTATGTTGAACAGAATAATACTGTCTGGTTCACCGAGTCGGGTAGAGATGCTATAGGAAGGTTTTCTCCCAATACCAGTCAGCTTATTGAGTGGATAATGCCAGGTGGCACAATTACCCCCGGTAGTCCTCTTCTTCAACCATGGAACATTTATGTTCAGCCGACCCTAACCGGTCTCTATCACAACGTAACGGAGCGTTTAGTCTGGTTCACAGAAACATCGAACAACACTATTGGCATGCTGCAATTCACAAACAACCTTCTAAGTCTCTGGTACCTTATTACCCTGGAAATTATTCCCGGCCTAAACTACGGACCGATGGACCTTACCATAGATTCCACAACGCCCGGGAACGTGATCTTTACAGCCAGCTTGGGTGACAGGATGGGGATACTTGATAATGGGGGATTAGGTTATCATGAATATCCATTCCCTCCTCACATCGGAATCGTGAAGCCCACTAGCTTGAAGATAGACGCGACTAGAGGTCTTGTCTGGTTTACCGAATACAATCCGGGCGTTATTGGATCTATCAATACTAATGCAACGGCTTTTCCGCATTCCAGTCCAATTCGGTCCCAGTGCACAATACCACCTTTCGCAGGCTCGAACATATGTCCCACTCCTTCACGTTCTACTACTAGAACCGCCACTGTAACAGTGACGAGTACGGTACCGGCATCAACGACCGTTGTACCTCCACCTGCATCAACGTTATCCCCTTCACAAACGACCCCCAACCAAGTGGTCACAGAATACCAATTGCCAACTGCCACGGCTCGTCCCAATTTCGTGACAGTAGATTCAGCCGGGAACATCTGGTTCACAGAGAGCAATACCACAGTAAACAAAATCGGACGGCTTGGCATACCATACGTGTTTCAACTTACCGTGTCTCCAAACGCGCAGACGGTAAACCAAGGGCAATCGGCAAGTTTCAGCATATCCGTCAACCTGTTCAGCGGAACAGCACTGCCAGTCCAACTCTCCTTAGCCAACGCCTCATCAAGCCTCGGCGCAAATCTTACACCACAAATAGGAACACCGACATTCACATCCACCCTCACAATCACAACTACGAATTCGACTTCTCCTGGGATCTACACGATGGCTGTCTCTGCCGTGAGTGGGGGGCAGAGTAAATCCTCTGTAATTACGATTAACGTTCAAACTCCACCACCAACGCCGTTTGACTTTGGACTCCAAATCATTGGCGCCAACACCTTACCAACTCCTCAGGGAGGACCCGCGGTTTTGCAGATTGGAGTCACTTTGATCAGTGGAACCCAGCGGAACGTCACCTTAACTGCTACAGGATTCCCTGCTGAAACAACATATTCCTTCACGACCCGAAGTGGACTTCCGCCGTACACGACTACACTCAACATTCAAACTAGCATCGACACCCCATCGGGCTCATATCCTATCGTAATCACTGGGACATCAGGTGGCGGCAATGCACATCAATTATCTCCACCGCCAGTCTTACAGATCACCGAGATACTTCGAGATTTCAATCTTACAACAACCACAAACGCGATCACGCTCGTACAAGCATCCAGAAACTCTGTGACATTGACCATCACCCCAATTGGGCCGTTCACTGGAAATGTCACTCTAAACGGTGTCTTCTCACCCTCCGACCCAGGTCTAACTGTAACCTTTTCCCCTTCCCTAGTTGCATTTCAGCCCAACGGAGGAAGCGCGCAAGTAACAATGGAGATCGTTGCCACCAGGAATACTCCAGGACAGAACTATCAGCTGACAGTAACAGGAAGAAGCAATGCGCCATCACGCACGCATCGATTCACAGTAACAGTACGAGTCTCCCCATGCCTAATCGCAACTGCTGCATTCGGTTCAGAACTAGCGCCCGAAGTGGAATTTCTGAGAACGTTCCGTGATCAGCAGGTTATCCAAACTTTCGCGGGAACCAACTTCATGACCATCTTCAATGCTTGGTACTACTCATTCAGCCCAGCGGTAGCCCAATTCGAGTACTCTCATGCTACGGCTAGAATGGTAATTAGGACAACGCTTTACCCGCTGATAGGAATTCTTCATTTCTCGTCGCTATCCTACACTATGCTGGCCTCGCAACCCGAACTAGCAGTCCTTGTGACAGGCATTGTAGCGAGCTTCCTCATCGGATTCGTGTATGTTGCCCTTCCCACATTCTGCCTACTCAGCATATGCAAGAAGCGTGTTCGCATGAGGAATAGAAACATCATGAAATGGTTTGGAGCGATCTTAGTTCCAAGCATCATTGGTTTCATTCTCGCGGAGGCTTTCGTGACCACTTCACTAATGATGATCACAAGCGCTGCGATAGTGCTCACTACGGTTATGTTCGCAGGAGTCCTCGGTGTAGGTCTGATAGCTCAACACGAAAAGAGAACAGCTTAGACTTAATCACTTACTCTCCTGAACTTTTCTAGCTTCAGATGCAACGATATCTGAGATCTCCCGTACGGGCCTTGAGAGCATTTTCGCTATCGCTACGATATCATCAAATTCTGGCTTGACTCTAAGAATTCTGCCCGACTCGTCTCTGGCAATCTTCATTCTTACCTCATAGTCCTGCCCGCCAATCCTCACACTCATATTCCTCACATCCCTTCGCAAGATGAAACGCCCCCATTCATGATGCCTCACACCCAAAGTCCCAGTTTCTCGGATCAAGACCTCTACAAGCCTAGGAACATCTTGGCTGTCACATAACACATGCAAGACATGCCCCGGCCGATTCTTCTTGAACTGCGCATCAGTAACCCACACATCTCTAGCTCCAACATCGAGCAAATGTTGCAATGTGTGACCCAAGATCTCTCCTGGCAGATCATCCAGATTTGTCTCAAGCATCTGCACGGCGTCCACATCCAAGCTATGGTCCAATGCTCGACCGATGACCACTCTAAGTAGATTTGGAGAGACAGAAAGCTCTCTAGCTCCGGCGCCATAGCCAACCTTCTCCACTATCATGGTGGGATAGGTTTCAACAGAACTCTCCGCAAGGTTCACGAGCATGCAGACTCCAGTTGGAGTGGATAATTCCACTAGTTCCGGTCCCCCAATTATCGGGATCCTTTCTTGTTTGAGAATCTCTAACACAGCGGGCACTGGAGTCGTTAGCTTCCCATGCGAAAAGGTAGTTATGCCCCCGCCAACAGCAACCGGAGTGGAATGAGTTACTCCATCAAAAATGCCTAGATTATCACAGGCCGCTGCCACACCCAATATGTCCGCCAAGGTATCAGC
>Ga0187771_10003185_pt1 | contig 11438 bp, 11 predicted proteins | sample 0116_SJ02_MP15_1_FD_133139 | JGI IMG/M metagenome (GOLD analysis project Ga0187771, IMG submission 133139) | Tropical peat soil microbial communities from peatlands in Department of Meta, Colombia - 0116_SJ02_MP15_10_MG | ecosystem: Environmental > Terrestrial > Soil > Wetlands > Peat | place... | reverse complement strand
TCACCGTCTCGCCCTCGATCGGGATCTCGCACCAGGCGCCAGGAAACGGCGACAGTCCATGGCAATGGCGCAGCACCTCGCGCGCCGGCCGCGACCACTCGATCCTGGCCTCGGCCTTGTCGATCTTGGCGGCGTAGGTGACGCCGTCCGCGGCCTGCGGCGTCAGCACCAGGGTGCCGCGCTCCAGCGCCCCCATGGCGCGCGCCATCAGGTCGGCGCCGATCCGCGCCAGGTGGTCGTGCAGGTCGCGCGCGGTCATGGCATCGGTGAGCGCGATGCGCTCGGCCATGGCGACGTCGCCGGTGTCGAGCCCGACGTCCATTCGCATCACCATCACGCCGCTCTCGGCGTCACCCGCCATGATCGCGCGGTTGATCGGCGCGGCGCCGCGCCAGCGCGGCAGCAGCGAGGCATGCAGGTTGAAGCAGCCGAGCGGCACCGCGTCGAGAATGGCCTGCGGCAGGATCAGGCCATAGGCCACCACCACCGCGGCGTCGGCCCTGTGGGCGCGAAACGCGGCTTCCGCCTCCGGCGTCTTCAGCGTCTTCGGCGTGAGCACCTCGATGCCGAGCCGCCGCGCCTCCTGCTCGACCGGGGTCGGCTGCTCCTTCATGCCGCGGCCGGCCGGCTTCGGCGCGCGGGTATAGACCGCCGCCACCTCGTGGCCGTGGGCAACCAGCGACAGCAAGGTCGGCACCGCGAAGTCGGGCGTACCCATGAAGATCAGGCGCAGCGGCATGGCGGGGTCGTCTCATTGGATGCGACTACTCTCCGTCATGCCCGGCCTTGTGCCGGGCATCCACGTCTTTACAGCACTCGCCGCAGCAAAGACGTGGATGGCCGGGACAAGCCCGGCCATGACGAGAAACTTGGGTGCGCGCGTCAAGCCGTCGCGCGTTTCGCCGCCTTGGTGAACTTCTTCAGCACGCGGTCGCGCTTGAGCTTGGAAAGGTAGTCGACGAACAGCACGCCATTGAGGTGGTCGATCTCGTGCTGGATGCAGGTGGCGAATAGCCCGGTCGCCTCCTCCTCGATGGTCTTGCCGTCGAGATCGAGGTAGCGGATCCGCACCACTGCCGGCCGCTCGACCTCCTCGTAGTATTCCGGGATCGACAGGCAGCCTTCCTCGTAGACCGACATCTCCCCGGAGGCCGACAGGATCTCCGGATTGATGAAGACGCGCGGCTGCCGTTCCTCGTCGGTCTTCTTCGACAGGTCCATGGTGATCAGCCGCACCGGCTCGGCGATCTGGATCGCGGCGAGCCCGATGCCCGGCGCGTCGTACATGGTTTCCAACATGTCGTCGGCGAGCTTGCGGATCTGCGGCGTGACCGCCTCGACCGGCTTCGACACCAGGCGGAGCTTCTTGTCGGGCAGGATGATGATTTCGCGAATGGCCATTGGCGCGATGTAATCCGGGCTCCCCATCCGGTCAATCGCGGCAGCGGGCGCGGGCGGCCCTTTCCCTGCCGGCGGATTTACCGTCGGTTAACCATGTTTGTTAAGGACCTGTTCACCATAGATGTTCCCTCTTCGTTCGCAATCAAGGCCGAATCGGGCTACAAGACGCCATGAACGAGATTCTTTTCACGATCGACGGCACGCCGGTCCGTGTCGCCATGGCGCTTTATGCGTTCGCCGGCACCGTGCTGGTGCTGCTGCTGGCCATTGCCGCGATCCTCGCCCGCGGCAGCTCGCGCGGGACGGCCGCCGCCCGCGCCCAGGCGGAGCACGCGAGCGACCTTGAGGGGCGCGTCGCCGAGCTGCTGAGGGCCCACAGCGAGGCCCAGGGCCGGGTCGACGCCATGGGCCAGGCGCTCGCCAACCGCCAGGCCGAAATGGCGCGCGCGGTCAGCGAGCGGCTCGACGCCGTCGGCCACCGGGTCGGCCAGTCGATGGAGCAGACCACCCGCCACACCGCGCAGAGCCTGCACGCGCTGCACGAGCGGCTCGGCATCATCGACAACGCCCACAAGAACCTGACCGAGCTGACCAGCCAGGTGACGACGCTGCGCGACGTGCTCGCCAACAAGCAGTCGCGCGGCGCCTTCGGCCAGGCCCGCATGGAGGCGATCGTTCAGGACGGCATGCCCAAGGGCTCCTACGAATTCCAGTTCACGCTGTCCTCGGGCCGGCGGCCCGACTGCGTCGTGTTCCTGCCCGACCAGCGCCCCTTGTGCATCGACGCCAAGTTTCCGCTGGAGGCGGTCACCGCGCTGCAGGACGCGCGGACCGACGAGGAGCGCAAAGCGGCCAGCCAGCGACTGCGCCAGGACGTGCTCAAGCACGTCACCGACATCGCGGAGAAGTACCTGATCCCCGGCGAGACCCAGGACACCGCGCTGATGTTCGTGCCCTCGGAATCGGTCTACGCCGAGATCCATGACGGCTTCGACGACGTAGTGCAGAAGGCCTATCGCGCCCGCGTCGTGCTGGTGTCGCCGTCGCTGTTGATGCTGGCGATCCAGGTGATGCAGCAGATCCTCAAGGACGCGCGGATGCGCGACGCCGCCGACCAGATCCGTACCGAGGTGATGAACATGATGGGCGACGTCGAGCGCCTGCGCGACCGCGTCAGCAAGCTCGGCGCCCATTTCGACCAGGTCGGCGAGGACGTCCGCCAGGTGCTGATCTCGGTCAACAAGATCGGCAAGCGCGCGGCGCGGATCGAGGAACTGGATTTCAGCCCGCAAGCGCCGGGCGAGCCGCAGCAGGGCTCGCCGGAACTGTTTTCGGTGCCGCGCGCGCCGAAGCTGCAGACGCGCTAGCAGCAAACGCGGCCAGCGTCACTGGGAACGCGGCCACAAAATCAAACCCTTGTTGTTTTACTCGTCATGCCCGGCCAGCGCGATCCGTCTTCGACGGATCGCTAGGACTAAGGTCTGCCGGGCATCCACGTCTTAACGGCGGCTCTGCAAAGGAAGACGTGGATGGCCGGGACAAGCCCGGCCATGAAGGAGAAAATCTGCTAACACCTCTCCCGCATGACAGCGACGCCGGACACGCCCGCAAAAACCCGCGAGACCGCCGCGCCGGCGGACAAGCCCACCTGGCGCGCGACGCTCAAGGTCTACCTGCAGCCGCGGGTGCTGGTGGTGCTGTTTCTCGGCTTCTCGTCCGGCCTGCCGCTGGCGCTCTCCGGCTCGACGCTGCAGGTGTGGATGCGCGAGGCCGGCGTCGACCTCAAGACCATCGGCCTGTTCGCCCTGGTCGGCACCCCCTACACGCTGAAATTCATCTGGGCGCCGCTGATCGACGCGCTGCACGCGCCGGTGCTGACGCAGCTGTTCGGCCGCCGCCGCGGCTGGCTGGTGTTTTCCCAGCTCCTCCTGATCGCGGCGATCGCGCTGCTCGCGCTGTCCAATCCGCTGGCTTCGCCGCTGTTCGTCGCCGTCGCCGCGCTGCTGGTGGCGATGGCTTCCGCCACGCAGGACATCGTGGTCGACGCCTTCCGGGTCGAAAGCCTGCCCGAAAGCGAGCAGGCCGCCGGCATGGCGGCCTATGTCGCCGCCTACCGGGTCGGCATGCTGATCTCGACCGCCGGCGCGCTGTTCATCGTCAGCGGCCTGCAGGACGCAGGCCTCGACGCGCTGGTCGCCTGGAAGTGGGGCTACCTCATCATGGCGGCGATGGTGCTGATCGGCACCGTCACGGCCATCCTCGCCACCGAGCCGTCGCAGTCCACCCATGCCGAGGCGGCGATGGGCGGGATCTCGGCGATCATGCGGGTGCTGGGCGCCGCCCGCGGCGCCTTCGTCGACTTCCTGACCCGCAAGGACGCGCTCGCCGCGCTCGCCTTCGTGGTGCTGTTCAAGTTCACCGACGCGTTTTCGGGCACCATGACGGCGCCTTTCGTCATCGACCTCGGCTTCTCCAAGACCGACTACGCGGCGATCGTCAAAGGCGTCGGCTTTGCCGCGACGCTGATCGGCGGCTTCGCCGGCGGTTTCGTCGCCCGCGCCTTCTCGCTGCCGGCGAGCCTGTGGATCGGCGGCATCGTCCAGGCGGTCGCCAACCTGACGTTCTCGTGGCTCGCGGTGGTCGGCGTCAACCACTATGCCCTGGCGCTGGCGATCTGCGCCGAGAATTTCACCAGCGCCATCGGCACCGTGATCTTCGTCGCCTATCTCTCCGCGCTGTGCACGAGCCCGCTGCACACCGCGACCCAATACGCGCTGCTCACCGCGCTCGCCGCGGTCGGACGCACCTATCTCTCCGCAAGCGCCGGCTATGTCGCCACCTTGACCGGCTGGCCGGCGTTCTTCGTGATCTGCATGGTCGTGGCGGCGCCGAGCCTGATGGTGCTCGTTTTTCTGCAGCAGCGGGGACACTTCACGGCGCTGGAGGGCGCGACAGCGCCCGACACGGCATCGGTGTCTTCGTGAAGGTCCGAACTCAAGTGTCGGCATGACATAAGGTTGAGGCAAAGCGAGCGCCGCACCCGCCACCGTCATCGCCCGGCGAAGACCGGGCGATCCAGTAGGCCGCCACGTCTCGGCTCTTTCCCTTGCGCTTGCTATTACTGGATTGCCCGGTCGCTGCGCGCCGGGCAATGACGAAGGGGGCGAACCCGTGACTACTACCGCGTCGCTCAGTTGGCGACGAGGCTCCATTTGGAGACGATGGCGTCGCTCATCTGGCCTGCGAGCTCGGCGCAGGCGACCTGGTTGGCGCGGATCGACACCTGCTTGCCGAGATAGGCCTTGAGCTGCTTCGCCTCGGCCTCGCTGGTGGTGACGATCTGGAAGGTTTCCGGACCGGTCTCGAGATTGCACAGCCCGTTGGGGCCCGGCAGCTTGCGCGGCGGGCTCACCAGCTGGAACGTGTTGACGCGCTTGCCCGACGCATCGCGGTTGCGCATGGCGTGCAGCTCGCCGGTCAGAACGCCGCCGACCGCGATCGCCTGCTGCGCGATTGCCGGCGGCGAGGAGATCGTGATGGCCCCAAACAGCGCGGATGCGACGAGGATGAGCGACAGGCGTGAATGATAGTAACGTGAATCAGTCATGGCACCGCATCAGTGAAGGGGCGTTCAAAACGCACCAAAAATGTCAAAAAAGCGTTCGCTGCCGCATCGCGGCCGACAGCGTGCCCTCGTCGAGGTAATCGAGCTCGCCGCCGACCGGAACGCCGTGGGCGAGACGGGTCACCTTGACGCCCGCGTCCTGCAACAGGTCGGTGATATAGTGCGCCGTGGTCTGGCCGTCGACGGTGGCGTTCAGCGCCAGAATCACCTCGGTGACGGCCGGATCATGGGCGCGGGCCACCAGCGCGTCGATGGCGAGATCCTGCGGACCGACACCGTCGAGCGGCGACATGGTGCCGCCGAGCACGTGATAGCGCCCCTGCGTCGCGTGCGCGCGCTCCAGCGCCCACAGATCCGCGACGTCGGCGACCACCACGATGATCGACGGATCGCGCCGCGGATCGGTGCACACGGCGCACGGATTCTGCGTGTCGATGTTGCCGCAGGTCTTGCAGACCTGGATGCGCTCGATCGCGACCTGCAGCGCGGACGCCAGCGGCGCCATCAGCGCGTCGCGCTTCTTGATCAGGTGCAGCGCGGCGCGGCGCGCCGAGCGCGGCCCGAGTCCCGGCAGGCGCGCCAGGAGCTGGATCAGCCGTTCGATCTCGGGACCGGCGACGGCGGTCGACATCTTAGCTCAGCCTCACGATCGATCCTGGTGCGTGCACTCAGCCGAGCCCGAGGCCCGGCGGCAGCGGCAGGCCGCCGGTGATCGCCTTCATCTTCTCCTGCATGGCGCCTTCGGCCTTGCGGCGGGCGTCGCCGAACGCGGCGACCAGGAGATCCTCGACGATCTCGCGCTCTTCCGGCTTGATCAGCGAGGGATCGATCTTCACGGCGGTGACGTTCATCTTCGCCGTCATCCGCACCGACACCAGGCCGCCGCCGGCGACGCCCTCGACCTCGACATGATCGAGCTCCTGCTGCAGCTCCTCCATCTTTGATTTCAGCTGCGCGGCCTGTTTCATCATGCCCAGAAAGTCAACCATCGGGTCCTCTTCGTCTTGTCGTTCAGGTCTTCACGTCCAATTCAAGAGATCTAGTCGTCGCCATCGTCGTCGACCGGCTCGACCGCGCCGTCGGGGCCGCTGGACGCCGGCTGAACCGCGGGCGTGTGCCGCACCTCGACGATCCGCGTGCCGGGAAAGCGCGACAGCACCTCCTGCACACGGGAATCGGCCTCGGCGCGGCGCTCGCGCTCGTTGCGGACCATCTCGCGCTGCGCCCGCAAGGTCGGCTCGCCCTCGGCGTTGGAGACCGCGACGATCCAGCGCCGGCCGGTCCACTGCTCGAGCTTGCGCTGCAGTTCGTTGGGCAGTCCGCGCGCCGCGGCGGGCTCGAGCGCGATCTCGAGCTTACCGTCGTCGAGGCGCACGAAGCGCACGTCGCGCTCGAGCGTCTTCTGCAGCATGATGTCGCGCTTGCCGATGAAGGCGACGATCTCGGCGAAGCTGCGCAGCTCGATCGCCGGCGCGGATTGCGGCACCGGCGCGGGTGCCTGCGCATCGGCGCGCGGCGCGGTCTCGATGGCGAGCCGCGGGCTTGCGGCAGGCGGACGCGGCGCCGCCTCGCCGCGCGCCATCGTGGCGGAGGGAGCCGGTGCCGCGGCGGCCGGCCGCGCGACGCCGCCGGCGGCCGCGACACTCGCGCCGCCGCCGGCCTGCTCGATCATGCGAATGGCCTCGTCCGGGGTCGGCAGGTCGGCGACATAGGCGATCCGCACCAGCACCATCTCGGCGGCCGCCGCGGGGCGCGTCGCTGCCTGCACCTCGGCGATACCCTTGAGCAGCATCTGCCACATCCGCGACAGCACCCGCATCGACAGCCTGGACGCGAAGTCGCGGCCGCGGCTGCGCTCGGTCTCGCCGAGCGCGAGATTGTCGGCGATCGTCGGCACCACCTTGATGCGGGTGACGAGATTGACGAATTCGGCGAGGTCGCTCAGCACCACCACCGGATCGGCGCCGGTGTCGTACTGGTCGCGAAATTCGGTGAAGGCGCTCGCGATGTCGCCGCGCGCCAGGGCCTCGAACAGATCGATCACCCGGGTGCGGTCGGCGAGCCCGAGCATCTGGCGCACGTCCTCGCCGCGCACGACGCCGGCGGCGTGGGCGATGGCCTGGTCGAGCAACGACAGCGAGTCGCGCACCGAGCCCTCGGCGGCGCGCGCGATCGATGCCAGCGCCTCCGGCTCGATCTGGACGTCTTCCTTCTTCGCGATGTTGCCGAGATGGGTCATCAGCACCGCGGCGTCGACCCGGCGCAGGTCGAAGCGCTGGCAGCGCGACAGCACGGTGACCGGAACCTCGCCGATCTCGGTGGTGGCGAAAATGAACTTGGCGTGCTCGGGCGGCTCTTCCAGCGTCTTCAGGAACGCGTTGAAGGCCGCTTCCGACAGCATGTGGACTTCGTCGATGATGTAGACCTTGTAGCGCGCGCTCGAGGGGGCGTAGCGCACGCCGTCGGTGATCTGGCGCACGTCGTTGACGCCGGTGTGGGAGGCGGCGTCCATCTCCAGCACGTCGATGTGCCGGCTTTCCATGATCGCCTGGCAGTGCAGGCCCGGCACCGGCATGTGAATGGTCGGTCCCTGCACCGACCCGTCGGGCAGCTCGTAGTTCAGCGCCCTTGCCAGGATCCGCGCCGTGGTGGTCTTGCCGACGCCGCGCACGCCGGTGAGGATCCAGGCCTGCGGGATCCGGCCGGTCTCGAAGGCGTTGGAAATCGTCCGCACCATCGCTTCCTGGCCGATCAGATCGGCGAAGGTGGTGGGGCGGTACTTGCGCGCGAGCACCCGGTAGGCGCTGCCGCTGCGCGGGGCGGCATCAAGCCCGCCCTGCCCGGCCGCGTCGGCTCCGGAATGTGAAGCATCAGCCATCGGGGGATCCGCGCCCAATTTCCTCAAAATCGATTGCGGGCGCCTGCCCGCGTGTCGCGGCTCGGCGCGAGGCCAGAACCGAAAGCCAGAAGATAAGGCTGAAAGCTGTCCGTGGCGACAGCGATATGCGGTCACGCCCGGCAAGGCCGTCACGACCGCTAAGGTGGGAGACTGACGAGCGACCCGATCCGGTTCTCGTTAGGGCTGCTTCCTTCCGGACCTGACCCGGTTGGCGAGTGGCTCGTCCACCGCCAATCTCCCGCCCCTATTTGGCGCCAAAGCGGGCGGAAAGCAAGCGCGACGCGCCCGCTTCTGGTATCCTAACCCGCACGATTCATACCGGTTGTCGCATGTCTGCCGCCTCCCCCGCCTGGACGCTCCACTCCCAGCTCGAAAAAGACACGATCAATGTGGGCGACCTGCCGCTGTGCCGCGTGGTGGTGATCAAGGACGCCAACTACCCCTGGCTGCTGCTGGTGCCGCGCCGCCCCGGTATCGTGGAAATCATCGATCTCGACGAGGTCGAGCAGGCCCAGCTGATGACCGAGATCTCCCGCGTCGCGCGGGCGCTCAAGGACATCACCCAATGCGACAAGCTCAACATCGCCGCGCTCGGCAATGTGGTGCCGCAATTGCATGTCCACGTCATCGCGCGGCGCTCGAGCGACGCCGCGTGGCCGCGTCCGGTGTGGGGCGTGGTGCAGCCGCTCGATCACGACCCGCAGGAAGTGGCGGATTTCATCAGCGCGCTGCGGCGCAAAGTCTGGCTGGGCTGAGCTTTCATGATCAACAACTCGATGTTTCCGGTCGGCACGCCCGGCTTCGCCTCGCACCCCATCGACCGCGCCGCGCATCTGCGCGACGACATCGAAAAGCTGATGGCGCTGGAGGAGCGCGCGGATGCGCGCGCCTACGTCGTGCATCGCGACCAGCTGCTGATCAAGCTGGGCGACAGCGGGCCGGCCGCGGCGCTGTCGCTGAAGGAGGCGAGGGGCTTCGGCGCCAATCCGGGCACGGTGTTTCTCGGCCTGCGCGACGGTGCCCCGCTGTTCGGAATGGGCATTCCGGCGGCTGCCGTCGAGGCGCTGATGGGCCGCGGCGACGTCAAGGTCAACGACCTGCGCGGGGCGGTGACGCAGGGGCTGTTGCCGGTCGAGGAGCTGTCGGCGATCGCCATGGCCAAGTCGCTGGTCGGCTGGCACCAGCGCCACGGCTTCTGCCCCAATTGCGGCCAGAAGAGCGCCATGTCCAATGGCGGCTGGCGCCGCGACTGCCCGGCCTGCAAGACCCAGCATTTCCCGCGCACCGATCCGGTGGTGATCATGCTGGTGACCGACGGCGATCGCTGCCTGCTCGGGCGGCAGGCCCAGTTCCCGCCCGGCATGTGGTCGTGCCTCGCCGGCTTCGTCGAGATCGCGGAAACCATCGAGGACGCGGTGCGGCGCGAGGTCGCCGAGGAGGCGGGCATCACCTGCAGCGATGTCGGCTACTACCGCACCCAGCCCTGGCCCTATCCGTCATCCCTGATGATCGGATGCACGGCACGCGCCACTTCCACCGAGATCGTGGTCGACAAGAGCGAGCTCGAGGACGCGCGCTGGTTCAGCCGCGACGAGGCGGCCTTGATGCTCAAGCGCGAGCACCCGGCGGGCCTCGCCGGCCCGCATCCGATGGCGATCGCCTACCACCTGGTCGCGCAGTGGCTCAACCACGGCAGCTAGCATTGTCCAGGCCGGTGGGAACCCGGAGCCGGACCAGTTGCTTGCATAGGGACGGCGCGGCCACCGCAGCCTGATCGACAACGGCGCAGACCCATGACTTCAGCCCGTGATCCCAAAGCCGGTGATTCCAAGACGCCGCGCCGCATTCTCTGCCTCGGCATGCCGGTGCGCGACATGACGTTCCGCGTCGAGGACGTGCCGGCGAGAGGCGACAAGATCCAGGCCTCGCGGTTCGACGAAATCTGCGGCGGCAACGCGCCGAACGCGGCGGTGGCGATCGCGCGCCTGGGCGGGCGCGCGCGCCTTTCCGGGCCCATGGGCGATGCGCGCGAGCAGGGCACCGCCTTCCTGCTCGAGAGGCTGCAAAGCGAGGGCATCGAGACGCAGCACGTCGTGCATGTCGCAGGCGCCGTCACGCCGATTTCCACCATCCTGATCGACAGCAGCGGCGAGCGCACCGGCATCACCTACCGCGATCCTTCGCTGTGGAACGTCGAACTGCCGGCCAGCGCGACGCTGCTCGACGGCGTCGACGCCATCCTCGCCGAAAACCGCTGCGCCAAGTTCATCATCGCGGTGTGCGAGGAGGCGCGGGCGCGCGGCATCCCGATCGTGGTCGACGCCGACCGCGCGATGTCCGCGGACGAAGCGCTGCTTCACGTCGCGACCCACGTGATCTTCTCCGCCGAAGCGCTGCGGGCGACCGCCGGCACCGAGGACCTGACGGCGGCCCTGGCGCGGCTGGCGGCGGTCTCGCCCGCCTTTCTCGGCGTCACCAACGGCGCACACGGCACGTTCTGGCTCGATACCGGCGGTGCCGCCCGCCACACCCCGGCGTTTCAGGTGACCGCCGTCGACACGCTCGGCGCCGGCGACGTCTTTCACGGCGCCTTTGCGCTGGCGATCGCCGAGGGCAGCACGCTTGAGCTGGCGCTGCGCTTCGCCGCCGCGGCCGCCGCGATCAAATGCAGCCGCTTCGGCGGCGCCTTTGCCGCCCCGCAACGCACGGAAGTCCAAGCCTTTTTGACCCGTTGACGGAAGCCAGCCGGCGACCAGGACAGGGCTTGCGCGAGAAGATTTTTCTATATATGAAGGAAATAGTCGCTCATATTGGAAAAAAGTTCTTCTCATGTCTGACGTCGCCGCCACCGTCGAGGGCACGCGCCGCCTCGATGCCATCGACCGCAAGATCCTGACCGTCCTGCAGGAGGACGCCTCGCTGTCGGTCGCCGAGATCGGCGACCGGGTCGGGCTGTCGTCGACCCCATGCTGGAAGCGCATCCAGCGGCTCGAGGCCGAAGGCATCATCTTGCGCCGGGTCGCCCTGGTCGACCAGAACAAGATCGGGCTCGGCATCACCGTCTTCGTCTCGATCGAAAGCAGCGACCACTCCGAGGCCTGGCTGAAGAAATTCGCCGAGGCGGTCAGCGCCATGCCCGAGGTGATGGAGTTCTACCGGATGGCCGGCGACGTCGACTACATGCTGCGCGTCGTGGTCGCCGACATGCAGAGCTATGACGTGTTCTACAAGAAGCTGATCAGCGCGGTGCCGCTGAAGAACGTCACCTCGCGCTTCGCCATGGAGAAGATCAAGTCGGTCACGGCGCTGCCGGTGCCGCCGGCCAGCGCCGTGTGAGCGAAGGTCTGCTCGTCCTTCGCCCGCGCTGCCGCATCACCTCTCCCCGCGTGCGGGGAGAGGTCGGATCGCGCCAGCGATCCGGGTGAGGGGGCGTGCAGCGCGTCCAGGACTTCATTTTTCTCTGAGCCCCTCACCCCAACCCTCTCCCCGCAAGCGGGGAGAGGGAGAACAGGC
>Ga0187771_10003184_pt1 | contig 11439 bp, 7 predicted proteins | sample 0116_SJ02_MP15_1_FD_133139 | JGI IMG/M metagenome (GOLD analysis project Ga0187771, IMG submission 133139) | Tropical peat soil microbial communities from peatlands in Department of Meta, Colombia - 0116_SJ02_MP15_10_MG | ecosystem: Environmental > Terrestrial > Soil > Wetlands > Peat | place... | reverse complement strand
CTTTTCAGCTTGGAGTGGCTCTTATGGGAAAGATAGCCTATGATGAAACGAATTTTAAACCTGAAAACTTACAGGTCAAAAGCGCCAATGCGCGCCTTGATAATTCTACTGATGTCGAACTGGCGTATGCACTGCAGCAGCAGGCTTTTAATGGAAGGTATGAATTGGCCCATTTTGTAACATTGAGCATAGCATGGGGATATTTCAGTACTCTAAAGCCGGATTTGATGCTGAAACCGGATTTCACTTATATTTCGCCTAATAGTCAGTCCACCCAGGGGGAAGTCAGATTTTCTCTTGATATTAAAGATAGAGTTCTTATAGAGGGTTGGACACTTGAAATAAAGGATAAAGACGGTAAGATCGTGAAGGTGTTTAAGAGCCTGGATAAATTGCAGATCAGAATGCTAACCCCGGGCAAATTTTTAAACCAGATCTTTTCGGCAAAGCAGCAGGTTGAAATTCCGAAGGAGATAGTATGGGACGGCCATGACGAAAGCGGTGCGAAATTACCGGACGGTGAATATTATTATACTCTCAAGGCCTGGGATGAAAATAATAATACGGGAGAAACCGACCCCGGAAGGATAGTAATAGATACTGCAGTTCCGAAAGTCGAACCATCAGTTCCTTATTTTGTCTTTTCAATTAATAAGGAAAGTTATAAACAGCAGCTTCCCATAGATATAAAGAGTTCGAATGTCGGAAACGGTGTAAAGATCCATGCTGCCATAATAGATGCAAAGAATGGCGAAGTGAAGACCTTCGATTTTGAGAATTCATGTCCTGAGAGAATCATTTGGGACGGCCATTACGATCATAATTCGATCGCTCCTGAAGGGAGTTACAGTTTTTCCATAAGGGCTTGTGACCTGGCCGGGAACAGATCAGAAAAATCAATTGCTGGTATAAGACTTGTTACAAATTATGAATCAATTAAAGTTACGGCGAGTGATGAAATCTTTTCACCGAACAAAAACGGCATCAAGGACACTGTGACATTCCATCAAAAAGCATCGGGAACAAGAGGCCTGGAGGAATGGTCGCTCAAAATTTATGACGGTAATACAAACATCGTTAAGGAATTTGCGGGATCAAATGATCTGCCGGAAGAGATAGTCTGGGATGGGAAGGACAGGAAGAATTCGGCTGTCACTGACGGCATTTATTCTTATGATACAGGATTGATATTCGATAGCGGTAATCATCCTGTATCGGAAAGAAAGAATATCAGAGTTAAAACAATCCCTCCATTTATCGTTATAAAACCTGAATATATGTCATTTTCACCAAATAATACGGAAACCCGTAATTCGATTGTATTCGATAACACTGTAGAGGGTGATGATGATGATGTCATTGACATAAAAATAATCGATTCATCTGGCAGTGTGGTTTATTATAATACATATCAGAAGAAGGATTTTCCTGATAAATTCATCTGGAATGGAAGGGATAAGGACCTGCGTCCTCTTCCGGAGGGTAAATATACCTATATTGTAGAAGGTGTGGATAAGGTCGGCAACAGAAATTCGAAACAGATCGACGGTATAGTTCTGAAGACGGGGCTTGAAAAGGTCGCGGTACAGGCAGATTTAAACGCCTTTTCACCTAAAAACTCTGTAAGCAACAAAATAGTATTTACACCCATGGTGACATCCAGGGAAAACATAGTTGATTTTAATCTCTCTATCTATGATGATAAAAATAACCTTGTGAAATCGGTCAGTACCAACATTTTTATGAATAAAATAGAATGGGACGGGACTGATAATTCAAAGGCTCTTGCCAGGGATGGAAATTATTCCTATCAATTAAGAATCAAATATGATTACGGAAACGAATTAAGTTCCGCAGCCAGGAACGTTAAACTTCTCACTAAAGCTCCTGAAATTACAATCACCCCTGATTATACTGCTTTTTCTCCAAACGGGAGCGGCAAGAGGGAAACTCTTATAATACATCAGCATGTAGGGGAAGATCCGGATATTGTATATTATGCCGCAATAATTGACAGGAACGAAAGACAGGTAAGGTCCTATAAATGGGGCGGGACTGGTTCATCCGGTGTTCCCCGTGAACTTGTGTGGGACGGAACTGACGAAAAAGGTGCCCCGGCGGCGGAGGGAATTTACAGTTATGAAATAACGGGCATAGATGTTGCAGGCAATAAAACGGCAAGGACGATTAACAGGATAAAACTTGTCAGGACTTTTGAAAAACTTGTGTTCGCCAGTGACACAAAAGCATTTTCACCAAATAGTGGCGGTATTAAGGATACGGTAAAATTCACGCAGAGCCTGTCATCGACTGATGGGCTGGAGGAATCGATTTTAACAATATATGACTCTACAGGCAACAGGGTCAGGCAGTTCATTAAAAAAGACGGACTTGATAGGGAAATAATATGGGATGGAAGGAACGACAGAGGCAATATCCAGCCTGACGGAATATACAACGCCGAGCTTGAGTGCTCTTTCGACAGCGGCAATGACATTAAGTCAGGCATATCAAATATTATCATAGATAAAGTCCCCCCTGCATATAAACTTTCTGTAAGTCCTGATCTGTTCACTCCTGATGGGGCCGGAGAGAATGAAATCCTGTATATTAATCTTGAGGTATCAGCTCTGGCCGGGATTAAGAACTGGGAAATAGATATTAACAAAAAATTTGAAAATGGAGAAAAAGGCAGGGTCTTCAAAAGATTTGAAGGAACCAATGATACAGCCAGTCTTTTACAATGGGACGGATACAGCGATGACGGCCAGGATCTTGTTGAATCCGTACAGGATTATATCCTTGAACTTAAAGCTGAGGATAATGCCGGCAACAAACTGACCAATGTCACCAGGGAAATACACGTAGGTGTACTGGTGGAGAAGACCCCTGAGGGTTTAAGAATAAGAGTTTCGAGCATTCAGTTCGCTTTTGATAAGGCTGACCTCATCGGGAACAGTATTGAAAACCTTGACAGGGTAATATTTATCATAAGGAAGGTCCTGTCCGATCCAAAAAAATACGGCATTACGGATAATTACAGGATAGAAATAAGCGGGCATGCGGATGATATAGGCACGGATCAATACAATCAGGCTTTATCAGAAAAAAGGGCATATACAGTTTATCAGTATTTCCTTATGAAGGATATCGATCCCCGAATTCTGACATACGCAGGGTATGGAAAGACCCGTCCTTACAAGATAGTGACCCCCGATATGCCAAAGGACAAAAGGGATGAATACAGGGCCCGCAACAGGAGGGTGGAATTTTTCATAATGAAGTAAAAGACATAAAAATGCCCCGTTCTATAAATTAGCACGGGGCATTTAAATTTAAACGCAATTTAAAAATGGACACGGATACCAAGGCGCAGCTCGAACCCGATATTTAGAGTTGGGAGGAAATAGACCAGAGGGTCGACTTCTGCGAAAATTTCAAATCTCTCCAAAGGGAATATCTGCAGTCCGAGAGGGATCCTGCCGCCGAGGTCAAAGGCCTGGCCTCCAAAACCTACAAAACCGCCGATACCGATGTAATAATCAAGTATGCCGGCCAGATGTGCGTTGATTGCCCACCAGTCAAGGCTTATTACAATGCTGGAAGTCTGCCCGAAAAACCATTCAGCGCCTATTACAGGGAAAGTGCCAAATTTCAAAGTCAGTCCCAGACCCTCTGAGTATGCAGGACCACCGTAGTCACCGTAAATACCTACAGCCGTTGAACCTGCGGCACTGAACCCGCTTACGGAAATCAACAAAACAAAACCAAGCAGTAAAATAATTCTCTTCATCAGAACCCTCCATCAATTTCATTTTGAATCACTATTTTATATAGAAAATTTGAAATGTCAAATTATAATCGTTTTTCTCATAGAAATTCAAATATAGCATGCCTTCATCTACTACCTGAATTATTACTGAAATATTGCGTGTACGTTAACTATTTTTTTCAAATCCATTGACATTGATATGCTGATGTTTTATAATCTTGTTTTAATCTGATATATCGCAGAAGTTTTTGAGATGTGTTTATGATGACAATTAAAGAGATCGCCAGGAGTGCAAATGTATCTATCGGAACAGTCGATAGAGTTATACATGGAAGGGGCAGGGTATCAAAGGATACCGCCACTCTGATTAGAAAGTTAATTTCTGAATCCGGTTATAAAGCGAATATTTTCGGCAAGCATCTTTCTCTGGCGAAGGTTTACACATTCGGTGTTCTGATGCCAAGGCTTTACCAGGATTCCAGATACTGGGAAATCTCTGCGAGAGGAATAGAACAGGCGCAGAGCGAGCTGAAGAGTTATAATGTAAAAATAAAGTATTTTTTTTATGACCGGTATTCCGAAACGTCGATTAAACAGGAAATAGAGAAAATAGAAGATGGCGGTATCGACGGGCTGCTGATTGCCCCGGTCCTGCACAAACCTATAAAGCATTTTCTGGAAACAATCTCCGGTAAAATACCGTATGCGCTGTTTAATGCTAATATACCGGATATGAAAGCGATAAGTTATATAGGGCAGGACTCATTTCAGAGCGGTGTTTTATCGGCGAAGCTGATGAAAATGATGGTTAGTGAAAAAGGCTTTTTAGCAGTAATGGTCACAGTGACGAACGATTATCATATAATTGAAAGGGTTGACGGGTTTTATTCTTTTTTTGAAAATAATGATGATTACAATTTAAAATCATACATAATAGACCCATGCACAAGGGATCTGTTTTACGGGACGATGAAAAAAATAATAAAGGAAGAAAAAGACCTCAAGGGAGTATTTGTTGCAAATGCATCGACCCATTATGCGGCCGAATATATAAAAGAGTTTTGCGGAAACAAAAAAATATACGTGGTAGGCTATGATCCAACAGAGGAAAATATTAAATTCCTGAAGGAAGGATTTATCGACTTTCTGATTAGTCAGAAAGCCGAAATGCAGGGATATAAAGGAATTTATGCTCTTTACCGCAGCGTTGTTCTGCAGGAGCCTTTTGAAAAATATGTCATGATGCCGCTTGATATCATTACGAATGAGAATTTGATTTACTACCAGAAATATTAGTTGCCTTTTGTACATTACGGCAGGGGTGGAATTATATGGATGCTGAAAACATGGTGATGGGAGTGGATTTTGGTACTGACTCTGTCAGGTCGGTAATTATTGATACGGAAAACGGATCTGAAATCTCTAACCATGTCAGTTATTATAAACGATGGAAAGAGGGGAAATACTGCGATCCTTCAAAGGCCCAATTCAGGCAGCATCCCCTTGATTATATAGAAGGGCTTGAGGAATCAGTAACCGGCGCCCTTGGAAAGGCTCCTGCCGGAACTGCCGGCAGGATTCGCGGTATTTCTGTTGACACGACGGGGTCTACTCCGGTTCCTGTTGATCAAAAGGGCACTCCTCTGGCTCTCATCAAGGGATTTGAAGAAAATCCCAATGCCATGTTTGTACTATGGAAAGACCACACGGCTATCAAGGAAGCGGAGAGGATTAACGAGGTCTCGAAAAACTGGGGAGAGACGGATTATACAAAGTATGAAGGCGGTGTATATTCTTCAGAATGGTTCTGGTCTAAAATTCTTCATGTCTTGAGGTCAGATATTGAGATCAGGAAATATGCTTTTTCCTGGGTTGAACACTGCGATTGGATTCCCGCTCTTCTTACAGGCAATACTGACCCGCTGACATTGATGAGGAGCAGATGCGCTGCGGGGCACAAGGCAATGTGGCATGAGGACTTTGAGGGGCTTCCGCCTGACAAATTCTTAGAATCAATAGATCCAATTTTAAAGGGATTGAGAAACAGGTTATACTCTAGAACATTTACCAGTGATATGAAAGAAGGCTATTTAACCGAAGATTGGGCTCACAGATTGGGACTTGGCAAGGATGTCGCTGTGGGCGTGGGTGCATTTGATGCCCATATGGGGGCAGTGGGCGGAGAAATTGAGCCGTATTTTCTTATAAAAATCATGGGCACTTCGACATGCGATATACTTGTCGCTCCGATGAAAGAAATGTCAGGAAAGCTTATAAAAGGAATATGCGGACAGGTTGATGGTTCTGTCATTCCGGGAATGCTTGGCATGGAGGCAGGACAATCCGCATACGGCGATGTTTATGCATGGTTTGCAAAAATTTTAAGCTGGCCGCTCGAAGCGATTGGCGGTAATAATAAATTGCTTGATGAAATATCACAGATGATCATACCGAAGCTGTCAAGTGAAGCTGAGAAAACACCTGCCGGTGAATCGGGGATAACGTCGCTTGACTGGCTTAACGGCAGGAGGACACCTTATGCAAATCAAGCGCTCAGGGGTGCCATTATGGGTCTTAATCTGGGAAGCGATGCCCCCGGAATTTTCAGGGCGCTTGTTGAAGCGACCGCATTCGGCTCGAAAAAAATCGTTGACCGTTTTACGGCTGAGGGAGTACCCATAAAAGGCATAATTGCCCTGGGGGGTGTGGCTAAAAAATCACCTTTTGTCCTCCAGGTTCTGGCTGATGTATTAAATATGCCCATCAAGATTATACGTTCCGACCAGGCGGTAGCCCTCGGTGCCGCAATGTTTGCTGCCGTTGTGGCAGGTATTTATAAAAACATTCCTGATGCTCAGAAAGCGATGGGGAGCGGTTTTGAGAGCGAATACAAACCGAATCCAGCCAATGTCAATAAATATTCGGATATTTATAAAATGTACTCAAGATTGGCTGATTTTGTTGAAAAAGAGTGTAACGTTAGGGACATTAGATGAGTAAATATAATTATAAAGAAATCAGAGAAAGAGCATGGGAAGCCAATATGGGACTTGTAAAATATAATCTTGTAAAATATACTTTTGGCAACGTAAGTGCATTTGATCCCGAAAAAGCGGTCTTTGCGATAAAGCCGAGCGGTTTCCCGTATGAGTATCTAAAACCTGAAGATCTCGTCGTCGTTGATCTTGAGAATAAGGTTGTAGAAGGGAAAAACCGCTATTCCTCAGATACCAAGACACATTCGCTGCTTTACAGGAATTTCAGGGGAATAGGAGGAGTTGCCCATGTTCATGCACCTTACAGTGTGGCATGGGCGCAGGCTGTAAAACCAATACCTGTTTTGGGTACAACCCATGCAGACGCCGCCTCTCATGACATCCCATGTACAGAGATTATGAGTGATGAGATGATCAAAGGCGATTATGAGGAAGAAACGGGAAATCAGATACTTGAAACATTCAGGGATATTTCATATAAAGAGGTTGAAATGGTCCTTGTTGCCTGTCATGGCCCCTTTACCTGGGGAGAAACTCCTGAAAAAGCCCTTTATAATTGTGTGATGGTGGAAGAGATCGCTAAGATGGCATTACTGACGCTGTTAATAAATCCCTCTGTATCCAGATTGAAAAATACGCTGATTTCGAAACATTATACGAGAAAACATGGCAAGGATGCTTATTACGGGCAGGATAATTAGAATTGACTAATTATAGGAGGAAATAATATGAATAAGTTTTGGAAGGTAGTATGGTCAGTGCTGTTTGCTGCGGCGTCTTCAATGATTTTTACCACTTCTTATGCCCTTTCCTATCTTAATGTTGTCGGCTTGTATTCGGAGACCGGAGCAGGGCATGTCGAAGTCATGAAGGGTGGTAAATGGAATATTGTGAGCATCGGCGATAAAATCTCTCTATATACCACCATCAGGATTACAGTCGACAGGGATTGGGTTGAGATTAGCCCCGACGACAATCCCAATGCTGTTTATGAACTTGACGGAAGCAAGAAAGGGCCCGTTATCAAGAAAATATCCGATCTGCTCAAGCAGAAACCGAAAATAGTGAGTTTTCCGAAAAAAAGTGTTAAGGGAGATAAGAACTTTTCAGGTAAACTGGTCGTAGTGCAGTATCTGGGCAGGCAGAGATACCAGGCAAACGATGATGCGGATTGGGTTGATCTCAGGTATGGCGATATACTGGACAAGGGCGGTACTGTCAACATAATAGCTATTAACAGTACCCTTGCTCTTGAATATCCGAACGGCGACGTTTCGAATATCTACGGCCCGATTAGATTTAAAGTGGAAAAGCTCTTTACCGGGCAGAAACTTTATAAATATCTTAATGTGACTGAATAATTAATTTGGAAAATCAGACCATTTCAAAGGAAGAAGTCTGAAAATAAAAAATAGGAGGAGGTTATGTAGTAAAGAACCGGTAACCGACAGCAGCGGAAAACGCTCGGTAGCGTAATAAGCGAGGAACTTTTCCTTATTAATTGCCAGCCCTGTTATTAATAGGGGAAAGAAGCTTTTTATAACGGGGCTATTTAAAATAGAGGAGGATAGTTATGAAGAGGTTGGTTATTAGTCTTACTTTGCTGACAATCGGCCTGGCTATTGTTCTCGGTTCAGGAACATTTGCAGCAAAAAAGAATCCGGTCCTTGGTTTTTCACAGCTTGGTGCTGAGAGCGAGTGGAGGGTAGCATGCACTCGTTCAATTCAGGGTTCAGCAAAGGATTATGGATTTACATTGATCTTCTCTGATGCCCAGCAGAAACAGCAGAACCAGATTGCTGCGCTCAGATCTTTTATTGCAAGAAAGGTTGATGCTATCGGATTGACCTGCGTTGTTGAATCCGGCTGGGGTCCAGTTCTCAGGGAAATCAAAGCCGCTAACATTCCTTTGATTATGATCGACAGAGGCAGTGATGAAAAAGACACATCTCTCTGGGTGACCTTAATCGGATCAGATTTTACAGAAGAAGGCAGGAAAACCGCGAAATGGCTCGGCACATACTTAGCGAAAAAAGGCATTGATGACGGCAAAAAAGAGATCAAGATTGATGAGCTTCAGGGTACCACAGGATCAGCTCCTGCTCTCGATCGTAAGAAAGGCTTCGAAGAGGTTATGAACGCCGAACATCCCAACTGGAAAATTGTCCGCTCAGAGACCGGCAATTTCACAGCTTCGGAGGGTAAGACTGTTATGCAGGCCTTCCTGAAAGCCGATAAGGATTTTCAGGTTCTCTATGCTCATAACGACCAGATGGCTTTAGGCGCCATTCAGGCAATCAAGGAAGCTGGCATGAAACCCGGAAAGGATATGACCATAGTATCGATTGACGGAGTAAAGGGTGCGTTCATAGCAATGATGGCTGGAGAATTGAACGCATCTATTGAATGCAATCCTCTTCTTGGGCCTCAGATGTACCAGGCAGCCCTGGATACTTTGGCCGGGAAAGAGTTACCCAAGTATATCCCCACGATTGAAGGCGTATTCGACGAGTCTAACGCAGCTGCGGCATTCCCGCACAGGCAGTATTGATGTGAGTTGAGTTAAGTAATAACCGTCCCGCTATGCGGGACGGTTATTAATATTACAAACACGAGGAGGTTCCGAATGCCGGAAAAAAGCATCAATCCAATTCTTGAAATGAAGGGTATAAGAAAGTCCTTTCCCGGTGTTAAGGCCCTGTCGGGAGTGGATTTCAGGCTGTTCAGGGGTGAGGTGCACGCCCTGATGGGTCAGAACGGGGCAGGAAAATCAACGCTGATAAAAGTTGTCACCGGCGTGAACAAACAGGAAGCAGGCGAGATACGCCTCGGAGGAAAACTGATCAGGCCAGATTCTCCCCTTGAGGCCCAGAAATTGGGGATCAGCACTGTGTATCAGGAAATCAATCTCTGTCCGAATCTGACGGTGGCTGAGAATATTTTCATTGGCAGAGAGCCGATGAGATTTGGCATGATTGACTGGAAAAAAATGAATGAAAAATCAGAAAAGATGCTGAGCGATTTAAGCGTTTCGATAGACGTAACGCAGTTACTGTCTTCTTATTCGGTCGCGATACAGCAGATGGTAGCGATTGCTCGCGTTCTGGACATAACAGCCAAAATTCTGATCCTCGATGAACCGACTTCGAGCCTTGATGAAAAAGAAACGAATCTTTTATTCAGTGTCATAAGGCAACTCAGGGACAAGGGAATGGCTATCCTTTTTGTGACTCATTTTTTGGAACAGACTTATCAAATATCTGACCGGATAACAGTTCTCAAAAATGGGGAAAGGGTCGGTGAATTCATGACAAAGGAACTGCCGAAGGTTGAACTGATCTCTAAGATGCTCGGTAAGGAACTGTCGGAATTCAGCTATTCACAAAGGGAAACAGTAAAGAAAGCTGAGGTCAAAGAAACGGCGAAAGAAAAAAAGGTTGTGTTAAAAGCAGAAAAACTCTCGCGTGAGGGCGCTATCGCTCCGGTAGACCTTGAGATAAAGAGGGGTGAGATACTCGGATTCGCCGGGCTCCTCGGATCTGGAAGATCGGAGACCGCAAGGCTTCTCTTCGGTATAGATAAGGCTGACCAGGGAGATATATATATTAAAGGAAAGAAAGCAACTCTCAATAATCCGATTAACGCGATAAACGCCGGTTTGGGATTTTGTCCGGAAGACAGAAAACTCGAAGGAGTTATCGGTGACCTTTCTGTCAGGGAAAATATAATTTTAGCAATACAGAGCAAAAAAGGGATCTTAGGAAATATACCGTTGAAAAAGCAGCAGGAAATAGCTGATGGGTTGATTAAAATGATTGATATAAAAACAACAGGGAGCGAGCAGGAAGCCGGAAAATTGTCAGGGGGCAATCAGCAGAAGTTGATGCTTGCGAGATGGCTCGCGACAAATCCAGAGCTTCTTATTCTTGACGAACCTACACGAGGAATAGATGTAGGCGCAAAGCTGGAGATAATGGAACTTATCCTTAAACTGGCAAAGCAGGGTATGGCGCTGCTTTTCATATCGACCGAGATCGATGAAGTTGTCAGGTGCAGCGATGAAGTCGCTGTTTTCAAGGACAGGAAAAAAGTAAACGATTTGAAAGGAGAAGAAGTAGATGAAAACAGGATCATGCATATTATAGCTGGAGGTAAAGATTTATGAGGATGATTTCTGGCGTGTGGAATAGATTTTTCTCATCAAGGATATTCTGGCCTATTGCTGCGCTGGTTTTTATGCTGCTGGTCAATCTGATCATTAAACCTGATTTCTTCAGGATAGAGATAAAGGAGGGTCATTTATACGGAAATGTCATCGATATAATAAAAAATGCTACGCCGATCATGCTCATATCGATAGGACTCACTCTTGTAATCGCTACAAAGGGGATCGATATTTCCGTTGGATCGCTGGTTGCAATTGCTTGCGCAACAGCTGCGGTAATGGTCGGTGGAGAACTCATAATGGTCAATGGTCAACAGCAGTATACAACACTGTTCCCGCTTCCCCTGGTCATAATCGGTACGCTTTTCATAGCCTCAGCAGCGGGCATGTGGAACGGTTTACTGGTTTCGAGAGTCGGCATGCAGCCGATTATAGCGACCCTGATATTATTTGTTGCGGGGAGGGGTGTAGCCCAGCTTATAACAACCGGACAGATCGTATACCTT
>Ga0187771_10003183_pt1 | contig 11442 bp, 9 predicted proteins | sample 0116_SJ02_MP15_1_FD_133139 | JGI IMG/M metagenome (GOLD analysis project Ga0187771, IMG submission 133139) | Tropical peat soil microbial communities from peatlands in Department of Meta, Colombia - 0116_SJ02_MP15_10_MG | ecosystem: Environmental > Terrestrial > Soil > Wetlands > Peat | place... | reverse complement strand
CCAGCCTGGGCAGCAGAAGCAGATTGAGCGAATCGGGATTGGACGACTCGTTCGAATCAGTCGTCCCCGAAGAAGGTGGAGGATCCCGCGGCACTCCGCGGCCGACAGCGCCTCCAGACCTGCCCATCTTCTCCATACTCGACTCGATCGACTTCTCGAATCATTTCGTCCTGCTGGGGGAGGTGGGAACGGGGAAGAGCACTGTGGTCCCGATCCACGAGTTCGAGCAGTCCGGGCGGCGTCGCCACATCATCATCCGCGAGCCATCGAGGGCCTCCTGCAATGCCCTGTACTACTCGCTCGAGGCGCTGCACCCCGAGGTCAAGGAGCACCTCGCCATCATAACCAAGGACACGAAAGTCAATGTTGAGGGCAAAATCAAGATCGTCACGGACGGAGTCCTGATCAGGATGCTGGCGGACCGTTCGGTTGCGGAGACTTCAATCTACTTCGACGAGAGCCACCAGATGTCCTCCCAACTAGAGCTTTGCATGTCCCTGGCAAAGAAGGACGAGCGCGAAGCCAGGAACCTGTTCAGGGTCATGAGCGCCACCATCGACCCCAGGGAGTTCCTTTCTTTCATGGGAATCTCCAACCTCTACTCGGTCAGCGGCAGGAGGTTCCGTGTGAACGTGGAAGTGAAGCTTGTTCGCGACCTTGACGCGATGTTCGATACGCTGTCTAGATACCTGTACGCGCAGCCCAAGGATGAATCTTGGTTGGTCTTCCTCCCCACGAGGCGCCTCGTTGAGAAGTACGCTGGGAGCTATGCAGGAGTGTACATACACGGCGGTTTGGAAGGTTCAGAGGTCAACAGGATCCAGAGGAGGGCTGAGCGGGACAAGAACCTGAAGATCTTCGCAACAAACGTCATCGCCTCCTCAGTGAATATCTACGTAGACAACGTCCTGGTCTTCAACGACGTAATCAATAGCAAGGACAGGGAGGGGCAGAAGACCCTCAGGTACAGCAAACTCGACAACAACTCCCTGCTCCAGATGATGGGAAGGATTGGCCGCTTCAAGCCCGGCCGCGCGGTGATACTCACCGACTCGCCAATCCCGAACAGAATCGACCCGACCCCCGTCCGCAAATCCCTGGAGAACGAGACCCCCTTTGACCTTGTGCTTCTGATGTCGAAGTACGGCCTGGACCTTTCCAGATTCGAGTTCATGTCGAGGGTGAACCACAAGGAGATAGCGTTCGCCGAGGACTGGCTGAATGACATCGGGGCAATCGAGTCCCTGCCCCGCAGGATAACCAGGAAAGGGCTCCTGATGAGCGAGATTCCCTACGACCCCGACTTCGGCCACATGATTTCCGACGCGCTGATTTCCGCAGACTACCGGATGGCCAGGTTCCTCTTGGCGTGCGGGTCCTTCGGGGACTCCCTCAACCACGCATACAAGACTGACTTCGAACCCATGGCCAGAGAGTTCCTCTATCGGTTCGACAGATCCAACGAACTCAACATCAAGGCGCATCTCCTGAAGCGGTACTCCGAGGACCCGGTCGGCTCCTTCAGGGCGAAGATGACCGCCAACGGCATATTCCCCCGCTTCGTGGAGGAGGCCTGGAAGAACTACGAAGCCGCAGTAGACTCGCTGAACGACCTGCTCCTCGCTTCCAAGTCGGAACCTGTCCCGACGGAGGTCGTCGTCGATCCGGACCTCAACAATCTCGAAACGTATCTGACGGACTGCCTCTCCTTCGAGAGATACGACCTCCACAACAGGGGTGACTACGATCTGAGGAACATGGTCATCAGGGGCCGATTCTACGCAAGGGGTGTGACCGTCAACTTCCGGAAGATACTATTCGACATAGTCGGCCTGGAACCAAGAAGGCACCAGCATAGCCGAAGTCGGTAAGCAGCCCTCGTAGTCAAATTCACGGGGCAGGGCTAACCCGTTCCGACTCAGCGCGAATCAGCATGATGGACAATGGGATGTTTCCGTTGCATTAGGGACAAGCCGTATGTAAGCAATTGCGGTTTTCATGAAATCGGACCGGGCCATCATTTGCATCGTGTTGCGGTCGTTTTGACGCTCTTCCTCCTGACAGGCTCTGCGCTTGCCACACTGGTTTTCATTCCCCTTTCCTCGCAGGCGGCTTCGGGGGCATTTCCATCCCCACTTCTATCCGACGACTTCACCCATGACACCAGCCTCAATGCGAGCCTTTGGCAGATTAACGGCCCCGTGGGGTCCGCCATGGGGCCCTACGACGTCGGCACGTCCATCGTCGCCCTGGAGCCCTCCTTCTCCTCGGCTGGCATGGAAATCGAGCAGGTGAATGCGAGCCAGGAGGTGGGCACTATACAGAGCGTCGAGTCATTCACGCCTCCCTTCACTGCGAGTGCGGTGGTGGAAGGGAGCATCTCGAATGGGCACACCTTCGGCTTCGCGATATCCTCGGGAAACGCCAGCGCTGGCGTCTTGGTCTACGGCAACCTCAACGATACGAACTGCAGCCATCTGGGCGACTGCGGCGACCCGAATGTCTGTGGCACCTCGGCAAATCCCTCAATCCCGCCTAATCAGTGCTACTATGGCATAGATGCGAAGGTTGGGCACGGTACTTCGTGGCCGCACGCGGCGAAGCTGTATCTGACCCCCAGTGTGAATGTGGACTACACGCTGCAGATCTCTGTCGACGCTTCGGGGAGCGCCCAGTACAGCGTCAGCCAAGGGGGGCAGGTCCTGGGCGGCTCGACGGCCCAGGTTGGGACTGGTCCCTTCTACATCATAATTGAACAGGGAGAAGGATCCCCGGTGGCAAGACCCGGGCCAAACCAGGCGTACTGGCTCTCGGTTTTGGTCACGCCGTCTACCGCAACATCCGCAACGACTACTGCCCTCCCTAGCCCAACCTCGGGGAGTGTCCCCATCGTTGACTGGATTGTAATCGCCATAGTCGTCATCTTCCTGATCCTGATTATCCTACTGTGGTCTCGCAGGCGCAACCTGACGGTCAGGGTGAGGGATTCGAAGACGCTTTCGCCCATCGTTGAGGCACCCGTTGCTGCAGACGGCCCCGAGAAACTGTCAGGCTACACAGGGAAGGAGGGAAAGATCACCTTCAAGGCCGTTGACAAGGGAGACTACACGGTCAGAGCCAGCGCGACAGGCTACGCTCCTTCAGTCCCTGCCAAGGTCTCCGTGAAAAAGACGACCGAACTGGTCATAGGCCTCGAAAGGCTTGCACCTCCCCCACAGGCAGGCCCCGGCGTCAGCGCGCCTCCAGAGGGGCCGAAGCCCTCTGGCGCAGTTGAGGGCCAGACGGCTGCGCAGATCCCATCAACCTTGCAGACCTCGGGCTACCCGGGGGAGCAGGTTCAGGCCCCGACCGCCAAGCCAGGCCAGCAGGGTCCGGTCCCCCCTGCGACGCAGCCACCGCCTGCGCCCGCCCCGACCGACCAACAGGATATTGACCTGGAGGGGTGGGGAGGGGGAAGGGTCGCCGAAATCATCAGGACTTTCCGAGAGAAGGGGGCGATTAGCCCAGAAACTGCCCTCTCCGCCCAGGAGCTAGGCCTGTCGAGGCTTTTCGTGAGGATCATGAAGAGGCGCAGAGGGCGGACAAGAATCTTCATGGAAGTCAACGGGAAATACTACCTCGACGAGAAGGCACTTCAAGAAACGAAGTAAACTAGCACCGCCTTTCTAAGGTCGGCCGAGAGAAGCTCGCAAGTTCCATATGCCCGGTTCAAGACTCGGCCCAGAGAAAACAGAAGTCGGTGGCCGGGTTAGTCTCCGCAGAACTATCTGTCCCGCTCTGTCCTCCTCGATGTGTCGGTCCAGGGAGGTATGACCTTCTGCGGTTCTATCCTGATGAGGACTCTTCGCTGCGGGAACCATCGCTGGTACTTCGGCTGGCCGTTGTACTTCATCGCCATCTTGTCTATGTGGTCCTCGGCCCCCTCGAAGGTGACCTCCTTGACGCGGCCCCGTATCACGGCTACGTTGAACTCGTCCTTCGGGTCTATGACCGTGAGCGCTACCCTCGGGTCCCTCGAAGCGTTCCTGTGCTTCTGACTCCCTTCGAAGGTGTTGATTACGATGATGTCGCCTTCGCGGTCCACCTATGTCTGGGTTACGTGAGGCGAGCCATCAGACATCAGCGTGGCGACATCTGCGAACGACCTGCCGTCGATTAGCTTCTTCACAGACTCGGGGAGCGGCTTCGCTGGCAATCCTGCGCATCCGGTAGAAATGTCTGCCTGCGACCAGAGGCCCTGCGAAGCTTTTTCCGAGTCCACAGTGCGAAGGGGGAGGTTGGGCCTAGGACTCTTCGCCTTCGTCGTCCAGAAGCACAAGGCCACAGCGCTTCATTATGACTTCCGCCTCGAGATAGGGGAGACCATGCCATCTTGGTCCATTCCCAAGGGGCCCACGCTCGACCCTTCGGTGAAGCGTTTGGCGATGCCCACCGGTCCCCACGAACTCGAGTACAGGCAATTCGAGGGGGTGATCCCGGGCGGAAGCTACGGTGCGGGGGCCGTCATGATCTGGGACGAAGGTACGTACACGCCAGAGGTGGAAGTCGCTAAGGGAGTCAGGCGGTGCGTTGTCGACAGCATCGAAGGAGCCGAAGTCGCTCAGGCGAGCCTTAGAGAAGGGAACCTCAAGTTCACCCTGTTCGGGAGCAAGCTTTCAGGGTCCTTCGCTCTCGTGCGCACAAGCATGTTGGGGCCGACGCGGGAGGCCTGGCTCCTAATCAAGCACAAAGACGAGCACTGCCGCGCCGGCTACGACGCCAACGACTATGACTTCTCGGCGGTGTCGAACCGCACTCTTGCCCAGATCTCTTCAGGGACGCCGGATTCCACCTCCTAGCGGCCCCAAACCGCGCCCTCGCGAATTTTTTAAGGCACCTCCGCACCAATGAAAGCGACGCGTCTATGGCCAGGTATGTGCTTGTCTCCGACACCACCTTATCCCGCAACTACAGGAGCATCCCGCTGCTGGATTTCCTGGCGAGCGCTCCCACAAGTGCGCTCCCTGGCATGTTCTACTCCTTTCTCAGGGGTCCCGCGCCGCCGGCAATCGATGGCAAGCCCCTGGTGGCACCTTACTCCGTAAGGAAGCTCGAGGCCATCCTCCTGAAGGACCATCCGAGGGAGGAGGTGGTTGTCGCCCACGAGGACCACATCCAGGACTTCGTGGACGAAGACACGGAGGTGATCGGCGTGACCACCATGGACCCGCTCGGCCTTGGCCCGCTGACGATGTCTTACACTGTCTTCTTCGGTACCACGGCGCCCGCCTACGTGCAGTGGGAGTTCGAGAGTCTCCTCGCACGGGTCAACAAGGCCAGGGCAGGGAAGAAGGCGAAGCTCGTTGTAGGAGGCCCCGGCGTGTGGGAGCTCACCGTCCACCCGGCTGAACTTGACAGGAACAAAATCGACTACGCCTTCCAAGGGGAGTCAGACGACATCCTCTCTGACCTGTTCCGGTTCATTGTAGGCGGGGCGACCGGCGAAAACACCGAGTTCTTCCACGGGTTCCAGACTTTCGACCAGAGCTTCCACAAGCAGTGGGCTCCCGACCCGAGGTTCATCAGCAGGTACCAGTTCTCAAGGCAGTTCCCCAAGCTGGAGGACATCCCCAACATCGTCGCGCCTTCCGTCAAGGGAATGGTGGAAGTGATGCGGGGCTGCGGCGTCGGCTGCGACTTCTGCGAGGTGACCCTGCGGCCTCTCCGCTATTACCCGCCCGAGAAGGTCAGGAAGGAAGTAGAGGTCAACATCAAAGCGGGCCTCTGCAACGCCTGGCTCCACAGCGACGAAATCTTCGCCTACGAGCACGGGAGGAACTTCGTCCCGAACGAGGAAGCGATACTCGACCTCATGAGGACCGTGATGTCGACACCTGGCATCGGGCACACAAACCCAACCCACGGCCGGATATCGATCCCCGCCGCATACCCAGAGTTCATGACCAAGCTTTCCCGCCTCATCAGGTCCGGCCCCGGCAACTGGGTTGGCGTCCAAATGGGGATAGAGACGGGGAGCGACCGCCTCGCCGCAGAGCACATGCCGAACAAGACCTTGCCGCTCCGCGTCGGCCCCGACGGCAGCTGGGCCGACATCGTCTGGAGAGGAACCTACGTGATGAACAAGTGCTACTGGCGCCCTGCCTTCACCGTCCAGGTAGGGCAGGCAGGAGAGACCGCCGAGGACAACTGGGAGACCGTAGCCCTGATCAACAGGATGAGCAACTCCACCCTTGACAACGGCGTGCCCTTCGAGTTCACAGTCACCCCAATGCAGAACGTTCCTCTCGGGCTCCTCAAAAGCCGGAACTTCGGCTCCGTCAAACTGGACCCCTCCCAACTCGCAGTCTACTACGCTTCATACAAGCATCTGGCCAAGATGTCGGCCAGGAACGTCGCCACAGCGTCGAGCGAGCAGAACCTCGCTTCCAAATACGCCTCGGGAGCCATGATAGGGCTCGGCGGCTGGGCCATGTTCCGGGTGGTCAAGCGCATCTGCAGCAGGGGCGGCCTGGACCTCGAGAAGGCGGGCAGGTACGGCCTCGAAACGCGGGTCCAACCACCGATGATTGCTAGATAGACAGGGACTGCATCAAACTCGCAACGCATTCATCGGACCACCGCGGATTCTCGGCCCGGACCTCATTCCCTGCCGCCTGCGTCTCCGACAACTCCATATGTGTGACGAAGCTGGCCCGAAATGGTTGCTCGTCTTCGAGTTTGTCATCCTCATCTTCGTAGTATCAATCTTTGCCGGGATATTCGGCTCGATAGTGGGGCTCGGAGGCGGCGTAGTCGTAATTCCCGTCCTGACAATCCTGCTCGGAGTGGACATCCACTTCGCCATCGGCGCGAGCATAGTGGCCATCATAGGCACTTCCAGCGGGGCAGCTTCGACCTACGTCAAGGACAAGGTGACCAATCTGAGGGTCGGGATGTTTCTCGAGCTCGCAAGTGCGTCTGGGGCGATTGTCGGGGCCGCAATAGCAGCCTACACTAACTCGCCGATTCTCGAACTGGTCTTTGGCGTGATCCTCCTAATCACCGTGATTCCGACCTTGACGAGAATAGGAGAGGACATACCAAAGTCTCCTGAACTGAAGGGGCTCGCGAAGCGCCTGGGCCTCAAGGGCGCATACACCGAGACTGATGGTCGCCTGATCGAGTACAACGCCACCAGGCCTGTCTCCGGTCTGGCCGGCACGGCGGTCGCTGGCGTCCTATCTGGTCTTCTCGGAATAGGCGGCGGAGGCTTCAAGGTGATTTCGATGGACCTCGCCATGAAGCTCCCGATGAAGGTCTCCACCACAACCTCGAATTTCATGATTGGGGTCACTGCGGCATCAAGTGCAGGGATCTACTTTGCGAGGGGGGACGTGAACCCCTTGATAGTGGCGCCTGTCGCCCTGGGGATACTCATCGGCGCAGCAATCGGTGCTCGCATCCTTCTCAGGTCCCGTAACCCGACCGTCAGGAAGGCGTTCGCTATCGTCCTCGCAGTAGCTGCTCTCCAGATGATCCTCAGCGCAACCGGAGTGATATCTTGAACATCAGAGACCCGGAGTCCATGAACGAGATAATTGGGAACGTCCTACGGTATGGGGTAATAGCGTCTGCCGCAGTGGTCCTGTTCGGGACCCTGCTTCTCGCCAGCTCGAACGGCGCGTCCGACACCTCGGGGATTCTGACGTACCACCCTGACCAAGTGCCCCACGGGAACTACGATGTGAGCCTACAGGGGCTCATCAATGGGCTTGCCGGCTTCAGCGCGTACTCCTGGATTGAGCTCGGCGTCATATTCCTGATCGCGACACCCGTCTCAAGGGTGGTCATCTCGGTGTTCCTGTTCGCGGCGGAGAAGGACAGGCTCTACGTCGTCGTGACCGCGGTCGTGCTGACGTTGCTGCTGTTCAGCATGCTGGTGACGCCGTTCATCCCCCTCTTCCACGCCTGATCGCGCCAGCCGCGGGAAGCATCCCTCCGCTCAAGGTTATTTCCCCTGCCCGTGGCCGTATCTCCACTTGAGCATCGGCGCGGTATTCTTCGACCTCGGAGGTACCCTCCAGGTAATGAGAAGGGACAGGGTCATCAGCAAGATACTCTCGGCCGCGGGCTACAGTGCTGAGCCCGACAGGGTCCGCGAGGCCTATCTCAGCGTAGAACCGGTCTGGCTCTCGATTTATGGAGAGAAGAAGATGAGCGGAGACGAAACGGAGGAGGCATACAGGCAGCTTGACGCGATGATATTCCGGCTTCTTTTCCCCGATCAGACCCCGGGAGAGGCTGATAGGGTGTCTGCCCTAACCCGTAGCCGGTGGCCCACGGTAGCCAAGACCGTCCCGTTGGAGCTCTATCCGGACGCGATTCCAACTCTGGAGCGGCTGAAGGGCGACGGATACCTCCTGGGTTTAATCTCGAACGCCCCGCCGGACACAGTCAAAGCCATCGAATCTCTCGGGCTCCCGCGCTATCTCTCCACCATTGTGGTCTCCGGGGTTGTCGGTGTCTCCAAACCCAACCCGGAAATCTTCAGAATCGCCCTCCGCGAAGCTGGGGTCAATGCTAGTGAAGCCGCCCATGTAGGGGACATCTACGAGGCAGACGTGCTCGGGGCGCAGAACGCCGGCATGAAGGGACTCCTCATCGACAGAGACGGACTGCAATCTCGACGAGACTGCCCGCGCATGAAAAGCCTCTCAGAGATCTACGCCCATATCGGGTAGGCTCCCCGCGAACAATCAGGCGGGGCTGAAGCTGGCGCAGAGCATCCCGTAGTATGTGGGCACCTGATAGGAGACGAACTCCCCCTTCATGGGCACGACCGACAGCGCTCCGGCGAGCACCGTCATCTGCCAGAGGCTGTCGGGCTTCGCCCCCTCCACGAACCGTGGCGCCATCTTCATGATCGACGCGAGCCTGTTCCTGCGGACGGCTTCTATTACACGCTCGTCATACTCTGCCGCTCTGGGGTCGAAACCATACGGCCCGTCCTTCCTGTGGGCGTGAGCCTGGTCCGCGCTGGCGACGAAGGCTACCCTCTTCTTCTCATCTTCAGCTACTTCGGCCACTGCTTTCCCGAAATCGAAATTCTGCTTCAGCGGGATCCCTCTTGATGGGGTCACGATGACGACCTTGCTCTTCAGCCCGGTGCCTCTGAGGAAGAACCAGAGCGGAATCAGCGTCCCCCAGTCCATCGCCAGGTCGGACATGGGCCCCTCCAGGGCGCCGTAGTTCGCCCCGACCACAGGGAGCGCCAACCGCTCTGCCGCCTCGACCACCTTTCTCGAGAACTCCACGTCGCATGCAGCCCGCAGTCGGATCTCCTTTTTCCCTTCGGACACCTTCCCGGACGAGTACTCAGAGACGACGACCCCGATGTGCTTCAGCAGCCTCAGGTTGTGCGGGGTCGCCACCACCACCGTATCCGGCCTCGCCTCCTTCATCTTGAGAGCGAGGGCTCTCATTCCCTTCCGCGTCTGCGAGAAAAGTGACAGCTGCTTCCCTGCGAGAGCGGGCACGGTCTCGCCCCCATGGGGGGCTATGCATGCGTAAACAAGGGGCATGGGCTGAAAACATCCTAGTCGATATTCAAAGGTTCTTGTCCAAGTAATGCATTATCCCCATGACGGATGTCCTGATAGACACCTTGGCGTAGATGGCAAGGTCGTCGACTCCTGCGTCCTTCAATACCTCGCCTTCCATCTTTTGCGAGACGTCGTCCAGCGGCATTCCTTGCTTCCAAAGCGCCTTCACGTTTTCGACCCATCTTTGCACCAGCTCCTCCGTCCTTTCAAAGACCCAATCCACATCCCTCCTGGCTCCGAAGTGCGGGACCAGGAGCTCAGAGGGCGTGGTCTGTTTCAGTGCGGCTACGGTCGCCACCAGTTCACTCGGATTGAAGCTCGGAGGCGGGGTCGTTGGAATAAGCGCCTTCATCCCGGGGTAGACAATCCCCACCGCATCGGCGGTCAGCAAAGCCTTCGTTCCATCCAGGAGCATCGAAATCTGGTGAGGTGCGTGCCCTGGGGTGTGCAGCAGGGTGGCGGTGACGCCGTCGCCAAGGTCCAAGTGCCCCTCCTTGCCCACGGCTGTAATCCTCCCGGCCGGAATGGGGTCTGGTGCGCCGTAGAGCTCCATGATCGCCTTCCCGAAGACCTTGGTCGAGCTCTCCACCAGCCTCGTCGGGTCGACCAGATGTGGTACGCTCCGCTCATGGGCTATCACCTCCGCGTTCGGCATCTCCTTCAGCAACCGCCCGGCAGCTCCTGCGTGGTCAAGGTGCACGTGCGTCGGCACCAGGTATCTGACATCGGTGGGCATCACTCCTGCTTCGGCCAACCCGGCGAGCACGTTCTGGAAGGAAGAAGCATAGCCGCAGTCCACAAGAGTGGGTTTGGGCCCCTTCACCAGATAGGCACAGACGGTCCTCGGTTGTCCCAGTGCGTAGGTGTCGAGCAGGTAGACGCGCTCGGAGACCTTCGTCGCGTACATCTGGGCGCCCCTAGGTCGGACCCTTCGGGTTTCCGAACTCGAAGGCAAGAAGCGCCAGCGACGCCGACCCGAATTTGAGGACGTCCTCATCGACCTTGAACCTCGAGCTGTGGTTCGGATGGACGCACCCCTTGGCCGGGTTATTGGTGCCGAGGAAGTAGAAGGTGCCAGGTGCTTTCTGGAGGAACCTCGAGAAGTCCTCTCCGCCCAGGACTGGGTCGTTGGTCACGACCTTGATCCCTGGTATCCTCTTCAGCACCTTTGCCGCCTTCTGCGTGGCTTTGGGATCATTCACGGTCACCGGGTATGCGTCCTGCTCGAACTCCACTTCGGCAGTGGCCCCGAAGGTCTTGCAGACCCCCTTCGCCACCTGCTCGACTTTCTTCTTCGCCAGCTTCCTGGTGTCCTCGTCCATGGTTCTTATCGTTCCTTCAAGCATCGCGACGTCAGGGATTATGTTCTCCTTGGTCCCGGAGTGGATTGAGCCCACCGAGATGACAAACGGCCGCACCGGGTTGATCATCCTGGATGACACTCCCTGTAGCGCGAGGATCACGTGGGCCGCGACGTAGACCGGGTCGATTGTCTGATGTGGGGCTGAACCGTGTCCTCCCCTGCCCACCACCTTCACCTTGAACGTGTCTGGGGCTGCCATTATCGACCCTTCCCTGATTCCGATTTCGCCAGACTTTCTCGTGCTGCTTATGTGAAGGCCGAAGACGTAGTCCACCTTAGGATCCTTCATCACCCCTTCATCGATCATGGGCATCGCCCCTCCCCTGCCTCCGTTTTCTTCCGCGGGTTGGAACATGAACTTCACAGTCCCGTGGAGCTCGGACCTGTTCGCGGCCAGTATCTTCGCTGCGCCGAGGAGCATCGCGACGTGGGTGTCGTGGCCGCAGGCGTGCATCACCCCATCAACCTTCGACCTGAATTCCACATCCGACTGTTCCT
>Ga0187771_10003182_pt1 | contig 11444 bp, 7 predicted proteins | sample 0116_SJ02_MP15_1_FD_133139 | JGI IMG/M metagenome (GOLD analysis project Ga0187771, IMG submission 133139) | Tropical peat soil microbial communities from peatlands in Department of Meta, Colombia - 0116_SJ02_MP15_10_MG | ecosystem: Environmental > Terrestrial > Soil > Wetlands > Peat | place... | reverse complement strand
TCGATGCCGCGCGCCGCTTTGCGTCCTTCCGCAATCGCCCACACCACCAGCGACTGGCCGCGGCGGCAATCGCCCGCGGCGAAGACGCCCGGCAGCGAAGTGGCGAACTTCGGGTTGGCCGCCACGTTGCCGCGCGTATCGAACATCACCCCGAGATCGTCGAGCAGTCCCGAGCGCACCGGGCCGGTAAAGCCCATCGCGAGCAGAACCAGATCCACATCCATCTCGAATTCCGAACCGGCCACCGGTTCGAACCTGGGCGGCGGGCCGACGCGCACGCCGTGCAGCTTCCTCACGTTGCCGTGCTCGTCGCCCGAGAACCGCACGGTCGAGACGCTCCAGTCGCGCTCGCCGCCCTCTTCGTGCGCGCTTTCCGTGCGCAGCATGAGCGGCCAGAGCGGCCACGGCGTCAGGGGAGAGCGGTCGTCCGGCGGCTTCGGCATCAGCTCGAACTGCGCGATGCTCATCGCGCCCTGGCGGTGCGAGGTGCCGAGGCAATCGGCTCCCGTATCGCCGCCGCCGATGATGATGACGCGCCTGCCGGTGGCGAGAATCTGGTCGTGCACCTTGTCGCCTTCGCAGACTTTGTTCGCCTGCGGCAGGAACTCCATCGCGAAGTGAATCCCCTGGAGCGTGCGGCCCGGGATGGGGAGATCGCGCGGATGCTCGGCGCCGGTGGCGAGCAGGATGGCATCGAAGTCGCGCCGCAGATCGGCCACCGGAATGGTTTCGCCCACGTGCGCGTTGACCACGAACTCAACGCCTTCGGCGCGCATCTGCTCGACCCGCCGGTCGATCAGATGCTTCTCCATTTTGAAGTTGGGGATGCCGTAACGCAGCAGCCCGCCGATGCGGTCGGCCTTCTCGTAAACCGTGACCGCGTGGCCGGCGCGCGCCAGTTGCTGCGCGGCCGCGAGACCGGCCGGGCCGGAACCGACGATGGCCACGCGCTTGCCGGTGCGCGTCGTGATCGGCTCGGGGATGATCCAGCCTTCCTCCCAGGCGCGGTCGACGATGGTCTTCTCGATGTTCTTGATGGTGACCGGCGGCTCGTTGATGCCGAGCACGCAGGCCGCTTCGCACGGCGCCGGGCAGATGCGGCCGGTGAACTCGGGGAAGTTGTTGGTCGAGTGCAGCACGCGCGAGGCTTCGCGCCACTTGCCGTTATAGACGAGATCGTTCCAGTCGGGAATGATGTTGCTCACCGGGCAGCCGGTGTGGCAGAAGGGCACGCCGCAATCCATGCAGCGCGCGCCCTGTTTGCGGATGCTCTCCTCGGGGAACGGATTGTAGATTTCGAGCCAGTCGTGAATGCGCTCGGCGGGCGGGCGCCGCGTGGGCATCTCCCGCCGGAATTCCATGAAGCCCGAGATTTTACCCACGGGCCGCCTGCTTCTCCGCGCTCACGGCCGCGGGCTGTGTCTGGTGCATGGTCGTTTCCGATGCCGCTCTCTTCTTGAGAACCCGCTTGAACTCGTGCGGAAAGATCTTCACGAACTGAGGCAGCATGGCGACCCAGTTCTCGATGATCCACTTGGCGCGCGGGCTGCGGGTGAGTTCGAAATGGCGGCGGATGGTGGAGAGCAGCAGCTGCTGGTCGGCCGGATCGCTGACTTCCTCGAGATCGACCGAAGCCTTGTTGCAGCGGTATCTGGCGAACTCGCCGGTCTCATCCAGCACGTAGGCGAAACCGCCGGACATGCCGGCGGCGAAGTTGCGGCCGGTCTTGCCGAGCACGATGACGAGCCCGTTGGTCATGTATTCGCAGCCGTGATCGCCGAGACCTTCCACGACGGCGGTGGCGCCGGAGTTGCGCACCGCGAAGCGTTCGCCCGCGACGCCGTTGAAATAAGCCTCGCCGCTCGTCGCGCCATAGAGCACGACGTTGCCGACGAGGATATTCTGTTCGGGCACGAAGGTCGATTCCTTCGGCGGGTAGACGATGACGCGGCCGCCCGAAAGGCCCTTGCCGACGTAATCGTTGGCGTCGCCTTCGAGCTCGAGCGTGACGCCTCTGGCGAGGAACGCCCCGAAGCTCTGGCCGGCCGAGCCGGAGAAGCGGAAATGGATCGTATCGTCGGGCAGGCCCTCGGCGCCGCGTTTGCGCGCGATTTCGCCCGAGAGCATGGCGCCCACCGTGCGGTGCACGTTGCGGATGGGCAATTTGACTTCGATCGGCTCCAGCGTTTCGATGGTTTCGCGCGCGTGGTCGATGAGCTTGTAGTCGAGCGCTTCGCTCAGCCCGTGATCCTGCGCGATGAGGCAGCGGCGTCCGATGCGCGAGGGCAGATCGGGATTGAAGAGGATCGAGGAGAAGTCGATTCCTTTGGCTTTCCAGTGCTCGACCGCCGGGCGCATGTCGAGCATGTCGACGCGGCCGATCATCTCGTCCATCCTGCGGAAGCCGAGCTGCGCCATGATGCCGCGCACCTGCTCCGCGATGAAGAAGAAGAAATTGATGACGTCTTCGGGCTGGCCCCTGAACTTGGCGCGCAGCGCCGGGTCCTGCGTGGCGATGCCCACCGGGCAGGTGTTCAGGTGGCACTTGCGCATCATGATGCAGCCCATGGCGACGAGCGGCATCGTCGAGAAACCGAACTCCTCGGCGCCGAGCAGCGCGGCGACGGCGACATCGCGGCCGGTCTGCAGTTTGCCGTCGGTCTGGACGCGGATGCGGCTGCGCAGGTCGTTCATGACGAGCACCTGCTGGGTTTCGGCGAGGCCGAGTTCCCAGGGCGCGCCCGCGTGCCGGAGCGAAGTGAGCGGGGAGGCGCCGGTGCCGCCGTCGTGTCCGCTGATCAGCACCACATCGGCGTGGGCCTTCGAAACGCCGGCCGCGACGGTGCCGACCCCGACTTCGGCGACGAGCTTGACCGAGATGCGCGCCTGCGGGTTGACGTTCTTCAGATCGTAGATCAACTGCGCCAGATCTTCGATCGAATAGATATCGTGGTGCGGCGGCGGCGAGATCAGCCCGACGCCCGGCACCGAGTGGCGAACCCTGGCGATGACCTCATCCACCTTGTGGCCGGGGAGCTGGCCGCCTTCACCGGGCTTGGCGCCCTGCGCCATTTTGATCTGGAGCTCATCGGCGTTGACGAGGTAATGCGTCGTGACGCCGAAACGTCCGGAAGCGACCTGCTTGATCGCGCTGCGGCGCAGATCGCCGTTCGCGTCGCGCTGGAAGCGCTCGGGATCCTCACCGCCTTCGCCCGTATTGGAGCGGCCGCCGATGCGGTTCATGGCGATGGCGAGCGTTTCGTGCGCTTCTTTCGAGATGGAGCCGAACGACATGGCGCCGGTGGCGAAGCGTTTCACGATTTCGCTCACCGGTTCGACGTCGTCGATCGGAATCGGATCGCCGGGTTTGAATTCGAACAGGCCGCGCAGCGTGCAGAGCTGGCGGCTCTGGTGATCGATCAGATCCGCATATTCCTGGAACGTCTCGTACCTGCCGCTGTGCACGGCGTGCTGCAGTTTCTGCACCGTCTGGGGATTGACGAGGTGATATTCCCCGCGCAGCCGGAACGCGTAATTGCCGCCGACCGGCAGTTCCGTATCGAGATCGAGCAGCGGCTGGAAGGCCAGCTCGTGCTTCATCATGGCTTCGCGCGCCAGCACTTCGATGCCGACGCCTTCGATGCGCGAGGCCGTGCCGGTGAAATATCTGTCGACGAGAGCCTTGTTGAGCCCGATGGCTTCGAAGACCTGCGCGCCGCGATAGCTCTGCAGCGTCGAGATGCCCATCTTCGAAAAGACCTTGAGCAGGCCTTTGTTGACGGCCTTGACGTAGTTGTAAACGGCCTTTTCGTAGTTGACGTTTCCGGGCAGCCGTTCGCGCAGCGCCAGATCTTCCAGCGTCTCGAGCGCGAGATACGGGTTGATGGCGCTCGCGCCGTAGCCGATGAGCAGCGCGTAGTGCATCACTTCCCTCGCTTCGCCCGATTCGACGATGAGCGCGACCTGCGTGCGCAGCCGTTCGCGCACCAGGTGATTGTGCACGGCGGTCATCGAGAGCAGGCTCGGGATGGGCGCGTAGTGCTGGTTGACGCCGCGGTCGGAGAGGATCAGGATCGTGTAGCCGTTCTGGATGGCGAGCGTGGCGCGCTGGCAGAGGCTGTCGAGCGCGCGCTCGAGACCCTGTTCGCCGTCCGCCACCGGGAAGATGCAGGAGAGCGTGGTGGCGAGGAAATCGCCCACCGAGACGCGGCGCAGCTTTTCAAGGTCGCGGTTGGTCAGGATCGGGTGCGGCAGCTTCAGCGTGTGGCAGTGCTGCGGGGTTTCGGCGAGGATGTTGCGCTCGCGCCCGATGTAGCTGACGAGCGACATCACCATCTCTTCGCGGATCGGGTCGATGGGCGGATTGGTGACCTGGGCGAAGAGCTGCTTGAAGTAATTGAACAGCGGCTGCGGCTTGTCGGAGAGGCAGGCCAGCGGCGTGTCCGTGCCCATGGAGCCGACCGGCTCCTCGCCGTTCGTCGCCATGGGAATCATGATGAAGCGCAGATCTTCGTCGTTGTAGCCGAAGGCGCGCTGCCGCGTGACGAGCGTGGTGTGATCGAAGCCGTGCACGCGCGCCGGTTCACCCAGTCTGTCGAGCGTGATCTGGTTCTCGGCGAGCCACTTCGCATAGGGGCGCCGGCCGGCGAGCTGTTCCTTGATTTCCTTGTCGGAGATGATGCGGCCCTGTTCCAGATCGACGAGGAACATCTTGCCCGGCTGCAGGCGCCCCTTCATGCGCACGTCTTCCGGTTTGACGGGGAGGACGCCGGTTTCCGACGAGAGCACCACCAGATCGTCTTTGGTGACGAGATAGCGCGCCGGGCGCAGGCCGTTGCGATCGAGCGTGGCGCCGATCACGCGGCCATCGGTGAACGTGATGGCTGCCGGACCGTCCCACGGTTCCATCAGCGAGCAGTGGTATTCGTAGAAGGCCTTCTTGGCCTCGTCCATATGCGGGTTGCCGTCCCAGGCTTCGGGGATCATCATGGCGACGGCGTGAGGCAGCGACCGGCCCGCCTGCACCAGCAGTTCGAGCGCGTTGTCGAAGGAAGCGGAATCGCTGCCGCCCGGCTGGATGATGGGGAAAAGATCCTGCAGATCGTCGCCGAAAAGTTCCGATTCGAGCACCGACTGGCGGGCCAGCATCCAGTTGATGTTGCCCTTGACGGTGTTGATCTCGCCGTTATGCGCCACGTAGTGGAACGGGTGGGCGAGATGCCAGGTGGGGAAGGTGTTGGTCGAGAAGCGCTGGTGCACGAGGCAGAGCGCGCTCGTGACGTCGGGATCGGAGAGCTCGATATAGAACTTCGCGATCTGCGGCGCGAGGAGCAGGCCCTTGTAGACGATGGTGCGCGCCGAGAGCGACGGGATCGAGAACATGCTCACGTCCGGCATCTCGGACGCGGCGACTTCCGATTCCGCCCGCTTGCGCACGATGTAGAGCTTGCGCTCGAGCTGATCCGTGGTCATGCCGGGCGCGTGCCCGACGAAAATCTGTTCGATATACGGCTGCGAGGCGCGCGCCACGCGGCCGATCCAGCGGCCGTCGATCGGGGTATCCCGCCAGCCGAGCACGGTGAGGCCTTCCTCGCGGACGATGCGCTCGATGATGCCTTCGGTCTGCAGCCGCTGGTGCCGTTCCACCGGCAGGAAAACCATGCCGACGCCGTATTCGCCCGGAGGCGGCAGCGTGAAGCCGAGGTCTCTGGTCTCGCGCACGAAGAATTCGTGCGGAATCTGGATGAGGAGTCCCGCGCCGTCGCCGGTTTCCGGATCGCAGCCGCATGCGCCGCGGTGCGTCAGATTGATCAGGATCTGGATGCCTTTTTCGATGATGTCGTGGCTTTTGTGGCCTTTGATGCTGGCTACGAATCCGATGCCACAGGCATCGTGTTCCTGGTCGGGATGATAGAGTCCCTGGGGCGCTGGCAGGCCGGAGGGCTGGTAATCGGACGGAGATTCACTCATAGACACTTCTCACTTCAGAACGGACCGAGGGCGATTGCCCAATATTAGCAAGCCGCTGACTATTATGCAAACGGAAAATACGAAGATTGCAATATTAGAATTACTTATGTTATTGTGGCCATACGGTGGTGATTTTCGAGGAGTGCAAGCTGTTCCGCGACGTGGCGCACTCGCGCAGCCTGAGCCGCGCGGCCGCGCTGAACGGCATCAGCCAGTCCGCGGCCACGCAGCACATTCAGGAACTCGAGAAGCGGCTGCAGGTGAAACTGCTCGACCGCTCGACGCGCCCTCTCGGCCTGACCGAGGCCGGCCGGCTCTACGCCGAACTGTGCCGCGACGTGCTGCGCTCGGAAGAAGAGTTCATCGTCGCGCTCGATGGCGTGAAGGCCGAGGTGGAGGGAACGGTGCGCGTGGCCTCGATCTACTCGATCGGACTCGCGGAAATGCAGACCCTGCGCGAGGAATTTGCCAAAGCGTGTCCGGGGGCGCAGTTACACGTCGAGTATCTGCGGCCGGCCAGGGTTTACGAAGCGATTCTCAACGGCGATGCCGATCTCGGGTTCATCAGTTATCCCGAGCACCGGCGGGATCTGACGGTGATCCCGTGGCGTGAGGAGAAGATGACGGTGGCGGTTTACCCGTCGCACCGCTTCGCCTCGCGCGACGCCCTGACGCCGGCCGATCTCAACGGCGAACAGTTCATTTCGTTCGACGACGAAGTGATCATCCGGCGCGAGCTCGACCGCTTCTTCCGCGAGCACGGCGTCGAAATCGAGATCGCCGCGCAGTTCGACAACATCCAGTCGATCAAGGAAGCGGTGGTGCTGGGGTCGGGCATCAGCATTCTGCCGGAGCGCACCATGCAGGCCGAGATCGAGCAGGGGCGCCTCGTTTCGGTGCCGCTCCATGCGCCGGAGCTGGTGCGGCCCACCGGCATCATTCACCGCAGGAAGAAAAAGCTGACGCGCGCCGCCCAGGAGTTCCTGCGGCTCATTCACACCGCCTGATCGTCGTATAAAGGAAGCATGCGCCGGGTGTTTTTGCTGCTGGTGGCCGCGTCGATTCCCTGCTTCGCCGCCGGCGAGTGGGTGCGCCTTGCCACGCCGAATTTCGAAATCTATACATCGGCCGGCGAAAAGAAGGGCCGCGCGGCGATTCTGCATTTCGAGCAGGTGCGCGAGTTCTTCCTGAAGGCGTCGCCGGTGAAGAATCTCTCCGACGTGCCGGTGCGCCTGATCGACTTCGGCTCCGATGCCGAATACCGGCGTTACGGTCTGACTGCGGCCTCGGTGGCGTATTACGTGCCGGGAGCGGCGCGCGATTTCATCGTGATGGATGAAGCGCGGCTGAGCGATTTCGGCACGGCCACCCATGAATATTTCCACCTCGTCGTCCGGCACAGCGGCCTGCGGCTGCCGGTCTGGCTCAACGAAGGATGGGCGGACGTTTATTCGAGCCTGCGGCCGATGAAGGGCGGGGCCGCGATCGGCGACCTGATCCCGGGGCGCGTGGCCGAGCTGTCGAACGCGAAGTGGCTGGATTTCGACACCCTGACCTCGGTGACGCAGGCATCGCCGATTTACAACGAATCCGATCGCGTGGGGATTTTCTACGCCGAGAGCTGGGCCTTCGCCCACATGCTGTATCTCTCGCCCGACTATGCCGATAACTTCGGCAGGTTTGTCACGGCGCTGAATTCGGGCAAGAACACCGACGAAGCCTGCCGCATCGCGTGGGGCAAGAGCGGCGAGCAGGTCTTTGCCGATCTCGAGGCTTACTTCAAGCGCAAGAGGCTGGTGGGGCGTATTTACGAGACGCGGCTCACGAAGGAAGAACTGGAGCCGGTGGTCGAACCGGTGAGCGATTTCGATGCGCGCGTCGGGCTGGCGGAATTGCTGGCGGCCACGCACAAAAGAGAAGAAGCGCGCGAGGCCTTCGAGAAGCTGGATGCGGAGCAGCCAGGCAGCCCCGGAGTGGCGCGCTCGCTCGGCTATCTGGCGCTGCAGGATCAGGACCGCGCCTCCGCCATGCGGTATTTCGAGCAGGCGTTTGCGCACGGCGAAACCGATGCGCGCATGTGTTTCGCGCTGGCCATGCTCGAGCGCGATGCCAGTCAGAAGCCCGATCTCGTGCTCGCGGCGCTCGAGCGCGCAATCAAAAGCCGGCCGGGTTATACCGAAGCCGGGATCAATCTGGGGCTCACCAAGATCCTGCAGCGGGATTACGCCGGCGGCATCGCGGCTCTCGTGGCGATCTCAAGCGTCACCCCCGCCGCCGCGCCGACGGTTTACTGCAATCTGACTTACGCGCATATCGAGACCGGCGAACTGGCTGCGGCGCGGCAGGATCTCGAAACCTGCCGCAAGTACGCGAAGGCGCAAACCGACATTGCGCGCGCCAGTCAGATGGCGCGGATCATCGATGCGCGGTCGAAACCCGCGGCGGGCGTCCAGCCGGGCGAGAAGCTGCGCGCGGTGACCGGAACCGCGCAGAATCTCGAGTGCCCGTCGGGGCTCTCCGGGCCGGCTCGTCTGCATATCCTTGCGGGGGGGCAGGCCGTGATGTTCGATCTCCCGGAGCCCGCGGCGGTGGAACTCACGCGCGGGCCTTCGGCGCCGGCCGACGCGGGGTTTGAACTGCGCTGCGGGCCGCTCCGGCCGGTTCCGGTGACGGTGGAGTACGCTCCGCCGCTCTCGGGCAGCGCGAGCACCGGAATATTGCGGCGTATCGAATTCTGAAGCTCAGGAACTGCCTTCGGGCCTGATGCGGACGCGCCGTCCCTCGAGCTCGATTCTGTTGTCGGCGAAATACTGGATGGCGGCCGGGTAAATGGAGTGCTCCTGCACCAGAATGCGCGCCGAGAGCGACTCGACCGTATCGTCATCGAGCACCGGGACCGCGGCCTGAATCACGATGGGGCCGGAGTCGAGAAACTCATCCACCAGATGCACCGTGCAGCCGGTGATCTTGACGCCGTGTTCGAGCGCCTGGCGCTGCGCGTCGAGACCGGGAAATGCCGGGAGCAGGGAAGGGTGAATGTTGAGAACCCGGTTGGGGAAGGCGCGCACGAAGCTCGCCGAGAGCAGCCGCATGAAGCCGGCAAGGCACACCAGATCGACTTCGTGCGTGCGCAGTTCCTCAATCAGGAGTTTGTCGTAGGCTTCGCGTTCGAGGCCGGCCGATGAGAGGAAGCGCTGCGGGATGCCGCGCTGCCGCGCGATCTCGAGACCCGGGGCGCTCGCCCGGTTGCTGATGACGACGGCGATTTCGGCATCCAGCTTGTGGCGGGCGATGCTGCCGGCAATGGCTTCGAAGTTCGAGCCGCGGCCCGAGATGAGGATTCCGAGGCGCATGACTCAGAGATACGAAACCCGCGGTTTTGCGCGGCGCTGCGGGACGATTTCGCCGATAATCCAGGGCTCTTCGCCGATGCGGCGAAGAGTCCTCTGCGCGGCATCGGCTCTGGCTTTCGGCACCACGAGGATCATGCCCACCCCGAGATTGAAAGTGCGGCGCCAGTCGTCTTCGGGAACATTGCCGATGGAGCGGAGCAGATTGAAGAGCGGCGGCACCTGCCAGGATTTCGTATCGATCGCCGCGGCGAGCCCTTTGGGGATCACGCGCGGCAGGTTATCGGTGATGCCTCCGCCGGTAATGTGGGCCGCGGCGAGCAGGGTTTTCGACTTCGTCAGCGCCGTGATCGCCCCGAGGTAACTGCGGTGAACCCGGAGTAAGTCGTCGCCGAGAGGCGTGTTGGTTTCGGCGGGAATGGAAGCGAGTTTCAGGCCGGCTGTTTCGAAAAGTAATTTGCGCGCGAGCGAGTAGCCGTTGGTGTGCAGGCCGTTGGAAGGCAGGGCAAGAAGGATATCGCCGGCTTTGACTTTCGATCCGGTCAGGATCGCCGGTTTTTCCACCACGCCGACGATCGTGCCCGCGATATCGTATTCGCCCTCCAGATACATGCCGGGCATCTCGGCGGTTTCGCCGCCGATGAGCGCGCACCCGTTGGCCGAGCAGCCGCGCGCAATGCCGGAGATCACCTGCGCGGCTACCGTCGCTTCGAGCCTGCCGGTGGCGAGGTAATCGAGAAAGAAAAGCGGACGCGCGCCCTGCACGGCGATATCGTTCACGCAGTGGTTGACGAGGTCTTCGCCCACGGTATCGTGCCGGTTCGCCGCGAAAGCCACTTTCAGTTTGGTGCCGACGCCATCGACCGAGCTGACCAGTACCGGCTGGCGCATCTTCGGCAGGGCGAAGCAGCCGCCGAAGGAGCCGATGTCGGTGAGCACCCCTTTCGTGAACGTCGCGCGGGCCATTTTGCGGATGGCCGCGACGGCGCGGTCGGCCTCATCGATGCTGACGCCTGCGTCCTGATAGGAGATCGTGCTTTTCATGCGAACGGAATGACCAGTATAGCCGTCACGTTTCCAGCAGAAACGTCACCGGCCCGTCGTTGACCAGTTCCACGTCCATGTGCGCGCGAAAGACGCCGGTCTCGACGGCGAGACCCGAGGCGCGCAGTTTTTCCACCGCGTAGTCATAGAGCTGTTCGGCAAGTTCGGGCGGAGCGGCGCGGTCGAAGCCGGGCCGGCGGCCGCGGGAGCAGTCGCCATAAAGCGTGAACTGGGATACCAGCATCAGCGCCGCGCCGGTCTCGAGCGCACTGCGGTTCATGCGGCCGGCTTCATCGGGAAAGATGCGCAGGTGAACGAGTTTTTCGGCCAGGTTATCGGCATCCCGGCGCGTGTCGCTCTTCGAGATGCCGATCAGGACCAGAAGCCCGCTTCCGATCGAGGTTTCCGGTCTGCCTTCTATCCGGACGGAAGCGCGCGAGACGCGCTGGATAAGGAATCTCATGGATAAATTAGTAACTGAACTTTGCTGTATCTAAGTGCTTTCCGCATGATATATTGACCGGTGGAGCATCCATGCCGAAAGCAGCAAAGAAGAAGTCCGAAGATAACAGGAGTATCCTCGAATACGCCCTGAGCCACCTGGAACGGGAAGCCGCCGAGATCCAGGAAAAGATCGATCATGTGAGACGCCAGCTTGGGCAGTGGGTGAAGAGCGTCGGACCGGCCGTTGCCTCGGTTACCGGAGCTGCTCCCGCCGCACCGGCTGCCGGCGCGGCGAAGAAACGAGTCCTCAGCGCGGCGGCTCGCAAGCGCATTGCCGCGGCCCAGAAGCGCCGCTGGGCAGAGCACCGCAAGGCCAAAGCTACCGCCAAAGCCGCCACGAAAGCTGTCACCAAAGCCGCGGCCAAAGCCTGATCAGTTATTTATTTATCCGCAAGTGGGGCGAACCGGGTCCGAGCCATCGGACCCGGTTTTTATTTGGAGCTCGAAACGGATTTCGCGGCGGGAACGGCGCGGAGCTGAGCGTCTTCGAGCCGCTCCGCTTCCTGCCAGGTGTAAACCATCCGGACAATGACGGTCAGGTTGGAAAGAACCGCACTTACCCAGAGAACCTGCGCC
>Ga0187771_10003181_pt1 | contig 11446 bp, 7 predicted proteins | sample 0116_SJ02_MP15_1_FD_133139 | JGI IMG/M metagenome (GOLD analysis project Ga0187771, IMG submission 133139) | Tropical peat soil microbial communities from peatlands in Department of Meta, Colombia - 0116_SJ02_MP15_10_MG | ecosystem: Environmental > Terrestrial > Soil > Wetlands > Peat | place... | reverse complement strand
GCCGATTTCGTCGCCGCCACGTGCGCGCTCGATCGCGTCTTGCTGTCCGGCTTCTACGTGGTGCCGCTCTACTTTCCACCCAAACAATGGATAGCGCGCTGGACGCGAATCAAGCATCCCTCGCGCACCTCTTTATTCGGCTATCTGCCGGAAACCTGGTGGCACGGGGGCAGCCAATGATCTCGCGCGAAGGGCAAATGGCGGACGGCAATCGCGCCACGCTCGACGATCTCTTCCGCCGCGCCGGCGTGCGCCGTCCCGATGCGCTGGCGCTGATCGATCCGCCCAATGCCGAGCGAATCACCGGCCGGCGGCCGCGTTCGCTCACCTATGCGCAAGCCGACCGCGCCATCTCGGCACTCGCCGCCCGGCTGCGTTCGTTTGGGCTGCAAACCGACGCCGTGGTGGTTATCCAGCTCGCCAATACGGTCGACAGCGTCGTCGGGCTGCTCGGCGTGCTGCGCGCCGGCATGATCGCGGTGCCGCTGCCGCTGCTGTGGCGGCGGCAGGAGATGGTCGCTGCGCTCGCCGCCATTGGCGCGAAGGCGATCATTGCCTCGGCCCGCATCGGCACGCATGCGGCGGTCGAGACCGCGATCGAGGTAGCGGCCGAGCTGTTTCCCATCCGCTACGTCTGCGGCTTCGGTCCCGATCTGCCCGATGGCGTGGTGCCGCTCGACGATTGCATCGATGCCGTGTCGAAAGAGTTCTTCCAGCCCGCGGCGCGGCCGGGCCAGGCTGGAGCCCATGTCGCCGCCATGACCTTCGACATGGCGGGCGACCGTGTCACACCGCTTCCACGCAGCCATAGCGAGCTGATCGCGGGCGGGCTTGCCGTGTTTCGCGAAGCCGACCTCGCGCCCGACGCGACGATCCTCTCTACGATCTCGCCAGGCTCGTTCGCCGGCATCGCCGTCACGCTGGTGCCCTGGCTGCTCAGCGGCGGCACGTTGGTTTTGCATCACGGCTTCGACGCGGCTGCCTTCGCCGAACAAATCCACGCGCTTGAACCTGCCGCCGTCGTGCTCCCGGGTCCGGCGCTGATGCCGCTTGCCGATGCCGGCCTGCTAGATCGCGAGCGCGGAACGAACCTCGCGCTCTGGCGTGTCGCAGAACAGGCCGCGGCTGCCGTGCGCCGGCCAGGGAAAGCACCCGTAGTCGATATCGCCAGCTTTGGCGACGCGACGTTGGTCGCGGCGCGGCGCGGCAGCGACGGAATGCCCCGGCCGCTGCCGGTTGACGTCGCTTCGCGCAGATCCGGGGTGACCACGGTCGGCTTTTACCGTTTCCGCCAGAGCGAGATCGACGCCATCGTGGCCGCCATCGACCCCACCGCCATCATCGCCGCCCTGCCCGATGCGTTGCTCGGGGAACGCCTCGCCGGCAGCGCCCGCGACAGCGCCCAGGTCAACGCCGCCTTGGAGGCGCGCGGCGCCAATGCGCTGATCGCCGGCGCCTTTCACGCCCGCAGCATTGCCGCTTGATCTTCGCGATTTCGTTGACGCCGTATTAATCGCACGCGGCTAGCGTTGCGCGGTTCTAGTCAACGCGTGCGCCCGCCATGTCGCTGCAAGGTCCGCTGATCCTCGTCGCCGACGGTCCGGCACCCGACTTGGTCGATGCACTGACCGCCGCCGGCGCTTTCCCCATTATCGAGAGCAAATGGACCGATGCGCCGGCCGCCTTCGCCTCGGTCAAGCCGACCGCCGCGGTGATCGCCGAGCCCGGCTTGCCCGCCAATGAGGCCGCCGCGCGCCGGCTAAGCCAGCAGATTGCAACCGCGGCCGGAGTTCTCGTTCCCGTCGTCGCGCGCGTGCGTGGAAATTGGCACGCCGCCTTGCCCATTGCGCTGCCAGTCGACGCTGCATTTCCGGTCGAGCGGCTGATCGCGCGCCTGCAATGGGCGATGCGCGTACGCGCACTGCACGCGACAGTGCTCCGCCGCATCGAGACCTTCGCTGGACCCGCCGGTCGGCTGCCGGCGTTGCCGCTCGGCGACGCGCTCGACGACGCCACAATGCTGATCGCCGGGCGCGGGCCGCTCTATCCCAAGCTCAGCGTTGCCATGGGCGAACGCGTCAAGGTGCTGGGCGCGCTCAGCGTCGAAGGCGCCGCGCGGCAGCTCCATGCGCACGACATCGACGGCATCGTAGTGGGCGACGGCTTCTCGCCGCGCCGGGTGCTAGCCTTCCTCACCGTGCTGGCGCAAGATGCTCGCTTTCGCGACGTTCCGCTGGCGCTCATCGGCGAGGCAACGCCCGAACTGATCGCCGCATTGCCGAACGTCGATCACATCGACGGCGACCCGGCCCGTCTCGTCGCCCGCATGCTGCCGCTCGTGCGTATGCACGCCTTCGAGGCGTGGCTCACGCGCATGCTCAAGAGTCTCGATGCGAACGGCATGTTCGATCCGCAGACCGGGCTGCATAGCCGCGACGCTTTTTGCCGCGAGCTCGCCAAATGCGCGGCCGAGGCCGCCGAGCGCGGTATTCCGCTGTCGCTCGCATGTTTGTCATTCGACGGCGCGGGCGATTCCCGTATCGGCAAGGACGCCGCGCGTCTGCTCACCCGCCTCATCCGCGCCGTCGATTTTGCCTGCCACGACGAGGACGGCGCGCTGCTGATTGCTTTCACGCAGACCGATCTGCGCAGTGCCCACGTGGTGGCGCGGCGGATCGCCGCGCAGATCAAGAGCGCGCTCCTGGCGCCGCACTCCGGGCGCGACGCCATCGCCGCCAATTTGACTCTGGCGACGCTGAAGGCCGACGACACGCTCGACAGTCTGCTTTCCCGTGTTACGAGCGGCCGCATGGTTGCAGCTGAATGAACCTGGGCATAGCTTAGCTCCGAAGAGGAACCAGCCATGCCGCACGCTGCCCCCGTCCGCATCGACGTCGTCTCCGACGTCGTCTGTCCCTGGTGCTTCGTCGGCAAGCGGCGGCTGGAGAAGGCAATCGCGCTCAACCCCGACATTCCGGTCGAGGTGCATTGGCAGCCCTATTTCCTCAACGACTGGATCCCGCGCGAGGGCATGTCGCGCGAGCAGTATCTCACCACCAAGTTCGGCTCGCCCGAGCGCTACAAGGGCATCGCCCAGCGTGTCGCACAGGCCGCCGCCGAGGAAGGCTTGGTCTACGCCTCGGACAAGATGAAGCGGCAGCCCAATACGCTCGACTGTCATCGGCTGATCCGCTGGGCGGACGGCATCGGCAAGGCGGCCGAGATGAAGCAACGGCTGATGGACCTTTATTTCACCGAGGGCGCCGATCTCACCAACGAAGCGGTGCTGGTGCAGGCCGCCACCGACGTCGGGCTCGATCCGGAAGACGTGCGCGCAGCGCTGGACAGCGATCAGGACGTCGAACAGATCGAGCGCGAGGCGCAGTCGGCCAAGGAGGCCGGCATCGAAGGCGTGCCGATGTTCATCTTCGCCGGCCGCTTCGCCGTCTCGGGCGCGCAGGCGCCGGAATATCTCGCCGACGCCATCGCGCGCGCCGCGCAGGCGCAAGCCGCGGCGGAGTAAGCCTCACGCCGCCTTCGCCTGTTCGGCGATCGACGCAAGCTTGCGCAGGATCGCCGCGGTGCCTTTCAGGCGCTCGACCGGCTTCTCCCAATCCTCGTGGAACACGAGCTGCTGCGCCTTCGGGTCTTTGGGGTCGGCGCGCATCCGCACCGAGTAGCCCTGCTCGTGAATGAAGGCGATCAGCCCCTGCGGATTGGCAAACATGTTGTCACGGAACGATAGCACCGCGCCCTTCGGCCCGGCCTCGAGCTTCTCCACATTGGCGCGCCGGCATAGCGCCTTGATCGCCACCACCTGCAACAGGTGCTCGACCTCGCGCGGCAGTGCGCCGAAGCGGTCGACCATTTCCGCCGCGAATCCGTCGATGTCGCGCTCGTCCTCGATCTCGGCGAGCCGCCGGTAGAGCGCAAGCCGCACCGACAAGTCGGTGACGTAATCCTCCGGGATGAGCAGCGCGGTGCCGATGGTGATCTGCGGCGACCAGCGGTCGGCGACCGGCGCGCTGATGCCGGCCTTCAGGCTCAGCACCGCCTCCTCCAGCATCTGCTGGTAGAGCTCGAAGCCGACCTCCTTGATATGGCCGGACTGCTCCTCGCCCAAGAGATTACCGGCGCCGCGGATGTCGAGATCATGCGAGGCGAGCTGGAAGCCGGCGCCCAACGTGTCGAGCGATTGCAGCACCTTGAGCCGCCGCTCGGCCTGCAGTGTGATCGCCTTCTGTGCCGGCAGTGTCAGCAGCGCATAGGCGCGCAGCTTGGAACGCCCCACCCGCCCGCGCAGCTGATAGAGCTGCGCCAGGCCGAACATGTCGGCGCGGTGCACGATCAGCGTATTGGCGGTCGGGATGTCGAGGCCGGATTCGATGATAGTGGTCGACAACAGCACGTCGTATTTGCCGTCGTAGAAAGCCGCCATGATGTCGTCGAGCACGGTCGGCGGCATCTGCCCATGTGCGACAGCGACCCGCACCTCCGGCACGTTCTTGTCGAGGAACTCCTTAGCGCCGGCCAGGTCCTCGATGCGCGGGCAGACATAGAAGGCCTGGCCGCCGCGGTATTTCTCGCGCAGCAGCGCCTCGCGCACGGTGATCGGATCGAACGGCGACACGAAGGTGCGCACCGCCAGCCGGTCGACCGGCGGCGAGGCGATGATCGACAGATCGCGCACGCCGGTGAGCGCAAGCTGCAAGGTGCGCGGGATCGGCGTCGCGGTGAGCGTGAGCACGTGCACTTCCGAGCGCAGTGTCTTCAGCTTCTCCTTGTGCGCGACGCCGAAATGCTGCTCCTCGTCGACCACCAAGAGCGCAAGATCCTTGAACTTGATGGTCTTGCCGAGCAGCGCGTGCGTGCCGATGACAATATCGACTCTGCCGTCGGCGAGACCGGCCTTCACTTTGGCGAGATCGCCCGCCGGCACCAACCGCGAGGCCTGCGCCACATTGACCGGAAAGCCGCGGAAGCGTTCGGAGAAGGTCTTGAAATGCTGTCGCGCCAGAAGCGTGGTCGGCACCACCACGGCCACCTGTCGGCCGTTGATGGCGGCGATGAAGGCGGCGCGCAGCGCCACTTCCGTCTTGCCGAAGCCGACGTCGCCGCACACCAGCCGATCCATCGGACGGCCGGACGACAGATCCTTGAGTGTCGCGTCGATAGCCGAGAGCTGATCGTCGGTTTCCTCGTAAGGAAAGCCGGCACAGAATTCGTCATAGGCGCCCGGCCCGACTGTGAAGCGCGGCGCCTCGCGTGTCATGCGCTCGGCCGCCACCTTGATCAGTTCGCCGGCGATCTCGCGGATGCGGCTCTTCATGCGCGCCTTGCGCGCCTGCCAGTTGCCGCCGCCCAAGCGATCGAGCTCGACATTGGCTTGCTCGGCGCCGTAGCGCGACAGCAGATCGACGTTCTCGACCGGCAGATAGAGCTTGGCGCCCTCGGCGTAGTGGATTTCCAGGCAATCGTGCGGCGCGCCCGCCGCCTCGATCGCCTGCAGGCCGGCGAAGCGGCCAATGCCGTGATCGACGTGCACCACCAGGTCGCCTGGCGCCAAGCTGGTCGCCTCGGCGATGAAACTGTCGGCGCGGCGTTGCGCGCGGCGCGGCCGCACCAGGCGGTCGCCGAGGATGTCCTGCTCGCTGATGATCGCCGCGTCTTCGGTCTCGAAGCCGGACTCGATGCCGAGCACGGCGAGCGCCACCGCCGGCTTCGGCAGCGCGAGCGCCTGCGGCCAGGAGGCGACCGGCGCGAGGTTGAGCAATTTGTGGTCAGCGAGCACGTGGCTCAGGCGCTCGCGCGCGCCTTCGCTCCACAGCGCGATGGCCACCCGCTTGCCGGCCGCCTGCAGCGCCGCGACGTGCTGCGTGACCGCCTCGAACACATTACTGCCCGGCGCCGCCCGTTCCGCCGCGAAATTGTGCCCGGTCTTGGCGCCGACATCGATCGCTCGCGTATCGGGCACGGCGAATGGCGTGAGCCGCGCCAGCGGCACGGCGGCGATCCGCTCTTTCCATTCCGCCTCGCCGAGATAAAGGCGGTCGGTCGGCAGCGGCTTATATGGCGGCGTCGCGCCATCCTTGAGCGCCTCTCGGCGCGCCTCGTAATAGTCCGTGATCTGGGTGAATCGCTCGTGCGCCGCGTCTTCGTCGAGATGCTCCAGCGCAATCGGCGTGCCGGGCAGATAATCGAACAGCGTCTCCAGCGACGTGTGGAACAGCGGCAGCCAGTGCTCCATGCCGGGATAGCGGCGGCCTTCGCTCACCGCCTCGTAGAGCAGATCGTCCGGCCCGGCGGCGCCGAATTCGGCGACATAGCCGGTGCGGAAGCGGCGGATGGTTTCGGTGATGAGCTGGAATTCCGCCACCGGCACCAGGTCGAGCCAGCGCAGCGCCGTCTCGCTGCGCTGCGTCTGTGCATCGAAGGTCTTGATCGTCTCCAGCGCGTCGCCGAAGAAATCGAGCCGCACCGGCATGTCCATGCCGGGCGGAAACAAATCGAGGATGCCGCCGCGCACTGCGTATTCGCCCGGCTCGCGCACGGTGGAGGCGCGCGTGAAGCCATTGAGCTCGAGCCAGTTCACGATGCTGGCCATGCCGACCACGTTGCCGGGCGCGACCGAAAGCGCATGCGTCCCCACGAACTCGCGCGCCGGCACGCGCTGGAGAGCGGCGTTGATCGTGGTGAGCAGCACCGAGGGCTTGTCGCGTCCCTTCACCCGCGCCAGGCGCGACAGCGCTGTCATCCGCTGCGCCGCCACGCCGGCGTGCGGCGATACCCGGTCGTAGGGCAGACAATCCCAGGCCGGGAATTCCATGGTGAGAATATCCGGGCCGAAGAAGGCGAGCGCGCGCGACAGCGCCGCCATGCGCTGGCCGTCGCGGCAGATCACGGCGAGCGAGATCGCCGGCGCGTCGGACTTCACCGCGACGGCGCGCGCGAGATCGGCCAGCACCAGCCCTTCGGCGCCGTCGGCGACTTGCGCCAAGGTCAGCGGCTGGCCGGCCTTTAGTAAGGCAGCAGGAGACGTCGCCATCGGCTCAGGCCGCTCCCGGATGACCGAGATGGAAATAGCGCAGGCAGCGGAACAGCGCAGTATCGACCTCGGCCGGCACCGCCTGCGATCCGTTCACCCAGGCGAAGATGCGCTGATCGGGCACGTCGAGCCACGCTTCATATTCGTCGAGCTCGGGCTCGCTCAGGGTCGCGATATGCGCATCGGCGAAGCGGCCGAGCACCAGATCCATTTCGCGGATGCCGCGATGCCAGGAGCGGAACAACAGGCGTCGCCGGCGCGGGTCCAATCCTTCGCTCGAAATCTGCGTGCCGCTCATTGCTTCGCTCCAACGCCAAAAACCCGGACGGGGCCGGGCCGGGGTTATATAGAGGGCGGAAGAGGGATTGTCAGCACACGAAGTCCTCATCCTGAGGAGGCGCAAAGCGCCGTCTCGAAGGATGAGGGCGGTATATATAGTCGCCTCACCCTTGGAGACGCGCCCTTCGGGCGCTCCTCAGGGTGAGGCTTATGAGGATACGCTGCACGTCCTATGCGCCCGCTCGTGCTTAGCCCGCTGTTTGCCTCCCTCACAAGCCTGCCCGGCGTTGGCCCCAGGCTGGAGCAGCATTTCGCGCGCCTGCTTGACCGCGAAGCGCCGCGCGTGATCGACCTCTTGTTTCACCTGCCCTCGGGCGCGGTCGACCGCCGCGCGCGGCCGAAGCTCAACGAGGTGCAGCCCGGGCAACTGGTGACCGTCGCCGTCCGCGTGGGCGAGCACCGGCCGGCGCCGCGTCATCGCCCGCGCGCGCCCTACCGCATCACCACCAGCGACGACACTGGGCAGACACTGACGCTCACTTATTTCAACGCCCGCGAGGATTACCTGCGCAAGCTCCTGCCCGAGGGCGAGACGCGCTACGTCTCGGGCACTGCGGAGTTCTACGACAATATGCTGCAGATGGTGCATCCCGACCGTGTGGTCGACGAGAAAGGCTTCGCCACGCTGCCGCTGGTCGAGCCGGTCTACCCGCTGACCGAGGGGCTTGCCGCCGGCAATGTCCGGCGCGCGATGGATGCGGCGCTCGCCCGCCTGCCCGAACTGCCGGAATGGCAGGATGAGACCTGGGTTGCGCGCGAGCGCTTTCCGGCCTTTGCCGCGGCACTTCGCCATCTGCACCGGCCGGCCGAGCCGCACGATGTTGCGCCCGAGAGTCCGGCTTGGACGCGGCTCGCCTATGACGAATTGCTGGCCGGCCAGCTCGCGCTGGCGCTGGTGCGCGCGCATATGCGCCGCCAGGTGGGCCGCGGCTCGGCAAGCGAAGGCCGGTTGCGGGCGCGCATCTTGAAGGCGCTGCCCTACGCGCTCACCCATTCGCAGCAGAAGGCGGTCGACGACATCATCGCCGATCTCGCCCGTCCGCAGCGCATGCTGCGGCTGCTGCAAGGCGATGTCGGCTCAGGCAAAACCGTGGTGGCGCTGATCGCGGCGGCGTCGGTGATCGAGGCTGGCCGGCAGGCCGCCTTCATGGCGCCGACCGAGATCCTCGCCCGCCAACATCTGAAGACCATCGCGCCGCTCGCCGAGGCGGCCAGCATTCGCGTCGCCATTCTCACCGGGCGCGAGCGAGGCGGCGAGCGCGAGAGCATTCTCGATCGCCTCACCCTCGGCGACATCGACCTGTTGATCGGCACCCATGCGCTGTTCCAGGAGGAGGTCGCCTTCCACGATCTCGCACTGGCCATCGTTGACGAGCAGCACCGTTTCGGGGTGCATCAGCGGCTGGCGCTGGCTCAGAAGGGCGAGGCGGTCGACGTGCTGGTGCTCACCGCAACGCCGATCCCGCGCACGCTGGTGCTCACTTATTTCGGCGACATGGACGTCTCCGAATTGCGCGAGAAGCCACCGGGCCGCCAGCCGATCGATACCCGCGCCATTCCGCTCAGCCGTATCACGGAGGTGGAGGACGCGGTCGGCCGTGCCATCGCAGCGGGCAATCGCGCCTATTGGGTCTGCCCGCTGGTCGAGGAGTCAGAGAAGAGCGATCTCGCCGCCGCCGAAGCGCGCTTTGCCGAATTGCGCACGCGCTTTGGCAAGAAGGTCGATCTGGTGCACGGCCGCATAAAGGGCGCCGAGAAAGACGCGGTGATGGCGCGCTTCGCCGCCGGCGAAACGCAGCTCCTGGTCGCCACGACGGTGATCGAGGTCGGCGTCGACGTACCGCAGGCGACCATCATGGTGATCGAGCACGCCGAGCGCTTCGGCTTGGCGCAACTGCACCAGTTGCGCGGGCGCATCGGACGCGGACCCGGCCATTCGACTTGTCTCTTGCTTTACAAGGCGCCGCTCGGCGAGACCGCCAAGGCGCGCATCGCCGTCTTGCGCGAGACCGAGGACGGCTTCCGCATCGCCGAAGAGGACCTGAAGCTGCGCGGCGAAGGCGACGTGCTCGGTACCCGGCAGAGCGGCCTGCCCGGCTTCCGCATCGCCCGCCTCGAAGTGCACGGCAAATATCTCGGCGCCGCGCGCGACGATGCCGCGCTCATCCTGGTGCGCGACGCCACGTTATCGACGCCGCGCGGCGAGGCGCTGCGCCAGTTGCTCTACCTGTTCGGCAAGGATGAGGCGATCAAGCTGATCCGCGCGGGGTGAGCGCAAGCTGGACTGCGTTTCTCAACCCGCAAGTGTCGGTGCTGCGACCGGAACCTTGCCAAGCGCCTGATCCACCGCGAGCAGGACCTGGCGCGCGGTCAGTTCGTCGAGACATCGGCTTCGACTAGCCAAATGGTTGTCGCAGCCCAAGCGGTCACACGGCATGCAGGGCAGCGGGTTTTGCACGACCCACACATTGCCGTGGGTCTGGATCGCGCCGGACCGCGCCCACGGCTCGCTCAGCCCGCCGATCGGCCACGGCCCCATGCCATGCGGGCTGGCCGGCCCGTAAATCGCCACGGTCGGGCAGCCGGTGCTCGCAGCAAGGTGGGTCATCGATGTGTCCGGCCCGACATAGACCGCGGCACCGGAAAGAAGCTGCACGAGCCCTCCCCAATTCAGCAGTCCATCCGTCCGCTCGACGGAAGGGCGCACCGGATTCCAAAGCCTGTCGAGATACTGCCGCTCGTCCGGGGCAGGCCCGCCGGTCGCCACGACCGCCAGGCCGCGCTCGGTCAGCGCCTCGGCAAGAGCGCGCCAGCCTTCGTCGGTCCAGCGTCGGATGGGATACATCGGATTGGCATGCAGCACCGCATAGGGGGCGCGCGGCACTATCTGCAGCGACGGTCGCGGCACCACCACATTCGGCCGCTCCTCGATGCCAAGCGCGCCAGCCAGCCGCAGCAGTTCGATCACACGGTGTACATCAGGATCGGCGGCCACGCTGCGGTTAAGCACCCGCTTTTTCCAGACCGCTCCGGTCTTGCCAACGAGGCCAACACGGAAACGTCCCGCGATCGCTGCCAGGAAAGTCGGCCGGTCGCCGGCCTGCGTCGAAACGGCAAGATCATATTGCCGCCACAGCTGGCGGATCAGTCTCGCGGTCTCCATTGCACTCGGCCGTTGCGGAACGGTGATCACGCGGTCGATATCTGGATTGCCCGCGAGAATGCCTTCCGTGCCTTGAAACACCAGCATATCGACGCGGGCGCCGGGGATGCCGCGCCGCAATGCACGCACCAGCGGTGTCGTCAGTAAGACATCGCCAAGGCGCCGCAGCGTAATCACCAGCACGCGCGGCTTGGCCGGTAAGCTCATCTCGCTACCCACTCTTCGCCCTATTCATACACCGTTATCTTGCCCGCCTGTCACGCCGGCGGTAAGGCGCTGCACACCCATTCTATCTGTTTGGCAAAGACGAAGTGATCAAGCTGATCACGGCGGGTTAGTGGCCGATTCGACGGCGTCAGTCTTGCGCGCCGTCTGCGCCGCTTTCGCGCTGGCGGCGAGCGCCGCCAGCCGCTTCTGCGCGTCGCCGTCAGGCTGCACCATGCCGGCGGAAATGAGCAGCGTCATCGCGGCTTCGACCGAGATGTCGATTTCGATCAGGTCGCTGCGCTTGACGTAGAAGAAAAAGCCGGTGGTTGGGTTGGGCGTGCACGGCATGAAGGCGGAGACGTGCTCACCCGGCGGCAGCCGCGCGGCGACATCGCCGCCTGGTGGGTTCGACAGGAACACCAGCGACCACATGCCGGGCGCCGGAAACTCCACCAGCGCCACCTTGCGGAAGCTCGACCCGGTCTTCGAGAACAGCGCCTCGAAGATCTGCTTCATCGTGTTGTAGATCGGCCGCACGATCGGCATGCGGTTGAGCAGCCCCTCGCCCAGCTCGACCAGGCTGCGGCCGACGAGGTTCGCGGTGAGGAAGCCGAGCAGCGTGAGCACGACAAGAGCGATGATCAGCCCGGTGCCGGGGATCGGCCAGGGCAGATAGGTCTCGGGCCGGTAGG
>Ga0187771_10003180_pt1 | contig 11451 bp, 6 predicted proteins | sample 0116_SJ02_MP15_1_FD_133139 | JGI IMG/M metagenome (GOLD analysis project Ga0187771, IMG submission 133139) | Tropical peat soil microbial communities from peatlands in Department of Meta, Colombia - 0116_SJ02_MP15_10_MG | ecosystem: Environmental > Terrestrial > Soil > Wetlands > Peat | place... | reverse complement strand
CGTTTCATAGCTGATTCCGATCACCATCTCTTCCTTCAGCGTGCCGGTGATCTGCACGTCATGGCCGATATGCGGTTTCACCGCGTCCTGGTTGTCGATGGTATAGACCTGATGGTCGTTGGCGATGAACACGATGCAGCGCGCGTCATCGCCTTCGATTGCCTTGTGCTCCGGCGTGCAGTGCTGGTCCGTCACCTGACCGATCCAGGTTTTTGCCGACACTCCGGGCGTCATTGTCAGCAGCAGGGCCGCTGTTATGGAAAGCTTTCTCATCATTGAATTACTTCGTGACCGTGACCTTGACGTCCGTATCCGTGTAAAGGCCGCCATCCGAGGCATGCCAGCGCAGCACATACTCGCCCGGCTGATCGAACTTCACCGTCACCTGCCACTTGCCGTCTCCCGGCGCCGGCGGCGGCACCCATCTGGGCGCCCACGGAGAGTTCGCCGAGGGCCGCGTGTCTTCCCACGTCTTGATCTGCGCCGGCTCGATGTCGACGTTGCCCGGTCCGCGGTACTTGATCAGCGATACCCAGAGCCCGCCCACCGCGCTCGACTGCGTGACCTGACGCGGCGGCACCAGACGCAGATCCTGGACTCCGGCTTCTTCAGCCAGCCGGCTGCCGATGTTGCGGTTGCCGCGCTCGCGCGTGGGCGGCAACCCGTCGTCGATCGCATGCGAGGCGAGCACCAGCGTCTCGCCCACTTTTACGGTGCGAATACTGTCGCCAACCGCTTCGATCTGCGGCGCCGTGTTCATGCGGATCTCGGGCGTTGTGATGGTCGCGCCGCTGAGCGATCCGTTGTCGCTCTCCATCGAGATGTCGTTCAGCAGATAATCCGGCGTGAGCGAACCATAGGCTTTCAGGGTCTTGCCGTTGGTCGTCAGCGTCCACACCAGTTCCTGTTTGCCGAAGTCCTTCGGCACATGGACGCGGAAAACATAGCGGTTCCGGCGCGGATAAAAATGCGTCGGCTGTCCGCGGTCCGCATTGCCCGGCTCGAAGTGATTGTCCGGGCCCACCGGCAGGTCGAACTCTTCTTCCCAGTTCGAGTTCATGTAGCCGAAGATGATCTCGAACGTGCCATCCGCCAGCGGCCGCCAGCCTTCATAGGCCGGTGCCACCGACAATCCCCGCAAACGCATGTACTGCGCGTCCGCCATCGCGCCGGAGAGTAAAACTCCAGCGCACACCACTGCTGTCTGAATCAGAAAACGCTTCATCTCAAAAACCTTACTGTCCGCCCGCTCCCGTGCCCGTCGAAGTCGCATTGCGCGGCGTGTTCTTCGGCTCGTTGTTCACCGGGAGAGGCCTGGTGTTGCACAGCGGGCAGCCGAGGATCACATCGTCCTTGTCCGTCCAGTGCAGCTTCTGTTTGCGCCGTTCCATTTCGGCGAAGAACTGCTCTTCGGTGAGCGCGATGCTCTCACCGTTATCGTGGAACATGTTCGAGATCGAGATGTTGCCCGATCCCTTCCAGTTCCGCGGATCGGTCACGTTCTTGTTCGCCGCCGTCGTATCAAAATATCCGATCAGATGCAGGATCGTGCCTTTCGGCAGAAGCGGCGCGTAATCGTCATCGAAATCGTAGACGATCACCCAGTTGTGGTCGTAACCGACGCAGCTCAGAGTCTCGATCGTATGGCCCCAGATGGCTTCGAGGCACATCCGCTTGCCCGCCGCGTGCATGTGCGGCTCCCAGCTCTTGATCTTGGTCGGTTCCTCGAGCACCTGATAGGCGTCGAAGCGCTGATCGGCCGTGCTGGCGGCCAGTTCCACGTTGCCGCCATCGCCCAGCGAGCGCGGCGCATAACGCGTCACCGGCTTATAACCCTTCGGATAGAAACGGAAGCCGTAGAGCAGACGCGCACGCGTATCGCGGCCGTTCGAATGCGTGTGAATCGAATAGGGATTGAGCACCGAGCCCGCGCGCAGAAGCTTGCCCGCGTCTTCAGGGAAGAAATCGGCGTTGCGGCCCACTTCGTGGATGGGCCAGCTTCCGCTTGCCGTATCGGGGTTGAAGTCTTCCGCGCTGGCCGGCATGCCGGGCACGTTCACGGTCCAGATCATGTGGTGGATCACGTAGCGCGAACCCACCGTCTGGCGCCCGCTCGTGCCATCGTAATCGTTCTCTTCCCGCATCTCGACCGACTTCACGTAACGGTCTTCGAGCAGCCCGGTCGGAATCGAAGGCAGCTCGCCGAAGTAATCGGGCGCGCTGGCCTTCACGTTGATCCACGCGGTCTTCAGAATCAGATCGGGTTCGCCGGCGGTCCAGTGGCTGTTGCCACCGAGTTCCTTCGGCGGCGGCATATCGGCGGGATTGCCTTCCGGAGCCCCGTCATCCACCCACTTCGCGATCTTCGCCAGATCGAGGTCGCTCAGCGAGGGATCGTTCTTGAACTTCGTGATGCCGAAATCCTTCTCCACAAACCAGGGCGGCATGACACCCTGGCGGTCGCGCAGCAGCGTGCGGCGCTTGATCTCTTTCGCCCACGGCCGGACGTCCTTATAGGTGATCAGCGACATCGGCGCCGCCGCATCCGGCTGATGGCAGTTCTGGCAATGCTGCTGCATGATTGGCGCGATGTCCTTCGAAAACGTCACCGGCCCATCCACGGCCGGCAATCCCGCGCCAAACATCGCCAGACTGGCGGCGAGGCCCGTGAAGCTCAAACGAAGGATCTGTTGCATGGATAAATCTCTCCTGATGGCTGTTAGTATATGCCTTGCGGACAAGCGATACACCGTATTTGTAACGAAATGCTCGGGAAATGTAGCAAACCGAAGGGCGCCCAGCCCCCTCGGCCCCGCTATCACTTCTGTAAAGAAACGTATATCATGGCAGGGTCCATGCCGAAGGAGAAGGACGTGCCGGGGGCCCGGCGGGAAGGCCCGATCCAGTGGCGCCAGGCCGAACGGTGGCTGCCGGGGGTTTTCTTCTGGAGCTTCCAGGTGGCATTGACGTCGGCGGCTTTTGCGCTGACGAACCGCACGGCGACCCGGGAGGGGTCGCTCGCCAGATCGCTGATCACCTGGGGAGTGTGGGCATTGCTCGCGCCGCTGATCGTGGGCCTCGACCGCTGGATGCCGCTGTCGCGCGAAGCCATCTTCAAGCGCTTCGTCGTGCACATCCCCTTCAGCCTGGTCTTCACCGCGCTGAACCTCTATATCGACACCGAGGCGAACGCGCTGCTGCGCACGGGCGGGCAGCCGTTTCCCCTGCCGCAGGACGTTCTGGCGCGCGCTTTTCAGAGCCGCTTTTTCGTTTACTGGATGCTGCTGGCGACCTATCTGCTGTTCGACTACGCGAGCAGCCTGCGGCAGAGGGAGGTGCGGACGGCGGAGCTCGAGCGGCTGCTGTCGCAGGCGCGCCTCGAGGCACTGCGAGCGAAGCTGCACCCGCATTTTCTCTTCAACACGCTGAATACGATTTCCGCGAAAGTGGAGCGCGAGCCGCGTACCGCGCGCAGGATGATCGAGCAACTGGGCGAACTGCTCAGAATCTCCATGTCGTCCGATAACGATCAGGAGATTCCGCTGGTGCAGGAACTGACTTTCATCGAGCGCTATCTGGACCTGCAGAAGATCCGTTTTGAGGAACGGCTGGAGACGTCGATCGACATCGAGCCCGGTTTACAGGATGCGCTGGTTCCGACGTTCATTCTGCAGCCTCTGGTGGAGAATGCCATCCGCTACGGCGCGTCGGCGCATCTGGATCACAGCATTGTCGAAGTCCGCGCGTGGCGGGAAGACGGCCGGCTGCGTCTTCAGGTGGAAGACAATGGCCCGGGATTGCCGCCCGGCTGGGATCCGGAAAAACAGCGCGGTCTCGGCATTGCGAGCACCCGCGAGCGCCTGCGCCGTCTTTACGGCGATCGCGAAAGGACATTCGGGATTCACAGCGAGCCGGACAAAGGCGTGCGCGTCGACCTGAGCATTCCGCTCCGGCGCGCCGGCGCTCAGGCCTGCGAACTGATCGGGGAGTATGGAGAACATTCGCGTATTGGTGGTTGACGACGAGCACCCGGCGCGAACGCGCATTCTGGACCTGCTCGAGAAGCAGCCGGATGTCGGGATCGTGGGCGTGGGCCGCGACGGAGCCGAAGCGGTGCGGCTCATTCGCCAGCACGCGCCGGATCTTCTTTTTCTCGATATCCAGATGCCGGGCATGAACGGCTTCGAAGTGCTGAAACAGATTGCGCCCGAGGCCGCGCCGTTCACGATCTTCATCACCGGCTACGACCACTACGCGATTCCCGCCTTCGAGGCCAGCGCGCTCGACTACCTGCTCAAGCCCTTCAGCGACGAACGCTTCGAAGCGGCGCTCGAGCGCGGCAGAAAGTACATTCGCAACCGCGCCGCGGGAGAACTGGGCCGGCGTTTCGCGTCTCTGCTCGATCATCGGATGGCGCGGCCCAAACCGGCACCCTATCTCGAGCGCCTGCTGATCAAATCGAGTGGCCGCGTCGTGTTCCTCGATGTTGGCGATATCGACTGGATCGAGGCCGCGGGCGTTTACGTGAATCTTCACGCCGGTAACAAAGAGTACCTTTACCGCGCGACGGTCGGCCAGCTCCAGGGGCGGCTCGATCCGCGGAAGTTCGTGCGGGTTCACCGCTCGACGATGGTGAATACCAGCCGCATCGTGGAACTGCAGCCGCGCACGCACGGCGATTACGCGGTGATTCTCAAGACCGGAACCGAGCTCAGTCTGAGCCGCGGCTACCGTTCCGAGTTCGAGAACTGGCTGCGGCAGCCGCTCTGAGAGCGGTTCTGGTAATAATCCGCACAGAGCGCGGATCGCGCCGCGCCAAAAGCCGGTTAAGCCCGATTTTCATTTGACTTACGCCGGCTTTTTGTGGGAAAAACAGTCCATGACCGGGTTCGTCGGGGGCGGACCGGCCGATTGGTCTGTTCTTTATTCGCAGTTCATGGCGCGCTCGACGGCGCAATCGGCCAGGACCCTCAGGCTGTATCAGGAAGTGCTGGAGCGCGTGTCGCGCGGCGAGTTGCCGCCGACCGTATTTCAGGATCATTACGCGCGTTTTGCGCAGGCGCACGGCGCCGAATATTCCCGAAAACTCTATGAATTGGGCGCGGCTTTTCTCACCGGACTGGTGCGAATTGGCGCGATTTATTCCGAGGATGCCGGGGAGCTGGCGGCGCCCGGGATCTCGCCCGATCCCAATCAGTGGTCCTGGCAGCTTTCCGAATACGCCGGCCGGCTGAACGCGCGCGCGATGAAGGCTTACCGGGCGCAGCTCGACCGCGTGGCGGCGGGCGAGATTTCGCCCGAGGAGCTGCAGCGGACGGCATCGGAATCGATGTCCCGCAAACTGCCCGGTTATCTCGAACAGGCAGGACATCTTTATTTCGATCTTCTGAACGGGCTGAACGAAATTCGCGCGCAGTATGAAGATGCGTATTTCCTCGAACTGCTGGAAAAAGAGGAAAAGGAGCCTCCGGTGGTGCTGCACATGAAGGCCCCGCTCGGGGAAGTCGCGTCGGCTTCGCTTTCGGTATCGAACACGACCGACGCGCCCGCGACGATCCGCTGCTCGGCGAGCGACGTGCGCCGCAGCGATGGCGTGGGGCCGGCGTTTGCGCCGCAGATTTCCATTGCTTCCGACAACATTGAACTGGGGCCAGGAGAGGAAGGCACTCTCCGGCTCAGCCTGCCGCTCGAAGCGGGCACTTACGACGCCGGCGCGGACTACGCCGGAACTCTCTTTATTTCAGGTCAGGGCGACGTTCCCGTGGAAGTTCAACTCAGGATCACCGCCAGTGAAGCGCGCTGAGCCGATCGCGATCATCGGGATGCGCGGCCGTTTTCCGGGCGCGAACGATCTCGATCAGTTCTGGAAAAACCTCGCTGAAGGCGTGGAGTCGATCGCGGTTCTCACGCCGGATGAGATGCGCGCCGCGGGCATTCCGGATCACATTTCGCGGCTGCCCGGCTATGTCAACGCCGCGCCCGTGCTGGATGGGGTGGATCAGTTCGATGCGCAGTTCTTCGGTTTTTCGGCGCGCGACGCGGCGCTGACCGATCCGCAGCATCGTCTGTTTCTCGAGACCGCGTGGGAAGCGCTGGAAGACGCGGGCTACGATCCGGCCCGCTATCCCGGCGCGATCGGCGTGTTCGGCGGCTGCGAACTCAGCAGCTATCTCTATCACCTGCACAACAATCTCGAATCGCTGAAGTACGTCGACGGGATGACGCTGATGGTGACCAACGACAAGGATCACCTCTGTACGCAGGTTTCCTACCGGCTCAATCTCAAAGGGCCGAGCGTCGCCGTGCAGACCACGTGCTCGACCTCGCTGGTCGCGGTTTCGCTCGCGTGCGAAAGTCTGGAACATGGCCGCTGCGATATGGCTCTCGCCGGCGGCGTCACCGTGAAGGTTCCGCAGCGCGGCGGCTATTTCTACACCGCGGGATCGATTCTTTCACCCGACGGGCATTGCAGGCCGTTCGACGCCAACGCGCAGGGAACGATCGTGGGCAGCGGCGTCGGACTCGTGGTGCTGAGACGTCTGAAAGACGCGCTGCAGGCGGGCGACAACATCCGCGCCGTCATTCTTGGCACGGGACTGAACAACGACGGCAACGACAAGGTCGGCTATACGGCGCCGAGTTATCGCGGCCAGGCCGCGGCGGTTCGCGCCGCACATGAGTCTTCCGGCGTTGCGGCCGATTCGATCGGCTATGTGGAAGCGCACGGCACGGGAACCATTCTCGGCGATCCCATCGAGGTTTCGGCGCTGACGGAAGTCTTCCGCGCCAGCACTTCGACGCGCGGGTTCTGCGGCATCGGTTCGGTGAAATCGAACTTCGGCCATCTTTCCTGCGCGGCGGGCGTGGCGGGGCTGATCAAGACGGTTCTTGCATTGCAGCATCAGGCCATTCCGCCGACGCTGCATTACACGGCTCCGAATCCCGCCATCGATCTGGCTTCGAGCCCGTTCTTCGTGGCGACGAATCTGCTGCCGTGGACGCGCAACGGCCATCCGCGCCGCGCGGGCGTGAGTTCGTTCGGCGTGGGCGGAACGAATGCGCATCTGGTGGTGGAGGAGGCGCCGCGGCGTCCCGCGCCGGAGAAGGAAAAGTTTGTCCGGCCGCATCAGCTGATGATCCTTTCGGCGCGCAGCGAAGCGGCGCTCGGCAGGGTGACCGAGCGCCTGCAGGCGCATCTCGAAGCGCATCCCGAACTCGATCCCGCCGATGTCGCCTTTACCCTGCAGGCTGGCCGGAGATTTTTCAAGCATCGCCGGGCGCTGGTGCCGGGAGGCGCGCAGATGGATGGCGTCGATGACGAGCGCAGCGTCATCTTCATGTTCCCGGGCCAGGGGTCGCAGTATCCGGGGATGGGCGCGGGGCTGTACAGGACGGAGCCGGTATTCCGCAAGACGGTTGATCATTGCGCCAGACTGCTGAAGCCCGCGCTCGGCGCCGACCTGCGCGCGTTGCTGTTTCCCGGCGCGCGCCGGCGCGGGATGGCGGCCGAGGAATTGAAGGACACGAAGTACGCGCAACCGGCGCTGTTCGCGGTTGGGTTCGCGCTTGCGGAGTTGTGGCGCTCGTGGGGAGTTCAGCCGGCGGCGATGATCGGCCACAGCGTCGGCGAATACGTCGCCGCGGCGCTGGCGGGCGTGATGACGCTCGAAGACGCGCTGCAGGTGATCGCGCGGCGCGGGAAGCTGATTTCGGCTTTGCCGCGGGGTTCCATGCTGGCCGTGATGTCGCCGGCAGAACCGCTCAATCGCTTTCTCGACCACCGCGTGTCGCTGGCGGCGATCAATGCGCCCGGGTTTTGCGTACTCTCGGGCCCGACGGCGGCGATCGGGAAGGTGGAAAAGGCGCTGACGGCCGAAGGTATTGCGGCGCGCCGGCTGCACACGTCGCACGCGTTCCATTCGTCGATGATGGATCCGATCCTCGCGAGGTTCGAGGACTTCGTCTCGCGCCTGAAGCTCTCGCCGCCGAGCCTGCCATTCGTCGCAACCCTCCACGGGAAGTGGGCCGATGCTTCCGTCGCTCAACCCGGATACTGGAGCGCGCAGTTGCGCTCTCCCGTCCGCTTCGCCGACGCCATGAGGACCCTGGGCGAGACGAAGAACGCGATCTGTCTCGAGGCGGGTCCCGGCAACACACTGGCAACATTCGCGATGGAGGCGACGAAGAAAAACGGCAAGCCGGCGCTTTGTCTCGCGTCGCTGCCCGGGCCGGACAGCCGGAAGCCCGATACCCAGCAGATGCTCACTTCGCTTGGCCATCTGTGGGTGAACGGCGTGGTGGTCGACTGGGACGGTTTCCATCGGCACGAAAAGCGCAGGCGCGTCAGCCTGCCGACCTATCCATTCGAGCGCGAAAGCTACTGGGTGGGCGCGAAGCCCGCGGCTTCCCGGGCGGAGGAGGAGCGCGATACATCTCACTGGTTCCACCGGCCGCTCTGGCGTGAGGCGCCGCCGGCGACACGCGATCTGAATGCTCTTCATGGCCGGCGCGTGCTGGTGCTTGACGAAGGAACCGGGCTCGGCGCCAATGTCGCAAGCCGCCTGAAAGCTCTGGGCGCGGCGCCGGTGGTGGAGAAGCGCGGCAGCGTGGATTTTCATGAACTGGCGCGGAAGGTTTGTTCCACGGGCGCGCGGCTTGCCGGCGTGATCGATTGCTGGCCGGCGACGCCGCCGGGCGAAACCGATCTCGATACGGCCCGCGACGTGAGCCTGCTCGGCCCGCTGCAGCTCGCGCATGCGCTGAGCAGCCAGCAGACAGTCCGTCCGCTGCCGACTCTGCTGGTGGCGCGCGGCACGGCGCTGGTGCATCCGGGAGACTGGCTCGATCCCAATCGCGCGCTGAGCGTCGGCGCGGCGCGGGTGCTGCCGCAGGAGCATCCCGGCCTGCGCGTTGCCCATATCGATGTTGATGAAGATCCCTGGGTCGCGGACCTGATCATCGCCGAATTTGCGGCCGGCGCGCCGGAGCCTGCCGTCGCGTTGCGCGGCGGCCGGCGATATGTCGAGACTTTCGAACCGGTACCGATTCCCGCGATCAGGCCGGCGGCAAATCTGCCGGAGAAGCCGGTGGTGATGATTACGGGCGGGCTCGGGCACCTGGGGCTCAGTCTTGCGGAAGGTGTCTTCCAGCGCCTGAACGCGCGACTGATCCTGCTGGCGCGCTCCGTGCAGCCGGCGGACGAAGAGATCGCTGCGCGTCTTGAAAAGATGCGCGCGGTGCGGGACGAAGTATCGGTCATCGCGGCCGATCTCAACAGGAAAGACCAGGTGGCCGCGGCGGTCGAGCAGGCGATCGCGCAGTTCGGGCCGATCGATCTGGTGGTCCATGGCGCGGCGCGAATCGATGCCGGGGCGTTCGGGGCGGCGGCCGAAACCGGCCCGGAGATCGCCGAAGCCCAGTTCTCCCCGAAGCTGCGCGGACTCTACCATCTGCTGGATGCGATGCGCGGGCGCGAGCCGAAGCGCTGGGTGCTGCAATCCTCGATTTCGACCACGCTGGGCGGGCTGGGCCTTGCCGCGTACGCCGCGGCCAACGCCGTGCTGGATGCGCTGGCGCTCAAAGGCGGAGAGAACTGGCTCAGTGTCGATTGGGACGCGTGGGACAACGCGGCCGAAGCGCAGAGCGCCGCGATCCCGGCGGCAATCCATCCCCCCGAGGGGCGGGAAGCGTTTCTCCGGCTGCTGGGCGTGCCAGGCTGCTCGCGCATGCTGGTGGTGACGAATCTGGCCGAGCGGCTGCAGGCGTGGGTGCGGCATGCCGATGGCGGGAATGAGAAGGCCGCCGGCGTTGAACGCCATCCGCGGCCGAATCTGGTCACGGCGTACGTCGAGCCGAAGACCGAGACGGAACGCGGTCTCGCCGAGATCTGGGGTGCGCAACTGGGTGTCGCTTCGATCGGCGTCAACGATCGTTTCTTCGATCTCGGCGGGCATTCGCTGCTGGCCGCGCAGATCGCGGCGGAAATCTGCGACCGGTTCCAGATCGAGCTGCCCGTGCTGCGCATGTTCCAGGCGCCGACCATCGGGGAACTGGCTCTGCTGGTCGAGAAAGCGAAAATGGGCGCGGTAACCGGGGCGGCAGGGCTGCCGGTTCTGGAAAAAGCCGTGCCCGACGCGCCGGCCCTCCACGGCGATGCGCCCAACGTGGCCGCCAAGGAAAACTACCGGGAGTTCTATAACGACGTCTCACGCCGCCTTGCGCAATCGGGCGTCGGCGATGCTTCGTTCTTCCTCAACTACGGCTATATCAGCGTGAACGGCGGCGACGAAGCGCGCTTTGAAGTGCCGGCGAACGTCTTCAATCCCAGTTCCGTGCGGCTGGCATTCGAGCTGATCGGCAGCACGCAGCTCGAAGGGCTCCGCGTGCTCGACGTGGGATGCGGGCGCGGCGGCACGGTGGCGCTGATGGCGGAGACTTTCGGAGCCATCGCGACCGGAGTCGATCTGGCGCCTGAAGCAGTGGCCTTCTGCCGCAAGACCCATCAACGCGCCCGCTTCGAAGTGGGCGATGCCGAGCATCTGCCATTCGAAGACGGATCGTTCGATGTGGTGACGAACGTCGAATCGTCCCACACCTACCCCAGCCTGCGCGCTTTCTATGGCGAAGTGAAACGGGTACTCGTGAAAGGCGGCAGATTCCTCTATACGGACCTGCTTCCCGTGCCGCGCTGGCTGGAAGTGCGGGCGCTGCTCGAGCCGCTCGGGTTCCGCATCGTGGAAGAGCGCGACATCACGCCCAACGTCCTCGCCTCCTGCGACCACGTGGCCGCGACGCGCGCGCAGGCATTCGGCGGCAGGGACGCCATGATCGACAACTTCCTCGCCGTGCCGGGCTCGGCTGTTTATGAGCAGATGAAGTCGGGCGCGTGGGAGTATCGCCTGCTGCGCGCGATCCGCGCCTGAAGGCTTGCGGCGCGCACCTCGCTCGTATAGGGTGTCTGTATCTATGCGGAATTTCTGTCTCGCCGTCTCGTTCGCGGCCGCGCTGGCCGGAGCGGCTCCGGCCCAGAACCTCAAACTTTATGTCTTCGATGCCGGCGTGCTGCAGGGCATCGATCCTGCGAGCTTTCACTTCACGAAGGAACAGGTCTCCGCCACGGATATGGTGTGTGTGTCCTACCTGATCGTGCATCCGAAGGGCACGCTGCTGTGGGACAGCGGCGTGATTGCGGACAGCGACGTGGAAGCCGGCAGGGGCGATCAGAAGCGCGGCGCGACGCGGATGATCGTCACGAAGACCCTGAAATCGCAGCTCGCTGCAGCTGGCTACGCGCCGAAAGACATCACGTACTTCGCTCTCTCGCACGACCACTTCGATCACGTCGCCAACGCCAATGCCTTCGCGGGATCGACCTGGATCGTGCAGCAGGTGGAGCGCGATGCCATGTTTTCCGATAAACCCGGACCCGTAACCGTCGCCGCGCCGTACCTT
>Ga0187771_10003179_pt1 | contig 11453 bp, 9 predicted proteins | sample 0116_SJ02_MP15_1_FD_133139 | JGI IMG/M metagenome (GOLD analysis project Ga0187771, IMG submission 133139) | Tropical peat soil microbial communities from peatlands in Department of Meta, Colombia - 0116_SJ02_MP15_10_MG | ecosystem: Environmental > Terrestrial > Soil > Wetlands > Peat | place... | reverse complement strand
TGAGTTCCCGGCTTTTGTTCTACGGTCTATTCCAGTTCGCGGTCGCGTTGATCCTCCTGTTGCCACCGAGTCTGGATCGCTTCAAGCCTCTTCAGCCGATGCGCTATCTGCACTTGTTGTACCTGATCATGTTTCTACTCGCCGGCGGTTTGATCGGGCAGCGCTTCCTGCGGACCCACCGGGTTCGCTGGCTGCTTCTGTTTGTTCCGCTGAGCGCGGGCATGTTCCTGGCGCAGCGGCAGACCTTCCCCGACTTGCCGCACGTAGAGTTGCCCGGCGCCCAGCCACGCAACAATTGGCTGCAAGCCTTCATCTGGGCGCAGCGGAACACTCCCCTCGACAGCCTGTTCGCTTTAGGCGGTTACTACATGCAGCGTCCGGGCGAGGATGCTCAGAGTTTTCGCGCGCGGGCGGAACGCAGCGCTCTCGCCGATGTTGGGAAAGACGCTGTCGTCGCCACCCAGGTTCCCCGCCTTGCGCCGCGTTGGCAGGCGGAGGTGCAGGCGCAGTCCGGATGGGAGCACTTTCAGAAAGCGGATTTTGATCGCCTACACACTCAGTTCGGCGTGAATTGGGTCATCCTCGAACAGCCCGGCGTTGCCGGCCTGCGCTGTCCCTATCAAAACGACCGGGTGCTGGTGTGCAAGATTGACTAGGGGCACGCTTCAAGGCTGGGTTTTGGGAAGGGCACGGCTTAAGCCGTGCCGCTAAGGGCCGTATGAATATCGGGCTTCAGCCCCTGAGGTACTCGCCCTTGCGTGGGTCCTCTACGATTCGGATTCGAAGGGTGTAAGTGCGGCAGTACAGCCAGCTAGGTGAGCGATCATCCTCTCCAAGCTCCATTGTGGATCAAGAAAACGGATTCGCCGCTTAGTCCACTTGCTTACGAGTTTCTCGAGTTCCTTAACCGTGTCTTGAGGAGCCAAGCCAAAGGCAATGTCAGAGTAGAGGAAGCTGAAGTCGCCGTGATATCTCCACTCCCGCTCCCACCAAAACTCTTTCCGATAGCCTAATCCGTCGGCCCGCCTGCCACTGCCCATCTGCTCGATAAATGGGCAGAGTTTGGCGAATTGTGAGTCTCTGAAACTCCCGTTCTCCTGCCGAATCCGGATTATCTCGTTTACGGGATTCATGAGCCAGTCATGACCGGGGGTAATGTCGATGTACCAAACAGGATTGGCCCCTTTCTTCCGCGCTGTCATTCTCGTGAATGCCAGGCCGAATGGGGAAAGCTGAACCCCTCTTTTCCGTATTTCATAGGTCAGGCAGTCAATGTGCTCAAGCGGCGTTTCGCTGAACGACACGCATTTTTGTGAATCGCGATCTCGCTTCTTGGAGACCGACCGGGCCGGACCAAATGGACTTCTCGCCTCGATGACCTGCTTTCGCAAAATCCGCTTCAGATTCTCCTTTGCGGAACGACCATCTTGCGTGTCGCGGGTCAGGTGCACAATGAACGTTGAAAGATCGCTTCGCCGCGCTAGCAAATCTGTGATATTTCTTTCCATTTCAGAATCGTTTCTGTTAAGGCTTCGCGCCCGCCGCCGACACCCAGTAATAGTCCAAGTCCTGTGGCGCGTAGTGGCCGAGGAACAGCACGCGGCGGCCGGGTGCTTGTTTTGCAATGTCTTGCTCCCACGTTGGAGCCACCAGCAAATGCTCACCCGCGGGGACGTTCCCGAGTTCATAGCGCGCAATAACTTGATTCCGATAGAAAGCTAGTCCAAACTCCAGCTCCCGCGGGACGCCGTAGACTGCCACGGGCAGCGGATGCGTCTCGACGCTCGCGATTTCCATCTTTAGAGGTCGTGCGGAGAGCGTTTGATCAATCGCCGTTGTTCCAAGCTTCAGCACAGCGGCAACCGCCAGCACCACTGGAATCAGCGTGACGAAGCGAAGCATGCGCAGGCCGAGCCGGCTTACCAGAGTCAGCGCCATGGCAACAGAGACCACGCCCATGACGCCAAATGCCAGCAGCATGGGCCGGCTTGCGGGCAAGCGATGCTCGGTCACCAAATGTGCGATGAGCACAGCCGGCACAATCGGCGCAGTTGCTACTATCGCGTGCAGCGCGACCAACCACTTCGAAAGACGTTCTTCCTGTTCGAGATGACGGCGCAAATAGTCCGCGAGCAATACTGCCCCAGCCGGAACTGCCGGCAGAATGTAGCCGGGAAGCTTCGACTGCGAAATGGAAAAGAAAACCACGGGAGCCACGAGCCAGCAGCAGGCGAACAGATTGAGCTGCAACTCGAAATCCGGTTCCGCGGAAACGGATTTCCGTTCCGCCCACCAGGCTCGCACCGAGTCAAAGAATGCGCCTATCACGAAAACGGTCCATGGAACGAGCGCGAGTACCGTTACTGGCAGGTAGTACCAAAAGGACTGGCGATGATGATAGAGATCGCTGGAGAACCGCGCCAGGTTGTGCTTGAGAATGAATTCGCGAAAAAACTGGGGATTCCTCATCTCGACCGCGACATACCAAGGCAGAGCGAGCGCACAGAACAACACAATGCCCGGAAGCCAGAGTGTTCTCGCGATCAGCCGCCATTCGCGCGTCAGCGCCGCGAAGAGTGCAATGACCACAGCGGCCAGAAACAGCGCGACCGGCCCCTTCGCCAATGTGCCCAGCGCCATGCAGGCGTAAAACAGCGCGAGATAGATTCGCTTCCCGCTCTCGCGCCACGCCCACCAGGCGAGCATTCCAAGAGCAAACGTCGCGGCCAGCGCCATGTCCATCGAGGCCGCGCGGGCATATCCGATTACGCCCGCAGACGAAGCCGTAATCAGCGCCGCATCCACTTCCACACCCCGCCGGAAGCGGCGAAAGAAAAAGTACACCCCAATGATTAGCATTGTGGCGTCAATGGCCGACGGAAGACGCGCCGCCACATCGCCAACACCGAGCACGGAGTAGGCGAGCATCGCCTGCCAGTAGTAAAGCGGCGGCTTCTCGAGCCAGGCATGCCCGCCGAGAACCGGCGTGATCCAATCATGACGGCCGAGCATCTCGCGCGCCACCTGTGCGTAGCGCGGCTCGTCGGCGCCAATCAGCCCGAACGCTCCCAAGCCGTAGAAGAAGAGAAACGCGCAGAAACCGAAGATGAGCAACGCGTCGGTGCGGGTGCGGAGGGTCATGGAGATTTCAGAATTCAGATTCCAGATTGCAGATTGAAAACCGGCGTTTGCAGACGGGGGTCTCAAATCTGCAATCTGAAATCATATATCTGCAATTGCATTTACTGTACCGACGGTCCCCGGCGAATCTGCAGCAGCACCTGGCGAATGGCGTCGGCGAGAGGACCATCCACCGCGCAGCCACCGGCGCATTCGTGGCCGCCGCCGCCGAAACTCTCGGCCACGCGGGCAACATCGATTTTGCCCTTGCTGCGCAGGCTCACGCGAAAACGCCCGTCGGGCGTCTCGCGGAAGAATGCCGCCACCTCGACCCCACCGATGGAAAGAACGTAGTTCACCAGCCCTTCGCAGTCTTCTTCGAGCGCGCCGCAGCGCTCCACTTGTTTCTGCGTCACCCAGAAGTAGCCGATGTGGCCCTCGACATTCAAATTCCGCAGCGCTTCACCGAGCAGGCGGATCTTGGCCAGCGAGTGCGCGAAATAAATGCCGCGGGCGCAGTGCGCCGGGTCGGCGCCAGCCAGGACCAGTTCGCGCGCCAGCCCGAACGTGTGCTCATTCGTCCCCTGGAACATGAACGAACCGGTGTCGGTCATCAGCGCCGTGTAAAGGCAGGTCGCGATCTCAGGGGAGAACTTCACGCCCACTTCACGCGCCAGCCGGAAAACCATTTCCGCCGTGGCTACGGCGTGTGGATCAATCCAATTGACATGGGCGAACGGCCGCCCGCTCACGTGATGATCAATGCTGATCAGAAACTGATTCTCCAGACCCTCCAGGCGCGTGCGATGGATGCTGTCACACTCCAGAATGATCGCCGCCTGGTAGCCGTCCGTGATGCGGCTTGCCTGCACGACCTGATCAGCGTAAGGAAGCGCGCGGTAGATGCGGGGAACGCCATCGTGCAACACGACATCGGCATGCTTGCCCATGGCGCGCAGAACCTGACAGCACGCCAGCGCCGAACCGACGGCGTCGCCGTCGGGCCGGGCATGCGAGGTCAGCACGAATCGCTCGCGCTGGCTGATCTGCCGGAGTACATCTTCGAGCATGTCGCTATGCCTGCTCTCCACTCGGCTCCCCCGGAGGTTCCTTGCGAGCCTTGCTGCGCTTTCTTGCTCGCTGCAATAGTTCCTCAATCCGGGCCTTGTCGCGCTCCGACCGGTCGAGGCGGAAGAACAATTCCGGGGCTCGCCGCAAGCGCAGGCGGTCGGCGAGTTCGTGCCGGATATAAGCCTTGGCGGCGTCAAGGCCCTGAAGGCTGCGCTCGGCCTCCTCGTCGTCGCCCTCCACATCCACCAGAACCTGCGCCGACCGGCCATCATCGGCCAGTTCGACTCCGGTCACGCCGACCAGTCCAATGCGCGGGTCCCCCAGTTCGCCCTCGACGAGAGTCTCGATCTCCTCGCGCAAGGCTTCCCCCAGACGTCCACGATGATGCTTGACTGCGCGTTTCTCCACGGCCCTCACCCCGCAGTGAAACGGAAGAGGATATCAGAAAAGGCGGCGCAAGTGTGGGAGATCGGCACGCACGGTCTGGGTGTGGACCGGCGAGGATAAGCTGCTCGGAAATTGTTCCGGTCGCATGGTCGAACTCGTGGAACTGTCAGAAGTTCTGCGGTTCGCCAACAGCATGTTGACAAGTCGACCCGCGCATCAATGTTACGATGCAGGTGTGGGGACCGTGACGAGTACATCTGCCAGAACCCGGTCGCCCAACCGCGGACCGACTCGTGAGTATTTCGTTTTGCTGCCAGTTTTTCTCCCGTTCTTAGCCCTGGCTCTGTTCGGCTGCAATTCGAATCCTGGGCCTCCACCGGCGTTGAGTGTCGTGAATGCCACCGACCTGGGGACGATCCCGACGAATCCGGATATCCTCGGCCGGGATGGGGGCTTCAGCGCTCAGTTTCAGGGTTATTCTGTGTGGCTTTATGAAGATACTTTTCTCGCCAGTCCCAACGCGGATGGCCGCGGACTGATCAGCGATTCTTGGTCGTACACAACCGACCTCAATGCGCAAGGTGGCATCACCGGCTTTCAGGAGCGCATGGACTCGACGGGCGCGCCCAGCATGATCCTGCCGGAGACGGCTGATGAATATGCATTCAACCAGGCTCACAACGGGAATCCGTGTCAGGTGCAGCCTTGCGGCGCCCGCTGGGCGCTGTGGCCATCAACGGTAGTCAGCGACACAGCGAACAACCGAGCTCTCGTTTTCTACGGTGTGGTGTACGCTTTGCCAGGAAGCTTCAATTTCCAAGGCCTGGGCAGCTCCGTCGCGGTTTGGCAAGACTTCAACCAGCAGCCGCAGCGGCCCACGTTCAATCCGCCGATCGTGGCCGGCCATTCCGACTTGATGTTCAATCAAAACGAGCCCGGCTTTGGAACGGCAGCTTTCATTAGCGCCGGCACGCTCTACATTTACGGTTGCGGCGTACCGGCCAACAGCGCGGACAAAGGATGTCGCCTGGCGAAGGTGGATCCCGGCAGCGTGCTCGATCCGAGCGCCTGGACTTACTATGCCGGTAACGGTAATTGGTCGTCGCAGTTGGGCAACGCGATCTCAGTCATTCCAGATGTGAATATCATGAGCGTCTCGTGGAACAGTTATCTGCAACAGTACGTTGCGGTTTATAGCCAGTTGTTTTCGCAGAACGTGATGATGCGAACTTCGCCCAATCCGGAAGGCCCGTGGTCGCGTGAGGTTACAGCGTTTGTGGCGCAGCAGCCGGCATCGGGCAATGTCTACGACGCTCACGCCCACGCCGAATATGACGCCAACGGCGGGCAGACGATTTATGTGACTTATTCACGCGCCACGGGGGCTTTTACCAGCGAAGTGCGCCTGGTCGCTGTTCAACTGCAGAAACCCTGAGCAAGCTGCTTCGTCAGAGCTGTCGTTCTGTCATTCAGGCGCAGCAGAATTGCCACAAGAGAGGCGGCATATCAACAGAGCCACATGTGATCTGAGCTTCCCTAGAGGAACTCCACAAACGAATCGGCCACGTCCGCGCCATGGTTGTTCGCAATGCGTACGGCCTGGCGCTCCACTTTTTTCATCAAGCCATCGAGATATTCGCGCGAATCGGAGATGCTGACCACGCCGATGGTGGCACGGTTCCACAGCCCGGTGGAATCGAGCTCTGCCACCGAGACGTTGAACGCCGCGCGCAGCCGGTCTTTCAAGCTACGCACGACCTGGCGCTTGTCCTTGAGCGACTGCGCCGCTTCAATGTGGAGTTCGATGGTAAGGAAAGCGATGGGCATGCAGTTCTCAGTTCCCAGTTCTCAGAAAAAGCGCGCTGCTGAAACTGAGAACTGACCACTGAGAACTGAGAACTGTCCTAAGCGATTACTTCCGCCGCGATGCGCTCGGTCGCAAACGCCTCGATCACATCGCCAATCTTGATGTCGCCGTAATTCGCGATCGAGATGCCGCACTCCATGCCGTTGTGCACTTCCTTGGCGTCGTCTTTGAAGCGGCGCAGCGAAGCGATCTTGCCTTTGAAGACCACGACGTTGTCGCGCAGCAGGCGCACTTCGGAGTCGCGCTTGATCAGACCATCGCTGACGCGGCAACCGGCGACCGTTCCCACTTTCGGGATGCGGAACGTTTCGAGCACTTCGGCGCGGCCGTGGTAGGTTTCCTTGATCGTCGGCTCAAGCAGGCCGCTCATGGCGCGCTTGATCTCGTCCTGCAATTCGTAAATGATCGAGTGCAGGCGGATGTCCACTTCTTCCTGGTCAGCCAATTCTTGCGCCTTGCGCTCCGGCCGTACGTTGAAGCCGATGATAATGGCGTTCGATGCAGAAGCCAGCAGCACGTCGGTTTCGGTGATCGCACCCACGCCCGAGCGCAGCAGTTTCAGCCGCACTTTGTCGTTGGAGAGCTTCGAGAGCAGATCGCCCAACACTTCCACCGAGCCATGCACGTCGCCCTTGAGAATGATGTTCAGTTCCTTCGTACCGGCGGTCTTGACCTGCTCGGCCAAGCCTTCGAGCGACACGCGGGAGCTCTTGGCCAGCGCGGCTTCGCGGGCCTTCTGTTCGCGGTATTCGGAGATACCGCGGGCCTTGTCGCGATCAGCCACTACCACAAACTGATCGCCAGCCTGCGGCAATCCCTCCATGCCGAGGATCTCGACCGGCGTCGAGGGCGGCGCCGATTCGAGCGCGCCTCCGCGATCGTCGAACATGGCGCGCACTTTACCGTAGACATTGCCCACCACAAAGTTGTCGCTCGCGTTGAGCGTTCCGTTTTGCACCAGCACGGTCGCCACCGGCCCGCGTCCGCGGTCGAGCTTGGCTTCAAGCACCACACCGGTCGCGGCGCGCTCCGGAGTCGCTTTCAACTCAGCCAGATCGGCGACCAGGCAGATCATTTCGAGCAGCAAATTCAGATTGGTTTTCTTCTTTGCCGAAACATCCACGAAAACTGTCTTGCCGCCCCAATCTTCCGGCATCAGGCCGCGATCGGCGAGCTGCTTCTTCACGCGCTCGGGCATGGCTTCCGGCTTGTCGATCTTGTTCACGGCAACAATGATCGGAACTTCGGCGGCGTGCGCGTGATCAATGGCTTCGAGCGTCTGCGGCATCACGCCGTCATCGGCCGCGACGACGAGCACCACAATGTCGGTCGCCTTGGCTCCCCGCGAACGCATGCGCGTGAAGGCCTCGTGGCCGGGAGTATCGAGGAAGACAATTTCGCGTCCCAAGGCGGGCGATTCTGGATCGGTGATGCGAACTTTGTACGCGCCGATGTGCTGCGTGATGCCGCCGGCTTCGCCTTCAGCCACGTTGGTCAGCCGGATTGCATCAAGCAGCGTGGTCTTGCCGTGATCGACGTGGCCCATGATCGTGACCACCGGCGGACGCGGAACCGCTTCGGCCGGCGTTTCGTCGCTGGCGACGGCGGCGTCAATATCTTTTGCCGCCTGCTCTTCGAACGTGATCACGTTCGTATCGGCGCCAAAGAAGCGCGCCATTTCGCTCGCCAGTTCGGCGTCGAGCGTCTGGTTAATGGTGGCAAAGACACCGCGCGCCAGCAGCCGCGAAATCAGATCCTTTGCACGAATGTCGAGCTTCTCCGCCAGGTCTTTGACGCTGATGCCTTCCGTGATCGTGATGTTGCGCGTGATCGGCAACGGCTCGTTCGACACCACCATGCGCGGCGGCGGAACGTAGCCCTTCATCGGGCCTTCTTTGACGCCGCGCGGTATGTAGCGCTGGCCGGGCCGGCGCGCGGGCGCGCCCGGACGGCTGCCAGGACGGGCTGGTCCAGGAGGCGGCAATCCCGGACCGACGCCAATGGGACGAGATCCTGCGGGCGCCTGACGTGTAGGGTGCATCGGTCGGCGTTCGCCGGGCCGTAGCGGCGGACGCGGCGCGCCCGCTGCCGGCGCAGCCGGACGCGGGCGCTGGAAAATCGGTTGCCCTGGCACGGGACGCCCAGGAGCAGGACGCGCTGCGCTGGCTTGTGCGGTAGGCGCTGGAGGCGCTTTGTACACCGGTCGCGGTCCGGTCTGCGGCACAATCATGCGCGGCGCAGGCACTGGAGGTGCGGCTGGCATCACCGGACTCAGCGTCACTGCGAGCGGCGCGGCCGATGCCGTAACCGGCGGCGGGGGCGTTGGCGGCGTAATCACAGCCGCGGGCGGCACTGCCGAACGCGGCGGAGCCACTGCCGGAGACGGTGCCGCCAGCGGTATTGCGGGAGCCGCTGGCGCGGCGGGCTTCTCTACAGCGGGCGCGACAACCGCAGGTTTGGCAGGAGGTGCAGGCGCGACTGGCGGAACTGGTTTCGCCACTGGTGAGACAACCGCAGGCCTAGCTGCTATAGATGGCCGTACGACCGCCGGGCGCGCGGGCGCGGGATGAGCCGCCGCTTCCTTCTGTTGAGTGATGGCTTTGAAAACATCCCCAGGCCGGGAGATGTGCGACAGGTCGATCTTGGTCTTGATTTCTTCTTCGCCGCGCAACGGGCGCCCAGACTTGGCGGCGTGCGCCGGCGCTTCGGACAAGCCGCGGAAGTGGGCACGCACCTTTTCCGCTTCGTGCTCTTCAAGAGAACTGGAATGCGTCTTTTTCTCGGTCACCCCGACGATCGGCAGCACGTCGAGAATGGCCTTGCTCTTGACTTCCAGTTCTCTGGCGAGATCGTTGATTCGAACCTTGCTCATCCGCCCTTTCGTGAACCCCGCGTTGTGCTTAAGTCTTCATCGCAGCCTCACGGAGTCAGCTTCCCGCGCGCATCTCATCGAAGCTAATGCAGCGCGGGCCATGACTATTCGGTTGTTTCGGGAGCTGAGCCTTCTTCCGGCCCGCGCTCGTCGGTTGTTTCCGCAGTTGTTTCCCCGCCAGCAGATTCTGGCGGTGCCTCGGCCACCGACGCTTCACCCTCAGCCGTTGCTTCCACGTCAGTTTCAGGGGAAGTCTCAGAGGCCGCTTCTGGTGCAGCTTCTGCCTCAGTAGCTTCGGCCGCTGCGGTCGTGCCTTCGGCAGGAACCTCCCCTTCAGCGACGGCCTCGCCCGGTTCCAGGCTGGCGAAGTAGTTATTCACGGCCAGACTGATCTTTTCTACCGTCTTTGGCCCGATGCCCTCAATCGCTTCCAGTTGCTCCGGCGTCATATCAGCGAGAGCTTCGACTGTCGCTACGCCCGCCGCTTTCAGTTTCTCCACCAACCCTTCACCCAAGCCCGGCACGTTTTCCAGCGGGGTCGCGGCCGGCGGCGCCATCGCGGCCATTTGCTGCTCGACTTCCTGCCGCTTCTCTTCCTCGCTCTTGATGTCAATCTTCCAACCCAGCAGCTTGGCCGCGAGCCGGACGTTCTGTCCCTTTTTGCCGATGGCGAGCGAAAGCTGGCTATCGTCGACCACAACTTCGAGATGCTTCTCCGCCGTGTCAAGCACGGTCACCTTGCTGACTTTGGCGGGCTGCAGGGCCTTCTCGGCGAACGTCACCGGATCTTCGTGAAACTCGATGATGTCGATCTTTTCGCCGCGCAGCTCGCGGATGATCGACTGCACCCGCATGCCCTTCATGCCAACGCACGCGCCCACCGCATCCACGTCCTTGTCTTTCGACATGACCGCGATCTTGGTGCGCTCTCCGGCCTCGCGCGCGATGGCGCGGATTACGACCGTCCCGTCGTAAATCTCCGGAACTTCGGTCTGAAACAAGTGCTGCACCAGCTCTGGCGCGGCGCGCGAAGCCACCACGCCCGGGCCTTTGGTCGCCTTCTCGACACGGGCAATGACCACCCGCACGCGCTCGCCTACGGCGAACGATTCCAGCCGCGATTGCTCTTTGCGCGGCATGCGCGCTTCGGCTTTGCCGATGTCGAAAATCACATCCGGGCCTTCGACGCGCTTCACCGTCGCGTTGATAATCTCACCCACGCGCCCGATATATTCGTTGTAAACCGTGTCGCGTTCCGCCTCCCGCACCTTCTGAAATATGACCTGCTTGGCGAGCTGCGCAGAAATACGTCCGAGAATGCCTTCGGTCGGCCGCGGAATTAGCAATTCGCCGCCGACCTCCAGATTCGGATCCGTCTTGCGCGCATCTTCCAGCGTGACCTGCAGGTTGGGATCTTCCACCTGCTCCGGCGTCTCTACCACGGTCTTCACCGCGAAGGCACTGATCTTGCCGGTTTCCTTGTCCAGCTTGGCGCGGAGATTCTCCTGCGACTTGTAGTACTTGCGCGTGGCCATAACAATGGCGTCCTCGACCGCGCTGACTACAATCTGCGGATCAATCCCTTTCTCCCGGCTTACACCTTCGATGATGTTGTAAAGCTCGCTTGCCATAAGAACTCAGTTTTCAGTTGCTAGTTGTCAGTGCCCAGTTGCTTGTCATCCTGAGGCGGACTTCTTGTCCGCCGAAGGACCTGGGCGAGCCGCGCGAAGCTTAGCCTGCCCTGAGCAAGCGTAGCGCGCCGAAAGGCGCCTTTCGCGACGCAATAATCGCGCGCTTGGCTCGCTTCCTTATTAACCTGCCCTATATTTCTGGCACCAGATTCGCCTTCTCCACGTTGGCGAATTCGATTTCCAGCTTCTGCCCCGCCGCCGCGCCCATTTTCTTGCGCGACTTGTGGCTGGCCACGCTCAAATCCAGCGTCAGACGGCCGTTCTCAAAGCTCTCCAGCCGTCCCTCAAAATGACGGTTGTTATTCACCGGCTGCCGCGTCATCAGCTTCACGCGGCTCCCGACGAAACGAGCAAAGTCGCTCGCCTTGGTCAGCTTGCGATCCAGCCCCGGCGACGAGACTTCCAGCGTGTACGCGCCGCCCGGCACCGCATCTTCCACGTCGAG
>Ga0187771_10003178_pt1 | contig 11453 bp, 7 predicted proteins | sample 0116_SJ02_MP15_1_FD_133139 | JGI IMG/M metagenome (GOLD analysis project Ga0187771, IMG submission 133139) | Tropical peat soil microbial communities from peatlands in Department of Meta, Colombia - 0116_SJ02_MP15_10_MG | ecosystem: Environmental > Terrestrial > Soil > Wetlands > Peat | place... | reverse complement strand
CGTGCTCAGTTCGCCAATGTATCGGGCCGAAACGGCAACCGACTCCCAGGGACATTTCGCGTTTGCTTCTGTGCCTTCGACTTCAGGGATCGTTGAAGTCAGGCACGATGGCTTCAATCCCGCCTCCCGGACGTGGGAGGCATCGAAGTCCCTCAACCTTGAGATCGTGCTCCAGCCGGCATCGCACAGCGAGCAGGTCACGGTTTCTGCGGCGCGCACGCCGCTCGGTCTGTCCGAGAGCCCCGGAAGTACGATACTGTTTTCCACCACCGATATGGCGGCGACTCCGAGCGTGCGCGTTGATGACACGCTCCGCCAGGTGCCGGGCTTCTCGCTTTTCCGCCGGTCCGACAGCCGCACCGCCAACGCCTCCAATCAGGGCGTATCGCTCAGGGGTCTGGGTGGAACTGCCGCCAGCCGCGCGGCCGTGTTCGAAGATGGAATTCCCCTGGTGGATGCATTCGGAGGTTGGGTCTACTGGGACCGCATTCCGCGCGAGGCGCTCTCGAGCGCGGAAGTCTTTCGCGGCGGCGCTTCCAACTTGTATGGCAGCGATGCCCTGGGCGGTGTCGTGCAATTCGTCACTCGCCAGCCTGAACAGCCGGCGCTTGCGCTGGAAAGCTCCTATGGCAACGAACGCACTCCCGACCTCTCCTTTTGGACCGGAACCCGCGCCGGCCCGTGGGATATTTCGCTCGCCTCGGAGATGTTTCGCACCGACGGCTTCATCGTCGTCCCCACGTGGCAGCGTGGTACGGTGGACACGCCGGCCAACTCCGAAGATGCAACCGTCGAGCTGAACATCGGCCATCAACTGGGCGGCAACGCACGCATTTTTGGTCGCGGAAGCTTCTTCACCGAACTCCGCCACAATGGCACGGCGATCCAGACCAACGACACGCGTCTCGGCGAAGGCGCCATCGGAGTAGATAAGCAATTCAGCGCCAACGACTCCCTGAGTTTTCGTGCCTATGGCCTGGTGCAGGGCTACGACCAACGCTTCTCTGCGGTCGCTCCCAACCGCACCAGTGAGTCGCTTACCGATCTGCAATACGTTCCAGAACAGGCCGGCGGCGGCGCGGCCCAGTGGACGCATCTTCTCGGCAAACGCCAGACGCTCATTGGCGGCATGGACCTGATGGAGGTGATGGGAGCAAGTGACGAACAGATGTTCTCTTCAGGAACGCACACCCGGAACAACGCCTCCGGCGGACGGCAGCGCATCCTCGGACTGTTCGGCGAAGACCTCATGCGCGTGAAGAATTGGACCATCCTCCTCGACGGCCGCGTTGATGATTGGAATAACTTCCACGCGAGCTCGACCTGCACACCGGTCTCAGGCCCTTGCCCTTCGCCCAATGCACTTTATCCGCAGCGGAGCGACTTGGCGTTCAGCCCGCGCGCGTCGGTGCTGCGGTCGCTCGGCTCCCATGGTTCGGTGACGGCATCAATGTATCGGGCATTTCGGGCCCCTACCCTGAACGAACTGTACCGGACGTTCCGCATGGCCAATGTCCTGACCCTGAACAATCCCTATCTCAATGCCGAACGCCTGACCGGGGCGGAAGCGGGGATGAACTTCAACACGCTCGATCGCAAACTCGATCTTCGCGGAACCTTCTTTTGGAGCGACATCGTGGACCCGGTGCAAAATGTGACCACGAATCCATCTTCAAGCCCGGTGCTGCGGGAGAAGGAAAACGTGGGCCGGATTCGCTCCCGCGGTGTGGAACTCGATGGCGTGGTGCACGTCAGCCGTGACGTGCAAATCACTGCCGGCTACCAGTTCACGGCGGCGAAAATTGTGAGCTATCAAGTGCCGCAGGGCGCTGTCTCGCTGTTGGGTCTGGATGTGGCGCAGGTCCCGCGCAATATCTTCACATGGGAAGCGCGCTACTGGAATCCTTCTCGGCTTCTGCTCAGCGTGCAAGGACGCTTCGTGGGCAAACAGTTTGACGATGATCAGAACCAATATCCGCTGGGCCGCTTCTACGCCATGGACGTGCAGATTGGGCGCAGCCTAACCCGCAATCTGGAAATCTTCGCCGCCGCCGAGAATATTTCCGACGAGCGTTATCAGGTAGCGAACACGCCGGTTGCAGGCGGCGGCTCGCTGTTCAATAGCGGCCCGCCGACTCTTTATCGCATCGGTCTGCGGTTGAACTTCCCCTCAGAAAAACCGTGAGCGCCGGGCTAGGTTGTTTGGGCAACTCCAGCTTCTTCGTTTATGCTGAAGGGCTCTGTTACGCCCGCTGGCCGACCTTTCAATTCTGTTTCCAGCTCGGTCCGAACCAGCCAAGAACGAGGCGCTAGCAGCTAGAAGCTTTCCATGAAAACCGGCATCATCGGCCTGCCCCAAGTAGGCAAGACATCGCTGTTCCGGATTCTGACCAAGGCGCATTTGTCCGAACATGCTCTCGCCAACCCGCGCGAGGCGCACATCGGAGTGGCGAAGGTTCCTGACGACCGCCTGGACCGGTTGGCGGCGCTCTACAATCCGAAAAAGCTGACCCACACTTCGGTTGAATACGTCGACGTTGGCGCCATTGGCCAGGATGCGCTCAAGGAGACCGCCTACATCGGCCATTTGCGGCAAGTGGACGCTCTGGCGCACGTGCTGCGGGTTTTCGAGGACGCGGCCATTCCGCACGTGGGGGAAATCGATGCGTTGCGCGACATCAAGAATGTGGAATTCGACCTCATGGTGAGCGATCTCGGGCAGATCGAGAAGCGCTTGGAGCGGCTGGAAAAAGATCTCAAAAAGATGAAGACGGCGGAACTGGAAAAGGAATTCGAGCTGCTCAAGCGTGCCAACGTGCATCTTGGGGAAGAGAAGCCACTGCGGGAGCTCGAAATGACACCGGAAGATAAGAAGCGGATTCGCGGCTTCATGTTCCTAAGCGAGAAGCCGATTCTCTACGTGCTGAACATTGGCGAGTCAAGCGAACTAGGAAGAGAACTTGAAACGGCGGTTGGCAAGCACAATCTGACGGAAATTGCGGCGCGGCCGAACGCTGCTGCGACAGCGATCTGCGGCAAGGTTGAGGCGGAGCTTTCGGAAATGAGCGACGCCGATGCGGCGGAATTCCTGTCAAGCTATGGCCTGGAGGAGAGCGGGCTGACGCGGTTGATTCGCGCGACCTATCGGCTGCTGGGAATGATCTCATTTTTCACCCTCGGCGAGGAGGAATGCCGCGCCTGGCAGATTCCGGCTCATACGCGGGCACAAGAGGCGGCGGGCGCGGTCCACTCTGATCTGGAAAAACACTTCATTCGCGCGGAGACGATTCGCTGGGACCAGTTGCTGGAGGCCGGGTCTGAGGCCAACGTCCGCGCCAAAGGCACGCTGCGACTGGAGGGCAAGGACTACATTGTGCAGGACGGCGACGTGCTGCACATAAGGCACAGCGGGTGAAACCCCAGTAGCCAGTTGTCAGTAGTCGGTAGCCAGCAAAAGGACTTCCCAATATTTTCTTGCAACCATACGGGCCTGCTGTATAATCTAACTAACTGGTTAATTAAGCCATGTCCCGATCGATCATACGCGATGAACTTCGCCAGCGCCGTGAAGAACTGCGCGAGCATCGCAAGCAACTGCGCCAGCGACGGCATGAGTTCCGCCGCATGGGCTCGCGCGGGCAGCCGGAGGAGAGCCGGGCCGCGATCCTCAAAGCAGCGGCGCATGAATTTGCCGAGTTCGGCATCGACGGCGCTCGCACCGACGCCATTGCCCGCCAAGCCCGCGTGAACAAGGCGTTGCTTTATTACTACTTCAAAGACAAAGAAACGCTCTATGCCGCGGTGCTGGACGAGGCGTTCTCCGGTCTGAAAGAAACGGTTTTCCACGTGCTCGACAGCGATCTCGCCACGCGCGAGAAGTTCCTGACCTACGTTGGGGCCTATTTCGATTTCGTGGCATCGAACCAGATGTACCCGCGGCTGATGCAGCGGGAAATGATGCGGGCGCGCGAAGGCTCCTCGCCTCACCTTGACCGGCTTATCAAGAACTTCTTTCAGCCCATCTTCGCGAAAGTGGGTGAGTTGTTGCGGAAGGGAATTGCCGAGGGCGAGTTCCGGCCGGTCAATCCTGCGCACTTTATGCCGTCCATGGTGGCCATAATCGTTTTTTATTTCAGTGGAGCACCTGTCATGCAAAAGATCGTTGGATTCAATCCATTGACTCCGGAGCGGATCGCCGAACGGCGGGCCGCGGTACTAGATTTCGTCTCGGCGGCATTGTTTCGTCCGAAAAACGCCACACAAGGAGGCCGCTCATGAGTCCGCGCAACCGTGTATTTATTCTTCTCGGACTCATCCTGGTGATTGCGGCGATTTACTACTACTTTTCCGCTGATCACTCGCGCGATCTGGTGCTGATCGGCACGGTGGATTCGAACCAGGTCATCGTGAGCGCACAGATTGAGGGCCGGATTCAGAAATTGCTGGTGGATGAAGGCAAGGCGGTGAAGGCGGGAGATTTGATTGCCATGCTCGATCCGTCGGAATTGCAGGCGCAGGAAGCCGCGGCGGCGGCTACGATCGCCAGCCTGCAGCATAAGGTTGCGGAGATGCAGCACACCGAACAATCCACTTCGGGATCGACTTCGAGCGACGTGGCGAACGCACAGGCGAAGCTGTCGTCGGCGAAGGCGCAACTGCTGCAGGCGAAAGCGGCGCTGGAGCGAACGGAGAGCGACAGCCGACGAACGATTGAACTGGCGAAGACGGGAGTGGCGTCGGATCAGGAACGGGTGCAGGCGGAAACGAACTTGCAAGCTGCGCAGGCAACGGTACAGGCGCAGCAGGATATGGTCGCGGCGGCCGAGGCCGATTTGAACGCCGCGATTGCGCGCACGCAGCAGGCCAACGCAGCCAAGAGCACGGTGGCGGCGACGGAAGCTGACCTGAAAACCGCAATTGCGCAGAGGAACCAGGCCGAAGTCCGGCTGGGCTACACCAACATTGTTGCGCCGGTGACGGGAACGGTTTCGGTGCGCGCGGCGCGGCAAGGGGAAGTAGTGAACATTGGCGCGCCGATCGTGACGATTGTGGATCTGAACGATACCTGGGTGCGGGCGGCGATCCCGGAGACTTATGCTGACCACATCGGACTCGGCGACACGCTGCGCGTGCGATTGCCCGGAGGAACCATCACGAGCGGGAAAGTATTTTTCAAGGGCGTGGAGGGCGATTACGCGACGCAGCGCGATGTGAGCCGGCGCAAGCGCGACATCAAGACGATTGTGTTGAAAGTGCGGCTGGAGAATCCACGAGGCGAGTACGTGCCGGGAATGACGGCCGAAGTGCTGGTTTCGCCTGAACAGATCAAGGGCAACGCGACGCAAAGAGCGGCGGCGACGGAGCAGCGGTGATGGCAGAGGTCGGCAACAACAAGACGAATGGTGGAGCGCCGGCAGGCATAAACGGCGCTGCTGTGAAGAAGCCGGTCTACGATCCGGCGGCGCCTGCCGCGATTGAAGTCGAGCACATTGTCAAGAAATACGGCGATTTCACCGCGGTTGACGATGTTTCCTTCAGCGTGAAAGAAGGCGAAATCTTCGGGCTGCTCGGGCCGAACGGAGCAGGGAAGTCCACGCTGATCCGGATGATGACGACGCTGATTCCGATCACCGCGGGCAAAGCGCGCATTGCGGGACACGATGTGGCCCGCGAGCCGAACGCTGCGCGGCGATTGTTTGGTGTCATCCCGCAGGCGCTGACCAGCGATCTCGACCTGACGGTCGAAGAGAACATGACTATCTATGCCAAGCTCTATGACGTCCCGGCCAAGGAGCGGAAAAGGTCCATTGACGAGCTTCTGCGCTTGGTGGACCTGACGAAATGGCGGGATGCGCAGACCAAGACGCTTTCCGGCGGCATGCGGCGGCGGCTGGAGATTGCGCGCGGGCTGGTGCACCATCCGAAAATCTTTTTTCTGGACGAGCCGACCACGGGATTGGATCCGGTTTCACGCGTCGCGGTGTGGGAGATGTTGGGGAATATTCAAGATCAGCGGCGACTGACCATTCTGATTACCACCCACTACATGGACGAAGCCGACCGCCTGTGCGACCGGGTGGCGATTGTCGATCACGGCAAGCTGGTGGCGCTGGACGCGCCCATGGCGCTGAAAGCGAGCGTGCCGGGATCGAATGTGATCGAGGCGCAGTTTGAGAATCCGCCGACGGACTGGGAGCAACGGCTGCACACGCTCGACGATGTAACCTCGGTGCAGCATGAAGGCGCCGGCATGTATCGTGTGCTGACGGGCAACGGCTCGCGCACGACCACGGAACTGGTCGAAATGGCGGTCACGGCGGGGGTGTCCGTGAGGTCGCTCACCGTGCAGAACACGACGCTGGACGATGTCTTTGTGCACTACACCGGTCGGCAGCTGCGCGACGAACTACAGAAAGCGTACGCCTTCGTGATGCCGCAGCGGCCGGGATTGCAGCCCTAGCTAGTCCTGAGTCCTGAGTCCTGAGTCGCGAGTTGCGAGTTGCGAGTCGAGCGGCGATGGGAAACTTGATAAGGAAGCGAGCCAAACGCGCATTTGTTGCGTCGCGAAGAACGCCCTTCGACGCGTTTCGCTTGCTCAGGGCAGGCTTGCATTGCGTGGCTCGCCCAGGTCCCTCGCTGCGCATAGAACGCTGGCTCGGGATGACAAAGGAAGACCTATGCATCGAATGATGGCCATTGTCGAGCGCGAAATGCGCAAGTTCTTCCGGTCGCCGGCGCTCATGCTGGTTTCGATGATCTTTCCGCTGGTGCAGTTGATCATTCTTGGGAATGCCTTCGGCGGGAAGATACACGACGCAAGGGTCGCCATCGTGGATCAGGACGGCGGGCCGCAGGCGCTGAGAATCCACCAAGCCTTCGACGCCGTGCGCGCCAACATTCGCACCTTCAGCCCGATTGACTACGACAGCGACAAGCAAGCCATGGCGGACGTGCGCGACGGAAGGCTGCAGGGCGCGGTCATCATACCATCGGAGTATTCGCGGCGCGTGTACGAAGAAAATCACCCGCGCATCGCGCTGGTTGTGGACAACAGTGACAACTTCATGAGCGCGGCGATCGAGGAGGAATTAGCGGGTCTGACCAATGCGCTCAATCAGCCTGCGGTTTCGCCGCGCATTCTGCAGCAGACGGCGCTGGACATTGTCGAGCTCTATCCGTACATCGAATACATGAAATATCTGCTGCCGGGATCGCTGGTGCTGGCCATGTTTGTGTCGGTGATGATTGGCGGCGGCATGCTCTACATTGACGACAAGGCGCGCGGCGTGCATGAAGGCTACTTGGTCACGCCGATCACCAAGCTGGAATTGGTGCTCGGCTTGAATCTGGCCGGGGCGATCAAAGCCGTCATGACGGGTGTGATCATCGTCGTGATAGGTTCCATGATGGCGGGCGTGAGCACGATTTTCAATCCCACGGCTGCAGTCGGCTTGCTGATGATGATCGTGCTGACCTCGCTCGCGTTCAACACGATGATGTTTCTGCTGATGGTGCGCATCGAAGATCCGCTGGTGCCGCGCGCCATGTTTGGCATTCTCAACACACTGCTATTTTTCCCCAGTGGCGCGGTTTATCCCATTCAGGCGTTTCCGCCGTGGCTGCGGGCAATCGCGACGGTCGATCCGTTTAAGTACGCTGTCGATGGATTCAAATGTCTGCTGCTGAAGGAGACAACGCTTTCGGCCGTGTGGGGGGACATGCTGTTTCTGACGATCTTCGCCGCGGCGACGATCTCCATCGCGATTCCCTTGTTCAAAAGGACGCTTTAACCACATTCACCGCCGGGCCCGCCGAGAGCGCGGAGGAATCCGCCAGGTCTCAATGCTTGCTCCCTGGGCATTCTCTTCGCTCTCGGCGGCGGATGCGGTTCCGGGAACTTTTGACTTGTCCGCCGTGTCCGTTATCCTAGAGGCATGACTCTTCTGGACGCACAAGAAGACGATCCGCGGAAAGCGCGGAAACGAAAGAATCGGATCATAGCGGCGACCGCACTGGTAGTCGTCGTGGTGGGGATCGGCGTGCTTGGTTTCCTGCTGGGTTACGGCTGGTGGTTTCGCTATTGGCCGGAGGAGCGCATTGTCGCGCACTTCTTTGACGCGGTGCAGAAGCAGGATTACAACAAGGCCTACGGCATCTGGATGCAGGATCCCGACTGGGAGAAACATCCCGAGCAGCATTCGAAGTATCCGTTCGCCGATTTCTATCGCGACTGGGGCCCGGGCGGGGAGTGGGGGATCATCAAGACGGAGAGAGTGTTCGGCGCGAGCACGTGCCCGGGCGGCGGAAGCGGAATTGTCGTGGATGTGGTGGTGAACGATCGCGCTGAACACGCCCAGGTGTGGGTGGAGAAGTCAGACCATACGATGAGCTATCCGCCGTGCGAGCTGGTGTTCCACTAGCGCGGAAGAGCAGGTTCCTCGCCGGCCGCTTCGCGCCGGTTCGGAATGACGGGAAGTTTTAACTGAGGACGCGTCATGCGGATGTCTTGCTGAGCGCGTCCAGCGTCTTCGCGAGCGTGGCGTCGTCGCCCACGACCAGGCAGGTTTTGGACCGGTCGATCTGCCGCATCAATCCCCACAGGACTTTTCCAGGACCGACTTCAATGAAAGTCTGCACGCCCTGGGCGATTAGCAAGCGCATGGATGGATCCCATCTCACTGAGCCGGTCACCTGGCGGACGAGCGCATCACGGGCGCGGAGCTCGTCGGTGACGAGGGTTGCGTCCACATTGCAGGCGACGGGATAGAGCGGCTTGCGCATCTGAAGCGCGTTGAGATCGGGGGCGAGGCGCTCCTGCGCCGGCTTCATCAGCGAGCAGTGGAATGGAGCGCTCACGGGAAGGAGCTTGGCCTTCTTGGCGCCGCGTTCGTCGGCAAGTTTCGCGGCACGCTCGACGGCGGCGGCGTTGCCGGAAATCACGATTTGCTCGGGCGAATTGACGTTGGCGGGTTCGCAAATTTCGCCCTGAGCTGCATCTTGGCAGATGGCGCTGACTTTCTCGAGGTCCATGCCAAGAATTGCAGCCATTGCGCCCACGCCCGCCGGCACGGCTTCCTGCATGTATTTGCCGCGATTGCGGACAGTGCGGACAGCGTCGGCAAAGGTGATTGTGCCCGAGGCAACGTGCGCGGAGTATTCTCCAAGACTGTGGCCGGCAACGAAGCTGGGCTGGGGAATCTGTGGTTCGAGCACGCGCAACGCGGCGACCGAGACGGTGAGGATCGCGGGCTGGGTGATCTCGGTGAGACGAAGGACTTCCTCCGTGCCTTCGAAACAGAGTTTCGAAAGCTTGTAACCGAGAGCGTCGTCGGCTTCGTCGAAAGTCTGGCGGGCGATGGGATATTTTTCAGCCAGGTCTTTGCCCATGCCGACAGCCTGGGAACCCTGGCCGGGGAAAAGGAGTGCGATGGAGTCGGTCATAAGTCTTCTATTGTGCCAGAGACGATGTGAAAACAAGCATCAGTGGGGGTATCCGGTTCCTCGGGGCTACACCAGTCCAGGAAATCGTCTGTACTGTTCCCTCGCGGGCTGAAGCCCGCGAGGTGGAACAAGGTGACGTGCCTTACGGCGCGGCTGGAAGCCGCGCCCTTTCAAAGCCGGATGACTTTGCGAAGGGTCTTCACGATTCTTCCACTGCCGCTAAAGAAGCTTTCTTGCGTTTGTTGGCCTGCAGGACCTTCTTACGCAGACGAAGAGACTTCGCTGTGACTTCCACATATTCGTCGTCGGCGATGAACTCAATGGCCTGTTCCAGGTTCAATGCGCGATGGGGAACCAGGCGGATTGCCTCGTCAGCGGTCGAGGCGCGCATGTTGGTCAGCTTCTTTTCGCGGACGGCATTCACGTCGAGATCCACGTCCTTGGCGTTTTCCCCGATGATCATGCCCTCGTAAAGTTCGACGCCCGGCCCAACGAAAAGTTCTCCACGCTCCTGCAGACCCCATAGAGCATAGGCTGTGGAAAGGCCTGGCCGGTCGGCAATCAGCGCGCCGGTGAGGCGGTGCGGAATTTCTCCCTGCCACTCGGTGTAGCCGTCGAAGAGCGAGTTCATGACGATGGTTCCGCGTGTGTCGGTGAGCAATTGGCTGCGCAGGCCGACCAGCCCGCGGCTGGGCACGCGGAACTCGATGCGCACGCGTCCATAGCCATGATTGTGCATGTTGGTGACTTCGCCTTTGCGCGCGCCGAGTTGTTCCATGACCACGCCGACGAATTCCTCTGGCACATCGACCGTGAGATGCTCGACCGGCTCCATCAGCTTGCCGTCGATCCGCTTGGTGACGATTTCCGGCTTGCCCACCATGAGCTCATAGCCTTCGCGGCGCATCATCTCGATCAGGATGGAAAGCTGCAGCTCGCCGCGGCCCAGGACTTTGAACGAATCGGTGGTGCCGGTTTCTTCGACGCGCAGAGAAACGTTGGTCAGCAGTTCTCTCTCCAGCCGCTCGCGCAGGTTACGCGAGGTGACATAGGTGCCTTCCTTGCCCGCGAACGGCGAGGTGTTGACGGTGAACACCATGGCGATGGTCGGCTCGTCAATGGCGATGGGCGGGAGCGGTGCGGGATTCTCCACGTTCGTGATGGTTTCGCCAATCGTTATGCCTTCGACGCCTGCGACGGCGACAATGTCGCCAAGTTCGGTTTCTGTGATGTCGGTGCGCTTCAGGCCAGAAAAGGAGAATAGCTTGGTGATTTTCGTTTTGTGCAGAGAGCCGTCCAGCTTGGCGATGGCGACTTCTTCGCCGGTGTGCATTTTGCCGTTGAAGACGCGGGCGATGGCGAGACGGCCTAGATAATCGCTGTAATCGAGATTGGCGACGAGGATCTGGAGCGGGCCGGACGGATCGCCCTGCGGCTGGGGAATGGTCTGCAGAATCGCGTCGAAGAGTGGGCGCAAGTCCAGGCCTGCGCGTTTGATGTCCTCCGACGCGGTGCCGGTCTTGGCGTTGGTGTAGAGCACGGGAAAGTCGAGCAGGTCTTCGGTGGCGTCGAGATCGATGAACAGGTCGTAGATTTCGTTGAGCACTTCCTGCGGGCGGGCGTCGGCGCGATCGATCTTGTTGATCACCACGATGGGCGGCAGGTGCGCTTCGAGAGCCTTGCCCAGCACGTAGCGGGTCTGCGGCAGAGGGCCTTCGCTGGCATCGACCAGCAGCATGACGCCATCCACCATCTTCAGGGCGCGCTCGACTTCGCCGCCAAAATCGCTGTGGCCGGGCGTATCTACGATGTTGATCTTCACGCCGCGATAGAAAATCGCCGTGTTCTTGGCCAGAATCGTGATGCCGCGCTCGCGCTCCAGTTCGTTTGAATCCATCACGCGCTCGGCGACGGTCTCGTTGGCGCGAAACGTGCCGCTCTGCTTGAGCATGGCGTCCACCAGCGTGGTCTTGCCGTGGTCCACGTGGGCGATGATGGCGATATTGCGAATG
>Ga0187771_10003177_pt1 | contig 11453 bp, 14 predicted proteins | sample 0116_SJ02_MP15_1_FD_133139 | JGI IMG/M metagenome (GOLD analysis project Ga0187771, IMG submission 133139) | Tropical peat soil microbial communities from peatlands in Department of Meta, Colombia - 0116_SJ02_MP15_10_MG | ecosystem: Environmental > Terrestrial > Soil > Wetlands > Peat | place... | reverse complement strand
TCGCCATAATCGTTAATCTCCAACCGCGCCAAATCTTTGGTTTGGAGTCGCAGGTGATGATACTTGCCGCCCAGGACGGAGAAGTTGTTTCGATTCTTCAGCCAGACCGTGCGGTTAAGGCGGGCAGCAAAATAAAGTGAAGCTGTTTGCCCCTTAAAATAGACTTGCACGTTCACACGTTCTATTCTTATGACTCCACGATAACACCGAAAGAACTCATAACTTGGGCAAAAAGGCGTGGTCTAGACGCAGTCGCGGTTACGGATCATGACGTGTTTGAAGGCGCCTTAAGGTTGAGCAAAAACAGGAATTTTCTGATAATCCCAGGAATCGAGGTGAGCACGTGTTATGGTCACGTCTTGGGAATTGATGTCAGAGAAAGAATTCCGCCAAAGCTTGACGTGACCACAACGATTGAGAACATTCACAAGGCGGGCGGAATAGCAATCGCGGCGCATCCAACTGCGTTATATCGCGGAAAGCTGCGAAGACACGTAACAGCGGAGTTTGACGCCGTTGAAGTGATAAATGCCTCCTCCGTTCCCTTCCGTTTCTCAAACCACATAAACCGCAAGATTGCAGAGAGATTGAACCTTCCGCAAACTGGAGGAACCGACGCTCATGCCCCACTCGAGATTGGTATGGCGTACAGCCTCGTGAATTCAAACTTGGAGAAGGACGAAATAATTTCAGCCATAAAAATGGGAAAAGTCAAGGCTTGTGGGAAATCTATTCCGTGGCTGATGCGACTAAAAAGAGGCAGAGGAAATTACTAGAAAAAGGAGTTATTTTTCGAAACTTTCAAGTTGATCGAGTTTCAAGTCTATGGTTATTGGTTTGTCGGTTTCGTGCGTGTAGGGTTCCAAGTTGTAAAGCTGCGGGGCTATCGTTCCGAATCCGCTGAGCAAGTATGGCGAGTTTACTCCAGTCATGACTAACGTTACTCTTAGTGTTCCGCTGTTTTGTGGACTAACGCGAGCGCCCCATATAACTAGCGCGTCATTGTGCATCATTTCAGTCACGATTTCGCCCACCCTGTTTGCCTCTTCGATGGTCATCTGATTATCGCCAGTAACGTGTATCAAAGCGCCAGTGGCGCCTGCATAGTCGATGTCGAGCAATGGACTGCGCAAAGCTTTTTTCACGGCTTCCTCTGCGCGGTTGGGCGCGTCGGATTCGCCGATGCCGACCACGGCCATTCCACCACGTTTGACGATGGTTTTGAAGTCTGCAAAATCTAGGTTAATCAGGCTGGGCGCTGAAATTGTCTCCACTATTCCTTTTATCATGTTAGCTAAGACTTGGTCTGCGACTTTGAAGGCTTCGTTTATGGGCATTTGGGGTACTAACTGCATTAGTTTGTTGTTGTCGATGACGACAATTGTGTCGCATTCGCGTCTAAGCTCAGTTAGCGCGTGCAGTGCATTTTTCATGCGGCCTTTTTCGATGCGGAACGGTGTTGTTACGACGCCCACGGCTATGGCATTGTTCTTTCTTGCGATTTCGGCTACTATGGGTGCGGCACCTGTTCCTGTTCCGCCGCCTAGACCTGCTGTCACGAACACTACGTCGGCCTCTGCCAGTAGATTTTCAACGGCTTTGCGTGATTCTTCTATGGCCATTTTTCCGAGTCTTGGGTCGCCACCCACGCCGAGTCCGCGGGTTAGTTTTTCTCCTATGAGTAGTTTGTTGCTAGCTTTTGACACTGCCAAATGCAACGCGTCGGTGTTGATGGCTACTGTTTCTGTTCCTGTTATGCCCATTTCCATAAGCCTCGTGACCGTGTTGTTTCCTGCTCCTCCGACGCCGGCAACCACTATGCGGCAATGTCCAGGCAGGTGGATTTCTCTGCCTGCTGAGTCGTGCCAAGCATATTGTAGAGCCTTGCTGAGGGGTTTTTGGGTTTTAGTCGCCATTAGTTCTTCTCTCCCAAACCTCAGTGCTGATTAGGTCGCGTATTGCAACGCGTATTGCTTCTGCACGGTTCGGATAGAACCGTGCGGTTACGAGTGAATCGAGGGCGCGGATATATGGTTCGGGAAGATAAAGGGTTATTAATTTCATGAGTTTTCTCTCCTTCCAGTAAGTGACCACAAGCGTCTAATTTTTCATATACTGATTACTATCATGTTTTAAATATGATTCAAACATGTCGGTACATTTTCTTTATAAGACTTTCTATTTAGCCATTGCGTTTTTATGTAAATTTGGTGTCCTTTGGAGAACATTTATGTCTATGTTTTATTGTTAAAGCTGTGTAAATGCGATGGTGGGTTTGTTGAGGGTTTTTGTTCGGAGTTTTGGTTGTTCTTCGAGTGTTGCTGACGGCGAAGTTATGGCGGGTTGTCTAAGTGCCGCCGGGTTTGAGTTGACTGGAGGCGTCGAACAGGCGGATGTTGTGGTTTTTAACACGTGTGCAGTTAAGTCGCCCACCGAGAACAAGATAATCCATCTGCTAAAAGAAGTGCCATCTGGCAAGCGCCTGATTGTGGCTGGTTGTTTGCCCCTGATTGATTTTCCTCGGCTTTCGCGTGAGGTGCGTTTTGATGCTGTTGTTGGTCCAGCCTTTGGCGAAAGAATCGTGGGTGTCATTAAGCGTGTCGTTGGCGGGGAGAAGATTGTTGCTTTGGATGGTTCTGAGCGTAGACCTGTTTTGGGTTTGCCACGCGTACGGGTGAATCCTGTGGTGGGTATTGTGCCTGTTACGTATGGTTGTGTGGGCGAGTGTAGCTATTGCTGTGTTCGTTTTGCTCGTGGCGGGTTACGGAGTTTCGGCGTTGACGAGGTTGTAGGTTATGTGCGGAAAAGTTTGGGCGAAGGAGTTAGGGAGTTTTGGTTCACTGGGCAGGATGTTGCATGTTATGGACTAGATTTAGCTGTTGGCGTTGGTGTCGTAGACTTGTTGCGGAAAGTGTGCCAGGTTGGTGATTTTGGCGAGTTTTGGGTGCGTTTGGGTATGATGACGCCTAATTTGCTGCTTCGTTTTGTTGACGATTACGCTGAGTTTCTTTCTGCGCAGCAAGAAGGCTCTGGGAAGGTTTTCAAGTTTCTGCATCTACCCGTACAAAGCGGTGATGACAGAGTTTTGGGGCTTATGAACAGGCGTTATTATGCTGCAGATTTTAAGCGCATCGTCGCTGCGTTTAAGCGTGTGTTGCCTCAAGTCACTGTGGCCACTGATGTGATCGTGGGTTTTCCCGGCGAGAGTGAGGATGCTTTTCAGAGAACGGTTTCGCTAATTGAAGAAGTGAAGCCTGATGTTGTGAACGTGAGTAAGTTTTTCGCGAGGCCGAACACTTTAGCAGGAAAAATGGAAAACAGAGTTTGTGCTGAAGAGTTGGGTAAGCGCAGTGAAGTGATGGCTGGCGTGGCGCGGAGGATTAGTTTAGAAAAGAATAAAGCCTGGGTTGGCTGGCGTGGGCCAGTATTAATTGATGAGAAAGGCAAAAAAGAGGGTTCCTGGGTCGGCAGGAATTTTGCGTACAAACCCGTTGTGGTGCACAGTGAGGAGGATTTATTGGGGAAAGTTTTGAGTGTGCATGTTGTGGATGCTTTTCAGTCGCATCTTCTAGGCGAAGTCGTTTAGGACTTGGTACCCACGTTGACGTGTCAGCAGTCCAGGGTCTAGTTCACTTTGTGATTCATGTACCAGATATGGAAACTGTAGATCTTTTTTCGTGTGAGAAATGTTTTTATTGTTTCTGCTTCGGGTTTGGTTTGAGGTTTAAGACAGTGCTTACTGTTGTTCTTGCTGAGTCTGCGTTGGAACCAATTCCGAGGCAGTTGTGGAAGCATCCGTTGATCAGAAAATATGTGCAAAAGAGAGGGAAGGATCCCGAGTTTCTGTTGTTAGACCGTTCTTATCATCATGTTGCGATGAAAACGCTCCGGGATGCTGAAAAGAGGGGACGCCCAGATATAGTACATTTTTCATTACTAGAACTGTTAGGGTCTCCGTTGTGCAAGGAGAGACTACTGCAGGTTTACGTCCACACAGTAGCTGACAGTGTGATTTCTGTCGACAACGAGACGAGGTTGCCAAGGAATTATAACAGGTTTCTTGGGCTCATGGAACAGCTTTTCGAGTTAAAGCAGATTCCACCACAAGGCTCGCCACTGCTTACTCTCATTGAAGATATGACTTTTCCGCACTTGATGGAAAAGATAAAACCAGATTATATCGTCGTTTTTAGTAAGAGTGGTGTCGGCAAGACGTTGGAGGGCACGGTTTCAGAATTTAAAGAAAAGAAAAACCCTGTTGCAGTAGTTGGTGGCTTTCCTCACGGCACGCTTTCTGGAAACGTCAGAAAACTTGCTAACCAGGTAGCAGCAATTGATCGCGAAACGCTGGAAACATGGATCTTAGTCGCGAGAATTACCTACGAATACGAAAAGCAGATTGGTCTGCCTCAGAGACGATTAATGCTTAGAGAATAAGCCCAACAGTTTTCAGGAAAGCATCCTAACGGAAAAGACACTTTTTCGCCAGAAATCTTCTTTAAGTTCTCTTCTACTACGTGAATTATTTTTTTCTTCTTTCAGCCACCCGGTATCTTTTTCATTTCTTGTTTTTTGGGACTTCTTTTTCCCTTTTCTTGCGTTACCAAATTCGTCTCTAGCTTATCTGTTTTGCGTGAAAGTGAGTAAAATTGTTGGTGCGGTCGCCGGGATTTGAACCCGGGTTCTCAACGTGGCAGGCTGACGTCCTAAACCACTCTAGTCCAAAATTTCTCGGGATGTCAGCTATCCCAAGCATACTTGGATGGCTAGACTACGACCGCACGGGAGGTGACTAATTTTGGAAAACCAAATACTTAAAGTCACCGAACCAAACACCGAAGAACGCATCATAAACACACTAATCATACTCAAAGGCAACGGAAAGAAGGAGACCACTGTCAAATGTATAGGCTACGCACTAAGTAGAATGAAAAAAGAAACAGACTTGAACAACCCCGAAACCGTCAGAAACTACATAGCCAACTTAACAGACCCGAAAACAAAGAAACCCGTAAACGACGCCACACGCAACAAATACGCCACAGCCTACGACCACTTCTGCAAAATAAACGGACTCATATGGAAAAAACCATACTACAAAATACCCGAAAACACACCACTAATCCCAACGCCTAAAGACGTTCAGTCAATAATAGACAATTCCTCAGAAAACTACGTAACCATATTTACAATCGAATCCGAAATAGGTTGCTCACCCGAAGAACTCTACCAAGTCACTCAAAAAGACATAAACAAAGAAACAGGCGCAATAAGCATAACAGGCGTCAAAGGACACGCCTCAGCAAATTACAAACTCAAACAACAAACCAAAGAACTACTCGCACGATACTTAACAAAGCACCCACAAGAACACCCATTTCCGAAAGCACACACTCAAAGCCAAATGTGGCAACAATTCAGAGCCAGAGCCTCACAAAAACTCAACAGACCCGACCTCCTCAAAATAGAACTCCGCAACCTGAGAAACTACTCAGGTGAAAGATATTACAAATCCTTACCTGTCCGAGACCCAATCCTAGTAATGCGCCACTTGAGGCACAAGAAACTAGAAACTACAATGCACTACATCCGAGCAATAGTCCCAGATTACGAAGAAGACGAAGAATGGATAAGCCTAATTACGCGAACAGCCGACGAAGAATGTAAAGCAATCGAAAAAGGCTATACGCTAGTCAGAGCAATAGACTCAACAACCGCAATTTATCGAAAACGCAAATAATCACTCTTTCTTCTCCTTTTACTTTTTTTGTTCGAAAGCCTCAAATATGGAGAAATAACAAATTCAGTCTGACGAGAGGAGAATATGGTAGTGCAAGTTTTCATGTCGCATACCAAATTAGATAAAGAGTGTTGCGACCGATTTGATAGTGCTGCTGCGCGTGTAGGTCTGAAGGTCTTCAGATCAGAATTTGAAACAATACAGTCTCCAGCATGGAAGACGGTAAAGGATGAGATTAACAAATCATCTGCGCTGTTTCTGTTAGTCGGAAAAGAACTCGTAAATGCCCAAACACTATCGGACTCCAGTCAGAAAGCGAGAGACGATTGGAAACACACACAAAATTGGATCGCCTATGAAGTAGGAGTAGCTTGCCAAAGAGACATAGACGTTTGGGTTATTTGCGATTCTGTAACTATCAATTTCCCCGTTCCATATCTCAATAATTATGACGTGTGGGGCATTCAGCCAGATTTCAAACCGAGCCTGGATTGGATAAGAGGGGTCTTCACTGAATATAATGAAGGACGCAACTATCCTTTCGGTCGCAATCCAACGAAGATGTGCACCTGCCCGCATTGCGGAGCAAGTTTCAATTTGCATTCGAATCTGCCCGAAAATTCTAAAGTGCCGTGTCCCACATGTCTAGGTGTTATGCTTTTTAAGAACGGATTTAATTTAGCAACCTAAGCCCGATTTATTAAACCAATTCGTGTCGTGAGGCTTTTCGCCTCACTCCTTGCCCAGCGTTCCGCACAAAACCGATACGACAAACGCGCGGAAGCAACCCTAACTTTTTAAACAGAAACGACAGAATATTGTTTCAGAAGTGGCGGAATTGAGCAAGGAAAATCGAAATTTGGTAAATCAAATCAAAGCTCTAAACCAGAACATTGACCTGCTCATCAAAGTAACAGCAATCAGTGTCGGAAAGGAGGCCATTTTCAGGGGCAAGACAGAAGCAGGCGACAAGATTAAAGCTCTTGACGGTTATCACCTTCCCAATAAGATAATAGCGATGCTTATCGGAAGCACTGAAGGCTCAGTAGTATCACTCCGAAGTCAAAAAAAAGCCAAAACGCGCGCGCTCACTGGCGAAGTGGAATTTCACCCCGAAGATTTGAACAGAATCTTGAAAAACCCAAGTATGTTCTCTTCTAGTTTTGACCTGATTAATTTCGTAAATAGTGTATTACAGCCTCAGCCTATTCTCTCAGCGTTTGACCAATCGCAAGACGAACTAGTGCCAAAAATAATATCGATTTTCCAAACTAGCGACCGAATCAAACAAGCCTTATTTATCCAAGCCCTAGAGAACCGCGCAGCGGACAAAGCACTAAAGGACACTGATTTCCTGAGATTCCTTGAGGCATGGGAGAAGCATATGAGAGGGCGATCATCTGTCGAATCTGGGAACTAGGTTAACAAAACTTCAGGAAGACGACTTTACCAAGTGCGTCGACTTCTATCAAAATCTAGCTGTAGACGAAGCATTGTTTCTCGGAGAAAACAAGTCACTGATGAGAACAGCACATAATATTGCTTTCACAATGATTATTCTCCTCAATAAGGTCTCTGCTGTTCCTGAATACGCCCTCCCATATCTTCGTCAACTGAAATCCGATACAATTCAGCTTTTACCTTCAATAGTGTTGGGAGGCAAACGTACTCTTCACCTGTTCGAAAGGGCGAGCATAGAAGACCTCTTCAGGTACATTTACTTTTTCGACCATAAGATCGAGCACATATTGTTGCAGAAGTATCCCAAGAGATTTCAGAGTTTCAATTCTCTTGTCGATTGGGCTAAAGATCATCCTTCGCTATCACTGGATTCAGAGACTGCGGCTCAATGCTTTGATGAGATAACTTCTCAGTACGCTGAACTCAGTCGCACTGTCCACGGAACTACAGTTGCTGACCAACAGCTTTTGGAGAGTCTACAAGACCTAGGTAGACCAATCTCAGAAGTTGCGCAGGAGAACAGAAGGATGAAATCCCTCTACAAGAATATATTTTTCTTGTTGTTACTTTTCCATATCACGGAATTCCGCAAACTGCAATTGGACGAAAGAACGCTTATTTGCAGATGCCTTGACGGACCGCAGATAGGAGTTCTGTCTGGATTAGCTACTCATTGAAAGAAAGGAAAAAAATGACAAGTGAGAGAAGAATCATGGAAGAAATCAAGAATACGGTTGCTATGCTCAATATGAAGGGCGGAGTCAGCAAGACAACATTGGCTGTGAACCTCGCAGGAGCACTAGCGAAGTTATGGAATTATCGCATCCTTCTAGTGGACCTTGACCCGCAATACAATGCTACTCAGTATCTGGTTAACCTAAATGAATTCCCTGAATACGTCGAAGGCAAAGAGCCAACCGTTCTGGACATACTTGGAGGCGTAGTCGGAGGTCGGAGTGTCATAGATGGTACGCCAATTGGAGGAAAACGTGAACCTAGGATTGAAGATCTTGCAAGGAATCTATACGAAAACGAGCGTAAAGGAGGAAGACTCGACCTCATACCTAGCACCTTACATCTTATCAATGTTGAGGGGCCAGGGTTTGGTAAAGAGCATCTTCTTCAGAATTTCATAAATAAGGTGAAACGCAAGTATAACTTGATATTGATTGATTGCCCGCCTACATTCTCTGTGTTTCTCCTAAGTGGCTATCTCGCTAGCGACTACTACCTAGTCCCGCTCAAGCCCGACCCGCTTTCGACATTAGGAATTTCGCTTTTAGAAAAAGTTCTGGAGGCTTACGCTCCGACTTATAACAAGTCAATTGAACCTCTTGGTGTCGTCTTCACCATGGTTCGAGACACAAGAGAAATGTCCAATGTTAAGGATACTGTCAGGCGCACAAGTGCAGGGAAAAGATACATTTTCCGTAATTCCATGTCGTATGCGACGGCAGTCGCAGAAGCTTCGCGGAAAAACGTATTTCTTTTTGAATACAACAGGTCATGGAAGCAGGGAGAAGAAATCAAACAAATCACTAAAGAACTAATTCGTCTCATTCCTGAGGGCGCGGGCGTGAATTCCAAGACCGATTGAGAGATTCAAAAGTAGCACGAAGCGTACACATCAGTCTAACGTTTTTTATATTCACGTTCAGCCATGCATTCGTATTCACAGTGTAGCCTCAAAACCTCTTCATCCATCTCCATGTCAGCCTCAAACATCTCACGTTCAGCCCTTTTCTCAACCTCGCAAGACGGACAAATCTGTTCAGCCACCCAAAGCGGAACACGAACATTTGGACGAGACGAATAAAACCCAAGAAGACACAGCTTATCTTCATAAGCCGAACAAAGACAACGATACTCGCCACCAGAACACTTCTCAAGCTTAGCCTTACGTCTCGCACTACTTGAATGCCTGCCCAAAATCATCACTAGCCCCCATCATCGATAGGAATCCATTGAGGCTTGCCATCCGCACCAAGGAAATTCGACCAACCGCAATCATCCATCCTCTTGAAATCATCATGGCCGATGTAAACCGCCCTCACCAACTCACCACCGCACAACTTGCACACATGCTCTCTCTTTTCGGGCGTCCACTTCAACTTACGGTAGCTGCACACGCCGAACCACGTAACAATATGAACCCTTTTAAAACCCTCGTCATACGTCGCATGTCCAAGTTCACATAGCGTGCTGGCTTGTCCCTAAGATTTTTTTTGGGATGGTCTTTTTTCCTTCTTTGGGTTGGTTCTATGTGTTGGGTCTGTTTTTTCGTGTGCGTGGTTGCTGATGCTGAGGAAGGCGTGGTTCTCGTTGAACCCGCAGATATAGTTTTCAGCGGCAAAAAATTTTTTCAGAATCAAGCTAAGGGCAGGCTTTTTTAGCGAAAGAAGCTTGCAGTGGGCTCTGTTCGGAAACGAAAACCACGCATATGCTATTACAAACCATTCATAGAACATGCGTGTCTCCGCGAAAGCCTATCGTTACTCCAACGGCACAAACCACGAGACCCCTCTCAAAACAAGCTTCACAATTCCGGGACGAAGCAGCGCGCGCTCACGTAACAACCCTAAATCTTCCGCGTCCGAATCCATGTTGTCCTCGTCCATCATGCGCAACCAATTCTCAATTGCTTCGGAAAATATTGGATGGAAAAGATTTCGATGAGCTCGCAAGAAAACACAAGTTCAAGAAGTAAGCATGATGCCCTTGCATCTGAGTCTTGACGACTCGTAGAGCATATCTGTGTGGGAGCACTTTTGAAACGGATAACATATCTGCTCTATTGTTTAGCTCAAAAAAGCAGCGAGTGCTCCTCAATATATAGTACACAATTAGCGTTCGGGCATTTCTTCCACTTTTTGTCCATCTAACTCGTAGAAGGTGGGTATCTTCTCAAGTTCTTTGATGATGGATTTCGGACGTGACCATTTGTAGCTTGCTGATGGCAAATATCTTCTCATGTATCGGCAGTTCGGGTTGACACATCTGGCGAAGATTTCCCAATAGTGCTCGTCTTCATCTTCTCCTTTCTTGTAAGTGTATGAATAAATTCTGCCGCCACAGATGCATCTAGGCGGTAGCGGAATGGCATGTTTCATTAATCCCCAAAGCTTGTCTAGTTTTGACAGAAGGTCATTCTTGCCCGTTTGTTCTAGCTGGGTCTTGACCAATTCCTTGACATCAGCCCAGCGTGCTTGTAGATGCTGCGCTTTCAAGTCAGTCGCTAGCCTATGAATCTCAATGATTTCCTCGTCTAAGACCCACTCTCTAGGTCGCCCTGGTTTTGCTGTTTGCTCCATCAAATAGAGATTGTTGAAGCTTGGATTTAAGTGCATCAGCGGCTGAAGCATGTTTTTCAATGGTCAGCGCACTTTGCCTTCGGTCAGATTTTCACAGAATAATGTGCACTACAGATAATAGGCTCATTGTCCACACAAATGTTCCAGTGAGGAGCCTGAATGAAGAAGGTTGTGGCGTATTGTGGAATAACATGCTCTGATTGTCCGACTTTCAACGCAACCAAAAACGACGACAACGCTGAGAGAAAGAGAGTAGCAGACTTGTGGACCAAACAATATGGACACGAATTCAAGATGGAAGATATCAACTGTGAAGGTTGCTTAACCACAGGGACACGCCTCTTCAATTATTGCAATGTCTGCGAGATAAGAAAATGCGGGCAAGAGAGAAACGTAAGAAACTGTGCCTACTGCGCTGACTACAAATGTGAAAAGCTTTCTAAACTCCATGAACAAGCACCAAAGGCCAAAGAGACACTTGACGCGATACATAGGAACGCACTATAGATTTAGAGAGCATATTGCGGAATAAGCCATCTTCTCTTAGTAACAAACTCGTGAAACACATCGGGTCATCCTAGAAAATCTCTGCTCTAGCACCCAAAATAGAAGTCAAAAAGATTTTCCAGATAATTTTGGCTTAGAAATTGGAAAGTAGAACTAGCTTAATATGGTCATCTGCAAATTTATTTTGGTTTGTAATGGCGATGCCAAATGGTGATCAAGCCTAGAACTTTCACTGCGAAGGACGGTAGAAAAGTCGTTTTACGCTCTTTAAGATGGGAAGACCTTGAAGATTTGCTCGGATGCATAAATTCCCTAGTTGACGAAGGCGCAGATATCGTTCGAACAGAAAAAGTAACAAGAAACGAGGAAGCCGAATGGCTCGGCAGATACCTCGCTCGTATCGAGAAGGGAGAAATAGTACATTGCGCAGCTGA
>Ga0187771_10003175_pt1 | contig 11454 bp, 10 predicted proteins | sample 0116_SJ02_MP15_1_FD_133139 | JGI IMG/M metagenome (GOLD analysis project Ga0187771, IMG submission 133139) | Tropical peat soil microbial communities from peatlands in Department of Meta, Colombia - 0116_SJ02_MP15_10_MG | ecosystem: Environmental > Terrestrial > Soil > Wetlands > Peat | place... | reverse complement strand
TGGGAGTCGCGTTCAACACCCCCCTCGACATCGGCACGGGCCGCACGCTCCGCCACCTGGACGCGGACGTCGTCCACCTGCACTACCCTCCGCCGCTCACCGCGTTCTTCGCGACCCGGGCGCTCGAAGGTACTTCGACCCCGATGGTCCTCACCTACCACTGCGACCTCTTCCTCGAGCGGCCCGGCGGCGCTATCGCCTGGCTCTACCAGCGAACCTTCCTCCCTCCCACCCTCGGCGCGGTGCGTCGCATCATCGTCCACACCCAAAGCTACGGGCGCACGTCCGCGAACCTTCGCGACCGCGACCTCGCCATCATTCCCTCGGTGGTCGACCTGAGCCGGTTCCGACCGGGGCTCGACACGGAGGAGCTGCGACGTGACCTCAAGCTCGAGGGAAAGCGGGCGCTCGCCTTCACGGGCCGCCTCGTCCCCCACAAGGGGGTCGACGTCATCCTGCAGAGCCTGCGGGAGCTCCCGGACGACGTCGTGCTCCTCGTGATCGGTGCGGGACCCCGGCTGTCCAGCCTGGTGCGGCTCGCGCGGCGGTTCCGCGTGGTCGACCGTGTCCGTTTCTGCGCGCGGGTCTCGGACGACGACCTCCCGCGGTACCTCGGACTCGCCGAAATGTTCGTCTTCCCCTCCCAGAACCGACTCGAGGGGTTCGGCCTCGCCGTCGCCGAGGCGATGGCGGTAGGGCTTCCGGTCGTCATCGCGGACGTCCCCGGGGTCCGGGAGGTGATCGAGCCCGGCAAGGAGGGGCTCCTCGCCGAGCCACTCCTCGCGAGCGACCTCGCGTCCAAGGTCCGGCAGATCCTGGACGACCCCACCCTCCGCCAGTCGATGGCGGCGGCAGCCCGGCGAAGGGCCGAGGTCCGTTACGGCCTCACGACGGTCGCGGGGCAGCTCATCCGGCTGTACGAAGGCCTGCGCGCAGCTGGTTGATCTGGACCTTCAGGCGTTCCGCCTCAGCCCCCGCGGCCTTCTTCCAGTTCGACTCCGCGGAGGCGTAGAGGATGCTCCGGGAGGCGTTGACGATCAACCCGCGGCCGTGGGCGTCCACGCCCTCCCGGACCGCGGTCGCAAGGGAGCCGCCCTGGGCCCCGATGCCGGGAACCAGGATCGGGATCGAGTTGCCGAGGGTCGCGCGAGCGGCGCGGAAGGCGTCCGAGAACGTGGCCCCGAGGACCACGCCCACATTGCCGTGCGCGTGCGCGAGCCGCCGTACTTCGCCCACCACGGCGAGCCACAACGGCCCGCGCGGCGTCGGGATCTCCTGGAAGTCGATCGCCCCGGGGTTCGAGGAGTGCGCGACCACGAACGCCCCGTGGGAGCCGTCCTCAAGGAACGGTTGCAGGGTCTCCCATCCCAGCCAGGGGGTGACCGTGAGGGCGTCGAACTTGAGGGCGCCGAATGCCCCGTCCCGGATGAGGCGCATCGTGTTCGGGATGTCGTTCGCCTTGAGGTCGAGGATCCGCAGGCGGGTCGGCCCGATCCGCGCCGGGAGCGACTCGAGCGCGCGGAATCCGGCGGCGCCGTAGCGGAGGTAGGCCCCGAACTGCATCTTGTACGCCGCGGCGTGGGGGTAGGTGGCCTGGACGATGCCCTCGAGGAATCGGTCGAGCTGGCGCGCGGGGGGAAGGCGACGGAGCGGCTTCGGCATGAGCGCGGGATCCGGGTCCAGTCCCACGCAGACTAGCGACTTGCGTGCCGCGAGGAGGCGGTCGACCCGATGGATGAAGCGGAGCGACAAGGTCCGGGGCGGGTGAGCGAACCCACCAGAAAAGTCTTGTGCGCACCCTCGGGACGGGTCGTTCTCGACGTTCACCGTTCCCCGCCGGACGAGAGCTTTATCGGCCCGGGTCGTTCGCAGGTCCCGGACGATGGCCACCGCCGAAGCTCCTCCGACTCCCACCGAGGTCCGACTCCGGGACCTTACCCCGGCGACGACCCCGGTCGAGACCGTGGCCCGCGTCGTGTCGTTCGAGCGGCGCGAGGTGACCCGAAAGTCGGACGGCAGCCGGCGTCCCCTCGTCTCCGGACTCCTCAGCGACGGCACCGCGACCGTCCGGTTCACCTGGTGGGACCCTCCCCGCGAAGGAATCGAGCGCGGCTCGGTGCTCCGCGCGGTCGGAGCCGAAGTGCGCGAGTTCCGTGGTCGGCCCGAGCTGGTGTTCAATTGGCGGACCCGGGTGGGCGCGGCCAGCCCCGCCGAGCTCCCACGGGTGGACGCCGAGGACGTGCCGTTCCGGACGGTCCGCGACCTGAAGGCCGGCGACGAGGGGTTTCGCCTCGAGGTGCGGGTCGTGCGGGTTGGCCGACGAACCGTGACGGTCGGGGAGGAACAGCGGGAGGTCCACGATGGGCTCGTCGCCGACCGGACCGGACCGGTCGCCTTCTCGGCGTGGAGTGACTTTGGCCTCCATGCGGGCGAAGCGGTCCGGATCTCCGGGGCGTACGTCCGCGCGTTCCGTGGTCGGCCCCAGCTCGCGCTCGATGAGCGGGCGACCGTCGTGCGGGTCGACGGTGCGGGGCTCCCCGACCCGGCGGAGCTCTTGCGGGCCCCGCCCCGCTCGATCGCCCAGGTGGAGGACGAGGGAGGCGGCGAGGCGATCACCGTGGAGGGGCTCGTGGTCGGTCTCCTCCCTCCGAGCGGGCTCATCTACCGGTGCCCGAACTGCCGCCGCTCCGTAACCCGGGGCCTATGCCGGGTCCATGGCCAGGTCGAAGGGCAGCCGGACCTCCGCGCCCGGATCGTCCTCGATGACGGGACCGGCGCGCTCACTGTGCAGGCCGGTCGGAGCGAGACCGAGGCCCTCTGGGGCGTCACCCTGGAGGAGGCCAAGCGCCGGCTTCGCGAGCAACCCGACCCCACCCTCATCGAGGAGGAGTTGTTCGAGGCGCTGCTCGGCCGTCGCCTGAGGGTTCGCGGGGCAGGGACGAAGGACGAGTTCGGGGTGACGCTCGTTCCGGAGTCGGTCGAACGAGTCGACCTGGACCTGGACGCCACGGCGGAGGAGCTCTCGCGACGCCTTGGGGGGAGCGCGTAGGTGGCGCTGCGCGAACCGGCCTGGCGGGTCACCGCCCGGGAACTCGAAAGCTCACTCGAGGAGGAACGGGGAGAAGGCGAGCGCGCGACCAGCTTCCTCCTAAGCCCATTCGGCGCGCGGATGAACCGGGTCTTGGTGGCCGGTTCCCTCTCGCCGGCGGAGCCGATCGGCCGGGACGAGAACCAGCCGTTCTGGCGGGCCCGGCTTTCCGACCCCACCGGCGCGGTGGCCGTCACCGCCGGGTCGTTCCAGCCGCGGGCGATGGCCCAGCTCCGCTCGGCGAGCGCTCCGCGGCCGGCGCTCGTGGTCGGGAAGGTCCACCTGTTCCGCGGTCGGGACGGGGTGGGGTTCGTGTCGGTTCGCGCGGAGGGAGTCCGTTCCCTGTCGGAGACGGAGGAGCGGGCGGTCCTCTCGGAGGTCGTGCGGCAGACGCTCGACCGGCTCGACCTCATCGAGCGGGTCGAGAAGGGACCGACCGCGACAGACGAGGCCCTCGCAGTGGAAGGGACTCCGCTCGCCTGGGTCCGCGCCGCGCGTGCGTCGCTGAAGCGGTATCCGAACGTCGACCGGGCGGCGTTCCGGCGGGAACTATCCGCCGCCGTCCGCCGGGTTGCGGGATCGAGCGGGCCGGTCGCCTCCACTCTTCCGGCCTCCCCGGCAGTCACGATTACCCGGGCCCCCCCGGCCGGCCCGCCCCCGCCGCCCCCGTCCCCCGCGGAACGGGCCGAAGAGTCGCTCTTCCTCGACCTCGTCGACGAGGTGTCGGAGGTATCGGTCGACGGCTACGCGGACCTCAAAGAGGTCCTGGAGCGGGGAGGGGCCCGCGGCCTCGGCTCCGAACGGGCGGAGGCCGTTTTGAACCGGCTCGAAGAGCAAGGGGTGCTCGAGGAGCCGATCGTCGGCAAGCTCCGACGGTCGTGACGGCCCTCGCCGGGAGGGCATATATACCGCCCACGCTCGGAGGCGCGGGGGAATGAGGAACACCTGTCTCTCCGAAACGGTGACGAGACCAGCGACGAGCTGACCCCCAACTTTTCACGACGGTAGTCGGCGATGGACGAACGACGATTCTCCCGGACCGCCCTTCTCTTCCTCATCGTGGTAGTACTGATCGGTGGGGGCATCGGCGCCGGGGTCCTCTACGTCGTGAACCACCCGAAGGCCGCCTCGGGACCACCGAACGCCCAACTGGGCGACAACCTCACGGTGAACTACATCGGGATGTTCGGCGCGGGTCCCCAGCAGGGACGGGTCTTCGACACCTCCTACTACTCGGTCGCCACGAACAACGCGACCTATCCGAAGTCCCTCGAGTTCACCCTGCGGGGCGGGGCCTCCTCCTACACGCCGCTCGCCGTCAACAATCTCGGCCCCTCCTCCGGGCTCATCACGGGCTTTTGGCAGGGCCTCCTGGGCCTACCGGTGAACCAGACGCGGGTCGTGACGATCCCCGTGGGACCGCTCGGCTACTGGCCGGTGAACCAGAGCTGTCTCCTCTCGCGGCCGCTCAGCTACCAGCTCCCGACGGTCGCCTCCTACACTCCCTCCGCGTTCACCTCGCAGTTCCCGGGGATCACGGCTTCGACCGGCCTCGTGTTCTCTGACCCGCTCTACCTCTGGAATGACCTCGTCCTCTCCCAGAACGCCACCGAGGTTGTGGTGGAGAACCTCCCGTCCATCGGCTGGACGAGCGCGCCCTTCGGCTGGTCGGTGACCGTCACGAACGTCAGCTCCTCCTCCATCTCCCTCTCGAACGACCTCTCGCCCGCGAACGCGGGGCTCGTCCTCGGCCACTCGACGACCGGCTTCACCTGCGGGAGCGCAGGCTCGAAGACCCAGTTCATCGTCTCGTCGGTCAACCTCGCGACCGGGACGTACGTCGAGGACTACAACTCCGAGACGACCGGCGCGACCCTCGTGTTCTACATGACCGTCGTGACGATCAGCTCGTAGCCGGGGCGTCCGGCCCTATCCCCCGAGCGTGACCTTCCCGCGCTTGAGGAGCTCTTCGAGGTGCGCCTCGGCGGCGTTCGCGAGGACCTCCTCGCTCGTGGACCCGTGGCCGCGCCCGCTGTAGGCGCGCAGGGTGCGACGGGCCTCGTCTCGGCGAGCCCGCGACCGGGCGAGGATATCCCGACCTTCCTTCTCGAGCTCGGCCGCTTCGCGGGAGAGGGCGTCCAACCGGGTGACGAGCTCGCTCCGCTCTCGGCCCTTCGTCCGAAGCTCCGCGATGAGGCCGCCCGCGGACTCGAGCTTCTGGCGGACCTCGGCCATCTTCTGGTCGCGGAGCGCCTTCGTGTCGTCCAGCTCCTTCGTGAGCCGCTCGACCTCATGGCGGGCGGCGAGCACGGCGGCGTCGGCTTCCTTGCGCTGCCGCTCGTGTTCGGCGGCGACGGTCGCCTGAGCTTCCGCCTTCTTGAGCTCCCGGGTTCGCGAGCGCAGATGTTCGATCAGCGCGTTCTCTTCGTCCAACGGGAGCGCGCGGGTCTGCTGCCGGAGCTCGAGTTCGGCGATCTCACGGCGGATCTGGTCGGGACGGGCCCGCTCCCCGGGTCCGATCGCGATCTTGAGCTCCCGACGCCGGATGACCGCCTCCTCGGCCTTCGCTCGGGCGCGGTCCCGCTCCTGACGGAGCTCGGCGAGCCGCTTCCCCAGCTGGCCATGTTCATCGTAGAGTCGCTCGACCTCTTCCTGAGGTGTCCTCCGACGGTCGTAGAGCGCCTTCTGCTCCGAGGAGATCTGGCGGAGCACGGTGACGAGCTCCTGCCGCCGACGGAACATGAGGTCGAGGCGGTTGTCGATGCTGCGGAGGCGGTCGCGGTCGTCCCGCTCCTCCCGTTCCTCCTGGTCGGACAGCATCGCCCGAGGAGACACGGCCCGGCCGAGGCGCCGAACCTCTCAAAAGCCCTTCCCCCCGCGCCCGGGCCGCCGCCGGAACCCCCGGGTGCGCCCCGAAACCGCGGACGAGAGCCCGAAAGGCCCGCCGAGCCCTATGGGGGGCGGTACGGGCGTCGACCGGGGGAACGCCGCCCACGTGTTCCCGGCCGACGGGCCGGGCGGACCGCGAACCGCTGGGCCGCGAACAGCGCCGCCGGGACCGCGGCATCGATGTTGACGACCGCGATCGGCGCGCATGACTGGAGCATCGCGGCGAGCGCGGCCTCGCCCCGCCCGCCCCGCCCGTAACCTACCGACGTGGGGACCCCGATCACCGGGGCGCGGACGAGACCGGCCACCACGGTGGGAAGCGCTCCTTCTCGGCCCGCGAACACGATGTAGAGGTCCGGACGCCGCTGTTCGAGCCGCTCCAGCGCCCGCATCAAGCGGTGGATCCCCGCCACGCCGACGTCGTGGGCGCTGGCGACCGAGATTCCGAGCTCGGTGAGGAGAGCGCCGCACTCGTCGGCGAGCGGGACATCGCTCGTCCCCGCGGTCAGCAGCGCCACCCGCCCGCGATGGTAGGAGACGCCGAGAGGTCCCGCCAAGCGGTAGAGCCGACCGTGGGCGAGCGGCCGAAGCGGGAGCCCGGAGCGAGCCGCGGCCTCCAGTGCCCGCCGCTGGGCCGGGGTGATGCGGGAGATGATCGCGCCGAGTCCGCGGGCCGCGAGCACGCGAACGATCGCCTCGAGGTGGTGGACGCTCTTCCCCTCACCGAGGATGACCTCGGGCACGCCCACCCGCCGGCCGCGGTCGCGGTCGAGCCGGGCCACACCGTGCACCTCGATTTCTCGAGGGTTCTTGCGGCCGGTGCGTCCCGCTGCGGCAGTGGGCATAGGATTCCGACCCCAAGCCGTGATATATCGCGTTCCCGTGGCACGCCGACCTCGTTCTATGCCGGATTTCTCCCTCACGCCCGAGCAGGAAAGCCTGCGCGACATGGCGCGAAAGTTCGCGCGTACCGAGATGGCCCCCCACGCCGCGGAATGCGACCGGCTGGCCCGCTTCCCCGAGGAGATCTACCGCAAGGCGTACGACCTCGGACTGATGAACCTGAACGTCCCCGCCGAGTATGGCGGGAGCGGCCTTCCGCTGCTCGACCAGTGCCTCATCGTCGAGGAGCTCGCCCAGGCGTGCGGCGGGATGACCACCTCGATCATCGCAAACTGCCTCGCCTTAGAGCCGATCCTCCTCGCCGGAACCCCGGAGCAGAAGGAGCGATTCCTGTCGCCGTTCTGCAAGGAGTACCATCTCGCCTCGTTCGCGCTCACCGAGCCGTCGACGGGCAGCGACGCGGGCGCGATCCGCACGAGGGCGCAGCGGGACGGGGAGTTCTACGTGCTGGACGGAGAGAAGTGCTTCATCTCGAACGCGCCGAACGCCTCGCTGTTCACCGTCTTCGCGACCAGCGACCCCAATGCCCGCCACCGGGGCATCAATGCCTTCGTCGTCTCCCGGTCGGCACCCGGGGTCACGGTCGGGAAGGAGGAGGAGAAGATGGGGCACCGGGCCTCCTCCACGAGCTCGATCAAGTTCGAGGGCGTTCGCGTGCCGGTCGCGGACCGCCTGGGAGCCGAAGGGGAGGGGTTCTCGATCTCGATGCGGACTCTCGACCAGACGCGGACGCCGATCGGAGCCCTCGCCACCGGCATCGCCCAGGCCGCGCTCGACCACGCGGCGAGTTACTCCTTAAAGCGCGTCACGTTCGGCAAACCGATCGGTGAGCATCAGGCGATCCAGATCAAGCTCGCGAACATGGTCCAGGCGGTCCACGCCGCGCGGTTCCTCACCTGGCACGCCGCGTGGACGATCGACCGCGGAGGAAGGGGGACCTTGGAGTCGTCCATCGCGAAGTGCTTCGCTTCGGACGCGGCGTTCCAGGTGGCGGACGAGGCGATCCAGACGTTCGGCGGGTATGGTTACATGAAAGAGTACCCCGTGGAGAAGCTACTCCGGGACGCCAAGCTCACTCAGATCTACGAAGGGGCGAACGAGATCCAGCGGACCGTCATCGCGCGGGAGCTCCTGCGCGGATACTCCTAGGCGCATGGAGGGCCGATGGAGATCGTCGTCTGCGTAAAGCCGGTTCCCGACGCAGAGACCCGCCTTCGGGCGAGTCCTGATGGAACCGTGATGGACAGCGAGGGCGTGAAGTTCGTGCTGACCGGCTACGACGAGTCGGCGGTCGAGCAGGCGCTCCTCCTCAAGGAGTCGGTCCCGGGTTCCCGGGTCCACGTCGTCGCCCTCGGCCCGCCCCCCCGCACGGAGGAGGTCCTCCGGGCCTCCATCGCCCTCGGCTGCGACCAAGCGACGTGGGTCGAGACGCCTGCCGCGGCGGTCCCCGAACCGCTCGTCGCGGCCCGGGGTCTCGCGCGGGCGATCCAGGCCGTGCCGCACGACCTCGTCCTGTGCGGGAAGCAGGCGGGGGATGACGAATCTGGCGTGGTCGCCGGCGCCCTCGGCGAACTGCTCGGGGTGCCGGACCTCGGGTTCGTGGTCGACATCCGTTGGGATGCGGCGGCGGGGCGGCTCCGTATCAAGCGAGCCGCCGAGGCGGGGCAGGAGACGTGGGAAGCCCCCACCCCGTGCGTCATCGGTCTCCAGCAGGCCTGGAACGACCCCCGGACCGCGAAACTCCCCGCGATCCTCAAGTCGCGCAAGGCACCGATCGGGAAGGCGGCGGCCGGCGAGATTCCCGCGGGAAGCGGCCGCATCGTTCCGGTAAAGTTCGAGCTCCCGCCCCCGCGCACGGGGGCGAAGATGGTAGAGTACAAGACCCCCGAGGAAGCGGCCCAGAAGCTGGTCCGGCTCCTCAAGGAGGAGGCCAAGGTCTTCCCATGACGCCGACCACCCTCGTGATCGGTGAACTCCATCAGGGACACTTGGTCGGGTCGACGCTTGAGGCGCTCGGGGCCGCATCGGCCGTGGGTGCGACGCTCGAGGAGGTCACGGTCCTCTTGATGGGGAGCGGCGCGAAGGCCGCGGTCCCCGAGCTCGCCCAGCACGGCGCCCGACGCATCCAGCTCGCCGAGGATTCTCGTCTCGACTCCGCCCCCGTGGCCGCGAGCGCGGTGGTCGCGGCCACGACCGCCCAAACGGTGGGGGCGAGCATGGTCCTGGTGGGGGGCACCACGTTCGGCCACGACCTCGCGGGACGGCTCGCGGCCCGCTGGAACGCCGCGGTGGCGACGGGGGTGACGGAGGTTCGACGCGGGTCGGGCGGGATCGAAGTCCGACGCCCGATTTTCGGCGGTCGCGCGACCGAGACGCTCCGCTTGGAAGGGGACCGCGCGATCCTCGCCCTCCGTCCCCACTCCTTCACCGTGCCGGACGGACCCGCGGGGGAGGCGAAGGTCGACCCCGCGCCGGCCCCTGAGATACCCCCGGCCCTCCTTGTCCCCCGACGCACCGGGGTCGAAGCGGTGACCCAGGGGGCCGGCCCGAGCTTGGGCGACGCGGCGATCGTCGTCTCGGGAGGACGCGGGGTCCGGGCCCCCGAGAACTTCCACTTGATCGACGAGCTCGCCGCTTCGCTCGGCGCTGCGGTGGGTGCTTCTCGAGCCGTCACCGATGCCGGTTGGCGCCCCGCCTCGATGCAGGTGGGCCAGACCGGGAGGACGGTCTCGCCGCAGCTCTACATCGCGGTCGGCATCTCGGGCGCGATCCAGCACCTGATCGGAATGATCAGCTCGCGCTGCATCGTGGCGATTAACTCCGACCCCTCCGCCCCGATCTTCAGGGTGGCGGACTACGGGATCGTCGGGGATCTCTTCCAGATCGCCCCCGCCCTCACGAACGAGGTGAAACGCGCCCGCGGGGCGTGAACCGCCGTAACTCCGGTCCCCCGAAGAAAGGGGTCGGTAGGGTTCCCCCCAGGCGCTGGTGGGAGGGCAGCACGTCCGTCGGTCGGGGAGGGGGAGATGGTGCGATGAACTCCGGCCGCATCGACCCGCCCGTGGCCGAGGTGTCCCCTGTATCGGGGCTCCGTTCGGTACTCACCCATCGGGGCTTCGCCCTCTGGCTCGGCTGCCAGTTCACCAGCAACCTCGGCTACACGGCCTGGAGCATCTCCGTCCTCTGGCTCGCCTACCAGATTTCGGGAACTCTCCTGCTCGCGGGCCTAGTCCTGTTCCTTCAGTACGGAATCTACTCGCTCACGTTCATCGCGGGGCCGTTCGCCGACCGGGCCCGGGACAAGCGGTCGATCTTCTTGGTGGTCCTGCCGCTTCAGGCAGTCATCGCCGCGGCGGTCGGGGTAGCCATCGTTCGGGGGTCGCTCTCGGTCGCCTTCCTCTTGGGGGCGGTCGCCGCGATGGCCATTCTCGACGACTTCTGGTGGACGACGGGCAACACCGTCCCTCGCATCCTGATGGGAAAGGAGAACCTCCTCCGGGCGAACGGCGTCCAAGCGGCGGTGACCGGTGTCGGCTCCCTCGTGGGCTATGGGCTCGGCGCCCTCACCCTCATCACGTTCAGCCCGGCCGGCGGGGGCTTCCTTCGGGCCGCCATGCTGGTCGTCGCGGTGGGGTTCATTGCGCTCGTCAGGATCCCGTCCGTTCCGTCGACCGAGCGAGGCCTCTTCGGCGACCTCGTCGACGGCTGGTCGATCCTCGGTCGGGAGAAGGGTAAACCCCTCCTTCAGATCGGCGCCCTGTTCGCGGCGGAAGGGTTCTTCCTCGGCACTCCGCTCCTCCTCATCACCCTCTTCGCGAACCAGGATTTCGGAGGGTCGAGTTTCGCGTACGGGCTCCTGTTCACCACCTACATGTTCGGCGCGATCGCGAGTGGATTGGCGGTCGGCCGGTGGAATCCTCGGAGGCACCTCGGTCTCTTCTTGGTCGCCGCGACCATCGCCCAGGGGCTGGCCATGGTCGCGGGGGTGGTCGCCCTCCCCGCGCTCCTCCCCAGCGCCGGAATCTGGTTCCTCGTCGGGTTCGCGGGCGGGATCCCGTCGACGCTCCTCTACTCGTATCTTCAGGCCGTCGCCCCGCCGGAGGCGGTCGGACGGGTCGTCTCGAACTTCGAGCTCTTCCCGGCTGGGGCGAGCGCCGTGGGCGCGGTCGCCCTCGGATTGATGGCCACGACGTTCGCTCCGTCCACTCTCGGCTATGGGATGGGGCTCGGGCTCGTGGTCGTGGGGGCGGCCGCGGTGCTGATCCCCGTCGTCCGTGGGATGCGGTTCTGAGCTTCGGCGGGCCTTCACGGAGGGATGCCGGGACTAGTTCGTCCTCCCTCAGGCGGGCATTCACGGGTCTTCGCAACGCACCGACCTACCGACCGGAGCCGTGACGAGGGCAGCGGGAGCCGTGCGACCGGCGGACCCGCTCTGGCCTTCGGGGGGTCCGCCCTTCTCACATGTCCCAGGCGATCTCGACCCCGTCGCGCGCGAGGTCCATCAGCGAGAGGCCCATCGATTTCTGCACGTCCCTCAGGATGCGGCGGGCACGCCGCTTGGGGCCGCCGCTCTC